>AATN01000230.1_pt1 | contig 13947 bp, 12 predicted proteins | sample 270648 | NCBI WGS metagenome assembly AATN01 (sample SAMN02954269, study PRJNA17659) | bioreactor sludge metagenome | biome: terrestrial; feature: bioreactor; material: sludge; isolation source: Enhanced Biological Phosphorus Removal (EBPR) bioreactor sludge | place: Australia: Brisbane, Queensland
CGGCAACTTTCGATGTGAAGGCATCCAGACTACCCTGGTTTGTCGAGGCAAGCCCGGTTTAGCGCATTCTTGTCAGTTTTGACGGCTGTTCTCGGCCAGAGGCCGACGGGGGCGGCTTTTCGCCAAAGCCGACGTTGACCGGAGGGCGATCAACCGTAAGCGGTCATCCGGCTGGGGATGTCAGTTTCCTCGGCGGACCGACCGCTCCGCTCCGGCAAGTAGCCAGTGTGTCTAGGGTGGCGTCTGGCGGCAGCCGGCCAGGAGCAGACGGGAGCTGCTTTTCACCAAAACCGACGTTGACCGGAGGGCGATCAACCGTAGGCGGTCATCCGGCTGGGGATGTCAGTTTCCTCGGCGGACCGACCGCTCCGCTCCAGAAAGTAGCCAGTGGGTCTAGGATGGCGTCTGCCAGCAGCCGGCCAACTCCGGCCGTTCCCTGTCTGCGCAGACCTGCCGTTTGTAGGGCCGCTTCGCTTCAAAACCAACCTGAGGGGCTACGCGAACTTGTCGGCCGAAGCCGCCGTTTATGGACCAACGGTTGAATGACTACTCCGGGGCTTGGACCCGCCGTTGACTAGAAGTTGCTCCGAGGTGCTTTGATTCGCGATCCCTGCGTTAGTAGCGACTATGAGCCTGTTACTCACCCATGGTGGGACGAACCTGGTCTATTCGCTAGGCGAGAATAGTTCCGCTGAGTTGCATGAGACGCGACCCAATTGCAACGACTCAGCACCGAAGAGGGTGTGGTAGTCTCTCACTTCAGCTATTAGGCATAGGTATCCGACTGACATGGCAACTGGTGGGCCGAACGCTGCAACAATCACGGTTCCCGAGACGTTGGCTCTCCTTGACGGGCCGTTCGCCCCAGTGGCCAGAGGCGTTGCCGAGGACCGATACGTACTTTGGCTCGGATCCGGGATCTCTTTCGGTCGCGTCGATGGACTCCGCCAGGTCGTCGCAAGGGTCCTGGAGTTCTTGCGCGCGCGAACCATCCCGGGCGACCCCGCGTGCCGCTTCGGCAGGGCCCTCCGAGCCGCGTTGGACCTTGCGCCGATCAGCCCGGAGGAAGACGCTCGCGTTGACCTCACTCAGCCGTTTGCAGCCTGGCCCGATAGTAACCACATCGTGGCGCGGCTGTGCAACAACTACGCTCGGCTGCTGGACATCAATGTACAGGGTGAGCCCGAGGACTACTTGCTGTGGGAAGCCGTTGAGCTTCGAGCGACTTTCGCGGACCCGGCCAAGCCACCGGACGTAGAACACCTGTGCCTCGCGATCCTCGTTCTCGAAGGTGCGTGCTCTGACCTTGCATCGGCCAACTGGGATGGTTTGATCGAGGGTGCCATCACAGCGATGACAGGCGGGCAACCTGCGCTGTCGGTATGTGCACGTCCAGAGGACCTACGAAATCCCGCACCCCGAGGCCGGTTGATCAAGTTCCACGGGTGCGCGGTGCTCGCGACACAGAACGAACCTGCCTACCGACCGTTCTTGGTTGCGCGTCAATCGCAGATCAATGGGTGGGCTGCGTGGCCTGAGAACGCAGCGGTGCGGGCTCGACTGGTCGACCTCGTCGCGACGAAGCCGACATTGATGATCGGCTTGTCAACCCAGGACGCGAACATCCAAGCCCTCTTCGCGCAGGCGGCGGTACAGATGCCATGGCGGTGGCCAGGCAACCCACCAAGCTACGTGTTTTCTGCAAACGAGCTGGGCGGGGACCAGCAGGGGTTGCTGCAGAACGTCTATCGGCACGACATAACCCCGGCCAATCGTCAGCAGATCGTTGACGAGGCCAGAATCCAGGCCTATGCCAAGCCCTTGTTGTTGGCTCTGGTGCTCCACCTGCTGTGCAGCAAGGTCCGGGCACTCGTCGACCTGGCACCGGGCGCAATGCCCTTGGCCGATCGGCAACCACTGCGAGACGGCGTTATTGCACTGCGGGATCAGCTTGCGGCAAGCGTAGCGCCGGATCCACTGGCATTCATCAACACCTTCATCGATCAGTGGGGTCGATTCCTTCATCTGATTCGGAACGGAAGCTTGACGCATGCAGCAGGTAGATATCAGCCACTGACGGTGGAGTCGATCACAAATATTGCTATCAATCCCGGCCTGCCGGCATCAGGCTTGCGTGAGACTGCCGTCGCGGCCGGTCTCATCGGGTACGGAGTCTCCCGCGGCGAGTGGCAGATCGATGCGCCGGCGTCGAACGCCGTACGCGACGGAATGTTCCGCCTGCATGCCGCGTCGGGCGAGGCCAAGGTGTTTCTCACGTCCGGACCGATTTCCGCCCTGCAGTTGAAGCAAGATGGACACGTGGTGGATGTTAACGAGCCCATCGTGATACACGGGCAAAAAATCGTGCCGGCAATGGCTCGCTCGCCGCGCGCTGCGCCAGGGCGGACAGGCCGACGGGGGGTTCGAGAAGTGAGCCTTGCCAGCCTACTGGAGTCTTCGGTGACCCTAGATGAGCTCTTTCAGCGATTCCGCATGGCGCTGGCAATATGAATGACACCACTCCAGTAGGACGGATCACAAGCATGTTGTTGGAGGCAGGCTACCGATCCGTCTCCACGCCGCTTGTGATTGGCGGGCTGAAGTTCGACTTTTCCGCAGCACTTGTGGGTATTGAACCTTCGCCGGACCTGATCTTGATCGCCGACACGGCATTCGAGCAGGAAGAACGGCTGGTGACAAAGCTGGAAGGTGTTGCAAGGTCGCTCGATGTTGCCAGATCGAAGCGGCCATTGACTGTCGTGATTGCTGGGCCACGTCCCTCTTCGGCGAACCTGGAGGCTATGTCGCGCGTTTGCCGAGTGCTCCCAACCGGAACTGTGCTCGACAAAGACACTGAAGGTTCCCTGCGAAACTGGCTTGCCGTGCTCTTGCCTCTGCGACTTCCAGAGGCGCACCCACCGATCGCCGACGCCCTTGAGCAGTTGTCGAAGTTAGGTGCGGGCCTGGACCAGGAGGTCGCTGACTTGGTGAATCCAGCGAAACAGGGAACGCGAGCTGTTCAAGTGCAGTTGCACAAGATCATCGACGCCGCAGTTGCCGATACCAAAGAGGACGGCACTCCATGATCCCGCGTTTGAAGTCGGTCACGGTCACGGACTTCCGGAGCATTCGCGGCACGGTGACGGTCCCGCTTGACAGCCCGGTGGTCTTGATCCACGGGCAGAACGGGTCCGGGAAGACGAGCTTGCTATCGGCCATCGAACTTGGCCTGACGGGGCAGGTCGCGTCCCTGGCCAGAGTCGACCCGACATGCGAATCCCATCTTGTGCACAAGGCAGCAACGGAGGGGCGGGTATCGATCACGGTCGACGGTCTGACTGACCTAGCTCAGTCCGCCGAGATCAAGTCCATCAACAAGAAGTTCAGCGGGAAGGGCGTTCTCTCGCCGTTGCTCTCGCGGTTCTACGGCGAACGTTGCTACTTGGCCCAATCAACTTTGGCGCGGTTGCTCGAGATCTATCAGCACAAAGATGCGCGGCTGACCGAGTCGCCATTGACCAAGTTTGTAAAGGACTTGCTTGGCCTCGACCAACTGGATGCCCTTGTGGAAGGCCTGCACGATGCCGGCGACGTCAGGCGCCTGAGAACTGGCGCACCGCTGTATTGGGACGTGCGTGATGCGATTCCGAAGCTCGAAGGTGAGATTGCACGACTCGTGAAGGATCAAGCGGCATTGAATGCAGAGATACTGCAACTCACCCAAAGTGTGCAGCCCAGATTGTTGGCGATGGGTTTGCCAGAAGGGACGGACATTCGATCACCACAGGCCTTGAGTCAGCTGCAAAGCGAGGCGAGCGAGCCTGAGCTGCAGAGGCTGGCGAAGGTCCGGCGCGACATTGGAGCGGTGATAGAGCAATGGTCGACGGTGCAGTCTGGCGTTACAGCGCAAGAGCGCGACGCAGCAGAGGCGCGATCCAAGATTGCAGGCGAGTCGTTGCAGCGGTGGCGTGATGGCACCGGGAAGCAACTTGAGTCGGTCTTCTCGGCGATGGCAACCTACTTCTCTGATCTGCCGTCGCCTTCGTCCACGCGCCCAGCTCACGCGCGTTCCGTCGCGTTGGAAACCGTCTCAACTGAGTTGAAGCGCTGTAGCTCCGTCTTGGCCCGCGATGTGGACGATTCCAAGCAGCTTGCTGCGCTCGATGAGGGAATCGGCAAGTCGCGTTCGCGGATAGCTGTTCTCGATGAACAGATCGCGAAGCATGCAGCGGCAGCCGGCAGCCTGGCTGAGGCACTCAACGGCATCCTCCCTCATGTGCACTCCGAGCAGTGTCCAGTTTGCAGCAGAGACTTCGGCGAGGTCTCGGACAAACCTCTGAGTGAGCATTTGGCGAGGCAGATCTCGACGCTTACCGAAAGCGCAGGGCGACTTCAGGCACTCTCGAAGGAACGTGTTGAAGGTGCCACCTCGTTAGCCAACGCTGAACGGAGCCGCGGGCTCGTGGCCGGTCGGTTGTTGACGAGTGAGGCCAGGGATGAGCTCAAGACGAGAGTGGCGAGACTGTCGGAGTTCCAGCTTGCGCTGCAACAGTTCGAGCCCGCAGTCATCGAGGGCGAGAAGTGCATCAATGAGGCCAGTGAGGCATCGGCGCGTTTGAACGCGTTGCGCGTAAAGGATCAGAAGGCTACGACGATTCGAGCCGCTGCACAGAAGTTCGCTGGTGAATTGACCCTTCAACCAATTGGTGAGAGTGAGCCGCTGATTGAAGCGCTGCAGCGATTTCAGAGCAACGTGTCGAAGACCGAGGATTCGCTCATTGCCAAGGAGTCGGCACGCAGGGAGGCGAATGCCAGCCTGAAGCAGCTCAACGTACTTGAGGGCCAGAAGCAGTCGCTGGTCAAAGCGATTGATGACAACAAGCGGCGACTCGCGCGGATAAGTCAGCTCAAGGTAGTTGCTGAGAGGCGCATAACCCAGGCCAAAGACCTCAGTCGCCGCGCGCGCGATCAGCGTACTGCGATTGTTCGCCGCGTCTTCAATGAGTCCTTGAATGCGATTTGGCGCGACCTTTTTGTTCGCTTGGCGCCAGATGAGCCATTTGTGCCGGCGTTTGCGTTGCCTGAATCTGATGGCGGCGCAGTCGAGGCAGTCCTGGAGACGCTTTATCGTAGCGGTGGAAAGGGCGGGAATCCACGCGCGATGTTGAGCGCAGGCAACTTGAATACGGCCGCGCTTACGCTGTTCCTTGCGCTCCACCTGTCGGTGAAGCCGGCACTTCCTTGGTTGCTGATTGATGACCCAGTCCAAAGCATGGACGAGGTTCACATTGCGCAGTTTGCGGCCTTGCTGCGGACGTTATCCAAGCAGCACGGACGCCAGATCGTCGTTGCTGTCCACGAGAAGCCGCTTTTCGACTACTTGGCCCTTGAGCTCAGCCCGGCATTTCAGAATGATCGCCTGATCACGATTGATATTGGCCGGGCTGCGGATGGCAAGACCACCATCGACTACGAGCCTCAAGTGTGGGTGCCTGATCAGGCGGTTGCGGCTTAATTACTTGGGGTAGGCTGCATGATCGACAGTCTGGAATTACCGGCACCTAGCGGGCAGCTCTGGTGCCATGGAAGCCAGCCTGGACCCGACTGGCGAGGCGACCCTGCTCGCCAGGACCGAGGCGCTGATGAAGGCGAACCGTCTTGCCGTCAGATCCAACATTCAAACGCAGTCCTTCAGCACACCTCTGGGGTCTGGCAATCACGCATCCTTGCGCACGGCTTCGATGTGGCGCGGCAAGCTGGGGTCTTTCCTTTTGCCTTACCGTGAGAAGGCCGGGGCCAAGCGCGCGAGTCTCGGTCACCGGGGTCTCTTCTCTTGTTTTCCCGGTCGCATGGTGGCACCATCGGGGATCGTTGAATGAACCTCCGCGCCGTTTGTGCGCCCTGCGAAGGAGTGGCGTGTGCCGACCATCAGCATGTTTTACGGCATTCTCGTGTCCATGTACGCGCTTGATATCGCGAAGCACCACGCGCCACATATTCACGTGCGCTACAACGAATACAGGATTGTCCTCGGTATCCCGGACGGGGATGTGCTCGAAGGGGGCTTGCCGTCTCGCCAGATGAAGCTCGTGCAGGCCTGGATTGAAATTCACCGGGACGAGCTCATGGCGGACTGGACACTCGCTGCCAGCGGGCAGACGCCGTACAAGATTGATCCACTGCGTTGAGGGGATTGCGATGACGCCTGACGTGGTTAGTGTCACCCCGCTGCGCGAATACCAGCTCGAAGCGGTCTTCGCCAACGGCGAGATACGCGTGCTCGACATGCGGCCCTACCTTGGCTATCCGGCATTTGCTCCGCTGGCCGAGGGCGGACTGTTCATGAAGGCTCATGTGGTCCTGGGAACGGTCGCCTGGACCGATGAAATCGACATCTCGCCCGACACCCTGTACTTGTGCGGGCGTCTGCTTCCGGATCAGAACACGCACAGGGCGCATGGCGAGATCAAGGATGGGAAATCGAACGGCACCATGGAGAGTATATGAGCCCCCACCAGGCGGCGTCAGTCTCGATTCCTCCTGCATGAGGCCCTGAAAGGTCAAAAAGTCATCCGAATCCCGCCCCGCTCAGTGCCACGACGACGGGTGATGACAGCTCGTCTTGGTTCACCCTGGACCTTTGCGCCTTAGCACCTACCAGGCAATGCCCTGGTCGAATTCCTGCATTCCTGCTCAGGCGGTGATTGAGCCTGGCGATCGTCCTCGCCCGTGTTGGCGGCCTGCATCTCCCAAAGCAGTATGAGGGTTCACAAGTGATCAGTCCGCAGCGCAGAGCCGAAGTCATCGACGCCTTGAGACGCGGTACGGTGCCCAAGGCCGGCCTGGATGCGCTGGCCGTGGGTTATGGCCGGCTCCAGGGAACGCTCGACGAAGAGTTGGCTGCCGTGGCGTCCGGCCGCGGCGCTTTCAAGGCGATCCGCGGCGAATACGGCTCGGGCAAGACCTTCTTCGGTCGCTGGCTGCAGGAGCGAGCGCGGGCGCGCGGCTTGGCCACGAGCGAAGTACAGATCTCGGAAACCGAGACGCCGCTGCATCGCCTGGAAACGGTGTACCGCCGCCTGGTCGAGCGCATCGCCACGGCGGACAGTGGCGAAAGCGCATTTCGCGGCATCGTCGATGGCTGGTTCTACGCGCTGGAGCGTGACGTGCTGGAAGACGCCAGCCTGGACCCGACCGACGAGGCAACCCTGCTTGCCAGAACCGAGGCGCTGATGGAGGCGCGGCTGGCCAGCGTGACCCGGGTGGCGCCGGCCTTCTCGGCGACGCTGCGCGCCTACCGTCGCGCACTGCAGGCCGGCGACAACGCCTTGGCCGATGGGCTGATCGCCTGGCTCAGCGGCCAGCCCAATGTCGCGGCAGCGATCCGCCGCTCGGCCGGGGTGAAGGGAGACATCGATCACTTCGGCGCGACCAACTTCCTGTCCGGGTTGCTGACGATGCTGCGCGACTCGGGGTATGGCGGTCTGCTACTGGTGCTCGACGAAGTCGAGACCCTGCAACGCATGCGTGCCGACACCCGCGAGCGGGGCTTGAATGCGCTGCGCCAGTGGATCGACGAGATCGACGCCGGCCATTTTCCGGGGCTGTACCTCCTGATCACCGGCACCCAGGCTTTCTATGAGGGGGCCCAAGGCGTGCAGCGCCTCGCGCCGTTGGCGCAGCGACTGCACGTCGATTTCGCGACCGACTCGCGCTTCGACAACGCACGGGCGGTGCAGGTGCGCCTGCCGGCCTTCGGTCACGATTCGCTGCTCGAAGTGGGACGCAAGGTGCGGGACATCTACGTCGACGGGGCAGTGGCGGGCAAGCGGGTCCGCGCTTTGGTTGACGACGCCTACGTCGAGTCCCTGGCCCGGGCCGTCACCGGCAGGCTGGGCGGCAGGGTCGGCGCGTCGCCCAGGTTGTTCCTGAAGAAACTGGTCGCCGACGTGATGGATCGCGTCGACCAGTTCGCGGATTTCGACCCGCGCAAGCACTATGCGCTGACGATCTCGGAGATCGAGATGACCGCCCAGGAACGCGCGTCGGTCGGGGTGGGCTCGGTCGATGACATCGAGTTGTAGGCGGCTGGCCCCTTTGGGTCATCGCCGGTGAGCGCGGAGCCCTTCGATCGCCTGCACGGCGCCTTGCAATACCACCTCGTCAACTCGATGGGCTGGAGTGGTCTGCGCGCGACGCAGGCGGAGGCGGTGGTGCCGATCCTCGAAGGGAAGCATTGCCTGATTCTCGCGCCGACCGCGGGCGGCAAGACCGAGGCGGCCATCCTCCCCGTCCTATCGCGCCTGGCGACCGAGGAGTGGCCCGGGCCCAGCGTTCTCTACGTGTGCCCGATCAAGGCGCTGCTCAACAACCTCGAGTCACGGCTGTCGCGCTATGCCGGCTTCGTCGGTAGGACGGTACAGGTGTGGCACGGTGACGTCGGGCAGGGGGCCAAGGCACGCGCCAGGCGCTCGCCACCGGACATCCTGCTGACCACGCCGGAGTCCCTCGAAGGGATGCTGATTTCGACGCAGGTGGATCGAGCATCATGGTTCGGCAGCGTCCGCGTTGTCATCGTCGACGAACTGCACGCGTTTGCCGGCGATGACCGCGGGTGGCACTTGCGCGCGCTGATCAAACGGATTGAGGCGTATGCCAGGCAGGCGATTCAGAGGATCGGCCTGTCGGCGACGGTGGGCAATCCGGATGAACTGCTGGACTGGTTCGCGGGGCCAGGCAGGCGACAGGTCGTCGGCTCGTCGTCGCTCAGCGCGGACGCCGATGTCACCATTGATCATGTGGGGTCGATAGCCAATGCGGCGACGGTGATTTCGCGCTGGCAGCGTGGCGCGAAGCGCCTGGTCTTCTGCGACAGCCGCTCCAGGGTAGAGGAACTCGCGGTGGCGCTGCGCCGCTTGGCTACCCGGACGTTCGTTTCGCATTCATCATTGAGTGCGTCGGAGCGAAAACTGGCCGAGACCGCTTTCGCCGAGGAGCAGGACTGCGTGATCGTCGCCACGAGCACGCTGGAACTGGGGATCGATGTCGGCGACCTCGATTACGTGATCCAGATCGACGCGCCGAGCACGGTGTCTTCGTTCCTGCAGCGGATGGGGCGCAGCGGTCGGCGTCCCGGCAGCCGCCGCAACTGCCTGTTCCTGACCACGACCGACGAGGCCTTCCTGCTTGCCTGCGCGATTACCACGCTGTGGCGCGAGAAGTATGTCGAGCACATCGAGCCGCCGCCGCTGCCGTGGCACATGGTGGCGCAGCAGATGCTGGCGCTCGTCCTGGAGTCTCCCGGCCTGCCGGCGCACGAGGTCGTCGGCGTGGCGCGCAAGCAGTTCCCCGATCTCGATCCGGCGACGCTGGCGACGGTGTTCGATTTCATGGTGGGCAAGGGCATCCTGTTCGTCAGCAGCGGCCTTGCCTCGATGGGGCCTGAAGGCGAGAAGCTGTTCGGACGCGCTCATTTCCTGGAGTTGCTGTCGGCCTTTGCCAGCCCGATGGTGCTGGCGGCCCGTTACGGTTCCAGCGAGCTGGGTTACGTCGACCCAATGGCGGTGCAGCCGCTGAAGGAGGGGCCAACCGTTCTCCTGCTTGGCGGCCGAAGCTGGCGGGTGATCTCAGTCGACTGGTCCGGGCGCATGGTGTACCTGGAGCCGACCGACGAGAAAGGCAAGTCGCGCTGGCTCGGCACATCGCGTTGGCTGGGTTTCGCGGTTTGTCAGGCGATGCGCCGCGTGTTGTTGCAGGAAGGCGACGCGGAACTGGGCCTATCGCGGCGCGGCACTCGGCAGCTCGACGAGGTTCGTGCGCTGGTCACCGCGCCCGAGCGCCAGGGGAGCCTCCTGCTGGAGCGCCTGCCATCTGGCCGGCTTCGCTGGTGGACCTTTGCCGGCGGAGCGGTCAACAGTGCATTGGCGCTGAGACTTGGCGAGGTCGGGAGCACCCGGGTTGACGATCTGTGGGTCGAGACGGCGCCTGGCATCTCTGTGCCAACGCTGATTCAGTACCCGGTCGAGCATTCGGCGCTGACTGTGTTTGCCGAGAACCTGGCGAAGCGCAGTGCGTTGAAGTTTGCCGCTTGTCTGCCCACTGACCTGGCGCTTGCTGTGCTTGTGGGCAGGTCCCTGGATGAAGCGAACTTGCGACGGCTGCTGTCAGGATAGTTGGCGCCATCGCGCACTACTGCATGGCGGACGCTGGCCGGGGCAGGACCACGAAGCCGGCGGGAGTCGCACACTGGTCGGGCTGTTCCTTGGTGGCCTTGCTACCATCGATGAGTACGAGGATCTTGTCGGCGAGGACCGCCAGTCCTTCCGACGAACTCGGCAGGTCGCTACGAATCGTTTCCGGCACGATGATCTTGTCGGCGCCGAGCAGATCCGCCCGGAAGCGCATGAGCTTGAAACGCACGTCTTCCTTCTGCCCCAAGTCGTGGGGTGGCCCGGCAATGACCCATACCCAGCCATCGGCGTAGGAAAGCTCGCGGACCCCGAAGCCGCCCAGGTCGAGCGCGGCGACGCGATCAAAGGCGTACGCATCGAGCCCTCTCAGGTGCAGCAGCATTGCCAGGTCAACGCCTTTCTTTCCCGCTGGATGCGGCAGCAGCGGTGCGCGCAGTCCAATCCAGATGTCCGGGGCCTCCGTCCTGGAGACGTTTACCGCCCCCTCTGCGTTATAGGCGTGCGCTTGATTGCATTCCTTCCTGGCCTTCGCCCCTTGCTTGGTGGCCTTCTCGGCAGCGTTCTCGGCTACCTCGATCGCCTGACAGGCGGACCGGATCAGTGGCTGATCGGGCAGCGGTTTCCCGAACAGGCGGTCGCAGTCGATCGGCCTCGACTGGGTGACGGCGACGGTTACGGATTTGTCCGTCAGCCGGTCGATGACGCCGAACCGCTGCCGTTTCTTCTGCGGCGTGCAAACCGAGTCCCGGCTATGCGAACCAAAGGCGACGATCCTGCCGTTCGCCAGTCCTGTCAGCGCCTCGAGGTCGCCCAGCTTGGTGTCCTTGAGTGCCACCTTGCGCTGGCTGGCCGGGTCTATGCCTTGGTCGCCGAGCCTGAACCAGAACAGTGATGCTTCCTCTTCATTGTCGCCGACCAACAGACAGCGGCCGGCGGTGCCGGGACAATCGATCAGCAGCGCCGCCGATGCCTCGCAGAGTGGCGCGGACCCCAGTACTTGCGGCTTGAGCGTCTGCGCCGTGAGTGGTGTCATCGCAAACATCGCGATAGCCGAGCAGATGGCTCCCGCGCGGCGGGTTGGAGCGTTTGCTGTGGTCTTCATGTTTCCCGGTTCAGTCAGGTGTCGGTTCTTGGGCGGGGGCGCACCCCCGCCCCTGCGCTGCTTCACACCACCTTGATCTCAACCTTGCGCGGCTGCGCGTGTTCGGCTTTGGGAATCGAGAGCTTCAGCACACCGTTCTTGAACTCCGCACCGACCCGGGTCGCGTCCAGTTCCTTGGACAGGGTGAACACCCGCCGGTAGCGAGAGACGCTGACTTCCGAGTGGCTGGCTTCGATGCCTTCGGGCATCTCGAGATCAATCTCGCCTTCGATCGTCAGGGTGTCTGCTTCCACCTGCAGGTGGAGTTTGTCTTTCGGCACACCGGCCAGGTCGGCGTACAGCGTGATACCGGAAGCATTCTCGATGACGTCGACCGGCGGCAGCAGGGCGGCTTCCTCGCCGGTGGTCTGCTTCGTGACTGGGCTATTGTCGGACATGGTCAATCCTCCTTACTCAATGGTGATGCGGCGAGGCTGCGCGGACTGCTTGCGACCGATACTGATGCGCAACACGCCATCGCGATACTTTGCGTCGACCGCACTCGGGTCGACGTCGTCCGGCAGGGTGACCACGCGCCGGAAACGGCCGGCGAAGCGCTCGTCGATATGGACGGTAGCGTCTTCGCCGGGCTGCTCCAGCTTGCGCTCGCCGGCAACGGTAAGAACGCCTTTCTCGATCTGCACATCCAGAGTGGCCGGATCGATGCCCGGGGCAAAGGCATAAACGTCGACGGACTGCGGCGTGCCGCCGACGTTCATCGCCGGGAAGCCGCCGCGGGCAATACCGCGAATGTTCGGGGACAGATGGAAACCCTGCTGCATCTCACGCTGCAGCCGATTCAACTCCGCCAATACGTCGCGGGGAAACAGGGAACGGTACATCATGTTCATTCCTCCATGCGGTGGGTGAGGGCGCCAGGGTCGGCGCCTTGAAACATATTTGGGGCCGGTCTGCCGGACTTCAATGTCTTGAAAAAAGCCGTCATCAATACCATTCTAGTATTCTTGTTCAGTAGCCACAGTGAATCGAGGATCGCGCATGGAATTCAAGGACTACTACCAGATTCTGGGGGTGCCCCGCGAGGCCACGGCCGACGAGATCAAGAAGGCTTTTCGGAAACTGGCGCGCAAATACCACCCGGACGTTTCCAAGGAAGCGGATGCCGAAGCGCGCATGAAGGAACTCAACGAGGCCAATGCCGTGCTCTCGGACCCGGAGAAGCGCGCCGCCTATGACCAGTTGGGGCGCGGCTATCAACCTGGCCAGGACTTTCGCCCACCGCCCGACTGGGACGCCGGTTTCGAGTTCTCCGGCCACGGCTTTTCGCCGGGCGAGGCAGCCGATTTCTCGGACTTCTTCGCCGAGTTGTTCGGACGGACGGCAAGCCCACACGGCTTTGCTGCCGGCCAGCGCACGCACTTCCACGCGCGTGGCGAGGATCATCACGCCAAGGTGCTGCTGGACATCGAGGATAGCTTTGCCGGCGCTACCCGGCAGATCTCGCTGCGGGCGCCGAAAACCGACGACCACGGGCGAGTCACCCTGGAAACACGCACGCTGAACGTCAGGATCCCGCAAGGGGTGCACGCTGGCCAGGTCATTCGCCTGGCGGGTCAGGGAGCGCCCGGCAGCGGCGGCGCACCGGCCGGCGACCTGATGCTGGAGGTCCGCTTCAAGCCGCATCCGCGTTTCCGCGCGCACGGCCGCGACCTTCATCTGACGCTGCCAGTGGCGCCATGGGAGGCGGCGCTGGGGGCGGTGGTGGCGGTGGACCTGCCGTCAGGCAGCGTCAAGGTACGCATCCCGGAAGGCGCACAGAGCGGCCGGCAACTGCGCGTTCGCGGCAAGGGAATCCCGGGTGCGCCGCCGGGCGATCTGCTGCTCGATATCCTGGTGGTGCTGCCGCCGGCCGATACGGCCAAGGCGCGCGCACTCTATGAAGAAATGGCGCGCGAACTCGCCTTCGACCCGCGCCGGCAAGGGAAGGAATGAACCATGCGCGACGAAGAGATCCTGATCGGTAGTCCGATGGAGAACACCTGGCTGACGCTGGAACAGGTGGCCGCCGCCTGCACTGTCGAACCCGGCTGGCTGCTGCGCCACATCGAGGAGGGGTTGTTTCCGCACGCCGATAGTGTTGCCGGCGTCTGGTGCTTTTCGAGCACCAGTTTGCTGCGTGCACGGCGCATGCGGCAGGTGGAGCGCGACTTCGATGCCGTGCCGGAACTGGCCGCCCTGATGGCTGACCTGTTGGAGGAACTCGATGAACTGCGCGCCCGCGTCGAGCGGGCTGGGCCGGGCTGAATCGACGTGGCTCCGCTGACGTGGCGGCGCCACGCCTGGAGCAATCGGCTGCAGACCGTGCTGCTGCTGTTTGCGCTGCTCGGCATCAGTGGACTGGCGGGGGCCTTGCTGTTCGGGGTCCAGGGAATGGGGATCGCTCTGCTGGCGAGTCTGCTGGCCTTGCTGATCGAACCGGCGGCAGGAGCACGGCTGACCCTGACGCTCTATCGAGCGCGGCCGATCGCCGAGTATCAGGCGCCCGAATTGTGCGCGGTCGCGCGACAACTCGCCGACATCGCCGGGCTGCCGAGCCCGCCGGTCTGCACTATGCGCCGACACCGCTGGTCAACGCCTTTGCCCGTCGTCAGCGCA
>AATN01000231.1_pt1 | contig 13891 bp, 13 predicted proteins | sample 270648 | NCBI WGS metagenome assembly AATN01 (sample SAMN02954269, study PRJNA17659) | bioreactor sludge metagenome | biome: terrestrial; feature: bioreactor; material: sludge; isolation source: Enhanced Biological Phosphorus Removal (EBPR) bioreactor sludge | place: Australia: Brisbane, Queensland
GAGCATGCCGAAGAAGTCGGCAACGGTCGGGAACACCCGCTCATAGAGACGCCGGAAAATTGGCTTGTCTTCGGCTTGCATCATGGAAGCCGTTGGTGTAATCGAAGAACCACACGATGACGACGGTGGCTACGGCAAGCCAGAATAGAGTATCCATACGCCCCCTCTTGTAAAAAGTCGGCGAATTATGCACGAAAAACTAGCATTGTCCACACTTCACTCCACTCGGTGGCACGAAAAGCGCCAGTCGGGGACAAATCGTGCGTCTGACGAGCGACACCGCTACTCCGGCTGAGGAGGCCGACGCTGGCCCATCAGCCGCACTGCTGTCCGCCATCGAAGGTTTGACGAGCCCCTTGCCGGAGAGCGGCCTTCTCGGCATCGCTGCCACCACGGCTCCCGGAGTCGCATCAACATCTGTTAACATCCGCAGCTCTGACAGCAAGCCGAGAGGAGACAGCATGCGTCTGGACGATCAGAGCGAGAGCGCAAACGTCGAGGACAGAAGGGGCGGCGGTGGCGGCATCGGGCGCGGCAGCGTCGGTATCGGCACGCTGGTGATCGCCCTGGCCGCCGGCTATTTCTTCGGGATCGACCCGGCGGTGATCCTCGGGCTGGCGTCGAACACTGGCAGCCAGCCGGCAGCCAGCCGACCGGCCCACAAGCCGCCCGCCGATGATGACATGGCGACCTTCGTCGCCAAGGTGCTCGGCAGCACCGAGACGACGTGGCACGCGGTGTTCAGCGAGGTCGGGCGCCGCTACCAGGAACCGAAACTGGTCCTGTTCACCGGCGCAACACCGACGGCGTGCGGAACGGGCCAGACAGCGATGGGCCCCTTCTATTGCCCGGGCGACCAGAAGGTCTATATCGATCTGGCCTTCTACCGCGACCTCAGGGAACGCTTCCACGCACCCGGCGAGTTTGCCCAGGCCTACGTGATCGCGCACGAAGTCGGTCATCACGTCCAGAACCTGCTCGGCATCTCCGACAAGGTGCACGCGGCGCAGCAGCGCAGCGGCAACAAGGCGGCAGCCAATGCGCTGTCGGTGCGACTCGAACTGCAGGCCGACTGTTTCGCCGGCGTCTGGGGCCACCGCGCCGACAGCATGCAGAAGATGCTCGAGCCTGGCGAGGCCGAGCAGGCACTGACGGCCGCCGCCGCGATCGGCGACGATCGCCTGCAACGGCAGACGCGCGGCCAGGTGGTGCCGGAATCGTTCACCCACGGCTCCTCGGAGCAACGGGTGCGCTGGTTCAGGCGCGGCATGGACAGCGGCGACATCCGCCAGTGCGACACCTTCAACACCGCAGCGCTCTGAGGAAGCAGGACCATGACAAGCCTGTCCGCCATCGCTTCCTGGCACCGAAGTGTGCTGCTCGCCCTGCTGCTGCCGTCTTTGGCACTCGCCAGCCTGCCCAGGGCAGCCAGCGTCCCCGGCGGCGTGGCGCTGATTCCCCTTGGCCCGCTAGCCGCCGGCGACGGCAAGCCGCGTGCCTGGCTCGGCGAGCAGCAGGTTCTGGTCGCCGCCGATGGCGGCCAGTGGGTTGCCGTCGCCGGGCTCGCCCTCGACACTGCCCCCGGTGCGCACGAGCTTCGCGTGGAGGCGGCCGGAGAATCTCACAGCGTGCGCTTCGTGGTCAGCGCGAGGGACTACCCGGAACAGCGCATCACGATGAAGGACAGCAGCAAGGTTCAGTTGTCGCCCAGCGACCTGGCGCGGGTCGAGGGTGAAGTTGTCGCCATCCGGCGCCTGAAGCGTCACTGGCGCGAGGCCGCCGATACCGACACGAGCTTCGTCCTGCCGGCGGAGGGGCGGCTGACCGGGCGTTTCGGCGTCCGCCGATTCTTCAATGGCGAGCCACGCGCGCCGCACGCCGGATTCGACATCGCCGTCCCACGCGGCGCTGCGGTCAGGGCCAATGCGCACGGCACGGTGCTTGCGGTTGACGACTACTTCTTCAACGGCAGGACGGTCTTCGTCGATCACGGCAACGGCCTGATCAGCATGTACTGCCACCTCGATCGCATCGATGTCCTGCCCGGCGAGGCCGTAGCCAAGGGCCAGCGGCTGGGCGCGTCGGGAATGACCGGCAGAGCGACCGGACCTCACCTCCACTGGAGCGTCATTCTCAATGGCGCAATGGTCAATCCCGAGCTGTTTGTCTCCCGGGCGGGCAAACCTTACTGATGCCGGGGGGCGGCGCCGAGCGGCCGGCTTGGCAAACGGCAGGCAGAATCAGTTGCCAGGCACGACCTTGCGCTCGCCGGCGTTCCTGAATGCGGTGCCGCGGTGCGGGCAGTTGGCCTTGGTACATTCGGCGTAAAGATAAAGGGCATGCTCGCGAATGAGGAAGCCGCGCTCCCTGGCGATGCGTGTTTGCCGTCGCTCGATCTCGGCATCGTAGAACTCCTCGACGCGACCACAGTCGATACAGACCAGATGATCATGGTGCTGTCCCGCACTCAACTCGAAAACAGCCTTGCCGGATTCGAAGTAGTGGCGCTCGAGCAATCCTGCCTGTTCGAACTGGGTGAGCACGCGGTAGACGGTTGCCAGCCCAACATCAAGGTTTTCGGCAAGGAGCAAGCGATAGACGTCCTCTGCGGTGAGATGACGAACCTCGGTCTTCTCGAACAGGGCGAGGATCTTGAGGCGAGGCAGGGTGGCTTTCAACCCCATGCTCTTGAGGTCTTCGGAATTGCTCATCGGCTTACCTTGATCGGCGGCGAAGGAAGGGTGGCATTTTCGGTTATGATATACCTTCGTCGGCGGCTACGCGGAATCGGCGCCAGCTTTCCCTCGGCGCCACCTTCGATCCGGCGGCCGGCACGGGCTCGCGACCTTCAGCGCGTAGCCCATTGATCCCTTACCATGCTCCAACCAGAACATGATTCTCCAGAGACTCGCCAGCGCCGCCATCGTCCTCTGCATGCTGTCTGCGTGCTCGTCGATACCTCGCATCGTCAAGGAGTACCGGATCGATGTGCAGCAGGGCAATGTCCTGAGCCAGGAAATGGTTTCGCAGTTGCGCCCCGGGCTTTCGATGGATCAGGTGCGCTTCATACTCGGCACACCGGTATTGGCGGACATGTTCCATGCCAATCGCTGGGATTACTTCTTCTGGCTGCACAAGGGGCGCACCGGAGAGGTCGAAACACGCCGCTTTTCGGTGTTTTTCGATGCCGACGGCAAGCTGACGCGGGTCGCCGGCGACGTGACGCCGGCGCAGCCGACCGACCAACCCAGCGCAGCCGAGTCACGGAAGCGCGAGATCGACCTGAGTTCGCTGCCGACCGACGGCAGCGCTACGCTGCCTCCGGCCGACGAGCGGGGTTTCTTTGGCAGGATGCTGGAAAGCGTGGGGCTCTGACATGAAGCGAATGAAAATTGCGATTGCCGGCGCCGGCGGCCGCATGGGACGCATGCTGATCGAAGCAACGCTGCAGGACGCGGAAGCGATGCTGACGGCTGCCATCGACCAGCCCGACTCGGCAGTGCTGGGGAAGGATGCCGGCGAACTCGTCGGCATGCCTTGCGGCGTCCTGGTGAACAGCGATGTCGATGCGGGAATCCTCGGCTCCACCTGCCTGATCGATTTCACCCGTCCCGAGGGTACCCTCAGACACCTCGAAGCTTGCCGCCGCCACGGCGTCGGCATGGTCATCGGTACCACCGGCTTCGCGGCAAGCGGCAAGGCGGCCATTGCGGACGCGGCGCAGGACATCCCGATCGTCTTCGCGCCAAACATGAGTGTCGGCGTCAATGTCGTCTTCAAGCTGCTCGACCTGGCCTCCCGCATCATGAACGATGGCTACGACATCGAGGTCGTCGAAGCACACCACCGGCACAAGATCGACGCTCCATCCGGGACGGCACTGCGCATGGGCGAGGTGGTCGCGCACGCCCTCGGCCGGGACCTCGCGCAGTGTGCCGTCTACGGTCGCGAGGGCGTCACCGGCGAGAGGCCGGCGTCGACCATCGGCTTTTCGACCATTCGTGGCGGCGATATCGTCGGCGATCACCAGGTCATGTTCTGCGGTGTCGGTGAGCGCGTCGAGATCGGTCACAAGGCCGGCAGCCGCATGCCCTATGCCCTGGGCAGTCTGCGCGCGGCGCGCTTTCTCGCCGACCGGTCGCACGGCCTCTTCGACATGCAGGACGTGCTCGGCCTGCGCTGACCGCCGGCCGAAGCGCATCCGCGAGCACCCGGAGTGAAGACCGCGTCGCTTGCCAGGAAGCTTGCCGGGGCACTTGGCGGTGCCGGCGAGCGTGAACTGGACCTGTTGATGACGACGCTGGCCAGCCGTGCCCCCGAACTCGCGGCGCCGCTGACCGACGTGCTGGAAGCGGCCAACCGCTTGCTCGAACAGTATGTCAGCGAGCGCAGCGCGCACAGCGCGCTGTCGGGTGACGCCTTTTCCGATTGGCATCTGCAGGACGGGCGGATCGTCGCCGGCCGGCGCTGGAAGACGCTCCTCGGCTATGCCAAGGATGAACTGTCCGACAGCATCGTCGCTTGGCGTGCACAGGCCCATCCCGGCGACCTGAGGGCCTTCGACACGGCGTTTGACGCGCACGCGCAGGGCAGGTGCGGTTTCTTCCGGACGACGTGCCGTCTGCGCACCCGGACCGGCGGCTGGCAGTGGCTGCTGCTCAAGGGGCGAATAGTCGCCCACAACGAACGCGGCAAGCCCTTGCGCATGCTGCTGCTGCAACGCGACATCAGCGACTTCAAGCAGGCCGAAGAAGCCGCCGTGGTCGCCAAGGAGGCTGCCGAAGCGGCCAACCGGGCCCGCGGCACTTTTCTGGCGAACATGAGTCACGAGATTCGCACGCCGATGAACGGGATCATCGGCATGACCGATCTGGCGCTCGACACGCCGCTTGACGCCGAGCAGCGCCACTATCTGAAGACGGTGAAATCCTCGGCGGAGTCCTTGCTCGCGATCGTGAACGACATTCTCGACTTCTCCAAGATCGAAGCCGGCAAGCTGCACTTCGAGGAGGTGCCATTCTCCTTGTCGAATCTGGTCTATGACGTCGTGCGCGCGCAGGCGCTGATGGCGCACGCCAAGGGACTGGAGGTCATCGTCACGGTGGCGGCCGCGGTACCCGGGAGATTGATCGGCGATCCCGCGCGGCTGCGGCAGGTGCTCGCCAATCTGATCGGCAATGCCATCAAGTTCACCGAACGTGGCGAGATTGCCGTGGCCGTCGAGGTCGAGGAAAGCGCCGGCGGGTCGGTCATCCTGCGCTTCAGCGTTCGCGATACCGGTATCGGCATACCGCTTGACCGGCAGGCCGCCATTTTCGAAGCGTTTGCCCAGGGCGACGATTCGATGACGCGACGTTTCGGCGGCACCGGACTGGGCCTGACGATCTGCCGCCATCTGGTGCAAATGATGGGCGGCCGACTAGGGGTCGAGAGTGTCGAGGGCGAGAGTTCGTGCTTCCACTTCACCGGCCGTTTTACGGCCGAGCCGACAGCCGTCGCTGCGCCCGCTGGCCGGTCGTTCGCCGGCCAGCGCGCCTTGCTGCTCGAACAGCATCCGATTGTCGCGGCACAACTCGCTGCAATGTTGCAGAAGCACGGGATCGAACCATCGGTTGTCGAGGATCCGGCGCAGGCCGTGAAAATCATCGACCACTCGCGGGCCGGCGGTGCCGCCTTCGACTTCGTGCTGATCGACGCGCTGGTGCCGCCGCCTGGAGGGCTGGCGCTGGCCGCATCGTGGCAGGGAGGCGCTTGTCCGGAAAAACTGATCGTGCTGCTGACCACCGAACAGCAGCGCCAGGACCTGGACCGCCTGCGGGCGCTCGGTGTTGGCACCCATCTCGTCAAGCCGATCGCTGCCGACGATCTGCTGGAAGCCCTGAGACTCGTCTCGGGAACCGCCGACGATGCGACGCCATTTCTGGCGTCGTTCGACTTCCCGGCAGCGCCGGTGGACAGTCGCACGCGCGCCATCGAGGTCCTGCTGGTCGAAGACAACCCGGTCAATCAGGAACTGGCCCGGCGTCTGCTCGAGAAGCGTGCGTACCGGGTGACGCTGGCCAACAATGGTGCCGAAGCGATCGAGCAGTTCGAGCAGAAGCGTTTCGATGTGATTCTGATGGACATGCAGATGCCGGTCATGGGCGGTATCGAAGCGACAGAATCGATTCGGGCGCGCGAAATGAGGCGCAGTTGGGTGATGGCCGACGAGATCCAGCCGGTGCGCATCATTGCCATGACGGCCAACGCCATGGAAGGGGATCGAGACCGCTGCCTGCAGGCGGGAATGAACGATTACCTGGCCAAGCCGATCAGACCGCAGGACTTGTATGCGGCAATGGATCGCTGCCTGGCGCCAGCAAACAGTGCTGACCTGGGAGCGCCGTCTCCGAGCGGCATCACGCTCACAGCCACCTCGCTCGATCTGGCAGCGGCAGCGCGTGACCTCGGCGACCGTGATCTCTTGCTGACCATGGCCCAGATGCTGCTCGATGAGTGGAATCAGCACCTGACCCAGATCAGATCAAGCCTCGACAGCAGGCAGGGCGCACAGCTTTCGCTGGCCGCACATACGCTGAAGAGCCTGCTGGCCATTTTTCACGCCGAGAAGGCGCGCGGCATGGCGGTCGAACTCGAAGGCGCCGCCAAGGCGTCCGCGCATGCGGTTGACTGGACACGCTGCACCTGGATTGTCGACTCGCTGACCACGGAAATGGATCGCCTGAAACCCGAGATCGAGCGCTTTGCGCGCCGGCTACCAGGCGTCTAGAACACTCGGTAGCGGCGGGCTATGACGCCATCGACCTCTTCGCGAAGTTGATGCGCAGCGTGGAATTGCCCAAAGACAGGGTGCGCTCCGGTATAATCCTGCGGCTTGCGAGTATCCGAGCGGGAGGGCCGTACGCCCGTCCCGCTTTTCCACATCTGCAGCCCGGACCGGCAACGCATTCATCAGCAGCACCAACAGGAGTCTTGCGTGTCCTTGTTACCCACTCTCCCGCCTGCGATCCTGGCCCTCGCCGATGGCACGATATTTCGTGGCCAGGCCATTGGGGCGGCAGGCAGCACGAGCGGCGAGGTCGTTTTCAATACGGCGATGACCGGCTACCAGGAGATACTTACCGACCCCTCCTACTGCCGCCAGATCGTCACCCTCACCTATCCCCACATCGGCAACGTCGGTTGCAACGCCGATGACTTCGAGTCGCGAGGCAACCATGCCGCCGGACTCGTCATTCGTGATCTGCCGATTCGCGCCGAGAACTGGCGCTTGCAGGACACACTGGGAGGCTATCTGCAGAAGCACGGCATTGTCGCGATCGCCGGTATCGATACACGCAAGCTCACTCGCATCCTGCGTGAAAAAGGCGCGCAGGCGGGTTGTCTCATGGCCGGCGAAGTCGATGAAACGCGGGCTGTCGCCGAGGCTCGCGCCTTCCCCGGTCTTGCCGGGATGGATCTGGCCAAAGTGGTCAGCACCACCACGCCCTACGAGTGGTCCACCGGCGAGTGGAGCCTCACCGGCTATCGCCCGGCGCCTGTAGCGCAATGGCACGTCGTCGCCTACGACTTCGGCGTCAAGCACAACATCCTGCGCATGCTTGCCGCCCGCGGCTGCCGGCTGACGGTCGTACCGGCACAAACCTCGGCCGCCGAGGTGCTCGACCGGCGGCCTGATGGCGTCTTCCTGTCCAACGGCCCCGGCGACCCGGAACCCTGCGACTACGCCATCACGGCGATCCGCGAACTGCTCGCCGCCGGCCTCCCCACCTTCGGCATCTGCCTCGGCCATCAGCTCCTGGCCCTGGCTTCCGGTGCCCGGACACTGAAGATGAAATTCGGCCACCACGGAGCCAACCACCCGGTCAAGGACCTGCACACCGGGCAGGTGCTGATCACCAGTCAGAATCACGGCTTTGCCGTGGACAGCGACAGTCTGCCCGACAACCTGCTGGCGACGCACGCCTCGCTGTTCGACGGCTCCCTGCAAGGCATTGCGCGCAGCGACGTGCCGGCCTTCTCGTTCCAGGGCCACCCGGAAGCCAGCCCTGGCCCGCACGACATTTCCTACCTGTTCGATCGCTTCGTCACGATGATGCAAGACACGAAGGCGCAACATGCCTAAGCGCACAGACATCAAGAGCATTCTAATCATCGGCGCCGGTCCGATCGTCATCGGCCAGGCCTGCGAATTCGACTACTCCGGTGCGCAGGCCTGCAAGGCGCTGCACGAGGAAGGCTACCGGGTGATCCTGGTGAACTCCAATCCGGCGACGATCATGACCGACCCGGAAATGGCCGACGTAACGTACATCGAACCGATTACCTGGAAAGTCGTCGAGAAGATCATCGCCCGCGAACGTCCTGACGCACTGCTGCCGACCATGGGTGGTCAGACGGCGCTCAACTGCGCCCTCGATCTGGCCCGCCACGGCGTGCTCGAAAAATTCGGCGTCGAGATGATCGGCGCCACCCGACAGGCCATCGACAAGGCTGAAGACCGCGAGAAGTTCAAGACGGCGATGACCGGCATCGGCCTGGCGTCGGCGCGCTCGGCCGCCGCGCACTCGATGGAGGAAGCCCTGCAGGTGCAGGCGATGATTGGCTATCCAGCGATCATTCGTCCCTCCTTCACGATGGGCGGTTCGGGTGGCGGCATTGCCTACAACCAGGAAGAGTTTGTCGACATCTGCAAGCGCGGCCTGGAAGCCAGTCCAACCCGTGAACTGCTCATCGAGGAGTCGTTGATCGGCTGGAAAGAGTTCGAGATGGAGGTGGTGCGCGACAGGAACGACAACTGCATCATCGTCTGCTCAATCGAGAACCTCGACCCGATGGGCGTCCATACCGGCGATTCGATTACCGTCGCGCCGGCCCAGACGCTGACTGACAAGGAATACCAGATCATGCGCGACGCCTCGATAGCGGTGTTGCGTGAGATCGGCGTCGACACCGGTGGGTCGAACGTGCAGTTTGCAATCTGCCCAAGCGACGGGCGCATGATCGTCATCGAGATGAATCCGCGCGTCTCGCGCTCCTCGGCGCTGGCCTCGAAGGCAACCGGTTTCCCGATTGCCAAGGTGGCCGCGAAACTGGCGGTCGGCTACACGCTCGACGAACTCGCCAACGACATTACCGGCGGCAAGACGCCGGCCTCGTTCGAGCCGTCGATCGACTACGTGGTCACCAAGGTGCCCCGGTTTGCCTTCGAGAAATTCCCGGAGGCCGACTCGCGCCTGACGACGCAGATGAAATCCGTCGGCGAAGTCATGGCCATCGGGCGTACGTTTCAGGAATCGCTGCAAAAGGCGCTGCGCGGCCTGGAGGTGGGCGTCGATGGCTTCGACGAACGCAGTGTCGACCGCGAGGAAATCGAGATGGCGCTCAGCGAAGCGCGCCCGGAACGCCTCTGGTACATCGCCGACGCCTTCCGCATTGGTATGCACCTCGACGAGATCCAGCGACTGACGGGCATCGACCCGTGGTTCCTGGCGCAGATCGAAGACCTCTACACGAAAGCCGAACGCATCCGTAGCCGGCCGCTCGCTTCCCTGTCGCGCGACGAAATCTGGCACCTGAAGCGTGCCGGCTTCTCCGACAAGCGCCTGGCGACGCTGATGCGGACGACGCAGACGGCGGTACGCGAACGCCGTCACGAGCTGGGAGTGCGTCCGGTCTACAAGCGCGTCGACACCTGTGCCGCCGAGTTTGCGACGGACACCGCGTACATGTACTCGACTTACGAGGAAGAGTGCGAAGCGAACCCGAGCGACCGCCAGAAGATCATGGTCCTCGGTGGCGGCCCGAACCGGATTGGCCAGGGAATCGAATTCGACTACTGCTGCGTGCACGCGGCGCTGGCGATGCGCGAAGACGGCTACGAGACGATCATGGTCAACTGTAATCCCGAGACCGTATCGACCGATTACGACACCTCGGATCGCCTCTACTTCGAGCCGCTGACGCTCGAGGATGTGCTGGAAATCGTCGCCGTCGAAAAACCTTTGGGTGTGATCGTCCAGTATGGCGGCCAGACACCGCTCAAACTCGCGCGCGACCTCGAAGCCAACGGCGTTCCGATCATCGGCACCAGCCCGGACATGATCGATGCTGCCGAGGACCGCGAGCGCTTCCAGAAACTCCTGCAGCAGCTGGGCCTCAAGCAGCCTGCCAACCGCACCGCACGCACCGAACCGGAAGCCTTGCGGCTGGCCGCCGAAATCGGCTACCCGCTGGTCGTTCGCCCATCGTACGTACTCGGCGGTCGTGCCATGGAGATCGTTCATGACCCGCGTGACCTCGAACGCTACATGCGCGAAGCGGTCAAGGTATCCAACGATTCCCCGGTCCTGCTCGACCGTTTTCTGAACGACGCCATCGAAGTGGACGTGGATGCCCTGTCGGATGGCGAGGAAGTGCTCATCGGCGGTGTCATGGAGCACATCGAACAGGCTGGCGTTCACTCCGGTGATTCGGCCTGTTCGCTGCCTCCCTATTCGCTGTCGGCCGAGTTGCAGGACGAACTGCGCCGACAAACGCGACTGATGGCCAGGGGACTGAAGGTCTGTGGTCTGATGAACGTGCAGTTCGCGATCCAGAGCGGCGTCGTTTTCGTTCTCGAGGTGAATCCCCGTGCTTCGCGGACGGTACCCTTTGTCTCGAAGGCAACCGGGTTGCAACTGGCAAAGATTGCGGCTCGCTGCATGGTCGGCAAATCGCTGGCCAGCCAGGGCCTGTCCAGGGAAGTCATTCCGCACTATTTTTCGGTCAAGGAAGCGGTCTTCCCGTTCGTCAAGTTTCGCGGCGTCGATACGATCCTGGGCCCCGAAATGAAGTCAACGGGCGAGGTCATGGGCATCGGACTGAGCTTTTCCGAAGCCTTCGTCAAGAGCCAGATGGCAGCCAGCGTGCGCTTGCCGACTGCCGGACAGGTGTTCATCAGCGTCAAGGAATCCGACAAGCCGAAGGCGGTGGCTATTGCCAGGGATCTGCGAGCGGGCGGCTTTACCATTCTGGCCACACGTGGCACGGCCGCGGCGATCGCCGCCGCAGGCATCGCCGTCACGGCGGTGAACAAAGTGACCGAAGGCCGCCCGCACGTGGTCGACATGATCAAGAACCACGAGATTGTCCTGATCATCAACACCGTGGACGAGAAGCGCAAGGCAATCAGCGATTCACGCTCGATCCGGACATCCGGTCTGGCGGCACGTGTGACGATCTACACGACGATCTGGGGTGCCGAAGCCGCCACAGCCGGGATCAGGAATCGCGGCGAGCTGGTCGTTTACCCGCTACAGGACTTGCACGCCCAACTGAGCTGATTAACCTCCCCGACGCGCATCGGCAGCCTTTTCCGGGGTTGCGATGGCGTGTCGCTGGCCGCGAATGATATGAGCAAGATACCCCTTACCGTCCATGGCGCGGAGAAACTCCGAGCCGAACTGCATCATCTGAAGACTGTCGAGCGCCCGCGCGCGATCGCGGCGATTGCCGAGGCACGCTCCCATGGCGACCTCTCCGAAAACGCCGAGTACGATGCGGCCAAGGAGAGGCAGGGCTTTGTCGAGGGACGCATCAAGGAGGTCGAGAGCAAGCTGGCCAATGCCCAGATCATCGACCCGAAACTGCTCGACGCCGATGGCCGTTGCGTTTTCGGGGCGACACTCGAACTCGAGGATCAGGAATCCGGCTCCCGCGTGAGTTACCAGATCGTCGGCGAAGATGAGGCCGACATCAAGGCTGGCAAGATTTCGATCAATTCGCCAATCGCGCGGGCGCTGATCGGCAAATTTGCCGGCGATATCGCCGAGGTCCAGGCGCCCGGCGGTGTTCGCGAATACGAAGTCCTCGACGTGCGCTACGAGTAGGCCTTGCGATGCGACGCCTTACCGACGCCCTGTACGACGTAGTGCTGACGCTGTGGGTCGGCGGCTTGTGGACGATCGGCTACCTGGTGGCGCCGACGCTGTTCGCCGCGCTGAGCGCCGACCGCCAGTTGGCGGGCGGGCTCGCCGGCAAGCTGTTCGAATTGATCGGCTGGCTTGGGCTGGGCTGCGCGGCGTACCTGTTGCTCTACATGCTCCTGCGCGCAGGTATGGCCGCCCTGCGCCGCTGGACGTTCTGGCTGGTGGTGTTGATGCTGGTGCTCGGCGCAGTCAGCCTCTTCGGCGTCCAGCCGCTGCTCGCCCAACTGAAGGCAGACGCGCTACCACGGGAAGTCATGGAAAGTGTATTGCGTAATCGCTTCGCGACGTGGCACGGCGTGTCGAGCATTCTCTACCTCGTTCAGAGCGTGCTCGGATTGCTGCTCGTGCTCAGTTCCCGGCGAGGCAGCAAGTAGGCAAGCACGCCCTGGTCAGCCCGGGGAAGCGGCTGCGCGATCCTTCAGCGTTCCACAGACCCCTGGAAACTCCGCTTGCTGAGGCGCGGCGCGGCGCGTCCGGCATGGCGTCGGACAATGCGCACCTGTTCAGCGGGCTGCGGGCGCCAGAGCACGAGCAGTTTACCGATATGCTGTACGGGCGCCGCCTGCAGGCGCTCACACAGCATGTTGAGAAACGCTTCGCGCACTTGCCGGTCAGCGTTATGGACGCGCACCTTGATCAGCTCGTGACTGATCAGACTGGCGTTGATCTCCCTGACGACCGATTCGGAGAGACCCTTGTCGCTGATCGCCACAACCGGATGCAGCGAATGCGCACGCGCGCGCAAACTGCGGCGCTCGGTAGAACTGAGAGTGAGCATGCTGGGCACCTTTTTCTTGAGGAACGCATTCTAGCGGGTTTCGGCCAATGAATCGAAGCGCATCGAGCAACAGGTGGTTGCGCGAACATGTCAGCGACGCCTACGTACAGCGCGCCCGCGCAGAAGGCTACCGCTCGCGTGCCGCGTACAAGCTGATCGCAATCGACGACACGGATCATCTGCTGCGCTCGGGCGACGTGATCGTTGACCTCGGCGCCAGCCCGGGCGGCTGGTCGCAGGTTGCGGCCAGGCGGCTGCAGGGCGGAGGTCGTGTCATCGCGGTGGACCTGCTGGAGATGGAGCCCCTGCGAGACGTCACCTTTCTGCAAGGCGATTTCCGCGAACCGGACGTCATCGGTCGCTTGGAAACCATACTCGCCGGCAAGAAGGTGGGGCTTGTGCTTTCCGATATGTCGCCCAATATCTCGGGTATCGCGGTTTGCGATCAGGCCCGGGGCATGCATCTGGCGGAACTCGGTCTGGAGTTTGCTTGCAAGTGGCTGAAACCGGAAGGGGCTTTTCTGGTCAAAGTCTTCCAGGGGCATGGTTTCGACGATTTTCTTGCGGCGATGCGAAAAACGTTCAAGAGCGTTGCCTCGCGCAAGCCGGACGCGTCGCGTGACCGCAGTCCGGAAATTTACTTGCTGGGCAAGACATTGAAGACCTGATCCGCGTGCCGAGATCATGATTGCTTCAGCGCACCTGAATCGGTTTAGAATGCTGTTTTCGTGGTATGTGGGTCAAGCTTCCGGAGACGTCCCGACGCCGGCTACGCAGAAGAGGTGAAGCATTGAATAACATGTTCAAGAATCTGGCAATATGGTTGGTTATCGGCCTCGTGCTGATGACGGTTTTCAACCAGTTCAATACGCGCCAGGTAGCCCAGTCGTCAATGGAGTACTCGCAGTTCATTGAGGAGGTGGGCAAGGGAACAATCGCCAAAGTGGTGATCGAGGGCCGCGTGCTGAAAGCAACGACCACCGACGGCCGCAAGCTCACCAGCTACGCGCCGCCGGATCTGTGGATGGTCTCTGATCTGCTGAAGCACGGCGTCAAGATCGAAGCCAAGCCCGAAGAAGAGCAGTCGTTCCTGATGAGTATCTTCGTCAGCTGGTTCCCGATGCTGCTGCTGATCGGCGTCTGG
>AATN01000232.1_pt1 | contig 13823 bp, 14 predicted proteins | sample 270648 | NCBI WGS metagenome assembly AATN01 (sample SAMN02954269, study PRJNA17659) | bioreactor sludge metagenome | biome: terrestrial; feature: bioreactor; material: sludge; isolation source: Enhanced Biological Phosphorus Removal (EBPR) bioreactor sludge | place: Australia: Brisbane, Queensland
TGAGATATGCACATCAATTGAGCGATCAAACGCCTCCAAAGCTTCACCTTTCACCATATCCATCAGTTGTTCACGACTTAAAACCCGGCCTGCTCGTTCCGCCATCGCAACGAGCAAATCAAACTGATAGCTAGTTAATTCACGCAACTGCCCATCAATCCGAATCTCGCGGGCTTCACGATCAATATCTAAACGCCCGAAATGTAAAATCTGCGTATGCATGCTTTCGCGTAAACCTCGACGTAAAATCGCCTTAATCCGCGCCCGCAGTTCACGTGGCTCGAAAGGTTTCGGCAAATAATCATCTGCACCCATTTCAAGACCAATGATTCGATCCGTTGCATCACCGCGTGCGGTTAACATTAAAATAGGGACGGCAGCAGTCGCGCCCACCCGTAAGTGCCGACAGAGGTCTAAACCATCCGCATCAGGGAGCATTAAATCTAAAATAATCAGCGACCATTCGCCTTGTTGTGCTAAACGCAAACCCTCTTGTCCGGTATGTGCAGCCCTGACTTTATACCCCCCCTCGCCTAAATACTGCACCAGCATTTGACTCAAGCGGACATCATCATCGATCAATAAAAGTGACTCTAACATCAGGGGTTCATCCATTAAAAAGCAGAGCTAGTGGCCTAACTCTGCTGCTGATTATACTCAATTAAGAGCGCTTAGCTGGCTGAGCTTAACGCATCAGCTCCACCGCTTTAGCACGTTGGGCAGGCGTGGCTTCAATCCCATCTAAAATCATACTCATGGGCAAACGGTTCGCACCGCCTTCATACATTTGCTGCTGATAACCATGATGACGCTCATAATGATGATGACTCGTTGCTTTGCCCAACATAAAACCAAACAGGCCAATGAGGAAAGCGGCTAACAGCACTTTGCCCCGACGTTTACGGTGTTGCCAAAAGTCTTGTTTTGACCAATCCCCACAGCCACCACGCTTACAGCCACCATTGGAGGGAGTTTTTTGGGTTTCAGCCTCGGTATTGAGCTTAACATTCAAACCTTCAGTCGTATTTTCTGAGTGGGTTTCGTTGGTATTTTTTACATCTGACATGATAACTACTCCAGTCTATTGATTCATTCAGCTTGCTTGGCTGAGCCAGTTGGCGTGCTGGCATGAGAGTTATCATGCAAAACTTGTGTTGCTGGATTACGGCGGGTTTGTAAAGTTTTGTGAACTTGATTATCTTCATAAGACACCCTAAAGTATGAATAAGTATTCATACTCTGAGAAAGTAATATGCAAATCAGTGAACGAGGACAGGTCACCATCCCTAAAGAATATCGGGCGCAATTTGGCTTTTTACCCAATACCGAAGTTGAATTTATTGTGCGCAATAATGAGTTAGTACTCGTGCGTAAAACCACCACTCAAAACCAAGCAATTCGAGCTTTACGTGGGCGCAAGCAAACAGGTATGACGACCGATGAATTGATGAGCCTGTTACGCGATGGCAACTGAATGGCTAGTTGATACCAATGTGCTCATTGACATTATTCACGAAGACCCGTTATTTGCAGAAGCCTCCACACAAGCTTTAGAACGCTGTGCCGAACAGGGAATCTTAGTTATTAATCCAATTATCTATGGTGAAGTTGGAGCTATTTGTGACTCTTTAGAAGAGCTAGATTCCCTACTGTCGTTGGGTTTGTTTCGGCGTGATCCATTGATTTGGGAGGCTAGTTTCCTTGCAGGCCAAGCTTTCCGCCGTTACCGGAAAAATGGTGGACAAAAACAGCGAGTACTCGCAGATTTTTTAATTGGTGCACATGCGAGTGTAGCTGGATTTGGCTTGATCTCGCGGGATACTGGCTATTTGAAGTACTTCAAATTAGAACTGTTAAATCCAGCCGAAGTTTAAGTTCAGCTTGCTTGGCTGAGCCAGTCGTTACACTGGCATGAGAGTTATTATGCGAAACTGTGTTGCTGGATTACGGCGGGTTTGTAAAGTTTTGTGAACTTGCGGGCTTTTAGTTCGCACCACTCAGTTAAGAAATCGCATTTTAGGCGAAGGGATTAATGATTTTCACGCTACCGATGACACGTCCGTTTTGCATATCTTCGGAATACAAAATGCTACAGGCGGTCTTTTGAGACATGCGTATAATGAGCGAATCCCAGAATGAAAAACCATGCAGCCGGTGCAGATCAATCGCTTGCACAATATCATCGGGTGCGATACTGAAAACATTAGCCTGTTGACTCAGTAGCTGAATTTTTCGCTGTGCCATTTCTATGGGTACACCAAGCTTACGCGTTGCAGCGGCGAAATACTCTTGAAGTACTTGGGTAGACAACACTAAATTGCTACTCATCCAAGCATTTTGTAGTAAAGCAAGCGCCTTGGCTTGCTTAATCGGATCACGGCGGTCGTCTGTATAAAGCAAGATATTAGTATCGAAAAAACTACGCTCTTTCATGGAGTTCATCCCGATTGAAAACCCAAGCTTTAGAGTCACCTTGTCCAGATAAAGACAGAAACTCATCAAAGCTCGCATTGGCCTGCTGCTGCTGAGTCAGTTGCTCTAAGTATTCTCGTACTAACTGGTTGAGGCTCGTCCCCATTTCTTGGGCAATTTTGCGAACCTCATTGACCACTTTATCATCAATTGAGAGAGTGATATTCATAGCACTGTATCCGTGTACACGTAATAAGGCTATTATTATACTGACTTAAGCGGTGAGCAATGATAAATTGCGAATTCTCCCTACTTAGCCACTACCCCCCTGTGAAACCCAAACCTATACTCAATACTCTCAAAATTACTACGTCTTAGTCTTTAGGAGAAGCTCTTGCCCACGCTCAACTGGATAGGCAAACAAGCCGTCGCCTCGCACCACAAGGAAGTGCCGTTCCGTTTGGTCAAACCCGTACCGGAGCTATCCGCAGGGGATATAGAGAGCGGCAACCTGATTGTGCAAGGCGACAACCTCTTGGCATTGAAAGCCTTGCTACCGCGCTATGCTGGGCAAGTAAAGTGCATCTACATCGACCCGCCATACAACACCGGCAACGAAGGCTGGGTATACAACGATAACGTCAACAGCCCCGAAATCCGCCGCTGGCTGGGGGAAACGGTTGGGCGGGAAGGCGAAACACTCGACCGCCACGACCGCTGGCTGTGCATGATGTACCCGCGCCTCATGCTCCTCAAACAATTCCTGCGCGAAGACGGCGCAATTTTCATCTCCATCGACGACAACGAAGCTGCATCCTTACGTCTGATCATGGATGAAATCTTTGGCAACCAAAACTTCATCGCCAACATAATCTGGCAAAAAAAATATGCGGTAGCCAACGATCACAAAACTATCGCACCAATGCACGATTTTGTTCTCGTCTATCAAAAATCCTCTTCATGGCAAAGAAATCTGCTACCTCGTGGAAACGACAAAGATACCCAGTATAAGTATGAAGATGAGGGTGGTTTATATCGTTCCAGTGACTACACCTGCAATAAAACAGCAGAAGAACGACCAAATCTCTATTATCCCATCCAGAATCCCAATACTGGTGAGGAAATTTGGCCTAAGCAAACCAGAGTTTGGGCATATTCCCAAGAAGAACACACACGCCATATCGTTGAAAATTTAATTTACTGGGGCAAAGATGGCACAGGAAAAGTTCCTGCTTACAAGCGTTACAAACATGCACTGAAAAATGATGGCATTGTTCCACAAACCCTTTGGACACACGATTTTGCAGGCCATACAGACGGTGCACGTAAGGATTTACGCGAGGTTTTGCATGATATACCTGCGGTTTCTGATTTTGCGACTCCCAAACCGACAACCTTGATCCAGCGGATTTTGCAGATTGCGACGGATAAGGATTCGTTGGTGCTGGACAGCTTCGCGGGGTCGGGAACAACCGCCCATGCGGTGCTGAAACAGAACGCGGAGGATGGCGGCAACCGCCGTTTCATTCTGGTGGAAATGGATAACACCATCGCCCAAACCGTCACCGCCGAACGGGTCAAGCGCGTCAGCCAAGGCTACACCAGTGCCAAAGGCAAGGAAGTCGCCAGACTCGGCAGCGGCTTCCAGTTCTACCAACTCTCCGAAGAACCGCTCTTCGCCGCTGATGGCAAAGTCCGCCCCGATGTGACTTTCCAGCAACTCGCCGAATTCGTCTGGTTCACCGAAACCGGCACAGGCTTAACCTCTTGTCCCTCCCCATCTTTCACCACCCCACTCCTCGGCGTTTTCCAAAACCGCGTCATTTTCATGCTCTACAACGGCATTCTCAAAGACAAAACCGACCTCGGCGGCAATGTCTTAAACGCCAAAACATTACACCTGCTACAAACGCTGCTCCCCGAAAAAGACATGCCGTGCGTGGTGTTTGGCGCACGCACCCGTTTCGACAAAAATACGCTCACCAAGCTCAATATCACCTTCCACCAATTGCCCTACGAACTGGCGGCGAAAACATGGTTTTAAGACTCAAAGATTACCAAGAGCAATTGCTGGACGCGCTCGAAGGCTTCCTCAGCCGCACCCGCGAATTGCAAAACCCCGCGCTGGCATTTTGGGAAAGCACCAAGGAAGTATTCGGCTACGGCTTGCCCTACACTTCCTTGCCCGGTGCAGAATCCGTGCCGTATGTGTGCTTGCGCGTCCCTACTGGCGGCGGCAAAACCCGCATTGCAGGTCAGTCGATTGCACGGGTCAAAAGCGCATTCCTCGCCACCGAATACCCGCTGGTGTTGTGGCTTGTCCCCTCCGAGCCGATTTTGGAACAAACCCTCTACACCCTAAAAACACGCGGCGAAATGCTCCATGAGGATATGCGCGAACTGTTCGGCGCGGTGAATGTGCTGGACATTAACCAAGCCCTGTACATGACGCGCCCCACACTGGAAAGCGGCGTTACGATCATTGTTGCCACCATGCAGAGCTTCAAACGCGACACTGCCGAAGGCTTGCGCGTCTATCGGCAAAACGGCGCGTTAATGTCGCACTTTGAACACTTGCCTGCCGACTTGAAAGGCGACCATTCGCTGGTCGATGCCATCCGTTTGCAAATGCCGTTCATTATCGTGGACGAAGCCCACAACCAAGGCACACCGCTGGCAATGGATACCTTGGTGCGCTTTAACCCCAGTTGCATCCTCGAACTCACCGCCACCCCCGACCGTATCAACCAGCCTTCCAACGTATTGCGCAGCGTTTCTGCCGCCACCTTGCAAGCGGAAAATATGCTCAAACTGCCGCTGGAACTGGCAATTCACCTCGAATGGCGCACTTGTTTGACCGAAGCGATTGCGCGTTTACGCACACTGGAACAGGAAGCCCAAACCGAACAGCAATTGACGGGCGAAATCATCAACCCGGTCATTATGCTGATTCAAGCCGAGCGCAAAAATGCCAACAGCGAAAGTTTTGTGCCGGAACGGGTCAGGCAATTCCTCATCGACGATTACCAAATCCCCGCCGCACGCATCGCCATTGCCACGGGCGCATTGGACGAATTGTCCGGTAAAAAGCTGACCGACCCCGACTACCCGCAAGTCATTATCACCGTGGACAAATTGCGCGAAGGCTGGGATTGCCCGTTTGCCTACGTGCTATTTTCCTTCCGCAATACCACCTCTGCCACCGCCGTTGAACAGGTGTTAGGGCGCGTGTTACGGATGCCACACGTCAAACGCAAACAACGCGAAGCCCTCAACCGCAGCTACGCCTACGTGGTGTCCGACCAATTGGCAGCCACCGTACAAGGCTTGCGGGATGGCTTGGTGCAAAGCGGCTTTGAACGTCAGGAAGTCAAGGATTTAATCAATATTCCGAATGCCCGTAGCGGGGATTTATTCGCCCCCACCAGCGACTTGGTGGTAACACTCCCCACCGCCAACGACACCGTTGTTACCCCCAGCAGTGCGGCGATTGCGGTATTGCCCAAAGCCTTACGCGACAAAATCGAAATTTCCCCTGAAGCGGGCACATTGATCCTCAAAGGTGGTGCAACCCCCGAACAAATCAAAAAAGTGGCGGAAACCTTTAAGCAACCGGAAGCCGCTAAAGCCGTGCGCGAACAACTGGATACCGCCCGCGCTACCGCCATCGCCCCCCAGCAACGCGAACCAACGCCCGCCGAACGCGGCATTATCGCCACCATACCTTTATTGGGTCTGCACCAATTCGGTTTCTTTGATGTGTTCGATACCCGCGCCCTCTCGGATGCGGATTGGGAACTCAGCGACTTTGATCCCAAGCTCACCGCTGATGAATTTGCACCGGATGCGGAGGTAATGAGTCGCGCCCAATTATCCATTTCCCAAAAGGGCAAGTTGCAACTCGATTTCTACGATAAATTGGATAATCCACAACTCAAGATCGACACTATCGAACTGGGTTGGACGGATCTTGAATTAGTGATGTGGCTAGACAAGAATCTGCCATTCGTTTACGCCGACCAGCCGCAAAAAGTGGCGTGGTTAAATCAAGCGATTCAGCACTTGCTGCATGAACGCGGCTTCACCTTGGAAGAACTCGCTTATCGTAAATTCCGTCTGCGCGGTGCGTTGGAACGCAAAATGGCAAGCGGTCTGGTGTTAGCCAAACAAAAAGTGTTCTACGATTTATTTACTGATGAAACCCGCTTTGAAGTCCGCGACGAACACAGCATTACACTCAAGCAAGGCAGCTATGCCTACAATACCCGTTACGATGGTTTCATCCATTTCAAGCACCATTTTTTCACCGCCGTCGGCGATTTGCAGCCACACGGCGAAGAATTTGAATGCGCCCAACGCATTGATCAACTCGACAATATCGACTGGTGGGTGCGCAACGTCGACCGCAAACCCAATGCCTTTTGGCTGCAAACCGCCAAAGACCGCTACTACCCCGACTTTCTGGTACGCCTGAAAAATGGCATAACACTAGCAGTTGAATACAAAGGAAAACACATCGCCGAACACGACAAAGAAAAACGCCAAATCGGTGAACTCTGGGCAAGGCGCAGCAATGGGCGTTGCCGCTTCGTGTGGGTAGAAAACAAAAACTGGCAAGCTTTAAGCGCCGCTACGCTGAATTAACAAGGGTCATCAATCATGGCAGACAACAGCTCCCAAATCGTTTATCTCCTCACCAATCCTGCTATGCCTAACTTGGTCAAAATCGGCAAAACCACGCAATTAGAAGTTGACGTGCGTATGCGGCAACTCTATAGCACGGGTGTTCCTTTGCCGTTTGAATGTGTTTTTGCTTGTCAGGTAAAAGATGCAAGCCAAGTAGAACAAGCCCTGCATCTTGCGTTTAAAAAGCAGCGTCTTAACCCCAATCGGGAGTTTTTTGAAATTGATCCCGAACAAGCCATTGCTATTTTAAAACTGCTGCGGGTTGATGATATTACGCTGCAATTTGAGCAGCAAATGGAAGCAGAACTGGAAGCGATTGATAAACAATCCGCTCAGACTTATAAACGCCGTCAGCGCCCACCTATGAATTTTCACCATCTAGGGATGCCTAACGGCTCAATTTTGCTGTCTAAAGACGGGCAACTACAAGTCACCGTTGTGGGTGAAAAAAAAGTAGCACTACAAGGTGTCGTTTGCTCACTGACGGAAGCAACCCGCAAATTATTGAATATGCCCAATGGTGCAGCTATCCAGCCTTCACCTTATTGGTTGTTTGATGGACGAACAGTGAAAGAAATCTATGAAGATTATCACAGCCAAACCGACGCTGATTAAACGACGGTTTCTTCAACTACGCTGAACAACTTCTATAGCACTAATTACCCCTAGACCCGAAAACTCGTTATAATTCGCGGCTCTATGCAAACCTAAGTATAAATTTAAAGGCACAGCACCCCCTATGAGCACGAGTTACGACGCCTCCGCCATTGAAGTTCTGACTGGTCTTGACCCCGTACGGAAACGCCCGGGGATGTATACCGACACCACCCGCCCGAATCATCTGGCTCAAGAAGTCATCGATAATAGTGTGGATGAAGCCTTAGCGGGGCATGCCAATCGCATTGAAGTGACGCTACACACCGATGGTTCCGTCACGGTTACCGACAATGGACGAGGTATGCCGGTCGATATTCACCCGGAACAAGGTAAACCGGGGGTGGAAGTCATTCTTTGTACCTTGCATGCGGGTGGCAAATTTTCTGACCAGAATTATCAATTCTCTGGTGGCCTGCACGGTGTCGGTGTGTCAGTGGTGAATGCACTCTCGCAGCGTTTAGAAGTACGCATCAAACGGGGTGGGCAAGTTTGGCAAATGGCTTTTGCAGACGGTAATAAAGCCAGCGAACTGGAAGTCATTGGTAAAGTTGCCAAGAAAGAAACCGGTACCACAGTACATTTCTGGCCTGACCCAAAATACTTTGACTCGGCTAAATTTTCAATTCCACGCCTGAAACACAATTTACGTGCTAAAGCCGTCCTTTGCCCCGGATTACTGATTCGCTTTACGGATGAAGAAACTAAAGAAACTATCGAATGGCATTATCAAGATGGTTTACGCGATTATTTAATCGAAGCGGTCAAAGGCTTTGAATTACTGCCTGAACAACCTTTTACTGGCTCCCTCAAAGCTGCGCGCGAAGCGGTCGATTGGGCCTTGCTTTGGCTACCCGAAGGTGGCGAACTCACCCAAGAAAGCTATGTTAATCTCATCCCTACTATTCAGGGTGGTACCCATGTCAATGGCTTGCGCACGGGGGTCACGGATGCTTTACGCGAGTTTTGTGAATTTCGGAATTTACTACCCCGTGGCTTGAAACTCACACCGGATGATGTTTGGGAAAATATCAGCTATGTGCTCTCCTTCAAAATGCAAGAACCGCAATTCGCCGGGCAAACCAAAGAACGCCTTTCTTCCCGCGAAGCAGCTAGCTTTGTGTCCGGTTCCCTGAAAGATGCCTTTAGCCTCTATCTCAATCAAAATACCAATATTGGCGAACAACTCGCGGAAATGGCGATTAATAATGCCAATCGCCGCCAGCGTACTAGCAAAAAAGTCGTCCGTAAAAAGGCTACGAGTGGCCCAGCTTTACCCGGAAAACTGGCTGATTGCAGCTCACAGGACATTACGCGTACTGAATTATTCTTGGTGGAAGGTGATTCAGCCGGTGGCTCTGCTAAACAAGCACGGGATCGTGAATTCCAAGCCATCATGCCTTTACGCGGGAAGATTCTAAACACTTGGGAAGTCGATTCTGATCAAGTGCTTGGCTCACAAGAAGTACATGATATTTCAGTCGCGATTGGTGTCGAACCCGGCCATACTGACCTTAGCCAATTACGGTATGGCAAAGTGTGTATTTTAGCGGATGCAGATTCAGATGGAGCGCATATTGCCACCCTACTCTGTGCTTTATTTGTGCGCCATTTCCGCTCCCTTGTAGAAGCGGGTCATGTCTTTGTCGCGATGCCACCTTTGTATCGGATTGATATTGGCAAAGAGGTTTATTACGCTTTGGATGATGCTGAGCGACAAGCACGTTTAGACTTATTAGCAGCAGAGAAAAAACGTGGCACGATTAGTGTCACTCGGTTTAAAGGCTTAGGTGAGATGAATCCGTTGCAATTGCGCGAAACGACTATTTCCCCTGATACACGCCGCTTGGTGCAATTAACGATGGATGATAAGGCAGCTACCGAAGCCACTATGGATATGCTGCTTGCGAAAAAACGGGCGGCAGATCGTAAAGCTTGGTTAGAAGACAAAGGGAATTTAGCCAGTGTTTAAGCACTTACCGCCTGCTGATAGTGAAGCCCCGTGCTTTTGCTTCGTGCGTCACGGCCAAACCGATTGGAATGCGGCAGGGCGTATTCAAGGCTTAGAAGATATTGAGCTAAATGCGCTAGGTCGATTACAGGCTGCGCAAACTGGCTCATATTTGCAGCAATGGCACTGGGATCGGATTATCAGTAGCCCCTTAAAACGTGCGGCTGAAAGTGCTGAAATTATTGCAGAGCAACTCAAACTAGCACCAGTTGCAATCATGGATGTCTTCATGGAGCGTGATTATGGGGACTGTTCAGGCATGACTGCAGCACAACGTAGGCAGTCTTTTCCGGATGGGGTTATACCGCGCCAAGAAACCTTGGAAACTTTGCAAAGGCGCGTGCTAACAGGTTTGCAGCAATTAACCCGAGAACCATCAGCACGCACTTTGATTGTGACGCATGGTGGCGTTATTAATAGTCTACTAGCGCATCTTAGTCATGGCGAAATTGGTACAGGCAAATCGATTCTGCACAATGCCAGCCTTGCCCTAGTTCAATATCAACAAGGTTGGCAAATCTTAGCTTATAACCTCATCAGCCATTTAGATCAGTTTAATCACACAGTTGCGTCTGATAAAACTTAGATTCTCCCTTCCCCGGTCGGCAGCGCCAAGCCCGTTGGATACTGGCTGCATACCAGCCATAGCGAGTTGCTTTAAAAGTGATTTTTTGAATCACACCCACGACGGAGTGGTCGGGAATGTTTTCTTCACGGAAGGTACAAATTTGTTGCCCTGCTTTCACCTTTCCGCACCAATGATAAGCTTTGGTATGCCCTGCCGGTTCAACCGGCAAGCGCTTTAACAGCGCTAAAGGTGAGGATTTAGCGCTAGGGTATTGAGTCACCACCGCTTTTAAATGCTCATTGAAAGCTTTTAAATCTTGCATCGGCGCGGCCTGAAAAGCCCGAATCGGATAGCGCCCATCATTGGCTTGTGCTAATGAACAACTCACCAGCACTGGGGTTATTATTATTAACTGCTGATAAAGCTTCACCGTTTACTCCTAAGATGAATCCAGCAATGGCTTAATGCATTGTTGTTGAGACAAGCCTAGAGTGCGCTAGCTTCACCTATGTTTAATGAAATCTGCTCTTGCTTTAAATCCGATAAAACACCAAGCTAGGGCGATAAACTGTGCTCTACTTCCGCTACCGCTAGCCGAATCATTTCCCATTCTTGCGGATTTAAGACAGCAGGACGGCGCTCAGTGGTTAAATCATCAGCAAATAAATTATGCAAGAATACCGCTGCAGCTAAACAACTGCCTTTAGGCGAAGGATGTGAACCATCGGCAGCATAGAGTTGTTCGCCAAATACCGAATCTTTATCGCGTATCCACGACCACACTAAGCCTACTGGCACAATTCCTGCTTGATTTTGCTCAGCAGCAGTCTCATAAGAAGTAGTCACTTGCTGTTGCATAGTTTTAAAGTCAGGCAAGACTTTACGATTTTCTGTATCCCCATCGCGGCGTCCCCAAGTCATATACAACAGTGGTTTAGCCCCTGCATTGCGGATTTCTTGGCTGAATTTACTCACGGACATTTGAAAACTTTCAATAGGAGCACCTTGCAAAGCGGGTAAGCGACTGTATTCCTGTAAAATTACCCGATCCCATTGACCGGAGTGGATTTTATCGACCGTGTGGGTATTTGCTAAATGCTGAGCCAAGCGCATGCCACTATGGGTTATAAACTCTAAATGCGTTTGTTTCCAAGGGGAGTTGTCCACCATTTGCGTGAGGCAAGGTCGCATATACTCAGTGTAACTATTGCCTATAAATAAAATCCGCTGTGGTTTGAAACTAGATTCATCAGCAAGTGAAGCACTCGCCCAGATTATTAATCCCAAGAACAAACCACGATAAGAGTTGATACAGCAGCCCCTCATAGACAGCTCCTATAGACTGTTTAACTGACTTGATACGAATACAGGATTGCTAGGGCGGACGCAAGGCAACTATTCAAGCGAGTTACAAAATGCTAAGTTTAGCCGATGCAAAGATCTGATGAACTTGATTTCAGCCGCCGCTTTGGTGGCATTGCCCGCACTTATGGCGAGTTGGCCTTAGAGCGCTTTCAAACGGCACATGTCTGTGTCATTGGCGTGGGTGGGGTAGGCTCTTGGGCAGTAGAAGCTTTAGCGCGTAGTGCTATCGGTAAGCTGACTTTAATTGATTTGGATAATGTGGCGGAATCAAATATCAATCGGCAATTGCCCGCTCTTTCTAGCACGCTTGGTGCACCGAAAATTGAAGTTCTAAAAACGCGTATCCTCGATATTAATCCACGCTGCCAAGTACAATTGATTGAAGATTTTGTTGAACTGGATACCGTCGCGCAGTTGCTGACTAAAGATATGGATTATGTGATTGACTGCATTGACAACTTCAGGGTGAAAGCGGCTTTAATTGCCTATTGTAAACGCCAGAAAATTCGAGTGATTACACTAGGTGGAGCCGGTGGGCAGCGTGACCCCAGTCAAATTCGCCTAGGCGATTTAGCCCGTAGCCAACACGACCCGTTACTTGCACGAGTACGTAAGCAACTCCGTCAAGATTACAATTTCAGTCGTAATCCCAAGAGGCGTTTTGAAATCCCCTGCGTGTGGTCAGAGGAACAAATGCAATTCCCCACCGCCGATGGAGGGGTATGCTCAGTACGCCCCACTGATTCCAAGGCAACTAGCCTCAGTTGTGCGGGTGGCTTAGGCTCAGTGATGACCGTTACCGCAAGTTTCGCTTTATTCGCGGTTAGTCATGTCTTAGAAAAGCTGGCTCTTAGTCGTAAAAGTCAAGATGCGCCCGAAAACTCAAGCTCATAGCCACCAAATTTACGGATATTGATAACACCCGTATCGAATAGCAGATACTGGCCTTTAATGCCTTCTAATACTCCTTCCACGACAGGCTCTTTATCAAAGCTTAAAGACTTCACTTTACTGGGATAAGTCAGCACAGGATAACGAATATTGACTACTGAGGCATCGGGCAAAAGCTCTACCGCGTCATCACCAAAGCGATGATGCAAATCGCGCAAGGCATCTTGTACTTGTGGAAGCAAGTGATCACGTTGAGCTGCTAGATCAATCGGTTCAGCTTCGCTTTTCAGCATTTGCTGCCAATTAGTTTTATCGGCCACATGATCTTTAAAAGCCACCTCCATTAAGCCTGATAAATAGCGTGACTGTACTTTCAAAATTGGTAAAGCCGCCACCGCACCTTGATCAATCCAGCGTGTCGGAATCTGCCCTTGACGGGTGATACCTACCTTTAAAGTGGAGGAATTCGCCAAATAAACCACATGCGGCTGCATACAGTGCTGCTCTCCCCATTGCGGTTCACGGCAAGTACCCGCTGCGTAATGACATAACTCAGGTTTAACAATACAAGTATCGCATTGCGCTAGCCTCATAAAGCAAGGATAGCAATAACCTTGATTAAAGCTTTTTTTGGTTAAGCGGCCACAATGAAGGCAATAAATTTTGCCTGTATAGGTCAACCTAAGCGGCTTACCTAGCCAAGGAGCTAGCGGAACTTCTTCATTATTAAGTACGAAGTTATATTCAACTGGCTCCACGAGCTTGCTATGCATTTTGCGTAAAATACCAGTTTGCGAGGTCATACACGCTCCATGTGTGGCTGAGGAAATACCAATTTTAAAATACGGTAACCTTTAAGTAACACTAAACGGATTCTAGGTTCAAGCAACCTAGGCTGAACTTAGAATAACTTACTCTAAAACCACTGCCGTACCACTGGCTGAAACCATTAGCATACTGCCACTTGAACCTAAGACTTCATAATCAATATCCACACCCACCACGGCATTTGCACCCAACTCCTGCGCACGTTCCTGTAATTCTTGTAAGGCAATTTCGCGTGCTTTTTGCAATTCACGCTCATAAGTACCCGAGCGCCCCCCTACCAAATCACGAATACCTGCAAATAAATCCTTCACAATATTTGCCCCTAAGATTGCCTCACCTGCAATCACACCACAGTATTTAGTGATCCGTTTACCTTCAATGGTGGGGGTAGTACTAACTAACATGTTA
>AATN01000233.1_pt1 | contig 13786 bp, 16 predicted proteins | sample 270648 | NCBI WGS metagenome assembly AATN01 (sample SAMN02954269, study PRJNA17659) | bioreactor sludge metagenome | biome: terrestrial; feature: bioreactor; material: sludge; isolation source: Enhanced Biological Phosphorus Removal (EBPR) bioreactor sludge | place: Australia: Brisbane, Queensland
CCACATTCATGGAATTGAGCAAGGCCGGATTCGTCTTCCACACCTATATACTTCGCCCAATCCCGCCAATAATGGTAACCTTCATAAGCCATGGCCGTACCATCTAGGGTTGAATAGTAGGTACGAATGATAGCGCTAGAATTGGACGTGGAACCAAAACCAGCCGCCCCTAATTTGTCCACATTCAGGGTTTTCCAGCCGCGACGCGCGAGCTCTAAACCAATCGCTGCGCCTATGATGCCAGCACCGATAATAATCGCGTCATACTGTTTGCTCATGCTGCTAATCTCCTTGCCAAATCTTGGTGGCGGCTGAGTCAATCTTCGGTTCTAAACTATTTTTGTTTCAACATACATTAGTGTTTGGAGTTGTCAATACAATAGTGTATGTTAAGCAATAGAGAGAGTAGAGAGAAAGGCATGAGCGATGAAAACCGCGCTAACCTTGAACGTCAAGACTGGATTAGGGCTGCGTACACCGTCTTCACTCAAGAAGGAGTAGAGCGGGTACGCGTCCTAACTCTAGCTGAAAATCTGGGGATCACGCGGGGTAGCTTTTATTGGCACTTTAAGAGTCGCGATGAGTTACTGCAGGCTTTAATAACAGTCTGGCAGCAGAAAAACACAGGTGAATTATTAGCTGCCTGTGCGAGTAGTGATGATTTTACGGATCGCATGTTAGCGATAGCCGATTGTTGGACTAATGAAAACCTCTTCGATCCAGCGTTAGATACTGCGATGCGCAATTGGGGTACACATGATTCCAAAATCGGGCAATTGGTGTATGAAGAAGATCAGAAACGTCTGCGCGCTTTCCAAAAAATGTTTGCCGAACATGGCTGTGGGCACGCGGAAGCGATGATTCGTGCCCGTGTTTTTTATTTTACCCAAGTAGGCTATTACGCCTTAGACCTAGGCGAAGATTTAGCGCAGCGCTTAAGGCTTTATCGGGAGTATTTTTGGGTATTCACCGGCGAAAAAATCGATGAAACCCGATTCCAGCAGTATTTAGCAAAGACACTGCCGAAAAATTCGGAGTGAAGCAGCACCGTCACAATCTCACTCTGATTGGCGCTCAACCTTTTCTAGTGGAGAGTGTATTTTATGAGCCAAGAACCCGCCGTTTCTGCCGAAACTGCCTCGGCTAAAGCTCGCCCACGCCGAGCTAAGCGAGTAGAAACCAGCACCAGCTCGCAACTCCAGCAGTTACCGTGGCAAATCCTCAAAAATCCTTACAAACCCATCGAAATTATCTACGAAGAACAAATCGAGCAGATTCATCATACTTCCATGCGTATCCTCGAAGAAGTGGGCATGGATATTTTAGATGAGGACGCTCGCGCTTTAATGAAACAATGCGGCGCAAAAGTCACCGCAGGTAGTCATCGGGTTTATTTAGATCGTTACCTGATCATGGATTACCTCGCCAGTGTGCCTGAATTGTTTACCCTGCACGCCCGTAATCCAATGCATAATCTACAAATCGGCAAAAACTTTACTAGTTTCGGCACGGTCGCCAGTGCACCGAATGCCAGTAGCATGGAGGGAGGGCGACGGGCTGGTAATCATGCAGACTATCAAAACTTTCTACGCTTGATGCAGAGTTTAAACATCCTGCAATTCACTGGCGGCTATCCGGTGGAGCCGGTGGATATTCATGCATCAGTACGCCATTTGGATTGTTTAGCCGATTGCGTCACTTTAACGGATAAAGTTTTTCATGCGTATTCGCTAGGACGACAACGGAATCGTGACGGGATTGAAATTGCCCGGATTGCCCGTGGGATTAGTCATGAGCAACTTGAGCAGGAACCCAGTCTATTCACCATTATCAATTCCAGCTCGCCCCTGCGCCTTGACCAACCCATGCTGCAAGGCATTATGGAAATGTCGGCGCGGAATCAGGTGGTGATGCTCACACCGTTTACCCTTGCAGGTGCTATGGCTCCCGTTACTTTAGCCGGCGCGATTGCTCAGCAAAACGCTGAAGCTTTGGCGGGTATTGCCTTCACACAGATGGTGCGCCGTGGTGCGCCAGCGGTTTATGGGGGCTTTACCTCGAATGTGGATATGAAATCGGGTGCGCCAGCCTTTGGTACACCCGAATATGTGCTGGCCGCGCAAATTAGTGGGCAACTAGCACGCCACTATAAAATTCCCTTCCGCTCCTCGAATGTCTGTGCCTCGAATACGGTGGATGCGCAAGCTGCTTATGAATCCACAATGGCTTTGTGGGGCGCGATTATGGGTGGTGCGAATTTCTTAATGCATGGCGCGGGTTGGTTAGAAGGTGGTTTATGTGCCTCGTTTGAAAAGCTCATTGTCGATGCTGATTTACTGCAAATGATGGCCGTCTATCTACAAGGGGTCACTGTGGATGAGGCAACACTGGCACTTGAAGCCGTCAAAGATGTTGGTCCCGGCGATCACTATTTTGGTACAGCCCACACGATGGCACGTTACAAAGAGGCCTTCTATGCACCGCTAGTGTCTGATTGGCGCAACTTTGAGACTTGGCAAGAAGCGGGCAGCCCGACCACTTACGAGCATGCACACCAGTTGTATAAACAGATACTACAAAATTATGAACCACCACCCTTAGACGCTGCGATTCGCGAAGAGTTAGACGCTTTTGTCGCACGGCGTAAAAGTGAAGGTGGCGTGGCAACAGACTTTTAAGAAGGATGCTTTATGAAATCACAGGTTAGGGTCGCCGTGATTGGCGGCGGTGTTGTGGGCGCGAGCGTTTTATACCATCTGACTAAATTGGGCTGGACGGATATTGCTTTAATCGAGCGCTCAGAATTAACCTCTGGCTCGACTTGGCACGCGGCGGGCGGTTTTCATACCCTAAATGCCGATACTAATATGGCCGCTTTGCAAGGCTATACGATTAATTTGTATCGTGAACTGGAGCAGATTTCTGGGCAAGCTTGTGGGCTGCATCATGTCGGTGGGATTACGCTAGCGACTACGCCTGAGCGCATGGATTACCTGAAAGCGGAGCGCGCTAAGCATCAATACATGGGCTTACATACTGAGATTATTGGCCCTGAAGAAATCCGCAAACTCTCACCCATTACTAATACCAATGGTGTCATTGGGGGCTTATACGATCCACTAGACGGTCACCTTGACCCTTACGGCACGACTCATGCGTATGCGATTGCTGCCAAAAAACAAGGGGCAGAGATTTATCTGCATACCAAAGTCGAAGCCTTAAATCCGCGCCCGGATGGAACTTGGGAAGTAGTAACGAATAAGGGCAATTTGTTTGCTGAGCATGTCGTGAATGCGGCCGGTCTATGGGCGCGTGAAGTCGGGCGCATGGTCGGGATTGAGCTACCGCTGCATCCGATGGAACATCAATATTTAGTCACCGATGAAATTCCCGAAGTGTATAACCACGGTTCTGAATTACCGCATGTGATGGATCCAGCCGGTGAAAGCTATCTGCGCCAAGAAGGTCGCGGTTTAGTGATTGGCTTCTATGAGCAGCGCTGTGATCCTTGGGCAGTGGATGTGACCTCATGGGATTTCGGCCATGAATTATTGCCCAATCAATTAGATCGGATTAGTGAATCACTGGAAATTGCTTGGGCACGCTATCCAGTGCTTGCAAAAGCTGGCTTAAAAACCATTATCAATGGCCCCTTCACTTTCGCGCCCGATGGCAATCCTTTAGTGGGGCCTGTCGGTGGCTTACGCAATTTCTGGTCAGCTTGTGCGGTGATGGCTGGCTTTAGCCAAGGTGGTGGTGTGGGTTTAACCTTAGCCGAATGGATGGTCGAGGGTGAGCCTTCACGTGATGTGTTCGCAATGGATGTGGCACGCTTTGGTAAATTCGCCACCCGTGCGTATACCCGCAAAAAAGTCACTGAAAACTATCAAAAGCGCTTCTCCATTTCCTTCCCGAATGAAGAGCGCCCGGCGGGTCGCCCCCTGCATACCACGCCGATGTATTCGGTTTGGAAAGAACAAGGCGCAGTCTTCGGTCAAGGTCATGGCTTAGAGCATGTGAATTATTTCGCGCCTGAAGGCGAACCACGCTATGAAACACCGACTTTTGTACGCTCCAATGCTTTTGCTACGGTGGGTGAAGAATGCCGCAATGTCCGTGACAATGTCGGCATTAATGAAATCCACAACTTCAGCAAATTCCTCGTCACTGGCGTAAAAGCACGTGAATGGCTGGATGAAATGATGGCAGGGCGCATTCCAGAAATTGGACGCTTAAGCCTATCCCCACTGCTAAGCCCCAAAGGTCGCATTATTGGTGACTTCACCATTAGCTGTTTAGGGGAAAATCACTTCCAACTGACCGCATCGTATGGTGCACAGGCTTATCATCAGCGCTGGTTTGAGCAGCACTTACCCGAAGCCGGTGTGGAGATTCGCAATATTTCCCTGCAACGGATTGGCTTCCAAATTGCAGGCCCGAATGCGCGGGCACTCCTCAGCAAGGTCACGAATATTAATTTAAGCACCGAAGCCTTCCCTTTCATGAGTGTGCGCCAAGGCGAAGTGGGTTTAACCGATGCGATTGTGCAGCGGGTCAGTTACACCGGCGATCAAGGCTATGAAATCTATGTCGATAACAGCCAGCAGCTCGCTTTATATGCAGCCCTCGCTGAAGCAGGTCAAGCATTTAATCTTAAACCCTTCGGGATGCGGGCGATGATGAGCTTACGCTTAGAGAAAAGCTTTGGCTCATGGCTACGAGAATTTAAACCGGATTACACCCCACTTGAAACGGGCTTAAGTCGCTTTGTCGCCTATAACAAATCTGCTGAGTTTATTGGTAAAGCCGCTGCTTTAGCGGAAAAAGCGCAAGGGTCAAAACGTAAACTCACTACCTTCATTGTTGAGACTGATGATGCGGATGTGCATAGTGATGAACCGATTTGGCACAATGGCAAAATCGTTGGCTCAGTTACCTCCGGTGGCTATGCACACTGGGCGCAAAAGTCAGTGGCGATTGGTTTCCTGCCTCCTGAGTTGATTCAAGCAGGCACACAAGTCGAGATTGAATTATTAGGGAAAAAGCGTAAAGCGACGGTGATTACTGAGGCACTATTTGACCCACAACGGACCTACTTACGAGCTTAAGCGATGCAGGCTATCACGCTGATCTCTTGTTTAGGAGAAAATACTTATCCGATCTGCTCCGTACTGGCGGACTACTTGACTGCGGAAACGAGTATCAAGGTGCGTTTTGACCAAAGTACACCTTGGTTAGAGGCCAGCGAAAAGCTCGCGAATGGTCAGATTCAAATGGGTTGGATTTGTGGCTTACTCTATACCCTGCAACAAGACCAGCAAGCCCGTTATCAAGTGCTGGCTAAACCGATTTTTGCAGGGCATCACGAGCCGCTTTATTTCTCGTATTTAGTGGTGCATCAGGAGAGCGAAATTCAAACGCTGACTGATTTAGCGAATAAACGGCTGGTGATTAATGATCCAGACTCTTATTCCGGTAATCATGCATTATGGGCGCATTGGGCTAAACTAACTAATCCGCCACAGTTTGCCAATATAAGCACCAGTGGCTCACACTCTAACTCTCTGCGTATGCTTGCAGCCGATGAAGCGGATGTAGCCGCGATTGATTGCACCGTGTTTGATTATTGGCTGCAATCCGGCAAGCCAGAAATGCAAGCGGTGCTCAAACAGCTTCGGTCTATTGCGCTGATTAACCCTGCACCGACTCCACCCTTAGTCATGCATCAATCGGTTGCTCTTGAAACGACCCAACGCATTCAACAGGCTTTATTAGCCTTAAATCAATCCAAGTGGCTAACCGTTCTCCAGCAAGCGGGCTTACATGGTTTAGTGAGTGCTAGTGATCAGGATTATGATGTTATGCGTGAGAGTTATAAGCTGAGTGTGGGGTTTCGGCAGCTTTAAGCGTTTTGGATTGCTGTGACTTGTACCTGCCCATTCATTAACATGGGCAATAGCCAGTCTCGTAGGGCTGCTAGTTGCTGCTTTCCTTTTTCTAATTTGTACTTTAGCAACGTCCACAACCTTGCAGGTCATAGATTTTATAACGACGGTTAATAAAGGAGTGCTCATGCTAATCCCCAGATTAGGTAAATTAACCTGAGTTCGATGTAAGGACTGGCCTGAAGAAATCTGATTTCACTCTAGAAAAGTAGCAGCCTATGGTGGGAGACTTGATGGGATAACGACATCCTAAAATCACCCACACAAGGCTGCTACGCTGATGCTAACACAACTATTCTGTGAGATAGACGATTTCTGCCAACGCTTTTTGCCCCACTGGAAAGCCCATGTGCTGGAGTTACCCACAGACCGAGCGACGCGGAATCGCCCGTGTGGCTTGAGTCTCAGTGAAGTGATAGTGATGACGATTTGGGTGCATGATCACCAATCGGGCTATCACACCTTCAAGTGGTACTACGTGAATCATGTGCAAGCCCATTTGAAGCGTGCCTTTCCTCACTTACCCAGCTATCATCGGTTTATTGAACGTATCCCTGAAGCCTTACTCCCCCTGACACGGTTCATGCAGTCCCGCTGTGAAGCCAGTCATGGCATGGCTTTCATTGATTCCACACCGTTACGGGTCTGCGAGAATCTGCGGATTCCTCGCCACCACACCTTTGCTGATACGGCAGGACGCGGCAAGTCGTCCACCGGCTGGTTCTATGGCTTCAAACTTCATTTAGTCGTCAATGATCAAGGTGGTATCGTGTCGTTTGCCTTAACGGCGGGGAATGTTGATGATCGCAAGCCGGTTCCCTTTTTGATGAAATCCGTCATCGGCAAAGTCTTTGGGGATGCGGGGTATCTCTCCAGCGCCTTGACCCAACAAATGGCTGAACAAGGCATTGAATGGATCACTTCACTACGAAACAATATGAAGAAGGTGGTCCGTTCCACCTTCGATCAACTACTGTTGCGTAAGCGCTTTATCATCGAAACCATCAACGATCAGCTCAAAAATCAATCCCAGATTGAGCATTCGCGGCATCGCTCACTGCTCCACTATCTGGCTAATATCATCGCAGGATTGATTGCTTACTCCTATCAGCCCAAGAAGTCCGCCTTGAAACTAAATACCTCTAAGTTAATGGCTATGTAAAAAGGATAGTCCTTACGTCGAACTCAGGTTAAATTACACCCAGTTCTCTAGTTTCAAACCCTCAATACGGGCAAATTCACGGGTATTATTGGTGACAAGCGTTGCCCCCAAACTGCGGGCATGAGCAGCAATCAGCAAGTCCATATTGCCGATCATTTGCCCACTTTGCTGTAAAGCAGTGTGTAGTTTGGCATAAGCGCGGGCGGCTGCTTCATCCCAAGCGTGTACGGTCAACATGGAGAGAAAATAAAGCAACTGGCTTTCGCGGTTCTTGCGGGTTTTTATCGGACTTTTTTCAATCCCCGACCACAATTCAGCATAAGCAATGGCCGACAAGTGCAACTCTTCGTGTTGCTGAAATCGATCCAGCACTGACTTTGGGTGCTCCTTCAGCACGTAAATACAAATATTGGTATCCAGCATGATCATTAGAAAGACTCGCGCTGTTGCGGTGGGGCATTATCACGCTGGGCAAGGAAATCCTCTGCAAACGCACTGGTTTGGCTAAAAAAATCTGCCCAGCTCGGCTTTTTTGCTGATAGTACAATGTCATCCCCAACCTGACGAATATAGACCTCATCCGTCGCAAAACGAAAGGCTTTAGGAAGACGTACTGCTTGGCTGCGCCCATTGCTGAAAACTTTTGCTATGTAGATGGACATGGCCTTTTCCTCTGGTGATATACATTAAAAAGTATATACCATAGCTACCTATTTACCAAGGAGTCACACCATTGAATTCATCTAGATACTCTTTCACGACAAGATCATTGATATAGCGGGTACTATCGGGGGTTAGCTTGATGTTCTGCGCTTGGTGGAATTGTTGCACCACACTACGTTGCATCATGCGCTCAAAATAGCTGTCGTTGTCGAGGATGTGCCTGTTTTGCATCACACTGTTGTCGGCGTGTTGCTTCACCAGCCGCAGTGCCTCGAAAATGCGTCGCTCACTCTCAGAGATTGTGCTGTTCTCTACTAGACGCTTGTGGACACGCACAAATTTAATATCACCCTCGTACTTGGTTTGCAGCAAACGGTTTTTGCGGTTGATTTCGCGTACCTTGTCCTGAATTTTGTTGAGGGTGAGCATATTGTGCTTCATCTCTTCCTGACTGACTAATCTACCCCGCGAATAGTGGACAGTCTTAAAAGCGAGTATTCTCCCCGACAGAGAGGTACTTGAATGACCACGACGAAAGCATCCGGCAAGAAAGCCACCTACGCCCGTCACAGCCAGGAATACAAAGCTGAAGCCCTGAAGCTGGCCAGCGAAATTGGTGTTACCAAGGCAGCCAAACAATTGGGTTTGCACGAATCGCAACTGTACACCTGGCGCAAAGACAGCGAACACGCCAAAACGGTGAGTGAACGTGAAGCGGCCCTCGCCACTGAAAATGTCCGCCTGAAACGCCAACTGGCTCAGCAAGCTGAGGAGTTGTCGATCTTAAAAAATGCGGCGACGTACTTCGCTCAACAACTCAAGCGAGGTACGAATACATGAAAAATCATCGGGTTGAGTATTCCATTGAAGTCATGTGTGACTGTTTTGGCGTATCACGTAGCGGCTACTATGCGTGGTTACAGCGCAAACCCAGCCGCCGTTCCGAACAACGTCAACACCTGGATGAACGGGTCAGGGCATTGTTTGACAAACATAAATGCCGTTACGGTGCGAAACGTATCCAGCAACAAATCCAACAGGACAGCCAGCAGCACTACAACCTGAAAACGGTGGCTGTCAGTCTGCAACGGCAGGGGCTTGTTGCCAAGGCTGCCCGGAAATTCAAGGCAACGACCACTAGCAGACATAGCCTGCCGGTGTTTGATAACCGTCTGGAGCAGGACTTCAGTGCAATAGCCCCTAACCAGAAATGGGTGGGCGACATCACCTACCTGTGGACAGAACAGGGCTGGTTATATCTGGCTGTCATCCTTGACCTTTACTCTCGTCAGGTCGTGGGTTGGTCAATGTCGGAACGCATGACTGCTGACCTTGTCTGCAATGCCCTGCAAATGGCAGTTTTTAAACGTAAACGACCCAACGGGGTGATCGTCCATTCAGACCGGGGAAGCCAGTACTGTTCCCACGCTTACCGCCAACTGCTGGAAAAACACCAACTGGTGGGCAGCATGAGTGCCAAGGGCAACTGCTATGACAATGCCTGTGCCGAGAGCTTTTTCCATTCACTGAAGGTGGAAGCCATCCACGGTGAACGTTTTTCTACCCGCGAAGCCATACGCCAAACGGTGTTTGAATATATCGAAACCGATTACAACCGGCTTCGTTTGCACTCTGCCAATCACTACCAAAGTCCGGTAGCATTTGAGGCAGATTTTTACCAACAACTCGCTTCTTGATATGTCCACTTTTAATGGGGTAGATCAGATAGTCCCGCCAATACCTCAAACTTAAGGTTAACTGCGCTTCAACCTCTAGTTTGCACGGTCGCCCTCGGAGGCTTTGAAAGGTCTGCAAGTACGACAATAACTCAGCAAACAGCGGGCGGCTAATCCCCAAGAACCGTTTGAACTGAGCGTCGGTTAAGGTGTTAAAGGGCGGTGTGTTCATCGCTCTAACTTTAAACGCTATCTCACTCAATGACCTCTATAGAACGATAAATGGTGTCTAATTTTTGATTTATGAAAGAGGTCTAATATTCATCTCCAGCCCACACGGGAATCCTGTAATATTCTCTGTCTCCTCTTCCGTTTTCCCGATAGCCACACGCACCCGGTAGTCCTTCAGGGAGCATAATCATCAGTTTCATTGAGATCACCATATTCGGCTCTAATTCTATGAATTGCTCACCTATTTGGTATCTTTGAATAATTGCTCACGGATGCCTTCCGAAAATGCGGTGTTATTTACTTGCCCTGCTGTGGTGAAGATTTCTAGGTGGGAGTCGATATAGACAATCCAGACTTCTTCTGCGCCCGTTTCAAGATAAAGAGCTGTTTTGATTTGCATTTCTTCCCGTGGGTTGGAAGGTGAAACAATTTCTATACAAAGTTCGGGCGCACGCGGAAACGGTGTCACAGTTCCCCACTCTTCAATGAATGCATCTGAAACCCAAGCTACATCCGCAACTTTTACACCTTCAGGTGTTTGAATAGAACATTCTGTGATGATTTGCCCTGAGGGATGTTTGTTACCTACTAAGCGTGATAATTTGCCCTGCATCAATCCATGTTTATTCGAAGCGGGACTCATTAGTAATTTACCAAATCGATTTAGCTCGATCTTAAAAGGCAAATCTTTTAAGAGGGGGTTGTCGATCACTTCTGACCATTCCATAGGAAGCTCCTACTCAATTTTTGAGGGATGCTAAACCAGCATCCCTGCTACTCTAAACTCTATTTAGCCCGAATAATATTCCTCTCCGGCCCATACGGGAACCCGGTAATATTCTCCGCGCCATCTTCTGTCAACACCAAAATATCATGTTCCCGATAGCCACCTGCACCTGGTAGTCCTTCAGGGAGCATAATCATCGGTTCCATTGAGATCACCATATTCGGCTCTAAAACGGTTTCAATATCTTCGCGTAATTCTAAGCCGGCTTCACGCCCATAATAATGGCTGAGCACCCCAAAGCTATGTCCATAACCGAAAGTACGGTATTGTAATAGGCCATAATCGGCAAAGATTTTATTGAGCTCTAAGGCAATATCGCAGCAGCGCACGCCCGGTTTAATCAGCTTGATACCTTCTTCGTGCACATGCACATTCGCTTCCCAGAGTTTCAAGGAGGCTTCGTCACAATCACCATAGAATAAAGTGCGTTCTAAAGCGGTGTAATAGCCCGCAATCATGGAGAAGCAGTTGAGAGAAAGAATATCGCCGTGTTGGACTTTGCGGCTGGTCACCGGATTATGTGCGCCATCCGTATTGATGCCCGATTGGAACCAAGTCCAAGTATCCATCAGTTCGCCGTGGGGATAGCGTTTGGCAATTTCACGCACCATTGCTTGGGTGGAGGCGAGCGCGACTTCATGCTCACTCACGCCTTCATGTACGGCTGCCACCAAAGCAGCTCCACCAATATCACAGACTTGTGCACCTTGTTTAATATGCGCGATTTCTTCGGCAGACTTGATCATGCGTAAGCGCATAGTAGCCGCAGCAATATCGACAATTTGTGAGGAGGGGAGCGCCGCTTGCAGTTTATTTAAGCGTTCTAAAGTAATGTGATCGTGCTCAACCCCAAGGCGCTGACCGTCTTTAATTTCTTGTTGGACTGCACGGAAATAATTATCACGCTGCCAATCGGTATAGACCAAATTGTAATCACCTGCTGTGCGTCGCCACGGTTGCCCGCCATCAATATTCGCGGAAATACTCACCACTTTATCTTGAGTCACCACCAAGCCATAAGGTCGGCCAAACGAGCAGTAGAGGAAATCGGAGTAATAGTTGATATTGTGAATCGAGGTAAACAAGATGGCATCGACTTGCAGTTCAGCCATCAAAGCACGGAGTTTAGTTTGACGATGCTGGAATTCGGCTTTTGAGAAGGTGTTTTGCACACGCTCGCCATTTTCAATGCGGATGACTTGGGGGAGATTCGCCATAGGTATATTGTCCTTTTAACGGTGTTGAGTGAGAAGATAATGCGCTGTTTAGCTGCGTTTGCCAATCAGCAGACGTAGCGCTCTGTGCTTAACTGTCGGCCATGAATAAGCATGTGGTGAGGGTAGTTTGTGTGATTAACTATACCTATGCGCCTATTTAAGCTAAGGTCGAGTTTTTACTTGCTCAAGCTTGTTATGCCTGCTGTGATTCCCTTAAACCAAGATCAAATCCTGACTGAGCTTGCCCCAGAACTGCAAGCTGTTTTGCAGCAGATTTACATTTTTCCAAGCCTCGCTTCGACGAATACTTGGCTCTTAGAGCAGCCGAATACTTGCTTTAGTGTCTGCTTAGCGGAAGAGCAAACGGCAGGACGCGGGCGGCGTGGGCGCACTTGGGAATCACCGAATAGTGGGAATATTTATTGTTCTTTGCGTTGGTGTTTTCAAGTAGTACCCGCGAATTATGGCTGTTTGAGTTTAGTTGTCGGCGTCGCAGTTGCCGAAGCTTTAGCGGCTTATGGGCTACAAGGGCAAATGCTCAAATGGCCGAATGATATTTATTATCAAGGGCAGAAGCTGGGCGGGATTTTGTTGCAAACCGCACAACCTTTGCAGCAAGTGGTGATTGGGATTGGTTTAAATACTGGCATGCAACGTGCAACCGTGACTACTATCGATCAAGCTTGGTGCGATTTATCGGAAATCTTAGAGCAGAACATTGACCGTAACCGCCTGATCGCCGCTATACTCAAGCAACTAATTCCAGCCTTACAAGCCTTTCCACGCTTCAACATGGCTGATTTTCAGCAGCAATGGCAGCGCTGGGATTGGCTCACTGATCAAGCAGTGCGCATTGATACGGGTAAAGAAATCCTGCAAGGGAGAGCTTGTGGATTAGATGAACAAGGGCAGTTGCAGGTGGCGCTGGCGGATGGAAGCCGCCGAGCTTTTTCTTCAGCAGATGTTTCGGTGAGACAAGTTTCGTGACAACCCTTCTGATCGATGCAGGCAATTCTCGCCTGAAATGGGCTAGCCTCTCCCAAGGTCAACGTAGCGCTCAACAGGCTTTGGCTTATGGTGAGCACACGCCACAGTCAGGTGCTTTGCAGCATTTACAAACGCTTATGGCTCAAGAGGTGGCTGAAAAAATTGTATTGGTGCATGTACTAGGTCGTGCTTTTACGGAAGCTTTGAAGGCTTTATGCACACAATTAGCGATCCCTTTAACTATCGTGCAATCCTGTGCGGGTGCTTATGGGATTGAGGTGGTTTATCCCAATCCAGCACATTTTGGCGCAGATCGATTTGTGGGTTTGTTAGCAGCACGTAGGCTGCTGGGTCAGCAGGCTGCGATTATGATTGACGCGGGTACGGCGGTTACCATTGATGCCATACAAGCAGACGGTAAACATTTAGGCGGGGTCATTCTGCCCGGCTTACAGCTTTTAAGTGATGCTCTAATTCGCCGCACGCAAGCTGCGCATATGTCAGCAACCCCTTTTGATCATCCTAAAGTCTTCAATGACAATACCTTGCAAGGTATGGGGAGCGGCTGCTTATTTAGCTTAGTCGGTGCACTGGAAGGAATTTGTATGCGCATGCAGGAGCAAATGTCAGAGCCTGCCCAAGTATTACTCTGCGGGGGCGATACTACACGTTTAAGCCCAGAGTTACGTCTAGCACATCAAGCCTGTCCTGATGCTTTAATGGAGGGCTTACAGTATGTGGCGGAGCAAGACGCATGCAAGCCCTGCTAGTGATTTTAGTACTGCTGAATCTGGGGTTTTTGGTACTCAATATTTGGGGGCCAGAGGATGTACCTGAATCGATTCCTTTGACTGAAACGAATATTCCAAGTCTGAAACTCGTTAAAGATGCAGCGCCAGCAGTGTATAGCAGTGCTACTGGGCAGTCTCCTAGTAGTTGCTACACCATCGGTCCTTATTTAAGCCAACGAGTAGCGGATGAAGTGCTGAATAAAGTGCGTAATTATGGCTTATCAGTGGCTTTACGCTCCTTGCAAACTACGGAAGTCCTGAATTATTTAGTCTATATCCCACCTTTACCCTCACGCGCTGAGGCGGAATCCGTAGTGCAAGAATGCA
>AATN01000234.1_pt1 | contig 13710 bp, 18 predicted proteins | sample 270648 | NCBI WGS metagenome assembly AATN01 (sample SAMN02954269, study PRJNA17659) | bioreactor sludge metagenome | biome: terrestrial; feature: bioreactor; material: sludge; isolation source: Enhanced Biological Phosphorus Removal (EBPR) bioreactor sludge | place: Australia: Brisbane, Queensland
CAAGTGCATATTGCTAAGCAGAATATGCGCTTTGATGATTCTTTAAATGCCAAAATTACCGCCACGGTTTTAGGCTTAGCGGCTGAAATTGAACGGGAATTTATTAGTGCTCGAACTAAAGAGGCTTTAGCCAAACGTAAAGCAGAAGGGGTGCAATTAGGACGGCCCAAAGGTAAGGCTATGAAAGTGAAACTAGATGAGCATGAGAAGGATATTAGGCGTTATCTCAAGTTAGGTATTAGTAAGCGCAGTATTGCTAAGTTAGTGGATTGTGCACCTAGCACGCTGTATGAGTGGATTGAGCGGCGCAAGATTCGGGTGAAGGGAGAATAGAACTTTCCTGAATGAATTCGATTTTCAGGTGGGTGATTTTGCGGTTGGTTTTGATACGGGTCAGGCGAACATGGATGTTGGCTTTTTTCAGTAACTCTGCTTGGGCTGTTTGCAAAATTTGTGTTTCAAACTTACTCCAAGCGTAACTAGCTGGAACACCCAACATTTCACGCAAATCATCGACTGGTTGTTTTGAAATCCAACCTAAAAACCGCCCCTCAGTTTCCTCTTTATCTTTTGCCCAACTCACCAACAATTCATAAAAGCGCCAAGTATAAGAACTTGAAAAGTTAACAGCCGTTTTCAAAGGATAGGATGAGAACTTAGCTCGCAATCCTATCAAGTAAGGCACAATATACGGGTTAAAAGCACAAATGATATGCCCTGCATCTTCTACATATTCGGCTTTAGCCATCAATGTAAACTCAATACGCCCCGCCTTACCATTGGCACGATCAGCCACAATCACTCGATGCATCAATGCTTCAACAGCAGCAGCTATGTCTCGATACGCTAATTTTTCAGACACATGATAGGCTTTGGCATACTCACGAGCGGAAAGCTCTACTTCCTGCAAATTATTGTCTAAACGCAGTGGGTGCAATTTACTAATCAAAGCCTCCATACATCGCTTTTCTACCAAGCCAAAGCGATAGTAGGCACGGCTTAAGGCATGACTTTTAGTGACCGTGTTTTGAGTGAGGCAGCGTGACTCATCCGCTTCTACATTCGGATTTTTCGTTCTGGATTCTGCTAAGCGTTGTAACCGCGTTACGATGTCTAAAGCCTCACTCATACATTGCTCTGCTGGGGTCAATTGGGATCATCAGCATAGCATTGTACCTATCTAAAAGAGATATTATTTTATTTATCTTTTTTAACCATCAAAACCTCTCTTTTCGACCATCAAAATATCTCCTTTAACCATCAAGATCTCTCTTTTAAGTCGGTAACTACTTTGATTTTAAAGAGGAAATAACGCTTAGAAACAGGAAGAAACATAGAGAAACACAAAAGCTACCAGTCTTTGATAAATCAAAGAAAAATCTCGTTTGAAGGTTTGTAGATAGTTTTTTAGCGTCTGGGTCATACCTATTTTAAAAAATTTTGAAATACTTATGACAACATTTTATAGAGGTAAATTTAGAAAGGCTTGTGTGGTAAGGAATTGAGAAAGTTTTTGAACCCCCGTCCGTTCCGTGCTTTTTCTTTTGGAAGCATTTAGAATGATTTCTAAGTGAAAAGCTGAAAGTTTTTCAACTAAGTCTCTAAGGAGGCTAATTATGTTTAAAGGGCAATTCAAAGCATACTTTAAACTATCAAGAGGGGGCAAAAGCCCTAAGAGGGTCGAAGGAGGAATCTCTATTCCAATCATCTTATTTCTAGCTTTGGCCGGCGTGAAATTTGAGTGGATAAGAGAATTCCTCAATCAACTATCTTTCTAAATCAAACTAAGCACTCCATTGGGGTGCTTTTTTATGTACTCAATGAGTGTTCAATGCACTCATTGAGTACAAGTTTATCTTGTCATGTTCTAAAAATCATTCTTATTGTTGTATACACAAATAAAGATGTTCACTGCGCTTGCAAAGTGCCTGCAGGCTCTTCAAACCTTGGCCAAGCGCAGCGCCCAAAACCACCCCACTTGGATAGGCTGTGCTTGCTCCTGTCTGGCCCCGCTTTCACCCCTCCCCAGCACGCAGCCTCACGCTGGCCACCCCTGCGCGGCTGTTTCTCCCGCGTTGCTTGTCCGGCTTCGCCGCACACGCGGAAGCGCCGCCCTGGTGTGCCGCTTACCGGCTGGCGCTGGGGTCGGGGTTCAGCGTTTCCAGCCTTCCGCAAGGTCGGCGAGTACGAATGGTGGCTATTGGTTCGAGCGGTGAGCGCCTCCGGTGAGGTCGCCAGCGGTAGTATCCCCCGCCCGCTTTGCTGAGCGGGGCACGTTGCGGCCGCTACGCGAGGTGTGCCGCTAACGCGGCGAAGAGAAAAAAGCGGGTTGCCAAGGTGTGTCGGTTCTGGCGAGCCGACACACTCCTTATGCCAGTGTGTGAATCTTAGGAGCTGTGCCAGTACCGCCCAACAGAAAGCACAGGCTTGCTTTCCGATGGTCGATACTGGACAGAGTTAGAGCTAGGTTTTAAGTTTTAGGTGGTATTATTACTAATCTACCCCGCGAATAGTGGACAGTCTTAAAAGCGAGTATTCTCCCCGACAGAGAGGTACTTGAATGACCACGACGAAAGCATCCGGCAAGAAAGCCACCTACGCCCGTCACAGCCAGGAATACAAAGCTGAAGCCCTGAAGCTGGCCAGCGAAATTGGTGTTACCAAGGCAGCCAAACAATTGGGTTTGCACGAATCGCAACTGTACACCTGGCGCAAAGACAGCGAACACGCCAAAACGGTGAGTGAACGTGAAGCGGCCCTCGCCACTGAAAATGTCCGCCTGAAACGCCAACTGGCTCAGCAAGCTGAGGAGTTGTCGATCTTAAAAAATGCGGCGACGTACTTCGCTCAACAACTCAAGCGAGGTACGAATACATGAAAAATCATCGGGTTGAGTATTCCATTGAAGTCATGTGTGACTGTTTTGGCGTATCACGTAGCGGCTACTATGCGTGGTTACAGCGCAAACCCAGCCGCCGTTCCGAACAACGTCAACACCTGGATGAACGGGTCAGGGCATTGTTTGACAAACATAAATGCCGTTACGGTGCGAAACGTATCCAGCAACAAATCCAACAGGACAGCCAGCAGCACTACAACCTGAAAACGGTGGCTGTCAGTCTGCAACGGCAGGGGCTTGTTGCCAAGGCTGCCCGGAAATTCAAGGCAACGACCACTAGCAGACATAGCCTGCCGGTGTTTGATAACCGTCTGGAGCAGGACTTCAGTGCAATAGCCCCTAACCAGAAATGGGTGGGCGACATCACCTACCTGTGGACAGAACAGGGCTGGTTATATCTGGCTGTCATCCTTGACCTTTACTCTCGTCAGGTCGTGGGTTGGTCAATGTCGGAACGCATGACTGCTGACCTTGTCTGCAATGCCCTGCAAATGGCAGTTTTTAAACGTAAACGACCCAACGGGGTGATCGTCCATTCAGACCGGGGAAGCCAGTACTGTTCCCACGCTTACCGCCAACTGCTGGAAAAACACCAACTGGTGGGCAGCATGAGTGCCAAGGGCAACTGCTATGACAATGCCTGTGCCGAGAGCTTTTTCCATTCACTGAAGGTGGAAGCCATCCACGGTGAACGTTTTTCTACCCGCGAAGCCATACGCCAAACGGTGTTTGAATATATCGAAACCGATTACAACCGGCTTCGTTTGCACTCTGCCAATCACTACCAAAGTCCGGTAGCATTTGAGGCAGATTTTTACCAACAACTCGCTTCTTGATATGTCCACTTTTAATGGGGTAGATCATACTTTTGAATATATGGCTAAATATGGCTACGTTTATGGCTATCAGTACTCACTATGTATTCTGTCGAACCCAACATCACCCCCGAAATTCTCAATCTGATTGCAGAAATTGATGAGTTCAAAGGTGGCTGGCGAGCCTATCAAAACTTAGCTCCTGAACGCTTAGCAGCTTTACGTCATGTTGCAACTGTGGAAAGTGTGGCCTCATCCACAAGGATTGAAGGCGTGAAGCTAACAGATCGTGAAGTTGAAAACCTCTTACAGAACCTTGAACAACGTGAGTTCAGTACCCGTGATGAACAAGAAGTAGCAGGCTATGCTGAAGTCATGGAGGTTTTGTTTGATTCCTACACTAGCATTGCCTTGACTGAAAACTACATCAAGCAGCTACATGCTTGGTTATTACGTTATAGCGATAAAGATGAGCGTCATCGTGGTACTTACAAAACCTTATCCAATAGCGTGGCAGCTTTTGCGCCGGATGGTACTCAACTAGGGATTGTGTTTGAAACTAGCACACCCTTTGAAACACCTTTGCAGATGCAAACCTTGATCGAATGGCTTAACCACGCTTTATCAGATCGACAACTACACCCCCTAATCATTGTCGCCGTGTTTGTAGTGCGGTTCTTAGCCATTCACCCGTTTCAAGATGGTAATGGCAGGCTTTCACGTATTCTCACCACCTTGCTGCTATTAAAAACGGGCTATGTGTATGTCCCCTACAGTTCTTTGGAAAGTGTGATTGAAGCTAATAAGGAAGCTTATTATTTAGCCTTACGTCGTACCCAAACCACGTTGAAAAACGCAGAGCCTGAATGGACTCATTGGCTTTTGTTCTTTCTACGCTCTATGAAAAAGCAGAAAGATAACCTCCTGAAAAAAGTAGAGCGGGAACGCTACTTCCTGCAAGCCCTACCGCAACTGTCTTCAGATATTTTGGAACTGGCCCAGGAAATGGGAAGGGTAACCACTGGGGAAATATTGCTAGTGACTCAAGCTAAGCGGGCTACTATCAAAAAGCGTTTAGAAGAACTGGTTAGCAGTGGTTTGCTTCAACAACATGGAAAAGGCAAAGGTACTTGGTACTCTCTACCTTGAAAGAGGTCAATTATGTGAGATCTACTTCCTTATTGACCTCTATAAAGTTCTTAACTTTTTCTCCCCCAAACTCAAACCTGACTGCCTTCACCCGTCGTCCTGCTTTAATCGGCGTCCAAGCGATTTTCCAGCCATCCTTCTCATTTAACTCTTTCACAGCAGGTTCAATTATTTTGGTGCGCATTTTGCCGAAGTCAGCCCGTTGTTTTTCAGTTGCCTCCATTGATGTTGCAAAGTCTTCAATCGTGTATTCAGCCCAACCTGTGTCTTTAAAACGATTGAGTAGCTCTAATAACTTCCATGAGTAAGTTGAGCGCAACGCAGTGGCTTGTTGAAGCTTATAACTTGAGAAATGTTGACTTAAACTACTTAGGTGCGGCAAAACTTCCGGCCACCAATGCAACTCGGCCCAACCTTCCTTTTCATGGTATTTAACCTCGCCTACCCAACGCATATGCACTTGTACCAAACCTCCCCCTTTACGCTTATAGGCAGGCTCAAAGAAAGTGATGGAGCGGCTATATAGGGCTTTGGCAGCCTCTTTCAAAGCTTGGTAGGCGGTCTGTATTTCGCATTGGGCTAATTGCGCATACTCAGCCGCCGTAATTTTAGAGGTATGAATCCCAAACTGATTGAGGGGTAATGGCTTACGCGGATTCATCTTAGAGATCGCAATAAAGACAATCCGCTTCTCTGGCAGACTCAAACCATGCCCCGCACGAGTCAAGGCATTACTCATGGTAACAATACGATGGTTACCAATTGTTTCCGGCAATGTGTTTTTGTGGATTAAATCTCCCATCTACCTACAACCTCGCTCCATAAAATACTAGGGAGAAAATACAATTTCACTCTTAATAATTCAAGGGTGAAGTTGTAGATAAAAGGGAGAATAGGTAGGTAAAAGGGAGGTTTATGTAGATAAAAGGGAGAATAGATATATCTAACTAATTGATATAAAAAAGAAATTCGCTTCTATAAACAAGAAAAAACAAGATAAAAAAGGCGAGGCTGTGGATAATTTGGAAAGCCACCTCTCCAGCTAGCCATCTGTTGGATGTTCATTGATTCTGTCTAGAGGAAAAACCTAAAAAACTGCCTGAAACTGGAAACCCCAGACAAATGAGGTGAGCTGTGCAGTGACAATAAAGTTTTAATCTAGAGGAACTCAAAGAAATGAAAAGCAAACTTTTGATGGCAGAAGCAGTATTTGTATTAGTCGCATATCTACTAATAACAGCTAGCAGCATCTCCGTGAGCGCGGAAGTTAGCACCAGTCGTTTTGAAATCGGATTGCAAAGGTAACAAACACCTACACTTAGCTTCGCTCAATAGAATCGGGTCATAGCTACAACCTGCAAAAAGTCGCGCCACTGGTGCGACTAATCTTAAATTCTGATTAAAACATAAATATAATTAAATCGAACACTTATGTATTGTTTTAAATTCAACTTTGCGGACATAGTTGTCTAGCTTAAATGCTAAATTAATCCAAACACCCCTCCCCTCAACTACCAGTAATTGGGCTTATAAACAGGTTTCTTCTTCGTAGGAATGAACACTGGCAGTTGGCAGGTTTGCAGCTCTTCCTCACGGATATGATGCCTGACCCAATTGGATAAATGAGCCAACTCAGCATTACCAGGGCGATCTTCACCATCAGTCCGTTTGAGGCGGGGAATGATGCTGGCTAAGTGTACTTGAGGGCAGTCCTCTCTAATCGCTTCAAAAGCAGGCACTATATCCGAGTCATTAGATACCAAGACTAATTGTTCCATGCCTTTACAGGCATCTCGATACATCGTCAAAGCAATCTGCACATCCGTTTTTTTCTCTTCTAAACGCCAAACCGATACCCGATCTTCCTTAACCACAGGTGTTTGGTAACGTGGCATGCCACTTTCTTCTAAGGTGAAATAGCCTTCAATGATTTGAAACCGATCAGGATAAAGCGTGCGTAGCGCTTTATGATAAGCATTCTGTGCTTGTACAGCCTGCTCACCTCGACTAGCAATCTTGCCCTTGATCGGTGCAGTAAAAAATTTGATTTTAATAACCTGAACCGAGGGGTTTTGCTCATGGCAGATCCCTGTGAAGAGTTTAACCACATCCAGCCATTTGTATGCCCCACCCTTCAAAGTACCGTGGTAGAGGTTAAGGCCATCAATATAGATTGTGGTTTGCATAGTGTGAGATCAGCAGAAATGAAAAAACCGCCATTATAGGCGGTTTTTCCGTCCCAAGGCGAAGCGGTCAAGCCACAACATCCAAGGGATGAGTTAGTGTTGAATTATAATTCAGAACATCGAATCCGACTAGCTATTTAAAAAATAGCTGCTTCATCCCAGTTCTAACAAGTAGGGACAACCGTACCTGTACACTGTTGCTCAGCTTCAAACGCCTGCCAAGCGACTTTGACATCTTCCAAGAGTGCAATAGCTTCTAACAGCGCTAGTAAGTCACTAGCACCCTCTACACAAGCAACCGTTTGGAAGTTGTCCCCAGATGTGGGGAAGGTGGACAAGCGCTCATGTTCTGAGCATGCGGGTTCGGGTATGCTATTCAGTTGCATAACTCAATATCTCCATTATTGGGTTGTGAAGTCCTGCCTCAGTGTTGGTAGCACTGCGGTAGGGCGCTTTACGACATCATTAGTAAACGGCGTAATGGCGTCATGAATTCATGGCGTCATTACGCCATTATGAGATGAAATCAGATAAGCGTAAAGTGCTAAACTTATTTCCTCGTGGTTTGTAGCCCCTAGCAAACAAGGCGATTCTCGTTATAATCTTGACGTCACAACGTCGTGAAGCCATGAAGTCATTACGCCATGAAGTCACTTGTTTTTCTTAGCCAAAAAGGGGGAAGTGGTAAAACAACCCTTTCCGTGCATACGGCAGTGACCGCACAGGAAAGCGGTGAACAGGTGGTGATCATTGATACTGATCCTCAACAGAGTGCGATGACTTGGGCTGAAGCTCGTAACAGTGACAGCCCCCCAGTGGCTCGTATCAGTGCAGCCGAAATCGACAAAGTTCTACAAGCGGCGCGTGATGAACAGATCACTTTAGCCGTCGTTGACACCGCCCCACATGCAACACCCGATGCTTCCAAGGTGGCACGAATAGCTGATTTAGTCGTTATTCCAGTACGTCCTTCCGCTTTCGACATTGCAGCCGCAGGCAATGCCGTACAGATTGCTCAAGCAGTCGGGGCAAAAACGGTGTTTGTACTGTCTGCTTGTCCGTTTCGCTCACCTGAAATTGCCGAAACACGGGAGCTATTAGCAGGCTATGGCTTGCCCATCGCACCGGTAGAAATTACCGAACGACGAGCTTTTGCGCGTGCTGTGGCATCGGGTAGAGCGGTTACAGAATTTGAAAACAATGGCAAGGCGGCTGAAGAAATTCGCGCCTTGTGGTTATGGTTAAAAGGGCAACTATCATGACTAAGAAACCCATCGGTTTAGCCGCTTTTACTAAACAAGGCAAAACCCTAGAATCATCTGAAGACACCCAGCTAGTTGACACTGGCGAGGTGAAAGCCCGTCAACGCGGCAAGGGGGAGGTGGTCGCTTTAACTGTGCGTTTGTCACGAGACGATTGGCAACGTGTTCATCAACTCGCTTTGTCTGAAGGAATCAGTATCCAAAAGCTGACGGTAGAAGGCTTGTCTAAGTTGTTTGAGGCGAAGGGGTTGAAGGGGTTGGTGGATAAGTAAAATATCCATCTCTTCTTGGGAAACCGATATTTTTTAGATTAATTAAATCGATGTCCGCAGTTTTTACATTTATAGGTATGAGAGGTTATCCATGAAGAAGCTATATCGGTTGAGCCACAAGCTGGACAGGTTGTAGGATTTGAACTAGCTGCCAGTCGCTTATAAGCGATTCTAGGATTATCTCTTTTATCTGATCCCATGATTCAGGTAGGTAGTGAGTTGAAAGTATTCAAATACTTTTACCCTTCACCTTACATATTCTGCCGTACTGTTTTTGGAAAACAACAAGTGCCTCTCGTTTCAAAATATTCAATGCACTACCAAAATTTTAATAAGCTTCCTGAGAAAATAACAAATCGATCAATTCTTATTGTTTAATAAGTTTTAGCACATAGCAACGTTTCTAAAGTAACCAAAGTTCAGTCTGTAGAACTGCTCAGAAACGACTTTTGTGCTAAATTCATATAGATATATATTGCTACAATATTACTTTAGGGTAGAATGTAACTTTCTTTAAACAAGGCATAGGTTTTTATTTGTCTTTTTGCTTTGATTGCGTCATGCTTTTTTTCAAAAGGGCCTATAATAACTTTATAGTAAATATCTAAAGGATTTTGTAGTGAAGATGAACGAAATTCCTTATAGAAAGTATTAAAAAAACCTAAATCAACTAAAGAATCGCGCACTTTTAGAGCTTTATCAATGCTTTTGCTAGCAAATACTTGAATATAAAACTTCCTCTCAGCACCTACAATATAAATATTCTCAGGATAGAATTTTGCAGTATAATTATCTACATTAATTTCTGAATTATTAGAAATTAATTTAACCTCAATTAAACTATCTTTTTCTTTAGGAATAAAAAATTCTCCATTAAAAGGAGCATAGATACTCCATCCATCACATTTAATTTGTAAAGTTATCTTATCACCAACATCTAAGTCCGTGTTAGTTAAATCTAAAGAAAAATAGCCTTCACTATCTATGTCCTTTGCTTTTGCTGAGTGATTTAAAATATTTATCCTTTCAACATTTCTAGCTGGCACTTCTAATCCGTCTGTCATTATTAATGATATACGCCCAGTTATAATGCCATCATATGCTAAAGTTCCATCAGAAAAATATAAATTTGCAATAATAAAAAAAACAAAATATATATATTTAATCATTTCTTTTCCTCTAATTTTATTTCAGCAAATAAATCCCCTGCTTCTAACAAACCTTCTTTATAATAAATTTTATTTCCAATATTTAAACTAGCAGTATACTTAATTCTTTTACGATTGATATTATTAATCGTAAAAGTACCATTTTTGATTGATATTTTTTTTGCGGGTTTAGTTTCTATAACTAGAGAAGTTGTATTTGGTGCTGGATTGCCATTTGGCATAAAGATATGCCCCTCAATAGTTAAGTTTAATGATACGTTGCCTTCATTTTTTTCTCCAAAATCTGAAAAAGGGGTATTTGTTTGATTTCCATTTCCCATTACTATAGGAGCATTATTACCACTATTAATATTGCCATTAATATTATAAGTAGGTGAACCTCCGAATTTAAATAAACCTATAATCGCTGCTATAATCGCTGCTGTAAAACCAATCCACGCTCCGCTATTAGACATACAACACTTACTAAACTAGTTTAAGTTTGTTTAATCTAATTGAAATTGCAATTGTTATCAACAAAATATATTTTGTAGTGCATTCAGTATGTTGAAACTAGAGGCACTTGTTGTTTTCTAAGCCTTTCATGGCAGGTTCTGTAAGGTAGCGGGCGAAAGGCATTTCAACTCTTTAAATGCACAACCCCTTATCAATTGGGTTGTGAAGTCCTGCCTCAGTGTTGGTAGCATTGGGGTAGGGCGATCTAAAAAGTAACTACTCTGTTAGGTTTTTCTGACTTTCTTACCTCCTTTTTTTGGTAGTAAATCTTCCAAAGGAACACCCGCAAGCTCAGCCATTTTTTGCAAATGTGCTAAATCTGCCTGAGTTTCTTGTTGCTTTCTTTTTGCCGTTTGTTGTTCATTGACTACAGCTTGCTGCTGGGTCACTACTTCCCAAGCGCTGCCCAGATCGTCTTGAATGGCTTGATTTAAAAAAGCGGGCACGTCTTTCACTAATCCGGCTTGTTGCTTAGCAATGACATAAGCGATATTGCGTTCTATTCGCTTTACCCCGTACTTGGTTTTATACCGTTGGGCAGTTTCCACCGCAAAGCCAAGGCTTATCAGGCGTTCAATAATAGGGTGGGGTTGCTCCTTGGGTAGATCTTCTTCCATTTCTAGTTGTAAAGCCTGTATTTCATCTGCCTGACGGATTTCAATATCAAATATAATATCAGTGACCTTGCGCCCTGTTTTACCATAATGAACGCCTGTAATTTCTAAGTCTGTGTACTCAGAAACTTCTTCAATGGCTGGCTCTATTACCTTTCTTCTTAAATTACTGAAAACCTCATACTCGTTAACAGCAATACCAAGAATTGAACGGAAACTTTCTATTTCAAAGCAACGGCTGAATTTTCTTTTTTCGGCAGTGAATGCTTTTTGCTTTAGAAGCTCATACAGCCTAATGCTGTATTGGCTCTTAAAGCTCACCACATGGTTTACCTGATATTTAGTAAAGTTCCCGTATTCTTGTAATTGTAAAAGGTAAGGTTTTAATGATCTATGAAATTCAACTTTTACAATGCCTGAGCCTTCGACATACTCAACATAGGACAACCACGACACATAAATTTCTTTCCCATCACGGCTAATATCAAGCCGTTTTCCTGCTAATTCTTTTGCCGCGCTCTCAACCGCCTTATAGATATTGTTCCGCTTTTCAAGACCAAACATCTTAGCGAAATCTTTAACTCTTATCTCATAACTCTTAAAATCTTTATCGCTACTGTGGATCAAGCTGCAAAGATGCAAGATCAGCCGCTGTTCACCAAGCGTCAGACGGTAACGCGCCTCAATCAATTGGTTGCTCTTGCGAACCTCATTGCGCTCATTATGTTGCGGGGAGACTTGAGGAAAGTTGGAGACCGACACTTAACATGTACTCATAAAATTTCTAATACACATAATTATAGTACATGAACAAACAATGTAAATAAAATTTTTCAAGTACACAGTTCACCCTCTTTTAGTACACAGTTCACCCTCTTTTAGTACACAGTTCACCCTCTTTTAGTACACAGTTCACCCTCTTTTAGTACACAGTTCACCCTCTTTTAGTACACAGTTCATGCTGTAAATGACTGATTTGAAAAAGGAAAAACACGCTCTAAGTATTAATATTGTAAATAAGAAAGAACACAAGGGGGAACATCCTAATACCACCAAAACCCACTACCCAACAAGCGGTGTTGTGTGTGTTTTTGCTACGCAAAAGGAAACAAAGAGGGGACTAGAAAAACCTCAGCCGATTATCCTTCCACTCCTTGGCATCCACCACGCCGGATTGATACAAGACTGCCCAGTCGTAGAAAAACGGATACCAACCCGAACCACTGTGAGGCTTGAATAAGAGCGCTAGCAGCAAGCACAAACCCACAATGCCCCATGCAATCCCATATTCACCCGCATCCCCCGTTCTTAGTCGTCCACCAAACAGGTGAAAACGTCGGTCGGAGTGTGGGGAGAAGGGAACACCCATCACCGTTAGAGAATCAGCCAATACATGGCTTAAACCACCCCAAGCAAAAGCAGCTAGCAAGCCGTGAAAATCCCAGAGCACTAACGCAAATGCGAAGGCTAAAGCCCAAGCCAGCACGTAATGGGTGACGGTGCGATGTTTGACAGGTCTACCCGCTCGCTTGAGTAAACGCTCCATCCAATCGGGGGCAGTCGAACCCAAAAAAGCGACGGGCACGAGAGCCGGATTCATCACAGCGGTCGTGGCTCCAGCAATCGCTAAGTGGTTAAACCATTTCATCCGTTCAATCCGCTGTCTTAGGCAATTGGGATAAGCGTTCCAACCAGCCTCCTACTTGAGCGGCATTAGTCGGGTCACACATCCCGGCCAGTAACAAGCGGCTTTCGATGATTTGGGTTTCTTCTTTCACCAGTTTTTCCTGAGCAGTAGCCACTTTTTCCAAGTAGCCGACTTGTTCGGTGGCTTCCACAATCCCGCTTTGTACCCGAATAGCGCTACGAGCCTCTAAACTTCGATATAAGGCGAGTTCGCGCATGGACTGGTTTCTCCCTGCGATAGCCGAAATAAAGTCCGCTACGGCCTTTGCGGTGTCTTTACGGCGCATATATTCGCGTTCTCTCTCCCGATTTAGTTCTTGGCTGGAGTACAAGGGCATATTGGCCACGATACTGACATAGGATTTTCCCAAGCCACTGGAGAGGTCGGTTTCGTCCAATACCTCGCTAGAGCGCACGCTGGCACGTAAAGCAATATCAATATCGAAATGGCTTTTTTCGGGATAGCAGCTCAGCACCGTCTGGTAGATAGCATCAGGGTTTAAGGCAGGTGCCTTAGCCAAAGGTGCTGGCTTATTGTGGTAATCGACCCCATCACCGGCCAGGGTGGGCAGTTGATAGGTTTGGATCTCTGGTGGTTTTTCCGCTTCACCGGTAGCCCACGGCCAATAGCTAGGGGCAGACTCCAGCGATTGATGGGGATTGAGCGCATTTAAATCGGTTTTGGCGGCTTTTTCTGGGATAGGCAAGGGTAAGGTAGCGCTTTCACTTTCTGTTTCGCCAAAAGCGTTAATCGGCGCGAGCAGCACGGCGGCCATGGAGTCCACCCAAGACCAAAGCGGCTTCCCAAGCACCGGCCATGATGCAAAGAGCGATAATGCTCCACATAAGAATTTTGGTTGCGTCATAGGATACGTCTGAATCTAATCGAAAAATTTGCGGTTCACGGCGCAAGATGACATTGCGCAGATTGGGTGGAATGCGTTGTTCTTCACTGGCACTGATCACAAACAAGCGGCTAGCCAGTAGGCATTCACGCGCTAATTGCAGTTTGCGACCACTGAGTTTGTGGGCATCGTCGATGAACACGAGGGCTTTGGTGTGTTCACAGTACAGCGGCAAGGCTTCTGCCCGTTCATGTTGCTTGAGCTGCTTCCACGGTTTACGAGCGGTGTTAGGGTCTTGAAGCTGTTCACGTTGCTGTT
>AATN01000235.1_pt1 | contig 13666 bp, 18 predicted proteins | sample 270648 | NCBI WGS metagenome assembly AATN01 (sample SAMN02954269, study PRJNA17659) | bioreactor sludge metagenome | biome: terrestrial; feature: bioreactor; material: sludge; isolation source: Enhanced Biological Phosphorus Removal (EBPR) bioreactor sludge | place: Australia: Brisbane, Queensland
TTTAAGAATCATCAAAGCGCATATTCTGCTTAGCAATATGCACTTGATATTCATGCTCACTGGCGTATTCGAGAATTTCTAATACTTGTAAGGTACTGCGTGCCATTCGAGAAACTTCTGCAAAAATAATCACATCGCCTTTCTGCATGGTATTAATCAATAACTCCCCACTTTTACGTTCCTTCCAGTTAGTTTTGCCGCTCGCGGTATCCTCGACAAACTTAAGCCCCGCCAGCCCTAAGCGGTTGGCATACTCTAGAATTCCATGCCGTTGGTTATTTAAATCTTGCTGGTCGGTACTCACGCGCAGATAAGCATAGTTCGCCATGTTTATAATCCTTATGGATGAAATATATTCACTTTATTTTAGCCTATATCTGTTTGATTTTTAACGTTTGAAAAAGGAATTTTGAATATGCACGTTTATTTCGTACATTGAAACTGTTGATTTTTTATTCAACATCGCTTAGATTTTCCCCCTTAGATTTGCCGATTTTTTATTTTTCTCAAAGCCAACTGCCATGCGGTTTCTAGGGCTTGCTCATTTTAAAAAACATCAAAAATTTACCTCCTTGAAAAGATCAATCACTCAAGGGGAAAAACAACTAAACAAGGGGAAGTTTTTAGGCGATGGACTACCTAAAAATTCGGAGCACACAAAAACAAATTCGCGCCGATGGCAGCCGCTATGCTGTTCCGTTGTTTGTCACCAAAAACCGCAAATACGGGAAAGTGCTGTCTGAAAAAGCGATCTCGATCAAAAAACCGATTTTAGTCACGGGTGCTCATGACTCAGGCAAAACCCGCTGGCTCACCCGCCTACATGAACATGCCCCTGAAATTTGGGGAACTAAGAACAAACACCCGCCGCTGTTTTTGGACACGATTAGCCCGTTGTCTGCGTGGGTGGATCACCCCTCCCTTGCCTCATGGTGGGATCAACAACAGCAACGTGAACAGCTTCAAGACCCTAACACCGCTCGTAAACCGTGGAAGCAGCTCAAGCAACATGAACGGGCAGAAGCCTTGCCGCTGTACTGTGAACACACCAAAGCCCTCGTGTTCATCGACGATGCCCACAAACTCAGTGGTCGCAAACTGCAATTAGCGCGTGAATGCCTACTGGCTAGCCGCTTGTTTGTGATCAGTGCCAGTGAAGAACAACGCATTCCACCCAATCTGCGCAATGTCATCTTGCGCCGTGAACCGCAAATTTTTCGATTAGATTCAGACGTATCCTATGACGCAACCAAAATTCTTATGTGGAGCATTATCGCTCTTTGCATCATGGCCGGTGCTTGGGAAGCCGCTTTGGTCTTGGGTGGACTCCATGGCCGCCGTGCTGCTCGCGCCGATTAACGCTTTTGGCGAAACAGAAAGTGAAAGCGCTACCTTACCCTTGCCTATCCCAGAAAAAGCCGCCAAAACCGATTTAAATGCGCTCAATCCCCATCAATCGCTGGAGTCTGCCCCTAGCTATTGGCCGTGGGCTACCGGTGAAGCGGAAAAACCACCAGAGATCCAAACCTATCAACTGCCCACCCTGGCCGGTGATGGGGTCGATTACCACAGTAAGCCAGCACCTTTGGCTAAGGCACCTGCCTTAAACCCTGATGCTATCTACCAGACGGTGCTGAGCTGCTACCCCGAAAAAAGCAAATTCGATGTGGATGTGTCGCTCCGCGCCTCCGTTCGCTCTGCTGATGTGTTGGACGAAACCGACCTCTCCAGTGGCTTAGGAAAATCCTATGTCGGGATCGTGGCGAATATGCCCTTGTACTCCAGCCAAGAACTGGATCGGGAGAGGGAACGCGAATATATGCGCCGTAAAGACACCGCAAAGGCCGTAGCGGACTTTATTTCGGCTATCGCAGGGAGAAACCAGTCCATGCGCGAACTCGCCTTATATCGAAGTTTAGAGGCTCGTAGCGCTATTCGGGTACAAAGCGGGATTGTGGAAGCCACCGAACAAGTCGGCTATTTGGAAAAAGTGGCTACTGCTCAAGAAAAACTGGTGAAAGAAGAAACCCAAATCATCGAAAGCCGCTTGTTGCTGGCCGGGATGTGTGACCCGACCAATGCCGCTCAAGTGGGTGGCTGGTTGGAACGCTTATCCCAATTGCCTAAGACAGCGGATTGAACAGATGAAATGGTTTAACCACTTAGCGATTGCTGGAGCCACGACCGCTGTGATGAATCCGGCTCTCGTGCCCGTCGCTTTTTTGGGTTCGACTGCCCCTGATTGGATGGAGCGTTTACTCAAGCGAGCGGGTAGGCCTGTCAAACATCGCACTGTTACCCATTACGTGCTGGCTTGGGCTTTAGCCTTCGCATTTGCGTTAGTGCTCTGGGACTTTCACGGCTTGCTAGCTGCTTTTGCTTGGGGTGGTTTAAGCCATGTGTTGGCTGATGCTCTGACCGTCATGGGCGTTCCCTTCTCCCCACACTCCGACCGACGCTTCCACCTGTTTGGTGGACGACTAAGAACGGGGGATGCGGGAGAATATGGGATTGCATGGGGCATTGTGGGCTTGTGCTTGCTGCTAGCGCTCTTGTTCAAGCCGCACAGTGGTTCGGGCTGGTATCCGTTTTTCTATGACTGGGCGGGTTTGTATCAATCCGGCGTGGTGGATGCCAAGGAGTGGAAGGATAATCGGCTGAGGTTCTTTTGAGGGTAGGCAAAGAAGCTTTTTCTTCGTTTGCGCAGCAAAACAACACACAAGCTTTGATTTTCCTCGCGCACGCGTCTTGTGTTTTTATCTTTACAAGATTTATATATTTAAGAGCGTTTTTTCTCTTTTATTTTCAGTTATTTACAAACCTAACTATGAGAAAAAGCGGGTGAACTATGAGAAAAAATTGATTTCTCATCATAAATAATTAAATATGGAGAGTTATGAACTCGCTAACCCCAAAATCTGATCGTCCCCTGACGATTCGCAAAAGTAACGAACTGATTGAAGCCCGCTATCGTTTGAGTATTTGGGAGCAGCGCTTGGTTTTCAGTCTGTTATTGAATATTTCCCCCTATGATGCAGACTTCAAGCGCTATCGAATTCGCGTGGCTGATTTTGCCAAGCAATGGCAATTGGAATCGGATAATTCCTTGTATGAAAAAGTACAGGAAGCCGCTGATTCCTTGGTGGGGCGAACTATCCAACTCAGTGATGATCCCGCTGTCAGTAAAACCGTTGCATGGTTGGCTTATGTCGAATATGTGCGGGGTTCAGGGGAGGTGGAAATGGAGTTTCACAGTGCGTTGAAGCCTTATTTACTCCAACTCAAAGGCTATTACACCGAATACCAATTGGCGCAGGTAGTCAACTTTCGCAATCAATACACGATTCGCATCTATGAGCTATTGCGGATAGAGGTGTTTAAACATCCGGATGGTGAGTTCTCCCACACCTTTGCTTATGAAGAGCTAAGAAAATTACTGGCTTTAGGGAAAAAAGAATATCCCTTGTTTGCAGATTTCAGGCGGTGGATTCTTGAACCTGCCAATAAAGAAATATCCACGCAAACCGATCTCCTGATTGAACGCCTTGAATACGGTAAAACGGGGCGGAAAGTAACCCATATCACCTACCATGTACTCATTCGCCCTCACCCTGAAAACAAGGATTTGCAGACGGCAACGGAACAAACGTCTGAGCAAGAACACCCGTTAATTTTGCAACTGGTTAACCTTGGCTTTGCAGTGGAAGTGGCTCGCAAATACAAAACTCGTTACGGGGTAAAACGTATTGAGCGCAATATGGCGTATGCCCTTGCCAAGCAACAAGAAGGCTTGGTGAAAGACTTTCCTGCTTATTTGAATAAAGCCATCATGGACGACATGGGAGGCGCTTGGATGGTGGTTGAAACTAAAAAAGAGGAGGAAAAGATGGTCAAACAAGCACGGGCACAAGCTAGGGAAAAAGAGGCTGAGTTGGTGCATTTGAAGCGATTGGCGGAGTTGGGTGGGGTGTCTGTAGAGAGCTTAGGTAAGAAAGATGGATTGCTTAGTAAACAATCCATCTGACTTATTTTTTATAATAGTTCTAATTTTTAAAACTAAAATAATGAGCGCCTCTATTTTTTTAAAGCTGATTATATTTTAAATCGCATTTAAAAATAGAAAATATTTAATATGAATAGTTGTTTGAAATCTGTTTTTTATAGAAAATCAGCTAAAAAAGATAAGCATAATCACAAGCTAAGCAAAATCACAAAGCCTATCAATATTATTCCAAAAACTGCAATAATGACCCATTTGGGAGGGTCACGCCATATTATTCTGATTCCTCCCTCTACACTGTCGAATAAATCTCTGAAAAAACCACGACTCATAGATCTATTATTAGCTATATTAATTTTTTCTGAGTGCTCTATAAAATAAGAATTATTATTATTTATATAGTTTCCAAAGGAGTCATCATATAAACAAGCATTATTAACTATTTTTTGAAAATTAACTATTTCAGCATTATTTATAGTTTCTAGCATTTTTAAGCATGGACTAATATTTCTACCATACTCACCTACACTTATGGCTCCATAACGTATATTATCTATTCCACTTAAAAGAAGAGTTGTTATTAGAATATCGAAACCGACTTCGTTTTTTGAAAAGGGATTATACATTAAAGAGGAGTTTTCTTTAAAATACTTAACCAAGTCAATTACTTTATTATAGACTAAATTTTCTTGGTTTTTAGTTAAAAAAACAGAAGACTTTGATAAATTATTAATAGAGCTATTTATTATTTCTAGAAGATCGCCATCTAATTGGAGCTTATTTTTATAATTCTCCTGAATTTTATTAAAGAGTAATTCTGAATGGCTAAGTTTTGCTTCAGCACTGAAAGAACTTGAAAAACCCACTATACCAGCAGTAGCAAGGCTACTTTTTAAGAAAACTCTTCTATCCATTTTATAGACTCCATTTTTAAAATTTAAAAATAGGAAATAATGTAAATATAGAAAGTTTACATTTCGAATTTGATTACTTCATGTTCTAACCATCTTTTATAATTCTAAAAAATGAATAAAAAAAATCAATGTGAATATTTAACTTTTAGTCGGCTGGCTAATCCTGCTGATTTTTGCCTTGGGTCTGTGGGATTTCCATCACCTGATAGCGGCGTTTGCTTGGGGTGGTTTAACCCATGTCCTAGCCGACTCCCTAACCGTCATGGGTGTGCCCTTTTCCCCGCATTCAGACCGGCGCTTTCACCTGTTTGGTGGGCGGCTAAGAACCGGTGCAGCCGGTGAATATGGGATTGCATGGGGTATTGTCGCGTTGTGCTTGCTGTTAGCGCTCTTGCTCAAACCTCACAGTGGTTCGGGCTGGTATCCGTTTTTCTATGACTGGGCGGGTTTGTATCAATCCGGCGTGGTGGATGCCAAAGAGTGGAAGGATAACCGGTTGAGGTTCTTTTGAGGGTAGGCAAAGAAGCTTTTTCTTCGCTCTTTCTTCAAGGTGCGAAGCACAAAAGCTCTTCTTTTTATTTTTAAATACTTTTAAAAGATTTTAGCCCTAAAATTCTCTTTTAAAATCAATTAATTAAAATTTAATATAGCTACGTTTACTTACCAATAGAACTACGTTTACTTACCAATAGAACTACGTTTACTTACCAATAGAACTACGTTTACTTACCATTTTACTACAAAATTAAAATAATGTAGTATAAACTACTTAAACTTATTGAGTAGTGATTTTATGAGAAACCGTCATGACTTAGTAGTTAAAGACAACACACTAACCAACGCTAGTTACACCCTGTCACTGGTGGAGCAACGCTTAATCTTGCTGGCGATAGTGGCAGCACGGGAAAGTAATCTAAATTTGCAATCCAAACACAAGTTATTAGTGACGGCTGATAGCTATGCAAAACAGTTTAATGTTGTGAGGCAAGCAGCTTATTTAGCTTTGAAAGAAGCTTGTGAAAATTTGTTTGAACGACGCTTTAGTTTTGAAGAGCGCAACGGCAAAGTTAAACAGGTCAAAAGCCGTTGGGTGAGTCGAATTGCCTATATCGATGAACATGCTGAAGTTGAAATTGTGTTTGCTGATGATGTGATTCCACTAATTACCGAACTGGAAGCCCGCTTTACCCAATACGAGTTGAAGCAAATCAGTGGACTATCGAGTACTTATGCAATACGTCTTTATGAATTGCTGATTGCTTGGCGCAGCACTGGCAAAACACCTATTCTAAGCTTGGACGAATTTAAAAATAAATTAGGCGTGAATGCTGGTGACTATTCTAGAGCTGATAATTTCAAACGACGTGTACTAGATATTGCTATTTCACAAATCAACGAACATACAGACATTACCGTTGAATATGAACAACACAAACAAGGCCGAATCATTACGGGTTTCAGCTTCACGTTTAAATTTAAAAAAGTCCCCAAAGCCGAAAAGCAAAAAGCTTTAGCAAACCCTAAACCTTCAGATATTGATGCAGAAAAACGCGAAGCCTACGCCCAATTCATCGGCTATCAGCAACGCGCTAAATTATTGAATGAGCCAATTGAAAATTTGATTACTAAAAAAGAGTTAGCGCAGTTTAGAAAATTTGAATTTTTGCCATAAGTGATGAATAGTGCACGCTACTCCAGTGCTAGAAACCTACAAAGAACAAAACTAGCATTCATCTACCGACTAGTGATATGATCATTTTTCCAGCAAATCAACCCTTAGTCATTGATCAAAATAGTTTTCTGTCCACTATACAGCCTTTACACCAACAGGTTGAAGCCCGATCTGTGGAGGCTGTTTTGGGGCTTGGTTAGCCCAAGTGCTAACCAAGCTCAATTTAGCAGGGCTAGGGGCACATCAAAATAAAAAGAGAAACCCTTCGGTGGGCTTGACCTAAGGGTTTCCTACACTAGCGTGTGAGTGGTTCATTATTTTTATAAATTATTAACTTTGTAGTTTGCTAGTTATTTACACAAATTAGTGCTACTGATAGAGCGCAATTCGCCTCTATTTTGAGCATATTTTCATTATAGCTTTTCCTGAATGCAAGCTGAACAAAAAAAATAACACTTTCCCCCTTTTAAGTAATTTTATGGTCTATAACAAGAGACGCCTGTCTACACAAATAGACAGACTTGCAAGGGATATTGTGTTGAATGTCAAAGGATATAGCTCATGTCGAATGAAAATGAATTACCCGAAGATGCACCTGTTGAAGTAACACCTGCTGAGGAAGCTCCTGCTGAGGAAGCTCCTGCTGAGGAAGCTCCTGCTGAGGAAGCTCCTGCTGAGGAAGCTCCTGCTGAGGAAGCTCCTGCTGAGGAAGCTCCTGCTGAGGAAGCTCCTGCTGAGGAAGCTCCTGCTGAGGAAGCTCCTGCTGAGGAAGCTCCTGCTGAGGAAGCTCCTGCTGAGGAAGCTCCTGCTGAGGAAGCTCCTGCTGAGGAAGCCCCTGCTGAGGAAGCCCCTGCTGAAGAAGCTCCTGCTGAGGAAGCCCCTGCTGAAGAAGCTCCTGCTGAGGAAGCCCCTGCTGAGGAAGCCCCTGCTGAGGACAACGCAGCTAGCTAATGGCTCAGCTATAGGTTGTGGGGTCTAGAGTCCAGTGGAAAGGAAGCTGCTGTGGCCGTCACAAGGAGGTGGCGCTGGTGGCTCTAGTACCCCCCGCCTGACGGTTAAACTCGAATAAAAAAAAGCGCCAATCTAGGCGTGAACTTGGCGCTTCAAAAGTGGTTTACCTGTACTAGCGGTTGAGGTTGAACCGTCCTTGAAAGGGGAATTTTCAAGGTGATCAAAATATATACAATTCAAATGAATTTTAGCTGAACTATGCTAATTATTTTATTTAATATATGATATAAACACCTGATATTCATAAAAATACTGAATTCAGTTCAGGTTCATGGCGATGAGATTAATTTTTAAGCATATCTTTGTTGGTATCATACTATGTCTCTACCTACTTTCAGTCTTTCTGCTAACGTCTTGCAGGCTTGTGCCACCGATCTAGCCAAGGTGGTGCAGAAACATAGCCCACAGTTGAACGGCGAGCTTAAATTAGAACTGCACTCCACCAGTGAATCAGGTCAACATGAAATTAGGGTGTGTGCCATCACGAGTGATGGTAAAGAGCATTCCTTGGTGCGGGTCATTTTAAAAGGCAGCCCCTCTATGGAGCGCGATTTGAATTTTAGGTTTGATATTCGTCATGCGGCTGAGTCTGTCCACTAACAGCATGGCTAGTACCCTGCTGTCGCTCAATTTCTTGGTTTAGTTAAACATAACTTTTCCATTCATTGCTCAACCTTTGCACCAGACAGATCGCCCTGATCTGTTGAGGTTGTTCTTAGGGCTTGGTTAGTGACGCTTCTGACCAAGCTCATTTTCCCCCCACTCTTTCTTCTACTTTTTAAATCAAAATTTAAGATGGGTGTTCTAGTGATGTAAACCAAATCACCCTTTATCTCGTAGTTGAAGTTTTGACAATGTTGCTGGTGAACTGTCGGTACTCACCTCTCTACGCCTTTGTAAGAACTTTGTAAATATAGTTGTAAAAAAGATTGTGCGTTTTTTTATTTATTTGTAACTTTTTGTAATATAAGTATTTTTTCACAATTTAAACCCGTAAAGGTGAAGAAAAGACGGTGCAAAGGTGAAGAAAAGACGGTGCAAAGGTGAAGAAAAGACGGTGCAAAGGTGAAGAAAAGACGGTGCAAAGGTGAAGAAAAGACGGTGCTATCCACAAAAAGGTTAAATCAATGTTGATTTCACTTTTTAAAAAGGTAAAATTAAAAATAACTTCACTTGATAACAAGGTTAGTTGTCTTGTCAAAAGAAAAGAGCATTGATCACTCTTACATTCAAAAACATGCTCTTCCGGGGGAAACATGGGAGCAGGCTTGGCAGCGGCTGAAAGTAACCCCTCAAACTGGGGAGGTGATTGAACATAGTAGACAAGAGCTAGCTCCCGAAAATCGTCCAACTTTATACGGGTATGATGGCGAAATTCATATCGCAAAAGCACTGGTCAAAGCAGCACATGGGCTAACCATCCATCAAACCCGTTTGATCCGGTACGCTATTTCTAAAATCCACCCCACCGCTCCACAGCCTAATCAATTGGTGGTCAAAATTGAGGCCGTTGATTATGCGGAGGAAATGAAAGTCAAAGAGGCTCAAAACTTTTATCGGGATTTACAAGAAGCGGCTGAGGGCTTGTTTAACCGTTATATCAGCATCACCAAAGAAACGCCTAAAGGAAAAGTGGTTGAGAAAATCCACTGGGTCTCTTCAGCTAAATACCATATAGGTGAAGGATGGGTTGAATTAAGGTTTAGCCCAGAAGTTACCCCATTTTTGTCGATGCTCAATCAGGGCGATAAAATAATTTATAAGCTGCAAAGCACCGTTGATTTAAGGTCAACTTATTCATGGCGGCTCTATGAGCTTTTAATGCAATGGAAAGATACCAAGCGATTACTGATCTCATTGAATGATTATCGCCATGCCTTAGATACCCCAGAAAATTATCGATATGTGGACGTGCGTGCTCATTGTATTGATAAGCCTATTAAAGAAATTAGAGAAAAATGTAATTTGGAGGTCAGCTATAAAATTATCAAAGACAAGGAGAATAAAAAGCGGGTAGGCGCATTAGAGTTTCAGTGGAAACCTGTAGAACAGATCGAATTAAAACTAGATGGAGGTAAAGCACCAAAACCCCAACGTGGGCGAAAACCTAAATCGGCTGAATAGCCACAATCGCCCTACCCCAGTGTTGACGCACTGAGGCAGGACTTCACAACCCAATTGATAAGGAATTGAGTTATGCAACCCAAGAGCATACCCGAACCCACACGCTCAGAACATGAGCACTTATCCACTTTCCCTATGGCTGGGGACAACTTCCAAACGATGGCTTGTATTGATGGTGCTGGTGACCTATTAGCGCTGATAGAAGCTATTGCACTTTTGGATGATGTTAAAGTCGCTTGGCAAGCGTTTGAAGCTGAAAAAACCATACAGGTAAGGACTTAGACACTCACTAAAGCGACTGCTTACCGCCACCACTGCCACCAACGGCGGGGTGGTGGTTCTGGTTGATACTCTAAAAGCTTAATGGTTTGAGTCAGGTCTTTTAATTGCTGCTGATAAAACTGTTCACGTTCATCAGCTTTAGCTAATTGCTCACGCAATAACTTTAACTCACTTTCTAAAGCAGCTACCTGTATTTGTACCTGTGTTTCAGTTGTGTTTTCCTGTGTCTTTAGCTGTATTTTAGGTGTCCTCACCTGTATTTCTGACCTGTCTTCAACCTGTGTTTTTGAGGACAGGGCTGTGTTTTTCTGTATTTCACCAAACACACGTAGTAACTCTGAAATGTCAATCTGTGGCTGACCTTGGTGATTACGTACAAGGCTGATTAAACCTTGTTTTATATAGTTTTTATAAAGATGGCTACGGCTGATTCCAGCTAAGCGGGCGGCTTCAGAAACACTGACTTGGGGCATGTGTTGACCTGTGTTTTAAGTTGTGTTTGTAAGTGTATTTAGTGTTTTTGTAAAAACACAGCTAAAAAGTTCAATCAATTTATTAGAAAATACCAATTTTTGGTACAATTATACCTCATTATTCAAAGGAGAACCCCATGCCAAGAAACACCTCCATCACCTTAGGCAGTCACTTTGAAGGCTTTGTAGATGAACTGGTCAGCAAAGGTCATTACCATTCAGTCAGTGAAGTGATTCGAGCAGGTTTACGTTTATTGGAAGAGCAAGAACTCAAAGTGCAGCAATTACGAGAAGCTTTGATTGCAGGTGAGCAGAGTGGAAAGGCGGTTGTCTTTGATCGAGAAAGCTTTAAACAAGCCATGCGCCAAGAGTTAAACGCGCAATGAGGCCGACTTATAAACTAACACCCTTAGTCATGAATGATCTAAGGGCTATTTGGCGTTATGGTGCTGAAACTTGGGGTTTAGAGCAAACAGAAGCCTATGGCGAAAAGATTTTAGATGCCTTTGAGTTTTTAGCTGAAAACCCACAGGCTGGAATGGCTATTGATCATATTAGGGTAGGGTATAAGCGCCATCCAGTAGGCGTGCATCTGGTTTTCTATAAAGTGGTTGATCATTGCGTGGAAGTTGTACGGATTTTGCATCAGCGGATGGATACGGAGAAGCAGTTGAAGAATTAGGGTATGAAATAAAAGGACAGTAGCCCCACCCTTTAAAAATTATTACGTTTGATGATAAATTACTTTTAAATCTATTACTTTTATAGCACTTAACAAGCAATATAGACCTTAAAAATGACACAAATTAGTCCCAAACAAGTTCGTGGTCTTGAAGAAGCTCTTCAGAAAATTGAGGCACTTGAGAAACGCATCATCGAGCTTGAGCAAAACACCTTAACTCGACAAGAATTTTCCGATCTGAGTGCCATTAAAGCTAAAGCACTAGAGGATGCCTTCAAGCAAGCCACTGAGTCATATCAAGACGCGAAAAAATGAACCCAATCTCCTCCTGATACTCAGAGACTAACGGTATTAACTAACAAGCGTTTTGACCAGATTCATGTCTAGGCTCTTGAATTAGATCGCTTTGTTTTAGGTTTGATCAATTCAATGCCATATTGTTTAGCCAGTGCCTCCAATTGTGCAAGACCACTCACTTCGGCCTGTTTTTGTCTCTCTGACAACTCAGCCGCCCTTAAATCCTTTTCAACCGCATGGCTGCCGCCGTTCGATCTGGATTGACGTTTTGCGGTTTGAGGTGAGGGTTTGGAGTGGGTATTGAGTGTCAGTTGTTGCTCAACAGGGAAGGTAAACTGCAGGGCTTTAACTTTACGTCCAGCTTTGATGGCTTCCCAGTGAATTGCTAGCCCATCTTTTTCTCGGATTTCTTTCACGGCGGGTTCAATGACACGGCTACGCAAATTGGCAAAGTTGGCACGTAATGATGTAGGTGTTTCAAGTGCATGGTTAAACTCGTCAATCGTGATAGTGAGTAAGCCTGTGCCCTTAAACTGCATAATAAGCTCGAATAGCCGCCATGAATAAACGCTGCGTAGAACGCCAGCTCTATTAAGCTTATAAGATGTAAATCTGTTTTTAAGCTCAAACAGCATTGGGCTAAGCTTGTGCCAAAACTCCAGTTCTAATAAGCCTTCATTCTCCCGGTAACTAGCCTGTCCTATCCACTGCATACGGGTTTCAACACCCTCATGGTAAAACCGTATATATCTACTCATTAGATGCTCAACCGCATCATAGGCTTGTTTGTAAGCTGACTTACTATCTAGTCCATATTCATTAACAAGCTCTAGAACGGTAATTTTGCTCACTAGGTTTTCAGGAGTTGATTTAGCTTTGCTATCTAGTTTTGACACTGCCAGCATGAGTACTCGCTTCTCTGTCAATGTTAAGCCATGCGCAGCTCTTACAAGTTCATTGCTCAAACTCACGTAGTGCGGTATTTGTGCTAGTTGCTTTTGGTTAGCCATACTTTAATAAAACATCGTTTAGTGTTGTATTAAATTAACCTATTCAACACCTATTTACAACACTATTATTCATGTAGCAAATACCGTAAATTTGTAGCAATAGCACCGTAAATTTGTAGCATTTAACCGTATTTTTGTAGCAACAGAGTGACATAAATAAATGATTTAATTGATTTTTTTAACTCATAAAAACTCTTAAAAAGATATATTAAAAAGAAAGCGGTTCGCTCGCGCTCATAGAAGAGCCAAGACGAGTCATCAAGGAACAGTTGCTTGACGATGCACCGACTGAGCTAGTTTTAATTTTGTACAAAAAATTGTACAATTTGCTAATCTCGTTTACCTACAAACAGACCACTCATTTTTAGAGGTAGAGGAAATTATGAACGTACTGACCTATTCAGAGGTACGTGCTAGCTTTAAACAAGTCATGGATGATGTATGTGTACATCACGAGCCTACCGTCATCACTCGTCAACGGGGTGAACATGTCGTCATGATGTCGCTGGAAGACTACAACAGCATGCAGGAAACGATTTACTTACTCAGTAGCCCGAAGAATGCTCAACGTCTGATGGAATCTATTGCGCAAATAAAAGTCGGCACTGCCAAAATTAGAGAGTTAGCTAACCTTGAGCACCCAGCAGAAAGCAAAAAATAAAGAAGCTGCTAAGCAAATAGTACTGGCTTGGACAGATCACGCTTGGGAAGACTACTTGTATTGGCAGGGTGAGGATGTCAACAAAGTAGCAAAGATTAATGAGCTACTGAAAGCGTGTATGGAAAATCCCTTCAAAGGCACGGGAAAACCTGAGCCACTCAAGGGCAACTTGTCAGGGTATTGGTCACGGCGGATTGATAAAGAACACCGCCTTGTGTATTTGCCAGAAGGTGGCTGTATTTACGTTGCAGCCTGTCGCTTTCATTATGAATAAAACGAGCATTTAAGCTAGACAACTATGTCCGCAAAGTTGAATTTAAAACAATACATAAGTGTTCGATTTAATTATATTTATGTTTTAATCAGAATTTAAGATTAGTCGCACCAGTGGCGCGACTTTTTGCAGGTTGTAGCTATGACCCGATTCTATTGAGCGAAGCTAAGTGTAGGTGTTTGTTACCTTTGCAATCCGATTTCAAAACGACTGGTGCTAACTTCCGCGCTCACGGAGATGCTGCTAGCTGTTATTAGTAGATATGC
>AATN01000236.1_pt1 | contig 13534 bp, 10 predicted proteins | sample 270648 | NCBI WGS metagenome assembly AATN01 (sample SAMN02954269, study PRJNA17659) | bioreactor sludge metagenome | biome: terrestrial; feature: bioreactor; material: sludge; isolation source: Enhanced Biological Phosphorus Removal (EBPR) bioreactor sludge | place: Australia: Brisbane, Queensland
GCCCGAGAACCAGAAGATGGTTGCCCCGCCGGCGATCAGGCCGAGCAGGAAGGGCGGATGCAGCAGCGACAGCTTGTCCAGGTTTTCCGTCAGGCCGGCGGTGAGCAGCATGACAATGGAAAAAACCATGGTCGTCGCGCCGACCACTGCGGTGCCGATCAGCACGGGCTTGGCCGTTGCCTTGAAGGTGTTGCCGGCACCGTCGTTCTCTTCGAGCAGGAATTTGGCGGAACGAAAGTCGAGATCGAAACCGAAGTCCTTCTTCACTTCCGCCTTGATCCCGGGCACCTGTTCGATCATCGACAGTTCGTAAACCGACTGCGCGTTGTCGGTGACCGGCCCGTAGCTGTCTACCGCAATCGTCACCGGTCCCATCCCCAGGAAGCCGAAGGCGACCAGCCCGAACGAGAAGACCGCGGCCATCATCGCTGCCTTGGTGTCGTCGGGATTGATCACCGCCGTCAGGTCGAACTGCGACACGACGTAGGCGCCGGACATCAGGCCGACGATGATGACGCCGATCCAGAACGCGGAGAAGTAGCCGGCGACGATGCCGGACAGGATGTTGAGGCTGGCGCCGCCGGCCTCCGACGCCGTGACCACTTCGCGTACGTGCCGCGAGTTGGTCGACGTGAACACCTTGACGACCTCGGGAATGATCGCGCCGGCGAGCGTGCCGAGCGTGATGATCAGTGACAGTTGCCACCAGAGGTTGCCGTATGGCTTCCCGTCGAGGGCGAAGTTTCCCATCAGCAGATACGAGACGATGAAGGTGATGACCACGGAAACCACCGACGTGATCCAGACCAGCGAGGTCAGCGGCGCTTCGAAATTGAAGCGCTGCTTGTCGCCGTAGCGGCGCCGCGCGACCATCTGATTGCCGAGATACGAGATGCCCGAGGCGACGATCATCATCACCCGCATGACAAACAGCCAGACCAGCAACTGTACCTGGACGGCGGCTTCGGGTACCGCGAGCATGATGAAGCTGATCAGCGCCACGCCGGTGACGCCGTAGGTCTCGAAGCCGTCGGCCGTCGGGCCCACCGAGTCGCCGGCGTTGTCGCCGGCACAGTCGGCGATCACCCCGGGGTTGCGCGCATCGTCCTCCTGGATGCCGAATTCGATCTTCATCAGATCGGAACCGATGTCGGCGATCTTCGTGAAGATGCCGCCGGCGATACGCAGTGCCGCGGCGCCCAGCGACTCGCCGATGGCAAAGCCGATGAAGCACTTGCCGGCCAGCGCCGCCGGGACGAACAGCATGATGCAGAGCATGATCAGCAGTTCGGTCGAGATCAACAGCATGCCGATCGAGATTCCCGACTTGATCGGTATGGCGTAGACCGGATAGGGCTTGGCAGCCAGCGAGGCGAATGCCGTGCGGCTGTTGGCCAGGGTGTTGATGCGTATGCCGAACCAGGCCACTCCGAACGAGCCGGCGATGCCGACCAGGGAGAAGGCCAGGATCATCGCCACGTCGGGGACGGGAAGCTCCTGGACGAAGTAGAAGTAGCCGATCATGATCACCGCGGTGAAGGCTTCCAGGATCAGCAGGAACTTGCCCTGCGTGAGCATGTAGGTCTTGCAGGTTTCGTAGATCAGTTCGCTGACTTCGGCCATCGAGCGATGTACCGGCAGGCGCTGAATCTGGCTGTAGATGACGGCGCCGAAGACCAGGCCGCCGAGGGAAACCAGCAGTCCCCAGGACAGTAGGGTCCATCCGGAGATCCCACCGAGGAATGTCACCAGGGAGACATCGCCAAGGTCGGGCAGAACGAGATTGGCCTCGGAGACATGCTCCGTGGCCGCGAGGGCTGGCAAGGTCGCGGCGCCGATGGCAAAGATGAATGCCAGCAGCAGGTGACGGGCCAGGGAGCGCCATGGTGGCGCCAACGCAGAGTAACTGAAGGTCATTGGTTTTCTCCTTGAAAAAGAGTCGAAATCGTCTCGGTGGCTGCCGCCGAAGTCCGCGCACGGCAGACGGAAGCCGCGGAAATCCACTGGCGCCCCTTGGCCAGCCTATCCAGCCACCTTGCAAGTGTCAACGGTGCTAAAAAGCAAGTCTCGTGCCCGCAGCCCTTGGTCAGCTGAGTAGCGCATTGGTGAGGCGGGCGCCGCGCTCCTCGCCGGCCAGGGGGGCAACGCATGCGGCCGAGACGCCAGCCGTCGTTGTCCTCTGACCGGCTTCCGGTGGTATGTCGAGCCGCCACCGCGACATGCCACCAAGCCGCGCCATTGCTGGCGCCGAGCCCATGACCAAGGCCGCTTCGCGGCGCATGGCGGGCATCGAGATGATGTGGTCTGGGCAGCCGTTGCGATGCCCGGCTCTCAGCTGATCACACCTTCTGTAATGAAAACGATAGAATCCAGACCGCAACCCAAAACGCCGCATTGCTCCACCGGAACCCTCCGCATTTTGTGGCGAGGGTACGTTTCCCGACAATTCATTATTTGAGAAAGCACACAGCCATGACGATACATCTTTACTTCTCGCTGATTCCCGAGGCGCTGATCGCCTCGATGCTGAGCCCGGAGGAGTTCGGGCAATATTATTCGACCGGGCACCAGTTCAAGTCGAAGGGGCAGGCGATCTTCTTCGAGGTCGACCCCACCTTCCGCCACGAGTTTTTCAACATCGACGAGGGCTTCAAGCGCTGCACCCCACATCCCGACGGCACGCCGAAAAACTCGGTCTATATCTCGGTCTACCGCGTGCTCGAGCACATCCCGGTGAGCGCCCTCGGTAAGCTGTATCTGAGCACCGCCTATGGTCACACCCTGGCATTGAGCCAGGCGGACGCGCTACCGGCGAAAGACAAGGGCCTGCACATGTATCAGGACCTGACGCCGATCAACAGCCTGGTAGTGAGCGCCCAGGATCCGCAGACTTACTATTCGAGCATCACCAGCCAGCCAGCCAAGTTCATTCGCTTCCCCGGGCTGTGTTTCGTCGAGCTGGGGCTGGGCTCGCTGGCGACCGATCCCGCGAATGGTGCGGTTGGCGATCTGCCGTACTCGTTCATGCACCACCTGCGGGAGGCGTTGCTGGAAGTGGACCCGACCGGCAAGCAGAGCAAACTGGTGCATCGCGTGCATTCACTGGACTTCCCGTATCGCATGGTCAAGAGCGGTTTCTATACGGGTAACGGCCCCGATCTGGCGTTTTACCCGATGCCGTCGCACGAGGTCTTGCGTCGCGATCACAACAGTTGGTGGCGTTCGGCCAACATGTAAGGTTCTTCCGCAAGGCGCCGCCGGCGAGGCCGGTTTCGGCGGCGGCGCCTTGTACGTCTTTGCACAGCCACGGTCCCGGCTACCCGGGGTCAGACGCGTCGGAAAGCGCCAGTTCTCCCTGGCGAGGTGGCTGTTCAGTCGCTGCGCCCTCTAGCGTCGACAGGGCGGTGACGCGCACACCGAGCAGGCGAATCCTGCGCTCCAGGTGCACACGGCGCAGGCATTCGCCGGCAGCGCGGCGGATCACTTGCGCATCGGCGGTGGTGCTGGCGAGCGTCAGGTCGCGCGTGAGCGTCTGGAAGTCGGCGAAGCGCAGCTTGATGCCGATCGTGCGGCCGACGTAGCCCTTGCGCCGCAAATCCTCGGCGACACGCGTGCACAGGTCGGTGAAGATTTCGCTCAGTGCCGCGCGGTCGTCGCGCGCATGCAGGTCGCGTTCGAAGGTCGTCTCGCGACCGATCGACTTCGGCTCGGAGGAAGTGACCAGGACGCGATCGTCGATGCCGTTGGCCGCCGCGAGCAGCCACGCGCCGTACGACCGACCGAAGTGTTGCTGCAGGCTGGCGCTTTCCGCCTGCGCCAGTTCGCCGATCGTGTGGATGCCCAGCACGGCGAGCCGATCGCTCGCTTTCGGGCCGATGCCGTTGATCTTGCGGACCGGCAAAGGCCAGATCCGCCGCGCCAGATCGTCGGCGCCGAGCAGGGTCAGGCCGTCCGGTTTGTCGAGGTCGGAACCGATCTTGGCGAGCAGTTTGTTGGCGGCGATGCCGATCGAGCACGACAGCCCGGTCGCCGCGCGCACGGCGTCCTTGATGCGCTGCGCGAGAGGTCGGGTCGGCTCCGGCAGTTCGCTCAGGTCGACGTAGATTTCGTCGATGCCGCGGTCTTCGATCTGTGGGGCGATGGCCGCGACAGCCGCCTTGAACAGGCGCGAGTAGTGGCGATAGGCGGCAAAATCGACCGGCAGCAGGATCGCCTCGGGCGCCAGTCTGGCGGCTTTCATGATTCCCATCGCCGAGAAAGCGCCAAGCGCGCGCGCTTCGTAGGTGGCGGTGGTGATCACGCCGCGACCGGCGTAGTCGCGCAGGCGGGCGAAGCGGCGGCTGCCATCGGCGAGCAGGACCGGTTGCTGGTCGCAGCGACCGCCGATCACCACCGGCTGTCCGCGCAATTCCGGGTAGCGCAACAACTCGACCGAGGCGTAGAAGGCGTCCATGTCGAGATGGGCGATGCGCCGTGGCGGAGGGTTCACCCTTGCCTCCCGGGCGTCTGTTTCAGTAGAGCAGGAATTCCTTGCGCTCCTGCTCCCAGGCTCCCTCGTCGGCCCGGCTGAGCGCGTCGAGGTCGGCCGGCGTCGCCGTCGGATCATCGACCCATTCGCGCAACAGCGGCGAGCCGTTGATCAGGTCGATTGCCAGCCGCTCGAACTCGTATTCGTAAGCGAAGTCGCGCCACAGCGGGTAGTCCGGCTGGAGTTGCCGCAGCGCCTTGAACGCGAGGCTCTGCAGGCGCCACGGGCGAAACGCGGTATGCCCGTAGTGGGCATCCTCGACATGAATCTGGATCCCGTTGCACAAGCGGCCCGCGTGTTTGTGGAAGGTCGGCTCGAACCAGCACTCGCGCAGCCGGCAGCCGTCCAGCCAATCTGGAGCCAGCGCGTGCATGCGTGCGATGAGCCGGCTGGCGTCGAGGTCCGGTGCACCGAAAAGCTCGAGCGGGCGCGTCGTGCCGCGGCCTTCGGAAAGCGTGCTGCCTTCGAGCATGACCGTGCCGGCGTAGCAGCGTGCCATTGACACATTGGCTGCGTTGGGGCTCGGGTTGATCCAGGCGCGCTCGCCGAGCGGCCAGCCGTAACCGGGCGCCGCGTCGGGATTCCAGCCGTGCATGCGGACCACCGTGCAATCGACGTCAAGGCCGAGCGTGTTGATGAACCAGCACGCCAGTTCACCCATCGTCAGGCCGTGTCGCATCGGCAGTGGGCCGGCACCGACGAAGCTCTCCCAACCCGGCCGCAGCCGCAACCCCTCGACTGGTCTTCCCGCCGGGTTGGGGCGGTCGAGGATCCATACCGCCTTGCCGTGCCGCGTGGCGGCCTCGAGCAGGTAGCGCAGGGTCGTGATGAAGGTGTAGATGCGGCAGCCGAGATCCTGCAGATCGACGAGCAGCACGTCGCAGCTGGCCAGCATGGACGGCGTCGGTCGGCGCACCGTGCCGTAGAGGCTGAACACCGGGATGCCGTGTACCGGATCGAGGAAGTCCGGCGACTCGACCATGTTGTCCTGCTTGTCGCCGCGCAACCCGTGCTGGGGGCCGAAGGCGGCGCTCAGCTGCAGATCGGGGAGGGCAGCCAGGGCGTCGATGGCGTGCGTCAGGTCGGCGGTGACCGACGCCGGGTGCGCGACCAGGGCGATGCGGCGGCCGCGCAGCGGCCGGCGCAGGTCCGGGTCGGCGAGCAGGCGGTCAAGTCCGGACTGCAGGACGGGCATTGGCGTTTCCTTCAGGCAAAGGCTGGCGGTGGTGCCAGTTCGAGGGCAAAACCAGCACGCTGGTGAAAGTCGGGCAGGGCCCCCGGGTGGTGGAGCGCCCAGTAGCTGTGGCTGCCGTCGATGGTGTCGATGGCTTCGACGACGGCCGACAGCGCGATCTGCAGCGTCGCGTTCCGGGAAGTCGGTGGCAAGCACTCGTGGGCAAGGACTGCCTCGAGTTCGAGCCGGCCGGCGGTCAGCGTCGCCCGCATCTGCGGTGGCGTGCACAGGGCTCGCGTCGTGTCGCGCTCACGGTACCCGGAGAAGGCGTAGGCAGCCCATTGGCCGGACGGCGAGAAGTTGAACTCGTGGTAGGCGGTTTCCCCGGCGACGCCGACGAATGCCTCGAAACAGGTATGTTCCCACAGCCCGTCGGCGCTGCCGGATGTCTCGGGTGCCGGGATCAGCAGGCGGGCCATGTCGCCGCGCAGACAGTAGGCCAGGTGAAGACCGCCGTCGGCAGAGCGCGCGGCGTGCACCTCGATCAGGCGCACCACGGGCGCCGGCGTGCGTGGGTGACGGACGAGGGTTACTGTAGACTGGCTGGGGAGCATCGGGTGGAGTCCGGCGTTGCGGGGGAGGCGATCGTGGATTCTAGCGTCTTCGACGGTGTCGTCGCTGCACCTTGTGGTCGATCGGTTCGCCTGTTCGGCGCACGCCGTCGCCGGTGCCGCGCCGAGCTCGCGTGGCGCCGCCTGTTGGCGGTCCGCATCGGCGAAATCAGCACGCCGCCAACCCGTTCCATTGGCAAAGAACGCGCTTGGCGTAGGCGAGCAGGATCCACAGCCAGAACACCAGGAAGAAGGCCAGCACGGGTAGGTGCCGATCGAGGATCGCCGCTGGCGCCAACCAGCGCGTGAGCCGGATCACCGGCCGGGTGACGACCTGGAACAGCCGGTAGATCGGATTGCTCGCGCGTCGGGCGCCGGCGAGCAGGCCGACCGCTCCCTGTCCGAGCAGCGACAGCAGGGCCACCTCGACCAGCGTCCGGACGACCGAGACGAGGAACAGGTCGGGGTGGTTCATGGGCTCGGCGCGGGGGAGTCGCCGCCGTGCTGGTGTGCGCTCGGCGCGCGCGCGCGCCGGCCGTGCGACCCGAAGTGATGGTGGAGTGCGCGGCGCGCGGGCTTGATCGGCGTCACGGCCTCGGGCTCCAGTCGCTCAGTAGCCAAGCCGCCGTGGCAACCAGGTTGCCAACTCCGGCACGGCGGCCACAGACAGTAGCGCGAGCAGCATCGCGGCGACCATCCAGCTCACCCAGCGCACTGTCGACTCGATACTGACACCGGCGATGCGGCTGGTGACCATCAGGTTGACTGCCATCGGCGGCGTAAACTGGCCGATCGCCAGGTTCATCGTCATCAACACGCCGAACCACACCGGATCCCAGCTGAAGGTGCGCATGATCGGCAACAGAATGGGCAGGAAGACGAGGAAGATCGAGATCGCATCGAGCAGCATGCCGGCGATCAGCAGCATCAGCATGATCATCACCAGCATCATCGTCTCGTCGTCGGTGAAGCCCAGCAGCAGGCGCGCGAACGCGTCGAAGGCGCCGAGCGTCGAACCGGCGTGCGCGAAGACGCTGGCCAGGGCAATGATGAGCATGACCACGGCGGCGATTTCCGCCGACTCGACGAGCACCTGGTACACCAGGCGCAGGGTCAGCGTGCGGTAAACGAAGAAGCCGACGCAGAGGCCGTAGAAGGCGGCAACCACGGCTGCCTCGGTGGGCGTGAACAGGCCGAGGCGCAGGCCGCCGAGAATGATCACGGGAGCGATCAGCCCCCACACCGCCTCGCGAAAGGTCTGCCAGAGGCTGGCCTCGCTGGCCGTGCTCTCGGCTCCCCAGCCTTCACGGATCGAGAAGTACAGTACCGGGATCAGCAAGGAGAGGCCGGCCAGCACGCCGGGAATCAGCCCGGCCGCGAAGAGCGCCGGCATCGATGCCTGCGGCACGAGGATGTTGTAGACGATGAAGGCCAGCGACGGCGGGATGAGGATCGCCGTGGACCCGGCGGCGGCGATCAGGCTGGCCGAGAACTCGCGCGGATAACCCTGCGCGGCCATGCCAGGAATCATCACCATGGCCACCGCCGCGGCATCGGCCGGACCGGACCCGGAAATGCCGCCGAGGAACATGCACACCAGCACGGCGACGATCGCCGGGCCGCCGGCGCGCTGGCCGACCAGCGCCGAAACGAAGCGGACCAGCCGCTCGGCAACTCCCGCGCGCTCGAATATCATGCCGGCGAGGATGAACACCGGCAACGCCAGCAGCGGGTACCTGGCGATCCCGGTATACACGTTGGTCGGCACCGACATGATGCCCAGCCCTTCGCGCTGGATGACGATCGCGCCGACCAGGCCGAGTGCGACGGCGAGCGGCGTGCCGAGCGCGAGCAGAAAGGCAAAGCCCAGAAGGAGGATGAGGCTGCCTTCCGCGAGCATGTTCAGGCACCGCCCCTCTCGCTCGCGCCGCGCAGCAGCCGGAGCAGCCGCCCGCCGAGGCGCAGGGTGATCAGGGCGCAGAGCAGCGGCAGCCAGACGGTGTAGATCCACTGCGGCACGCCGATGCCGGGCGAGGTCGTTGCGTACTGCCAGTCGTCCAGGAACAGGTGGAAGCCGTAGAACGCGAGCAGGCCAAACAGCGCCATTCCGCAAAGCGTCACCAGCACCTCGATGCGGCGATGCGCGCGCCTGCCCAGCTTGCTGACGAAGTACTCCATGCGGATATGCCGGTTGCGGGCGAACGCCGCCGACGCGCCGGCGAGCGTCATCACCACCATCAGAAAGACCGAAACCTCTTCGGTAAAGGCGAACGACACGTTGGTCAGGTAGCGCACCAGTACGTTGGCGAAAGTGATGACGCAGATCAGCGCCATGGCGATGGCGGCAACGCCTTCCTCGACGCCGGGGGCCGACGCGCGGCCTGTCCTCTGGCCGCGCGTCGGCACTGCCAGGGTCGGCCGTCGCTTCGCCGGTCAGCGAATCAGGAGCCGGCCGCGCGGCTGCTCCCGTCGGCGGCGCCTGCCGCGCGCTCACTTGCGGCGTGCGGCGACGGCCGCTTCCGCCTTCCTGACGAGATCCGGTCCGATCGTCTGCGCCCACTTGTCATAGACCGGGCGCGTCGCCCGGACGAAGGCCTCCTTCTCGGCGGGCGTCAGGCGCGTCAGCGTCGCGCCCAGCGCGGTGACCTCCTTGTACATCGCGTCGTCGCTCGCGGTCAGCCCCTTGCGCGCCAGCGCGATTTCCTGCCGGCCGGCGTCGATCGCCGCCTGGCGAACGAGCGCCCGATCCTCCGGGCTCCACGACTCCCAGACCTGCTTGTTGACGACGAAGATCAAGGGATCCGCGAGGTAGCCCCAGAGCGTCACGTACTTCTGTCCGATGGTGTTGAGCTTTGCCGCCGTGTAGATGTGTAGCGGATTCTCCTGGCCATCGACGGCGCCGGAAGCGAGTGCCGGCTGCGCATCTGCCCAGCTCATCTGCGTCGGGTTGGCGCCGAGCGCGCTGAAGGTGTCATTGAAGATCGGCGAGCCGACGACGCGGAACTTGAGCCCCTTCATGTCGTCCGGCCTGCGGATTTCGCGCTTCGAGTTGCTGAGTTCACGGAATCCGTTCTCGCCCCAGGCCAGCGGCACGACGCCGGCCTTCTCGACCAGTGCGAAGATGTCCTTGGCCACTTCGCCGGAGGTCAGCGCATCGAGACCGGCGTGATCCTGCGTCAGGAAGGGTAGCGCGTACAGGTTGAGTTCCTTGACCTGTGGCGACCAGTTGATCGTCGAGCCGATCGCCAGGTCGATCGCCCCCTGCCGCACCGCGGCCAGTTCCCGCGTCTGGTCGCCGCCGACCAGCGAGGCGCCCGGATACATCTTGATGTTGATCCGCCCCTTGCTGCGTTCGCGCACCAGTTCGGCCCAGATCTCGCCCCCCTTGCCCCACGGGAAAGCCGGTCCGAGCACCGTCGACAGCTTGTACTCCGGCTTGTAGGCGGTCTCGGCAGCAATCACGGCGGCCGGCAGTGCCATCGCCGTCAGGGCGATCGCGAGGGTCTTGAGGATTCTTCGGCGCATCAGTTTCTCCTTTTGGCGGCGTTGGCTGAGGAAGCGGGCAGCGGACGCTGTCGATGCGGCTGCCAGCCAGCCGGAATTCTAGCGTGTCCGGCATGGTCCCGGACGCGCTCGCCTGCTGGAGCCGGCGCCGACAACGAACTTTCCGCTGGTCGGCGACAAGCGGTACCATGGCCTGCTTGGCGCCTGCCCAACCTTTCCTGGAGATGGAGAATGATCTACATCAGCTTTCACGGTGGCGATGTCAGCCCGGCGATCAACAACGTGTTCGTGTATGACGTGGTCGGCGGCAAGCCGGTCCGAGTGACGACGGCGGCTCTGCAGACGCCGGCGGGATCGCCGCCGCTGAGCGAATTGCGCGATCTGGTTTTCGGCCCGGCGGGTCATCTCTACGTCGTGAACGGTTACCGCAACGAGAGTCAGGTCCTGGTCTACGACGGGACTCCGGACGCCGATGGCAGCCACCCCTACCTCGGAATCTACGCTGATGCGAGCGTATCGAAGGCCGTCGCGCATCCCTTCGCCCTGGCGTTCGACGCGAGCGGCAACGGCTATCTGTCAAGCCAGGACAGCAATGTCGTCACCGGCCTGAAGCCGCTGGCCAGGAAGAAGCCAAGCGCTGCCCTGCCCGTTGCCGCTTACCTTGCCGGTCTGAAGAAGACGATGTTTCTCCGCGGAACCATGGTGGCTTCCTCGGTCGGCAAGCTCCCGGCCTCGCCGAAGCATGCGCCGTCGAGCCTGGGTCGGCCCCAAGGCCTGGACGTCGTCCTTGCCGCGGATGCGTCGAGGAAGCATCCGAAGCGGATGAAAGTCGCCCATTCCGTGCGCGACGTGCTGGTTGTCGGTGACTCGCTCTACGTCGCCGACGAGCCCGGGGATTGCGTCAAGATCTACGATCTGCGGAGCGGTCCAGGGTGTGGTCAGTTGCAGGGCCAGATCGCTGCCGGCGCGTTTCTGCAGGCGCCGGTACACCTCCTGGTCAACGGCGATCACCTCTACATCGGCAGCTCGGGCACCGACACCGTACTGCAGTATCACCTGATGACAGGGGCTCTCGAGACCGTCGTACGGGGCGTCAAGACGATCTCGGGCATGTGCTTCGATTCCTCGGGAACCTTCTATCTGGCCTCACGGGATGACAAGGCCATCTACACCTGTGGTCAGGATTTCGGTACACCAGAGCTGTTTGTCGGCGCAGCGACCGACAGCGAGTTCATCGATTGCCCGGAGTTCGTCGTCTTTGGCGGTGCTCGGGTCTGATTCTCTTCAAGGAGATCCGCATGGGAACTTTCGACCATCTGAACGCCGGCCTGTCGGCCGTTGTCGACCTCGGCGAACTGGCCCGAGCGCTGCGCGAGTATCCGCACTTCTTTGGTCCGCGGATCATCGGCGCCGAAGTGACGCAAGCCATCCAGTACTTTCGCTCGCATCGCCACCTCACCGACCCCCTCGACCGTGCGCCCGACAACAGCGCCCGCCTGGTGGCCTACAAGCCGGCCTGGGTGCGGGTCTACGTACGCGGCAGTGCGCACGGCAGTGTGCAGATGACCGGCAAGGTGAAGGTCGAGCGGCGTGGGCCGGGCTACCTCGGCCTGTGGCAGGACGCCGGCGAGTTGGCGCCGGCCGCTCCCGGCGTCGTCACGGCCGAGGTCGCCCCCGACTACGCCGACGAACGCAGTACGCTCAGTTCGACGCTGAACTTCGTACTGCCGTCGGACATGGTGCGCGGCCTGATGCGGCTGACCGTCACCGTCTGGGTTGCCGGGCAGACGGCCGATTCCCCGATCGACAGCGAAGTGATCAACATCGATGCGACGCTATTGCAGACGCTGTCGGTGCGTGGCCTGATGGTGGCTTACAACGGCCCGAACGCCGCCGCCACCATGACGCTGAACATTCCGGCGCCGACGGTTGCCGACTTGCAGGCGACGGCGGCGTGGACCCACACCACCAATCCGGTGCAGTCCGAGGGGGTGTTCTCGAGCGCCGGCACCGTCACCCTGACGACGCCGTTGACCGGCGCCGCGACCACGCCGGGCGGTTGTTCGACGGGCTGGTTCACCCTCAACGCGCTGCTCGCCGCCGCCAAGGCGAACGACGGCAACCGTAGCGATGTCATCTACTACGGCCTGCTGCCGAACGGTGTGCCGATGGGCCCGGTTATCGGCTGCGCATCGGACGGCGTGACCTCGGGTTCGATCAATGACGGCGTGACCATGGCGCATGAAATCGGTCACTTTGCCGGTCAGGCGCATGCCCCCTGCGGTACCCCCGGCGACGCGAACTACCCCGCTTACGAACCCTACGACCCGGCAGGAACGCCGCAGGCCTCGCTCGGTGAGTACGGGCTCGACATCAATAGCGGCACCATCCATCCGCCGACGCAGAAAGACTACATGTCCTACTGCAACCCGCGCTGGATCTCGCTGTACACACACGCGCGGCTGATCGACAATGCCGTTTTCTCGCCGACCTCGACGCACTCGCCGCTGCGCATTCCCGAACTCGTCGACCCCTGGCTGTGGCCCTGGGAATACATCCCCGATCCGCCGCCGCCGCCGTGGTGGTTCTGGCGGGATCACCTGCAGGTCTACCAGCCGCGCCCGGTCATCGTCATCACCGGCACGCATCGTCGCGACCGCAGCGTCGCCGTCGAGTCGGTGATGCGACTCGACGCGCAGCCGACCGTGCATCGCGGACAGACTACCGACATGGTCGCCGAACTGATTGGACGCGACGGGAATGTCGTCGCCTCGGCGCCGGTCATGCGCCTGCCTGCGCATGCCCACGGCGGTGGCTGCGGCTGTGCGTGTGGTCATGACGGCGGACCGGGCGGTGAGGCGAGCGACTACAGCTTCCAGGCCCTGGTGCCCAACGTCGAGCCGGGGGCGGCCCTGCGCATCCAGCGCCCGGGCCGCGACGGCGCCGGCCAGGACAGTGTCGCCTGGGAACGCAAGGCCAGCGAAACGCCGCCCCGCTTGCTGCGCGTCGATGTCAAGGCGCGCAAGGCCGATGTGCTGGTGCAGTGGTCGGTCGAGCCCGGCAACGGTGAGTTGCCCCTGCAGTTTTCCGTGCAGTTCTCGAAGGACGGCGGGCGCTCCTGGAACGGCTGTGCCGCCGGTCTGCGAGACCCCAGGCTTGTCGTTGACCTGGCCGCCCTGCCGAGCGGGTCGATCACCTTCCGGGCCATGGTGCATGACGGATTCAACACGGTGGCAGAGCGATCCAGGCCAATCGTGCTCAAACCGCGGGCGCCGGGCGTCACCATCATGAACCCGCCGGCCGATGGGTCGGCACTGCTCGAAGGCTCGCCCTTGCGTCTGTGGGTAGCCGTTGCCACGGCGAGCGGCAAACGCATCGAGCCCGAGGCCTGTGCGTGGACGCTCGACGGCGAGCCGGTTGGCAGCGGTCTCGAACTGTGGATAACGGCGCCGAAGGCCGGCTACCATCAATGTAGCGTGACAGTGCGCGATGTCGTCCCACTGACCGTCGGACGCCGCTTCATGACCTGGGACGGAGTGGAGTACCCTGGGCCGGACACCGGCGAGCCGACGCGTGGCAAGGGTGAGGGCGGAAGCCGAGGCAAGTGAGCCGCGCCGATGCCCCGAGCGGCGAGTGAATCCTGGTCAACCGGTCGCCGGCACCATTCAGACAGTTGATTGGACGCCGCCGCGGCTCTCTTGCTAGTGTCGCAGTTGA
>AATN01000237.1_pt1 | contig 13498 bp, 14 predicted proteins | sample 270648 | NCBI WGS metagenome assembly AATN01 (sample SAMN02954269, study PRJNA17659) | bioreactor sludge metagenome | biome: terrestrial; feature: bioreactor; material: sludge; isolation source: Enhanced Biological Phosphorus Removal (EBPR) bioreactor sludge | place: Australia: Brisbane, Queensland
CTGGACGGCAGAGTAATGGCACTACTACTTGTTGTTGGTCATAGGCATCCATGGATGCACCAATTTGACCACCAATATAACTACCTAACATAGTACCAGCAATCGTAGCAGCAACTTTACCATCGCCTTTACCCAATTGATTGCCAGCTACACCACCTAAAACAGCACCCATCATGGCGCCACCTTGAGCATTATTCGGTGGATTACAGCCTGCTAAAGCGAAGCTAGTAGCCAGTAAGACGGCAGCTACTTTAGTCGTTGTTTTAAACATTTGGGAAACTCCTTTATCATAAGCTATTTGTTTAACCTTGTTCTTGTTAGATTAGCCCAATGAGAACTATTCTATTGGCTTAGACTAGCGACTAATATGCAAGTTCTAAAAATCCCGCATTATTTATCCGTAAAGTTGAACGTGTAATTTGTCACAGTGTCTTGTGTTACCTTTAGACTAGCCTCTAAGGTTTTTTTATCTAAGAGCGCCTTGATACGATATTCACCAACAGCCAAACGTGTTTTCATCGATTCTTGGAAAACATGCCGAGAGATAAATTCGCCCTTAGTGGTATATAAAGCATAGTTCACGGCTATTGGTTGCTGAGTTTTATTCAGTGCATTCACCACAAGCTCGCCAGTAGGACCGATATTAAAGGTTAAGGGGGTAGCCTTACCTGAATGAATTGTGACATTTTCAGATTTTTCTACTGTCTGCCAAATAGCTTTTACGCGATACTCACCCGGTGGCAAGTATTCAGTGACACGGTTACGAGCGGCAAAATTCACAACATTTGTGCCATCAGGATGATAAATCGAATAGTTAGCACGTAAAGGCTCTGGGCTACCCTCTGCTAAAATATTTAGCTCTACACTGCCAGGTTGAGATTTTTTATCAATCAAAGTACGAGTAGGTTTAGCAGCTTCGGTAATACCAACCGCTTTGGCTTGTACGCCCGCTAATAGGGTTTTTAAGCGCTCGGTGTCGGTGGCAACTACAAAAGCACCTCGTCCATTCTCAGCAATACATTCTAGTTGAGCTTCTTTTTCCGCACGGAAGCCCACTACATCAATTTGTAAGCTTGGATTGGCCTCGACTAATTGCTGAGCTGTGGCACAAGGGTCGCCTTCACAACTTTCAATCCCGTCGCTGACTAATAAGATATGGGCATTTTCAGCGGGTAATTGTTGAGCAGCCTCTTTCAAAGCAGCGGCAATCGGTGAACGTCCTTTGGGTTTGAGTTTGTAAACTTCTTTGAGGACTTTTACCAGATCATAATTTTCTGGTTTCACCACGAGATTAAAATCATTACAGCCGGTTTTTTTGCCTTCAGACCCATAGGTGAGTAAGCCAAATTGAATATTCCCCTCAGCACTTTCTAGTAGAGTACGAATACTTTCGCGAGCTGTGATAATTTTGTTCACATTGTTTAGTTGTCCCCACATGCTATTGGAGCCATCCAAAATCAGCATGGTGGTTTGCCGGGGTGAAGTCATTTCCACTGTAGGCACAGGATTGGCTGGAAGGCTTGGCTCATTAGCCAATAATACTGGACTGAGTGCGACCATAAACGCCGCCCCAAGTAAAACACGCAACATAAAAATCTTCTTCATTATGAATGGGGTATTCTGAATCTTGCTGCCAAGAGTAGCATTATCTAAACAAAAATGTAGACCAAGACAGCAATGAGTGGCGTTATTTCCAGAACAAGCACCTAAGAATACGATAGATGGTTAAGTGAGACATAACTTGCAGGTTTTAGTAGATGTCTTTATTGTTGGCAAGCTTGTTTTCTAGCGGAAGATTAACTTATGCCTTTATCTAAGCCAGTTGAGCGCGAATTGGCTCATACCCGTACGATTATATGTCACGGCTATGAGCGCAAAGATGGTCTATGGGACATTGAAGCCCAGATTATTGACACCAAACCTTATTCCTTCCCGAATAAAGATCGTGGTGGGCGTATTGAAGCCGATGAAGCTTTGCATGATATGACGGTTCGCTTAACTGTGGATGAAACTCTATTGATCCATGCTGCTGAAGCAACTACGGATTATGCACCCTTTAACTACTGCACAGTGATTCACCCAGCTTATACTAGTTTAGTGGGTTTGCGGATTGCGCCCGGTTGGAATCAGAAGCTTAAGGAAATCTTTGGTGGGACTCAAGGTTGTACGCATATCACCGAATTATTAGCCACCCTAGCGACAGCAGCTTTCCAAACGGTAGGGGGTTCAAAAATGCGGCGGAATAATTTTGTTGCTGACGATCCTCAAACGATTCCTAAGCATTTAAATACTTGTCACGCGCTAGCTTTTACCAGCCCAGTGGTCTTAGAGCACTGGCCACAGGCTTATCAACCGCCTACATCTGACTCATAAGAGATAGGCTGACTTTAGTTAGCTCCCCATTTAGTTATATTGTAAATATGCTACTTAGCAGGCTATAACCGCGAAGCTATAAAGTTTCTAGCCAATTATTAAGCCATGATGGGAGGTGTTGCTATGCCAGAATTATTTTCTGCCGAGTGGATGAATGAGTTAAAAGACCAATGGAATAAGGAGCCTGAAGTTAGTGCGAAGCTCGCTGAAATTGACTTTAACTCAGTCATTACCTGTGGTTTTAAGAATGAAGAGCAGCCTCGGGGGGTGTTTATAGTTGAAAAAGGAGTCTGTACCCGCGCTGGTGCTTATGCTGGTGAAAAGCCTGATTGGGATATGCGAGCTGAGCGTAAGGACTGGATGAAATGGGTAGAAAAAGGCCTCGGATTAACAGGTATGGGCTTAGCTTATACCACCGGTAAGCTCAAATTTAAGACGGGTGACTACGGGGCTATGATTAAAAATCCGAAAATGGCTGGTCCCTTTGTGAAATCCTTTGGCTTGATGCAAAAGATTAAAACACAATAGCAATCTTAGGAGCTAGCACAAGCCGAGCTTGACAAAGTTTGTGCTCCTTCCCCGAAGTTTTATCTTGTTTATAAAATATTTTGGTAGGTTTTTTCTGGCCGTTGTTCGGCTCTTGTTCACTGCATGACTGTTATTAAGCTAAGCTTAAACTTTCATTAAAAAATGAAGGTGATTCAATGAGTGTTCAAGATGCTTATGCCCCTCCACGTTCTGTGGTGCGTGATGTAGCGGGTGGTAGTGGTTTAATGACTGAACGTGTAGTCGCATCCTTGCGTAAAACCCGGCCTTGGGTTTTATTTATAGCGATTCTCGGTTTTATTGGTGCTGCTTTTACTTTGATTGCTAGTATCCCTATGTTTTTAGGTGGTGGCATGATGGGTATGAGTGGTATGGAAGGCCTTGATGCCAACGCTGGCTTTGCTGGCACTGGCTTTATGATCGGTATGGCGGTCATGTATTTATTACTTGCAGTTATTTATTTTATTGCATCTTTATATCTACTGCGGTATGCCAATGCGATTAAAAGTGCAGTCACTGGTTTAAATGCCAGTGATCTAGAGGCGGCTTTGGAGGCTCAAGCCAGTTTCTGGAAACTGGTAGGAATTTTATCGATTGTTTCTATTGTTTTGATGATTGTGTTCATGGTCGTTGGCTTTGGTAGTATTGCGATGATGAGCAGCAACTTACCTCATTAATCGGTTGTTCGCTTTCCACTCGGAGAGAAACTGCTTGCATGTTTCTCTCTAATAAATAAAAATTATCAGAGTTCCCAAGTTACTTGATGCTTTTCAAGTGACTGTTAGATTTACTTGCTGGTTCTGTTTTTAAAATACTAACAATAAATAAAAATTATCTATGCTAGCTACTGTTTCTAAACCAGCGCGTGTACCAGTTCTTTTTGGTGAGCGTTTAGTTCAACTTAATAAGATTAAACCGGCAGATCTGGAGCGGGCGCTGCGTGCTCAAGCTGAGATCCACCAGCCTTTAGGCAGTGTGCTAGTACGTTTGGGCTTACTCACCGAGCAAGAAGTCGCGGTAGTACTCTCGCGCCACCTTGGTATCGCCTTAGCTTTAACACGTGATTATCCCACTGAACCGCTGCAAGACTTAGGCATTTCAGTAAATTACATGCGTTCAGCAGAGGTTGTACCTTTATATGAGCATGAAGGGGTACTGACGATTGCTATGTCTGATCCAGGGAATGAGTTTGCCCGCCAAGCTTTAATGATGGCTGTGGGCAAGCCGATTAAGCCATTACTGGGGTTGCCTTCAGAAATTCGTGCGAACATTGAGCGCTTATACAGCGCGACCGCTAAAAAAGATGAGGAGGAGTTTGAAATCAGTACCCGCGATGACGGCATGGCTGATATTGAGCATTTAAAAGATATGGCGAGTGAAGCGCCAGTCATTAAAATTGTGAACCAAATCATGACGGAAGCAATGGCTAGACGAGCTTCCGATATTCATATTGAGCCATTTGAAACTCATTTAAAAGTTCGCTATCGCATTGATGGTGTAATTCACGAAGTGGATTCTCCACCGGCTTCCATGACCGCAGCGGTTCTGTCACGGATTAAGCTAATGGCTCGGTTGAATATTGCTGAACGCCGTCTACCTCAAGATGGACGAATTCAGCTTAAAGCCCAAGGCAAAGAAATCGATATGCGGGTTTCTACCGTACCGACGATGCACGGGGAAAGTGTCGTCATGCGCTTGTTGGATAAAAATAGCGTGAAGTTAGAACTCAGTTCTTTAGGTTTTTCGGATGAGAACTTCTCGCGCTTACAAAAAGAATTAAATCAACCGCATGGTGTGGTCTTAGTGACGGGCCCCACTGGTTCAGGTAAAACCACCACGCTCTATGCGGCGCTAACGCAGATGAATACTACTGAGAATAAAATTCTCACGGTGGAAGATCCGGTTGAGTATGAGCTGGAGGGGATTAATCAGATTCAAGCTAATCCCAAAATCGGCTTAACCTTTTCGGATGCTTTGCGCTCGATTGTGCGTCAAGACCCTGACATTATTATGATCGGGGAGATGCGGGATGTAGAGACCGCACGGATTGCGATTCAATCCGCTTTGACGGGTCACTTGGTGCTTTCCACCATTCATACTAATGATGCAGCAAGTGGCGTGACGCGCTTATTGGATATGGGAATTGAGGATTATCTGATTACTTCAACCGTGAATTGTATTTTAGCACAGCGTTTGGTGAGACGTTTATGCCCACAATGTCGTGAGCCACATAGTGTTTTAGCTGAAATCGAACATGAGTTAGGTCTGCGCCAGTACCAACGTGATGGCGAGATGCGCTTATGGCATGCCAAAGGTTGTCGAGCTTGTGGGTTTACGGGCTATAAAGGTCGGAGTGCCATTCATGAAGTGTTAGTGATGGACGATTCGATTCGTCGTTTGGTACTCAAGCATGAGGATGCAGGTGTCATTCAAGAGCAAGCACGCAAATCGGGGATGCGCACCATGTATGAGGATGGTTTGCTGAAAGCTCTGAAAGGCGTGACGACTTTAGAAGAAGTCTTACGTGTTGCGGAGGAAACTCCAAATGCCGCTGTTTGAATATAAAGCTTTAAGCTCCACAGGTGCAAATCAAACAGGCACGATGGAGGCGAATAATGAGACTCAAGTCCTTGAACGGATTCATGCTCAAGGCTTATTGCCCTTACAAGTCAAGCCAGCCGGTGCTAATAGTGGCAATTTAGAAGCAGGTGGGAAGAGAAAGCCCAGTCTGTTTGCCAGTAAAAAAGTGAGTCAAGCCGATATTATTGCGTTTACCCAGCAGCTTTCTTCCATGCTGAATGCGGGTTTGCCTTTAGATCGAGCTTTAAGTATTCAGTTAGAGTTGATTGAGCAGCCGGGGATGAGTGCTTTAGTGCATAGTTTGCAAGAGCGGGTGCGTAGTGGAGTACATTTTGCCGATGCTTTGGAGGAAACCCATAAGTTCTCACGCTTCTATGTGAATATGATTCGAGCGGGTGAGGCGAGTGGTTCAATTGGAGATGCACTAGCGCGGCTAGTGGAGTATATGCTGCGCGCGAAAGAACTCCGTGGCACAGTCATTTCTGCCTTAATTTACCCGAGTATTTTATTTGTTGTAGCTATTGTCTCGATCATTGCCTTGCTCTTATTCGTAGTGCCTCAGTTTTCGCAAATGTTCGAGGATATGGGAGCGGATTTGCCTGCGTTGACTAAGGTGGTAATGGCTGCGGGTGAAGCACTTAAAGTTTATTGGTGGGCTTTGTTAGGTGGATTTTTATTCATTCTGGTTATTTTGCAATACTTATTCACTAATGAGCAAGCGCGTTTGTGGTTAGATCGCTCCATGTTACGCTGGCCAATTGTCGGTGACTTAGTGGGTAAAGTAGAGATGGCACGCTTTTCACGCGGCTTGGGTACTTTACTGCACAATGGTGTGCCTTTACTCGGTTCACTACAGATTGTTAAAAATATCATGAGCAATCGGGTCATGGCTAAGTCGGTGGGTGAGGCCGCAGATAGTCTGAAGCAAGGTGAAAGCCTAACGCGGACTTTGATGAGTAAGCGGGTGTTTCCGGCTTATGCACTACATATGCTGCGTGTAGGTGAAGAGACAGGGCAAATGGAGCAGTTGCTCAATGAAGTGGCTAACATTTATGACACCGAAGTCCGCAATGCGGTACAGCGCATGTTGGCCTTACTGGAGCCTATGTTAATTCTCATTATGGCCGTGGCTATTTTAGTGATTATTGGAGCGATTCTGATTCCGATGATTAGTATGGCCGATTTAGTTCAATAATACTTTGCATAACAAATCGATAATTAATAATAAAAAGGAGCTTGTTAGCATGTTGCAATCATCCAAGGCTTATTCGCTTAAGCGCTACCCACGCGGTTTTAGCTTGATCGAATTAATGATTGTTTTAGTCATTTTAGGCTTGATCGCAGGGATTGTTGGTCCTCAAGCCATGAAGTATTTAGGGCGTGGTAAAAGCCAATCTGCCAAAGTGCAAATTGAAAATATTAGTGCTGCTTTAGATATGTATCGTTTAGAAGTCGGTAACTATCCGACTAGCTCAGAAGGCTTAAAGGCTTTAGTCGAATCCCCTTCAGGCGCTAAAGGCTGGAATGGGCCTTATTTAAAGAAAGGCGTGCCACAAGATCCTTGGAATAACGAATACCAATACAAACGTCCGGGTAGTAATAATCAACCTTATGATCTCTTGTCATTGGGTGCTGATAATGCAGCGGGTGGAGAAGGGGATGACGCTGATATTTCCTTGTGGGTAAAAAAGAACTAATCATGCACCAATCACGGGGCTTCAGCTTAATTGAGGTCATGTTAGTGCTGGTGGTTGCGGCATTGATGATGGGTGTGGTGGCAAGTTCTTTAACTGAAGGCCCTGTATTACGCAAAGCCGCGCGTGAAGTGGCTACTAGCATGCGCCAAGCTCGCAGTGTTGCTATCTTACAGCGCAAAGAAATGGTCTGGACGATGGATATTAGCAGCCGCTATTTTGGCTTAGCGGCTAATAAAATTGAGCAACGCTCTTTACATACCAGTATCGAAGCCAAAATCAATACCGCTAAAACGGAAGTGGTGTCTGCTACTCAAGGCAATATTCGTTTTTATCCAGATGGTAGTTCTACGGGGGGCTCGGTTGAGCTGACAGCACGGGGGCAAACCTTCAAGGTCAATGTGGAGTGGATCAGTGGGCGTATCAGTCTGCTCTAAGTCGAGTCAGCAAGGTTTTACTTTACTCGAAATCATGGTTGCATTTGTGATCACGGGTTTAGTGGTAGGTACCTTATTGAATTTATTTGGTTCTGCGATGCAAAGTGCCGCATTAGCGGATGAATACAGTTTTGCAGTACAAGTCGCTGAATCACGGATGGAGGCAATTGGCAGTGAAATAAAAGTCGAAAAAAACACCTTGACTGGACAAGAAGAGGGTACACTTTATCAGTGGGCGATTAATATGCAACCGATTCAACTCGATGATAAGCAAGATGAGTTTTCGCTCTCGATTGAACCTTATCAAGTCACGGTTGTAGTGAGTTGGAATAGTGAAGGTAAACAGCGTCAATTCACTTTATCATCCCTGCGGTTTGGGGAAAAATCATGAGCTTAAAGTCAAAACAGCAACGTGGTTTTACCTTGCTGGAAATGATGGTGGCTTTTAGTCTGCTGGCTTTGTTATTTCTTGCTTTGTTTTCAAGCTTCCACACCATCAGTCGTGGCTGGGAGGCAGCAGATCGTAAATTACTCAAAACCGAGGATACGCGCTTAATTAGTGAGTTTCTGCGTAATCAACTCAGCCAAACTATTGTGGTACAAATTAAAGGTGAAAAGGGTTCTGTCTATGCTTTTGAGGGTACGGATCAGTATGTACGCTATGCAGCCCCCTTGCAGCCTTTACAGCATCAAGGTGGCATCTATTTGATTGAGTTATCGGTTGAGCGAGCGGGTAGTGAGCGTAAGTTGGAGCTGCGCTATGCCCCTTATCGTCCAGACATGAGTTGGGATGATGCCTTCAAAGCGGTTGAGCCGGTACTGGTATATAGCGGTTTAGGTTTAGTGCATTTTGATTATTATGCCGCTGAATCGGACAAAGATGATCCGCGTTGGCAAGCGGAATGGGTCGACAAGCCCGTTTATCCCTTGCTCATGCGCGTCATGATTGAAGGCAAAGATCATCAAGCTTGGCCACAACTTGTTGTCGATTTACCCCAAGTGGACGAGTATGTGGGCGCTAGTTAAGCCTCAGGCTAAGCAGCGTGGAGTAGCGCTCATGATGGTGCTATGGATGATCATGGTGATGATGACCATGGCAGGTACGCTGATTTATGCCGTGAAAACTGAAACTCAATTAGTGAGCTACGCTCGTGCCACAGCGCAAGCCCGCAGTTTTGCCGAGGCAGCGGCACATTATACGGTGATGCAATTATTTCTACCGGTGGATAAGCGCCAAATTAAATTAGGGGGCAGTCCTGCGACGTGGACTCGTGATGGTTATGGGGTGGAAATTCGGGTGATTGGGGAAAATGGCTTAATCGATATTAATCAAGCAAACCGTATCTTATTGCAAAAAGTTTTAAAAGAATTAGGGATTGTCGATCAAGAGGCAGAAACGGTATTGGATGCTATTGAAGATTTTCGTGATCCGGATGATTTAAAGCATACCAATGGTGCTGAAGATGATGATTATAAAACCGCTGGTTTAACTTATGGATCTAAAGATGCGCCCTTTGAACGAATTGAAGAGCTACAACAAGTTTTAGGCGTAACACCACTGATGTATCAAGGTTTAGTACGCTATTTATCAGTGAATGCTCGCAGTAATGGCGTGAATCCCATGTTAGCACCTCGTCATGTGTTATTAATTTTAGCAGATGGCGATCAAGCTGCCGTTGATGAGTATATTCGTAAGCGTGAGGAAGCTGAAGGCGCTTGGGTACAGCCGCCTTTTGGTGGAGGTTTATTAGATCATACTGAGCAGCCGGTTTATCGGCTACAATTAAAGATTAAGGCCTTAGAGAGTGAAACTGCTTATTTTGAGGAGCGGGCGATTCGTTTACTGCCGGGGCATAATCCACCTTTTATTACATATTTTCGGGTACAACAGCCACTATCTTCGCAGTTCTAATGGCTTCACCTAATTGTAAAAACTCTTGTTCTCGTGCACTACCACGTCGCCATGCCAAACCAACCTCTCGATAACTTTCTTCACGAATCGGCCAAAGTTTGACAGTAGTACCGGCTAGTAAAGGTGAACCAATCACCATTTCAGGTAAATAAGAAATGCCCAAATCAGCATCTAGCATTTGGACTAAAGTTAATAGGCTACTGGCAGCAAAGCGGCTTATTTTCTCAATATCCTGCAAATGACAAGCCGACAGTGCGTGATCACGTAAACAATGACCATCCTCTAAAAGTAGCACGGTTTCTGGTTCTAGATTTTCAATATCATAGCCAGTCGGATTAAGGTGCTGGGTATCTTCGCGACAGGCTAAATAAAAGCGATCACGGAATAAGGGTTGTACCTCTGTATTTCTTAAGGCATAGGGTAATGCCAGAATAATTAAATCTAGCTCACCCTCCATCAGCTTTTCATAAATGCGTTGGGTAATATCTTCCGTTAAATATAGTTTAAGACGGGGAAACTCAGCACGTAGTTTCGGCAAAATCTCGGGTAGTAAGAAAGGCGCAATGGTGGGAATCACGCCAATTCTTAATTCACCCGTTAAGGGTTGTTGATTGCTACGGGCAAGTTCAACTAAACCTTCAATATCGCGTAAACAGCGACGTGCTTCAATCGCGAGTTGGCGTCCAATATGAGTAACGGTTACATTTTTATTAGTACGATCAACGAGTTGTACTTCAAGTGTTGATTCTAGCTCGCGAATAGCAGTACTAAAAGCAGATTGGGATACAAAACAAGCCTCAGCAGCACGTCCAAAATGACCGTAAGTTTCTAGAGCTACAAAATAACGGAGTTGTTTAACCGTAGGCAGATTCATGCCTGTTCCTCAGTGTAGTTCTTTATTTACGACTGCTGCGCGTGTATTGCAGCGGCCCCCCTCGAAAAGCTGGAAAGCCAGCACCGAAAACTATAGCGGCATCTAATAGCTCAGGATCTTCAATAATACCTTGTTCTAAACACAAAGCAGCTTCTTCCGACATTTGATTAACTAACTTCTCTTGTAAAGCGGCCGTATTTCCAGCCCATTGCGCCCGCTCTGGCTTGAGCCTACGCCCATGGCGATAACGATAAAAGCCGATACCATTTTTTCGACCTAATTTACCCGCTTTAACCATATCAACTAATAAATCGGGCACTAATAAGGAACTAGTTTTAGCCAGAGTTTCGCCTAATTGCCGACAATAATCTAGCCCTAAAATGTCAGCCCATTCTAAAGGACCTAAAGGCATACCAAAATCTTGTCCGGCTTTATCAATCACTGTGGTGGGTACATTCTGTTGATGTAGGCGTATACCTTGCATAATATAAGTCAATAAAATGCGATTAACTAATAATCCAGGGGTAGTGTGAATAGGTAAAGGTAGTTTATTTAACTGTTTAACAAAAGCACAAGCTTGCGCAATGACACGCTCTGTGGTCTTGTCACCTAAATGAACGATTTCCACTAATTCGTGTTGAGTAATTGGGTAAAGAAAATGTAAACCAATCAAGCGATTAGGCTTTAATAGAACAGCAGCTAAGCGTTCTAAGGGCAAAGTTGATGAAGTCGTAGCTAAGAGTGCATCCGGGCGAGCATTTTCCTCTAAACGGGCTAACAATTCTTGTTTGTGGACTAATTTATCGGTAGTTGCCTCAATCACTATATCCGCTAGGGCAATACCACTTCCTTCGTGATCGACATGAATACGTTCTGTAGCTGCTTTCAGTTTAGTGGAATCTTTATAAAAGTAAGCACTAAAAATGGTGCGAATTTTCTCCAGTGCACAATTCAAAGTTTCAGGATTGGATTCTTGAATACTGACGTTTAACCCTAATAAGCCACACCAAGCCGCAAGTTCCGACCCAATCTGTCCAGCTCCAATGATATGTACATTTGAGTAAATATCCGCATTTAAAGGAGCGAAAGCTTTGAGTCGTGTTTTTAGTCTTGCCAAACGCAATAGGTTTTGAGTAGTAGGAGTATCTACTAGTTGTTTAACAGTGTCTATTTCAGCAGCTTGCAAGTTAGCTAAAGCACTGCCATGTTGTTGCCATAAGTTTATTAAGCGCGCACCTGCAGGATAATGCTCGGTATCTTGTGTTTTGGCTAATTTACGCTGCTGCTGATTATTTATAAGCACACGCATAGGTAGTGCTTCCAATAAGCTTACACTGAAAGGCTGGTTAGTTTTAGTAGGTTGACCCGCGATGTAACGTAAACTAAGCAGATGAATTTGCTCAGGCGTAGCGGCGGCATCAATTAGTTGTTTTTGTAAAGCTTCCTCAGTATTTAGCACCGTACTTTGAGTGAGGAAATCTAAAGCTGCCCTAACCCCCATACGTTGCAAAGCACGTGACATTCCGCCCCAAATAGGATGAAGACCTTGACTGACTTCGGGAAAGCTAAAACTAGTACTCTGACACAGAGTACCGATGCAATAATGACAGGCTAAAGCCAATGAAAGCCCAGCACCCGCACATTCACCTTCAATCATGGCTAAACTGACGATAGCCGAGGACTTAAGCTGTTCGCAAAATTGCTGACCAGATTTTAGAAGGTTTGTGAGTACTGTGGAGTCTAAATTAGTTTCTAACAGACTTAAGTCTAGTCCTGAGCAAAAAACGTGAGGACGAGTCGAATATAAAATCAGCGCCCGCGCTCCCAAGGCCTGAGCTACTTTATAAGCTTGTTGGAGTTCAGCCAAGACTTCAGGTGTGAGTAAATTGTGTGTAGAGTTTTTTACTGCTAAACCAATCCAAAACACATGTTGTTCACGACGGATGGCGAGATGTTGGAAATCGTTAGAGGTAGAACTAAGCAAGCCTCACTCCATCTAACTGTATAATAAAGCCCATTTTTAGTCCCTATCAGCGTACTTAGCGATCTATTTTTCCGAATAATTCTACTGCAAAATACGTTTCTTTGTCAGCAAACTGTACATATAAAACAATTTTTGCGCAAAATACTACATATAGATAGATGGTTTAGGCACTAGGCAGTAATTGACTACTGCTTGCAGTCTCGGATTTAACGGGTTCTAAACCAGAATGCTGCCAAGGCAAACGCCGATAAGCAGGTTGCTCACTAAAATGCCAAGCTGGATATTTAATAACCTCAAAATAAGGTGAGTAATCGAAATCACTGGGAATAAATAAACGGAAGTCACGTTCTTCTAAACTTACTGGGTGCTCTGATTGATTATTATGAATTACCGGTAAAATGGGATAGTGCACATGTTGAAAACAACGCGCAATCATGCTGGAACAAATAATGTGGGTGGGTTGACCGGCATTATGTTGAAACAAAGACGAGCGCCAACGTCTAGGCAAGATGCCATAAGGGAACAAAAAGCGTGCTAAATCCATCAACTGTTGGACATCATAGCCCATACCCAAATGCTCAATGGCAACATTCACTACTATATCTGCATCACGCCAATCCAAGCCTGAGGGACGACAAATGCGTAGATGCTCCTCTCGATAAGCGCTGAGAGGATTGGCTACTGTGCCATAACCAAGTAGCGATTCAACCACTAATTTATCATTCGGGCTGCCAGCATAATGAGTTTGGAGTTTTTCACGGACTTGAGGATCACGAATATCATTGATGCGCCCTACATACAGAGCAGCATGTGTCCAAGGTGAAAGTGTCACCATTTGAATGACTTTGCTAACCCGTGTTTGCCCTGCAAACAGCAACACATCGCCTGGACGTACTTCATGTTCGAGGAAGTCAAAATTGCAATAAGCGCTGACCTGCGAATCGGCAGGTGGAACAGCATTTAGCCAATTAATCCCTTTATCCCACAGCCATTGCCGTGTTGCTTTGNACATGACTCTCTCCTTCTGTGTATAACAGGTAGCAGTGCAGTTCAAAAGCTAACCGGAACGAAGCAAAGCTTCGGAGCGGAGCATCTTAG
>AATN01000238.1_pt1 | contig 13480 bp, 11 predicted proteins | sample 270648 | NCBI WGS metagenome assembly AATN01 (sample SAMN02954269, study PRJNA17659) | bioreactor sludge metagenome | biome: terrestrial; feature: bioreactor; material: sludge; isolation source: Enhanced Biological Phosphorus Removal (EBPR) bioreactor sludge | place: Australia: Brisbane, Queensland
CGCCGCTCAATGAAGTCACCGTTTTCTTTTCTGGCTGTAATAAAGTTTATTTTGTAAAGAAATGCTGCCAAGTCCTTTTGGTCTGCGACTTTCCCGCCATGAAATTTAAATATACCGCTTTGTTGGATATTTGTAATTTTGCCAAGCAGCGATTGTGTTGTGTACACATAACCCAGCTTGGCCTTTTTCTCCTCTCGTGATGGCTTCATGCCAAGCAATAATCTTTCAATATCTGGAAGTTCAGATCGATATTCGTTGACGGTATCCTGAAGCCTTCCCTGAGAGTACTCCTCAAAGATGCTATTGAAGTTTTTTGTTGAAATCACGCCATCATGGGTTGTGCGTGCATTTCGTGCCGCAAGCGTGCAAAGCTTTACTAAATCTCTTGGTCTTTTTCTGACAAGCGACATAAGCATTCGATAAGTTGGGATTTTTGACCAATTGCCATGGCCGCTAAACACTGGCTCCATGACCTGATCCAGTGATCGAGCCAATGTTGGCTGGGCTAACTTGATTAGTTCTTCTGTTGTTCTTGATTTGCCGAAAAACTGTTCGACACGTTTAACTAGCAACGCCAATATCTCGTGGTTTGTCCATGAGTACCATATGACGGAGCCTTCGATCTTGTCAGTTGATTCATCCGAAGTTCGCACAAGATAATACACATCCGAACGCAAGCTAATCCTAAAAGAGACCCCTCTGCTTTCAGATGCAATGTCTCTTACGGCATTAAGTAGAGCAGACAATTTTCTTATATCTTTTGTGTTCCCTTGCCAGCCACGATCTAAGTCGTCTAAATATACGTAAATCTTACCGCTCTTTAAAAAATCGTCGACCACCAGCTTCTTTGATTGCTGAAGGTTGGCATAGCTATCCGCACGGAACGTTGTTTGCAAATAGTCAATGAACTTCCCGCCATATTCATTAAGCTTGCCTCGCCAACCATCATGCAGTAGACCGAATGAAACCAAAGCCTTCTTTGAGATGATTTCGCTGATGCCTGATTTCCACTCGCGAATTAGCCTTAGAAAATCTGTTTCGTTTTCGCCAATTCCAGCAATGTCATCAGGCTTAATTAGTAGCGATAATTTTCCTCGTTGCGCCTCTTCTGCCATTGCGATATGAAATAAGGCGGATTTGCCGATACCCTTGTGACCAACCAAAATTCTGATTGGTAAGTCGTTGGCAATTTGGCCATAAACGTTGCCTTTAAAGTAGTAGCCTTTAAGTCGCTCTATGTCTTCATCTTCGGCGGCTTCGTGGCCAAATAGGGCTGCGATCTTTTCTTCAGAAAAGTCCATGTGAACCGTCCTCGTGAGATTTTCTAACCTGATGTACTAAGAAATAAAGTATTTTAGTGCATTTGTACTTTGCCGGTCCGCGTGTTCATATTATACTATGCAATATGAACTCTTCCCTAATGCCCAAGAGGCCGGTTTTCACTTCCCGCCGCATGGAACAGCAATGGATACGCGTGCAAGGCGTCAAGATGGTTCGAGCTGGTATGTCGGCGAGTGATGTAGCGCGCCATTTCGATGTCTCGGTGCGCGCCGTTTTCAAATGGGTGGCGGCATTTTACGATGGTGGCCAGAATGCGTTGCTTGCCAGAGACGGCGCTGGTCGGCCGCCGAAGGTCAGCCCGGATCAGTTGCGTTGGATTGCCGATACGGTTCGCGACCGCACGCCCGATCAGTTGAAGTTCGAGTTCGGGCTGTGGACCTTGCGCCTGATCGGCAGCTTGATCGAACGCCAGTTTCAGATGACGCTGAGCCTGCCGACGCTGGGCAAGGTCATGCGGCAACTCGGATTCACTGCCCAACGCCCGCTGTACCGCGCCTATCAACAGGATGCGGCGCTGGTGCAGCGCTGGCACGCGGAAGAGTACCCGGCGCTGCAGCCACGCGCGAAGGCTCGTGGGGCATTGATCATGTTCGCCGACGAGGCCGGGATGCGCTCGGACTACCACGCGGGCACGACTTGGGCGCCTCGCGGCCGGACGCCGGTGGTGCGCGCCACTGGCCAGCGCGTCTCCGTCCAAATGCTGTCGGCGGTTGGCACGGGCGGGCAACTCCAGTTCATGCTGCACGAGGGTCTGGTCAACGCCGCGGTATTCCGCACCTTCCTTGAACAACTCATGCTTGGTGCGAAGCAGCCCGTTTTCCTGGTTGTCGATGGTCATTCGATTCATAAAGCCAAGCTGGTGAGCGAATACGTCGCATCTACCGACGGCATGCTGGAGCTGCACTTCCTGCCGCCTTACTCGCCGCAGCTCAACCCGGACGAGCAAGTGTGGAAGAGCGTCAAGGAGCGGGTGGCGAAGCAGAAGCCGCTCGACAAAATCAGCCTGCGGCGTCTGATTCAGGGTGCGTTGGAGCGCCTTCAGACTCTGCCTGAGATCGTGCGTGGGTTTTTTAGGCATCCGGATTGCGCTCGTACAATATGAACTGTAGATGTTGATTGCTTAGTAGCAGGCCTATTCGACGCAAAGCTTTGCGTCCGTATCCTGCCCGCATGCACAAGAACAGCGAAATCAATCGACAGAACAATGCGGTAAGCCATGCGCCCGTCCACTAAAAATTCCGGCAATTGCGTCAGCGCCCTCCCCGCTTCGCAATCCCCTTGGCTGAGCGATCAGCCTGGCGAGCGCCAATGACGACACTATAGCTCAACCCCGCAAAGAGCTGCAACCAGAGGGGCTGTCGCCACTCTCACGTCAGGTATCGTCGGATTGATTCCGGCAATTTGCTGACACTCCCATGTGCAGGCTTCGCCACCAGGAGGGGACCGCGGCGACAACGGAGTGTGCCCGAAGAGCGCATCGAGCGGCACTCTGGCCCTGTTCAGGCCTGTGATTGAGTGATCTTCACGCGCTACGCGACTCAATGTTTCCGGGCGGGGCGTTTGACCGGTACCGGTTCAAACTGAGCCAGCGCCTCAAGACATCGGGCAAGTTGTCTGAGGACCAGACCAGCATCCGCATCCAACACACCCGCCCCGATGCCGAACAACTCGGTTGGCGGTAGAGGGATGTCGAAGATCCGCACGCGAATACGCGCGGTCGGTGAAGCGGAGCGAGGGCCGGAGCGGTTGCCGAGCACGGCCAGAGTTCCGGCGGCCGGTTGTGACTCGGCACGGGAGTCGAACCCTGGCGTTTGCGCTGCGCCGCGGGCTTCCACCGCAGGCGGCAGCCGTCATTCTGCGTGCGCGTCGCTGTCGGCACCGTGAGCAGGACCATCTCGACCCGAGCCCGCGCTTTTCTTGGCTCTTTCGTCTTGCCAGAAAGCCTGCGGCGCGCTAATTTCCATTCTGCAATCCTGCCCATTACCCTTTACTGGAGACTCGACCATGAATGACCGAGAAGCTCGCCGTCACGACATGTTTGGCCGCGTGCAGACCTTCGGCAAAGCCAACGCCGCGGACTTTGCCGCCGGCAGCAAGGCGGCCGGGCATTTTGCCCGCCTGGCGCAGATCGTCGCGGATCTCGACATCGAGAAGGCGCGACAGAACGGCGGTTCCGCGACTGCGAAGGAGGTCCTGTTCGATTCGCTGCGCCTCGATCTGCAGAGCATCGCCCGCACGGCGCGCGCCATCGACGCGGGCGAACCCGGCTTCGCCGACCGCTTCCGCAACCCCGCCACCCCGACCCAGCAGGCGCTGCTCACCGCCGCCGATGCCTTCGCGCGCGAACTCGCCGACCCGGCGGTCGTGGCGAAGTTCGTCGCCTACGAGTTGCCGGCGGATTTCGTCGCCGATCTCGCGGACGACATCGCCGCGATCCGCTCCGCCGACGCCGACATGCAGTCGGACGACCAGACGGGCGTCGCCAGTACCGCCGCCGTCGGCCGCCTGATCCGCGAAGGAATGGCCGAGGTGATGCAGCTCGATGCGGTCATGAACAACAAGTACGCCCGCAACCCCGACAGGATGCGCGCCTGGGACAGCGCGAGCCACATCGACCGCGCCCCGCGGCGCGCGAAGAAGCCCGCCGGCGGCACGCCGCCCACTTCGGCGAAGGCGGCCGGGTAACAGTTGCGCGCGCCGGTGCGGTACCGCCGGCGCCGCCTGCCGCCTCGCCGCGGCGGCGTGCGCGGGTCGGCCCGCGTTGGCCCGCTGCGGCGTGGCGACAAGGGCGCGTCGTCGCAACGCGGCAAGGCGAGGAGGCCACGTCGGGCGCGGCTCCACAGCGTTGCCGATCGCGGTGTGGCCATGGGCGGCCGGTCGACCCGCCGGACGATCCCGGCAAGGCACAGGGTCTCGCCCCTGCCCGCCAGCCGCACGCCGACGCACTCACTCCCGGACCCGGCGGACACGCCCTGACTGCAACCGTGCGCGCCCCGGGCTGCAACGTGCGCGGGCGCCTGGCTGCAGCGTGCACGCTCCTGGCCGCGGCTCGCACGCCCCTGGCTGCAACACGCACGCCCCTGGCTACGGCTCACACGTCTCTGGCTTCGGCTCACACGTCTCTGGCTTCAACTCGCACGCCTCTGGCTACGGCTCGCACGCCTCTGGCTTCAACTCGCACACCTCTGGCTACGGCTCGCACGCCTCTGGCTCCAACTCGCACGCCTCTGGCTCCACTTCGCACCCACCTGGCTACGACTCGCACGCACACGTCTGGTCTTGGCTCCAGAGCACCGCGTCGATGTCGGCGATGCGGCGCGTGTTCCCGCTCGCGGCAGCGTCGGTCGTCTGGGCTGCAGGCGGGCGCGACGGGCGGAAGCGCGCATCTGCCGCATCGGCCGCGCCCGACCGCAGCGCGCCGACAATCCGCATCGCTGCCCGGGACAACCGGCCGGCATCGCCGTCCGCGGCCGGTGACCGCTGTTCCTGCCGCAGGGAGCTTGATTGATATACTGTCCCGGCAATGGTGAGCCTGCGCTTCTACGCCGAACTGAACGATTTCATCGCTGCCGATCGCCGGCAGCGCGATTTCGAGCTGGCGTCCGCGGCCGATGTGCCGGTCAAGCACCTCATCGAGAGCTGCGGCGTGCCGCATACCGAGGTGGCGCTGATCCTGGTGAATGGCGAACCGGTCGGCTGCGACCGGCGGCTGTGCGCCGGCGACCGGGTCGCCGTCTATCCGGCGTTCCTGGGGTTCGGCCTGCGCCCGCCGCTGCCCGCCGCCCGCTTCGTCGCCGACGCCCATCTCGGCGGGCTGGCGCGGCTGCTGCGGCTGGCGGGCTTCGACACGGTCTACGGCAACCGGCTCGCCGATGGCGAGATCGAGCGCCTCGCCGCGACGGAGGAGCGGGTCGTCCTGACGCGCGACCGCGACCTGCTGAAAAGGCGCGCCATCGGCCACGGCTGCCATGTCCATGCGCAGCAGCCCGACCTGCAGTTGCGCGAGATCGTCGCCCGTCTCGACCTCGGCGACCGGGTGCAGCCCTTTTCCCGTTGCCTGGTCTGCAATGCGCGCCTGCTGCCGGTCGCCAAGCGGCTGGTGAGCGACCTCCTGCCCGAACGCGTCCGCGACGGCCTGGATTCCTTTCACCGCTGCCCGGGTTGCCAGCGAATCTACTGGGAAGGCAGCCACTGGCGCCGGATGCGCGAGCGCCTGCAGCGCGCACTCGCGGCAACGGCGGCTGCGCCTGCGGTGACGGCGACAGCGGCAACGGCGGATGCGGCAACGGCGCATGCGGCAACCGCGGCGGCGCCGCCGGCAGCGGCTCAGCCGGCGGCCGGGAACTGCAGCGGCACCTTCGACGGCGCCTGCGCCACTTCGCGCACGAGTCGCGGCACCAGGTAGCCGGGCAGGCGCGCGAGCAGGCCGGCGTGCAGTTGGTGCACGCGTTCGTCGGCGACGGCGAAATGGCCGGCGCCGGCCACCCGATCGAGCAGGTGCAGGTAATAGGGCAGCACGCCGATGGCGAACAGGCGCTCGGACAGCGCGCAGAGGTCGTCGAGCCGGTCATTGACGCCGGCCAGCAGCACCGACTGGTTGAGCAGCGTGACGCCGGCGCGGCGCAACGGGGCGAGCGCGGCCGCCACCTGGTCGTCGAGTTCCTGCGCGTGGTTGGCATGGATCACCAGGCTCGTCGGCAGGCGGCAGTCGCCGAGCAGCCGCAGCAGTTGCGGCGTGATGCGCGCCGGAATGAGCACCGGCAGGCGGCTGTGCAGGCGCAGCCGGCGAAGCTGCGGGATGGTGGCGAGGCGGTCGATCAGCCACTGCAGTTGCCGGTCGGGCAGCGACAGCGGGTCGCCGCCGGAGAGGATCACCTCGCTGATCGACGGGTCGCCGGCGATGCAGTCGAAGACCCGTTGCCACTCGGCGCGCGCCGGCTGCATCGCGGCGTAGGGAAAATGGCGGCGGAAACAGTAGCGGCAATGGATCGGGCAATGGCCGCTGGCGATCAGCAGCACGCGCCCATGGAACTTGTGCAGCAGCCCCGGCATGCGCATCGCCTGCGCCTCGCCCAGCGGGTCGCAGGAGAAGCCCGGCAGCGGCAGGCGCTCGGCCATCCGTGGCAGCACCTGGCGCAGCAGCGGATCGTCGGCGCGGCCCGGCTGCATGCGGTCGACGAAGGCACGCGGGACGCGCAGGGCGAAGGCCTGCGCGTCGTCGATGTCGACATCGCCGCGCGACAGGCCGAGCAGGCCGAGCAGTTCGTCGACGTCGCCGATGACGGTCTGCATCGCCACCTGCCAGGGTTCGCCGGCAGCGTCCCTCCCCTGCCAATTGGCCGGGCTTCGCGCTATCATGGCGCCCTTCATCGATCTTGACCGTCTCACCAGGAAATCCAATGGCGACCTATTCTACCAACGAATTCAAATCGGGCCTGAAAGTGATGCTGGAGGGCGACCCCTGCACCATCCTCGAGAACGAGTTCGTCAAACCCGGCAAGGGGCAGGCATTCAACCGCGTCAAGCTGCGCAACCTGAAGACCAACCGCGTCTGGGAAAAGACCTTCAAGTCCGGCGACTCGCTCGAGGGCGCCGACGTCATCGACCGCGAGCTGCAGTACCTCTACAGCGACGGCGAGTTCTTCCACTTCATGGAACCCGAGAACTTCGAGCAGTACCAGGCGAGCAGCGACACCGTCGGCGACGCGGCACTCTGGCTGCGCGAGCAGGACACCTGCACCGTGACGCTGTACAACGGCGCGCCGCTCGCCGTCAGCCCGCCGAACTTCGTCGAACTCGAGATCGTCTACACCGAGCCCGGAATCCGCGGCGACACCGCCCAGGGCGGCACCAAGCCGGCCCGCCTGTCGACCGGCGCGACGGTGAAGGTGCCGCTGTTCGTCAACGAGGGCGAGATCATCAAGTGCGACACGCGTTCGGGCGAGTACGTCTCGCGCGTCAAGTCCTGATCGCTGCCGCCCGCACGGCGCGGCCAGCCGTTCGCTGCGAGAGCCCGCGACCACCCCGCGGCCGGAGGCCCGCCAGCGCGCGCCGCGGCGCGCCGCGCGCCGCGTCCTGATGGCGCGACCGCCCGCCTGGCAGGCGAGCGCGCCGCTCGCCAACCTGCGGCGCCGGGCGGAGATCGTCGCCCGCATCCGTTGCCACTTCGCCGCCGAGGGACTGCTCGAGGTCGACACGCCGCAGCTCTGCCCGGCGACGGTCACCGATCCGCACCTGCAGAGCATCGAGGTCGCCGGCTACGGCTATCTGCAGACCTCGCCCGAATACGCGATGAAGCGTCTGCTCGCCGGCGGCAGTGGCTCGATCTGGCAGATCGCGCACGTCTTTCGCGGCAACGAGTCCGGCCGCCGCCACAACCCCGAGTTCAGCATGCTCGAGTGGTACCGCGTCGGCTGCACGCCGGAACAGTTGATGGCCGAGGTCGCCACCATCGCCCGCCTGGCGCTCGGCGATGTGGGCTGCGTCAGCCACCGCTACCGCGACCTCTTCCGCCAGCATGTCGGTCTCGACCCGCTCACCTGCAGCACCGAGGCGCTGCGCCAGGCGGCGCAGGCGCGGCTTGACCCCGCCTTCGACGACGCCGACCGCGACACCTGGCTCGAGCTGTTGATGAGCCAGGCGATCGAACCGCATCTCGGCCGCGACGAACTGTGCTTCGTCATCGATTATCCGCCGTCGCAGGCGGCGCTCGCGCGCCTGCGCAGCGACCGCGACGGCCAGCCGGTGGCGGCGCGCTTCGAGCTGTATTTTCGCGGCGTCGAACTCGCCAACGGCTACCACGAGCTGCTCGACGCCGGCGAACAGCGGCGCCGCTTCGCCGCCGACCTGCAGCGGCGCAGCGAACTGGGGCTGCCGGCGGTGCCGATCGACGAGGAATTCCTCGCCGCCATCGACAGCGGCCTGCCCGATTGCAGCGGCGTCGCCCTCGGCCTCGACCGTCTGGTCATGCTCGCCGTCGCTGCCGGCTCGCTGCAGGAAGTGCTGAGCTTTCCCTGCCGGCGCGGCTGAACACCGCCGGCCAACGGCAGCCGCGGCGGCAGGCGCGCGTCACTGCGTCACTGCGCCGGTACGGCCGCTCCGCTGGCAGCGGCTTCGCCGCCCTGCTCGACGTCGTCAAGCAGCAGCATCTTTTCCAGCACCTCGCGGTACGGTGCCGGCGAGACGTTGATCCCGCCCTGGAACGGATGGTCGCTGACGGCGATGAAATAGAGCACGAGGGCGATCGGCGCCGCCACCAGCAGGGTCACCGTCGCATGCATGGCGAAGCTGTCCACCCGCAGCAGGAAGCACGACGAGATGGCGATCGCCCCGAGCAGGATGACGACGATCCACAGCTCGGCCGGCAGCGCCGTGTCGCGCACCGCCTGCACGCGCTGCCAGTGCGCCTGCAGGAGCTGGTTGTAGGACTGCAGCACCTGCGCCTGGACGATCTTCTGCCCTTCGGTCGCCGGCTCGAAGGAAACGATCGAGCGCTGCGCCTGCTCGATGATGCGCAGGGTGTCGCGCGGCAGCTCGCCCTTCTGGTGCATCGGCCACTCGACATTGATGACGTACCGGGTATAGGCGACCAGCGCCCGCCGCCCCTGTTGCTGCAGCGGCGGCGGGTAGCCGCCGAGATCGTGGTAGAGGACGGCGATCGCCGCCGCCTCGCGGCTGACGTCACTGCCGGCATCGACCATGTTGCCCCACACCGCCACCGCCGTCAGGCCGGCGGCGACGGCGTAGATGCCGATCAGCGCCGACAGCAGGCCGGCGATGGTGCCGTTGTCGAAATGCTGGTGCAGCCGCGACGAGCGCACCCGCGGCGCCACCAGCGCGACGCCGATGACCGACAGCAGCGCGACGACGCCAACGACGAAAGCGGCCAGCTCGAGCGAGCTGAGTTCGTGAATCCAGTTCATCGGCGCGACACCCCGGGACTGCCCTCTCGGCCCGCCCGCGACGATCTCCGGACCACCTGGCAATCGTCGTCTTCCAGCCCGTTGATGATCGAACTGACTGCATCGACCGGGTAGACCAGCGGCACCAGCACGCCGTCAACCCGGGTGAAGACGGCGACATGGTCCGGATGGGCGCTGAACAGCACGTGATGGTTGGTGATGCCATCGACGTTGAGCCACAGGGTACCCTCGCGGTCCATCGGTGTGTGGCCGACGATGAACGGCGTGTGCTTGTCGAGCTGCAGCGATCGCCGCAGCCGCTTGACGTCGCCGCGGCTGTAGCCCTGCGGCCGGTTCGGCCGCCGCAGGCGGTTGTTGATCAGCTCGAGAATCAGCTCCGGGTGGCGGTGGATGTTCACCAGCATCGGCAGGCTGACCTCGGCCTTCGGCGCTGCCGCGTGGCAGGCGACGAAATCGTCGGAAGAAACGATGTACGGCAGCAGGCGGTAGAACTCCTCCATGGCGCGCAGGTAGACGGTGCCGCGTTGGTCGCTGAGTTCCTTCGCCCACAACAGCCCCTGCGGAATGCCATCCTTGGCGATGTCCTCGGAGAAGGAGTCATGGTTGCCGCGAACGTAGAACACCTGCCGTGGGAAACGCTGCTTGAGGCGGAAGATCAGGTCCATCAGCAGCATCGAGCTCTCCATCTCGCGCAAATGCCCGTCCACTTCACAGTGGACCGCGTCACCGAGGATGACCAGGGCGGCGCTGCCTTCCTCGATCGCGTCGAGGAAGGCGTTCTGGCTCAGCACGGTGAGCAGGTTGTCGACCTGGCCGTGCATGTCGGCAACGAGGATCGGCGTCACCGTTCGCGGCAGCAGCAGCAGGCCACCGGGTGTGCCGAGATCACTCCGCGGGCGATAGGCATCGTCGCGCATCAGCCGGTTGACCTCCTGGATCAGCGTCAGCGCAGCGGCCGCCGGCAGGAGCCCGATCGGCCCGCCAAGGACCTCACGCAGGCGCCGGAAGCGGCTGCCGCGCGCAGCGGTGATGTCGGCAACAACTGCCGGACCGATCGCCGCGCCGGTGTCGCTCAGATTGCGGAAGACGAGGGCGTCGCGGCTGTGGATGACGACGAGGTGCTCTTCATCGACCGCCGCCGGATAGTCGAAAACCGCCTGCTGCAGGCCATCCGCCGAACCCAGTGACACCCACGATTTCGGCGTCAGACGGAGGAAACCGCCGATCCGGCCGGGATGCGCGCTCGGATCGATGATGACGAAATTGCCGTTGCGAACCGCCTTGCCACGCTCGTTGAGGCGCACCTCCGGGTAGAGATGCAGGCGCTTGTCGTTCATTCCGAGGCTGATCTCGATCGGCCCGCTGTCGAGCGGCACGCGCACCTTGCTGCTGCCCAGACGGTAGGTGTCGGCGAGCCTGAGGTTGTGGCCCCAGCCGAAACCCAGCCAGGCGGCGATCGCCTTCAACCGCAACCAGAGACCGTGCAGGGTCAGCGGTCGACGCGAGGCAATGGTGTTCATGGCCTCGACGTCGGCTCGACGAAGCGCAGCGGCGGGTTCTCGATCCCCTCGCGGACGTAGACCTGGAACCCCTGTGCGTGCATGAAGACCGCGAGCTGGCGAAAGATCTCGCGTTGCGACGCGCAGATCGCCAGGCTGAGTTGCGCATCCACCGGATGCGTGCTGTGCCGCGCGCGAATCTGGCGCCGCTCGAAGACCAGTTCGGCCGGCGGCAGGAGGAACTCGAAGACGTAGCGCCGATACCAGTCGACGGTGAAGATGAAACGCTTGCGCGGCGGCAGCATGATGCGGTCGAAGTCGACCTGCGGCAACGGGTCCCGATCGAGAAACTGGGCGTCGAAAACCGAGACCGCCTCGTCCATGCCGACGAATGGCAGCCCGATGTGGATCTCGCGCGGGCGCACGGCCAGGATCTCCGAGCGCCACCAGTGCTTGCGGCCGAGGTCCAGATAGCCTTCCTCGGACCAGCCGCCGAGACGCATGATCAGGGTGCTCTTGCCGGCTCCCGGCGGTCCGGTGACGAGGATCTGGCGAAAGCGGATGTCGCCGGGAAAACTGATCCCCTTGAAGACCTGCAGCGACTCGATCGCTTCGATGTTGCCGCACGGCATGGCCATGGCTCCGGCCGCGGCCCGTTCGGAAGCAGCGGCGGAAGACCCGTGCGGCCGGTCAATGGTCTCAGCCAAAGATGGCCCTCAGAATGTAGAAGGTGATCGCGGCGAGGATGGCACCGACGGGAACGGTGATGAACCACGAGAGAAGGATGCCGCCAATCACCCGCAGGTCGAGTGCGCCGATGCCGCGCGCGATGCCGACACCCATCACCGCACCCACCGCGATGTGCGTCGTCGAGACCGGCAATCCCATGCCGGACGCCGCGACCGTCACGAACGACGCGGCGACCGTCGCCGAGTAACCGCGCGTCGGAGTCAGCTCGGTGATTCGGTGACCCATCGTCGCCATGACCTTGTAGCCATAGGTCGCGAGACCGACGACAATCCCCATGCCGCCGATGAACAGCATGAACGGCGTCACCGCCGACTCCGAAGATACCGACTTCGTCTCGATGATCTGCACCACCGTCGCCAGCGGACCGATGCCGTTGGCGACGTCGTTCGAGCCGTGGGCGAAGGCCATTGCCGCACCGGTGAAGACCATCAGCGGAATGAACAGCTTCTCGACACTCGCGTAGTGGAAATCGCGATCGTCCATCTCATCAAGCTGGATCCGGTTCATCATCAGCCTGGCGGCGATCGCCATCAGGCCGCCGATCGCGACCGAGAGAAACTGGCCTTGGTAGTCGCTGAGAAGGATGTTCACATGCCTGAGCCCCGTGGTGATCGTCACCAGCGAAACGATCCAGCCGACCAGGAAGGCGTACATCGGCCCCCACTTGCGCGCCTGCGCGATCGGGTTCTCGGTGTTGAAGATCAGCTTGCGGATGCTCAGCGTCAAGGCCCAGGCGACGATACCACCGAGCAGCGGCGAAATGAACCAGCTGGCGACGATCTCGGTCATCCTGTCCCAGTTGACCGCCTCGAACCCCAGCGCGGCGACACCGACGCCGCACACCGCGCCAATGATCGAGTGCGTCGCCGACACCGGCCAGCCACGCATGGTCGCGATCATCAGCCAGATGCCGGCAGCGAGCAGCGCGCCGATCATGCCGAACAGCAGCAGATGCGGCGCCGGCTCGAAGAGCCTGCCATCGATGATGCCCTTCGAGATCGTCGCCGTCACCGCTCCGCCGGCGAGATAGGCGCCGGCGAATTCCATGATGGCGGCCAGGATCAGCGCCTGCCTGACGGTGATCGCTCCGGAACCGACCGAGGTTCCCATCGCGTTGGCGACGTCGTTGGCACCAATGCCCCAACACATGTAGAGGCCAAAGGCAAACGCCAGAACATAGAAGATCGTCGAATGCTGCTCGATGATTTCCATCGTACGAAACCCTCAACGAGAGATCCTCGGGAGAAGACCACGAAGCGGAACCTGCGACTGCAGAACGGGCCCGGAATCGCCTGGCCGTCGTCCCGTCGGCGAAGAGCTGCGCGCGCTAGCGGGCAATCATCACCCGCAAGCGATCGCCGACTTTCTCCGCGTAATCGGCGAGGTTGCCCAGCCACTGGATCAACTGATACCAGAACATCACCGACACCGGCTTGATGCTGTCCTCCTGCGCGAACAGCGCCCGCGACAGCGAGATTCCCATCAGGTCGGTGTCGGTCTCCATGTGGCCGAGTTCGAGAATCATCGCCTCGACCCGTTCGACCTCGCGGCCACGAAAACCCGTCTCGAGGAGTTCATCGAGCTGCTCGATGATCATGTGCGCCTGTTCACAGGCGGCGACGCAGCGGGCGACGAAACGCGTCAGTGGTTCGTCCATTCCCTCCGGAACCTCCATCCGCCGTTCGACGAGCAGGCCGGCGATGTCCTGCGCGACGTCGGCAATCGCGTCCTGCATCGCCAGCAGCTCGAGCAGGTCGCGCCGGTCCACCGCCAGCAGCATGCTCCGCGGCAGATGATCGCGCAGCTCGTTCTTGATCTTGTCCGCCTCGTTCTCCTTGGCGAAGATCTTGGCCCTCTGTCCATCGAGCTGCCCCTGGTCGCGTCCGATCAGCGCTTCGAAGAGCGGCGGCACCTCGCGCACACAGTCGATGACGCACCGCATGTGCTGTTGCAGCGGCTTGAACGGCG
>AATN01000239.1_pt1 | contig 13383 bp, 10 predicted proteins | sample 270648 | NCBI WGS metagenome assembly AATN01 (sample SAMN02954269, study PRJNA17659) | bioreactor sludge metagenome | biome: terrestrial; feature: bioreactor; material: sludge; isolation source: Enhanced Biological Phosphorus Removal (EBPR) bioreactor sludge | place: Australia: Brisbane, Queensland
AAAATGATTGAAGCCGCCCGTGCACGTGAGGCCGCCGTAAGGCACGTGAAATGACACGACGTAAAGGGGCTTTAGATATTGCCGGTTTACCTGGTAAATTAGCCGACTGCCAAGAGAAAGATCCAGCTTTGTCAGAGTTATTCTTAGTCGAAGGGGACTCTGCAGGTGGCTCTGCCAAGCAAGGTCGAGATCGCCGGACTCAAGCGATTCTTCCGTTAAAGGGTAAAATCCTTAATGTGGAAAAAGCCCGCTTTGACAAAATGCTTGCTTCCCAAGAGGTAGGAACTCTAATCACCGCTTTAGGCTGCGGTATTGGCCGTGAAGATTATAATCCTGACAAGCTTCGTTATCATCGCGTCATTATTATGACGGATGCAGATGTTGATGGTTCGCATATTCGTACTCTGCTTCTCACCTTCTTCTATCGGCAAATGCCGGAGTTGGTAGAACGCGGACATATTTATATTGCTCAGCCGCCGCTTTACAAAGTGAAGCGGGGTAAGCAAGAGCAATATGTCAAAGATGAAAATGAAATGGAAAATCATCTCATTCAACTAGCTTTAGATGGAGCACAATTACACCTGTCAGCCGATACGCCAGCGATCAGTGGTGAGGCTTTAGACTCTTTATTGAAACAATATAACTCAGCACGGCAAATTATTGGGCGTTTGGCTCGCCGCTATGATCAGGATGTATTAACTAGTTTGTTGTTTGAGCCGATGTTGGCTTCTAGTGATGAGCTAGTCGCTGACCAATATTTTGCTTGGCTTAAAAATGCTATTGACCGTCTAAACACGACGATGAATGGTGAGCGCTTGTATAAAGTTGCTTTCTGTAAAGAAGATGATAAGCAATGGTCGATTGAGGTGAGTCGCCGGCAGCATGGTTTAGATCATGTGTTAGTCTTGGATCAAGGTCTATTCGCTACCCCTGAATTAAAGCTACTCATGCGTGTTAATCAAGAACTGGATGGCTTATTAGCTGTTGGTGCCTATATTCAACGTGGTGAGCGCAAACTGGAGGTGCAGCGCTTTGATGCGGTTGCTAATTGGCTAATGCGTGAAGCGAATCGTGGTTTAACTATTAGCCGCTATAAAGGTTTGGGGGAAATGAACCCTGACCAGCTTTGGGAAACCACGATGAATCCTGCTGCCCGACGTCTGATGCAGGTCAAGATTGAAGATGTTATTGGTGCGGATCAAATTTTTACAACACTGATGGGTGATCAAGTAGAGCCCCGCCGTGAGTTCATTGAGACGAACGCCCTAGCTGTGGAAAACTTAGATATTTAAGTTCCACGTGAAACATTGAGTTGTTTAGCACAAGTAAACCGATAGGTATAGGTATGCATAATCCATTATTACAAACAGACGGGCTACCCCAATTTAGTGCGATTCAAGCTGAGCATGTAGAGCCAGCTTTGGAGCAAGTGCTTAAAGATAATCGGGAATGGTTAGCAAGTCGCCTTACAGTACCTATGCAGCCCTCTTGGGATAATTTAATTTACCCTTTAGATGAGGCAGGTGATCGTTTAGAGCGTGTGTGGTCGCCTGTGAGTCACTTAAATGCGGTGGCGAATACTGAGTCTTTACGTGTAGCTTATAATGCCTGCTTGCCTAAATTAAGTGACTATCACACTGATATGGGGCAGAACCAGGCTTTATACGAGGCCGTTAAAGCGGTGGCGGATGCTGAGCCAAACTTGGAGCCGAGCCAAAAACATGCCTTAGCTAGAAGCTTACTCTCGTTTCGTTTAAGTGGTGTCGCTTTACCTGAGGATAAAAAGCAACGTTATCGTGAAATAAGTCAGCAGCTTTCCAGCTTAAGCTCAAAGTTTTCTGACAATATTCTGGATGCAACCAATGCTTGGTTTAAGCAGGTTTCTGATCTAGTGCTGCTAAAAGGTATTCCTGAGTCAGGTTTAGAGATGGCTCAGCAAGCAGCACAACAGCGTCAGCTAGAAGGTTGGGTGTTTACCTTAGATTTTCCGAGCTATTATTCCGTTATGGCCTATGCTGACAATCGAGAACTGAGAGCAGAGTTTTATCGTGCTTATACTACACGCGCTTCAGATTTAGGGGCTAATCCTGCTTGGGACAATACTCAAACGATGCGCGATATCTTAAAACTACGCCAAGAAGAAGCCGAGTTGTTGGGTTTTACGAATTATGCAGAGGTCTCTTTAGCCATGAAAATGGCAGACACTACCCAAGAAGTTGTCGATTTCTTAGAAGACTTGGCTAAGCGTTGTAAGCCTTTTGCAGAGTTGGAGTTTGCTGAGCTAAAAGTTTTTGCACAAGAGCAGCTCAGCATTCCTGATGTGCAGGCTTGGGATGTGACTTATATCAGTGAAAAAATGAAGGAAGCACGCTTTGACTTCACGGATGAGGATTTAAAACCTTATTTCCCTGTGAACAAGGTGATTCTAGGGCTATTTAGTCTAGTGGAGCGTTTATATAGTGTGCGTATTCAGCAATCGACTACAGTGGATGTTTGGCATCCCGATGTAACCTTCTATCAAGTTTATGACCTAGATGGGAGTTTGCGTGCGGAGTTCTATTTAGATCTTTATGCACGCCAGCATAAACGGGGTGGTGCATGGATGAGCGATTATTGTGGGCGCTTCAAACGCAAAGATGGCCTACAAATACCAGTTGCCTTTATGACCTGTAATGGCTCTCCTCCAGTAGGTGATAAACCTGCACTCTTTACCCATGATGAGGTGGTGACCTTATTTCATGAGTTTGGCCATGGTTTGCACCATATGCTCACTAAGGTTGATTATCCGGATATTGCAGGGATCAATGGTGTGGAGTGGGATGCTGTCGAGTTGCCCAGCCAGTTTATGGAGAATTGGTGTTGGGAACCTGAAGTACTCAAGATGATTTCTGGGCATTGGCAAACTGATGCACCGCTACCCAAAGACTTATTCAATAAAATGCAAACTGCACGCCACTTCCAAACTGCTATGACGATGGTACGGCAGTTAGAATTTGCCTTATTTGATATGCGCTTACACATGGATCCACAAGCAGCCGAACCTGGGCGTTTGGAGCAAATACAATCAGAAGTACGAAAACAAGTAGCTGTGGTTCAGCCCCCTGTTTTTAATCGGATGGCTCATAGTTTCTCGCATATTTTTGCCGGTGGGTATGCTGCTGGCTATTACAGCTATAAATGGGCAGAAGTACTTTCAGCAGATGCCTATGCACGTTTTGAAGAAGAAGGTTTGTTTGTTGCTGAGGTGGGACAAGCTTTCTTAGAGGAGATTTTACAAACAGGCGGTTCACGTCCGGCGATGGAGTCTTTCATCGCTTTTCGTGGGCGGAAACCACAAATTGATGCGCTGTTAAGGCATAGTGGTTTGGTGCAAGCGGCTTGAAGTCTTTTGCTCTGTTATTAGTCGTTTTTCTCTTAGGTCTGGGAGGGTATCTAGCCATGCAAGGTAGATCACCTTCTCAAGCAAACTTATTAAATCCCATTCAACTCGTCTCTCTAGAATCCTGTTTACTGAATGAAGGCATCTGTACTGTAAGCAAAGAGCCGTTTCAACTCAGTTTAGAGTTAACTCCACAACCAGTACCTTTAATGAAGCCAGTGCATGCGAAGATGCAGATAATAGGTTTAAACAATCTCGAAAGCATCAGCCTCAAGATTGAAGGCGAAAACATGTATATGGGGTTTCAAACTGTGCAACTAGCCAAGCTCAATGAAAGTGACTGGCAGGGAAACTTTAGTCTGCCCATTTGTAGCACATCTGAAATGCACTGGCGTGTAACTGCTAATTTAACTACCCCACAGCAAGCTTATCAAGCCAGCTTTAAGTTGATCACTCAGCGCTAATTCAGCTTAATCTGAACCCTACCTGAGCCGTTTTCAAGACTTAAACCGTCAAGCCTATAAACCTGATTTCCCATCGGTTTTTGGTAGTTATTTGCCTGAAAATTCGTTTAGATAAGCTATACCAACAAACCCCACACAACTAATGATTACAAAAATAATGGCCGCAGGCGGGTTTTGCCATGCTCTCAATTTAACTAAATTTTCTAGAGTTATTTTCTATGTGGGTTTAAGTTGCAGCACATTAGCTAGCTATGCTGCTTTTGACTTACAACAAGCGTCTAAGTCAAAAATAGACTTGATTATTCTTGGTGCAGAATCTACTTCAACTAAGGTAGTTGTTTCTACGCTTGCCTCTTCATTAAATAAAAAAAACTTGCTCTTAACAGCTCTAATTCCAGAGGGTATAGAGTTAACCACACAAGCTATTGAGTGGCGGATTCGTGACAGCAAAGGCGTACCGGTACGGCAACTACAAGGGCAAGAGCAAGCTGTGCAACTAGACCAAGGTGACTATCAAGTACAGCTTAGTATTGGTCAATTCACTACCATTAAATTATTAACAGTGAAAGCAGATACACGGACTAAATCTTATTTTAAGGCCAATATTGGACATCTAGTCATTGCGGCCAATCACTTAGCAGATTGGTCGATCACCAACTTAAGTTACCCCGATATTAGTTTTAATTTTAAAGCAAGTCAGCAAGTAGATACTTGGGTTCCAAATGGATTTTATGAGATTACTCTTACGCAGAGTGGTGTGAAGCGTCGTCAAGTGGTGAACGTGCTAGTAGGTGAAATCAATGTACTAAATATGGATATTCCCTTAGTAGCAGTTAACCTAATCGCTGTGGAGAACAATCAACCTTTATTTAGGCCAGTGGAATGGTTAGTCTTTCGCCTAGAGAGAGGTGAGCGCCATTATGTCGGTAGTTATCACCAGCACTCACAAGGTATTACGATACCTGTTGGTTACTATGAAGTGGTAGCAACCCATGCTTCAAGGGTACGCAGCCGACAATTTTGGGTAAAAGAAAATACAAGTAATCGAGTTGTTTTGGCGATGGATTAAAGAGAAAACAGCAGCTTTAGGAAGCTGCTGTGCGTTGAGCTAATTTGACGTAGTAAGCAGAAGAGTAAGTAAAGAAGGCTCGCTCTTTATCAGTAATAGGTCTGAGCTGTTTGATGGGGCTACCTGCGTATAAATAACCACTTTCAAGTTGCTTGCCCGGTGGTACTAGGCTACCAGCGGCAATGATAGTTTCATCGGGCACAACAGCCCCATCCATCACAATCGCACCCATCCCGATCAAACAACGATTGCCAATAGTACAGGCATGCAGAATGGCTTTATGCCCAACAATCACATCATCACCAATAGTTAAAGCAAAGCCTTCAGGTGTGGTAAATGGTCCACCATGAGTGACATGCAAGATGGAACCATCCTGAATATTGGTACGCTCACCAATGGTAATCGGGTTAATATCCGCCCGAATCACTACCATAGGCCAAACGGAGCAACCTGCCCCTAAACTTGCGCGACCACTAACATAAGCAGATTCATCGATCCAAGCTGTGGGATCAATTTGGGGGTAATGGCCTTCAAAGGCTTTAATCGTCATTTCAGCAAGCCTTTTCTTCACCCGGAGGTAGCTGCAAGTAAAAGCCATTTTCTTGAATATTGCGTTTTACTTCACTGGCTTCCGCTAAGACCATTTTGCGTTCAGACGAAAGCTCAAATTCAAATGAAAACTCAGCTTCGCCAAAGAGTTTCAATAAAGATGAGGGGACTTGGGTAAAATCATCTCGTTTGGGAAGAAATAAATAAGTCTGCTGTTTACGCCGACTCCGGTAAACATAACATTGCATCAGCTAATCCTTTTACTCGCGGGTCATCACTTCGCTAGAGATTATATCTGCAAAGCTAACCTTATGCTCTACCAAGCCACCATTCACTCGCCGCTCGATGCGTAAAGCATCAGTTTCAGAACCCAATAATTTACCTTCATATTGCCGACGATCTTTTTGTGTAAGGCGAACATATTGTCCCTGATAATCTACTAACTGCCTAGGTTCTACCGATTTGTAAGACATGCTAAATAAAGCCGTCTTAGGTAATTCTTTGCCGGTGGGTAAAGGGGATGCTGGTTTGCTTGGGTCGTTATTAGCGGTATCGCGAGTAGTCGTTGTTTGAGGATTAGCGTTAGGTAATTTAACAGCGATTGTTTCTTGGTGAGCAGGTAACTCGCCAGTAGCAACAGGCTCGGCTACTTGTTTAGAGGGAAGTTGAATACCAGCTTGTTTTGCGTATTGATAAACTTGGTTGTCAGCTCCAGCAAACCAAGTAGTAATAGCAAGTAATAAACCAATAAACCCTGCCATGACCCAACCGTAGACTTGATGCCACACACTAGGTAAGACTAGGATATTAGCGATAGGCATAACCGCGACAACACCGGTCAAGAAGTGGTGTGCAAAGCCGGCAATAATTACTCTTAACCAGCTTATTAAAAATAACAATAGCCCTATTGCAAACGCAATAATTAATAGATACTCCACAGCAAATCCTCTGAGTACTTTTAATCTTCTAAGTAAGTATAACCGATTAAACCTGCTTCAATTTCGCGCAGCAGCATTTTCTGACGATCGGTATTATTGACGGCAGACGCTAATTTTTTACGGCATTGTGCTAATAAATCTTTCGGTTCAAAATGGATTGAACGTAAAAGTTCATCAATCGTATCGCCGCGCTCTGGCTCACTGATCTGATAGCTACCATCAGGAAACAGTTCCACATTGATGGAATCAGTATCACCGAATAAATTGTGCAAATCGCCCAAGATTTCTTGGTAAGCTCCCACCATAAAAATCCCAAGTAAGTAGGTATCCTCTGGTTTCAGAGCATGCAGAGGTAAAGTGGTTTCTAGGCGTCCATTTTCGACGTAGCGTTCAATGGTGCCATCTGAGTCACAGGTTAAATCTTGCAAAGTGACGCGGCGCGTTGGTGCTTCATTCAAACAATGCAAAGGCATAATTGGAAAGATTTGATCAATCGCCCAAGCATCTGGCATGGATTGGAAAAGTGAGAAGTTACAGAAGTATTTATCCGCTAAACGCTCACGTAGATTGGCTTGAATTTCGCTTTCAAGTGAATTAAAAATTTCTGGGTTGGCAATTAATTTTTGACTAATCGCCCGATGCAAGCTTTCGGCTTGGGCACGTTGTTGTAGGTTAATTGCCCCATGTGCATATAAACCATGAGCTTCCCCTAGCCAGTAAGCTGCATCATGATAAATCTCTGAAGGTGGTAAGGTATTTAAGTTTTGGAGTAAACGATATAGATTGTGCAGAATGGTAGGGTCTGCTTCTTGTGGCTTTTGAATAACTGGGGCTGGCTCAGGTTGTTCTGGATCAGTATCAATCACATTCGTAATCAACACAGCATGATGGGCTGTCATACCACGTCCGGATTCGGTAATAAAATCAGGCATGGGCACATTATAATCCTCACAAGCATCTAAAACACTGCGTACTACCGTGTTCGCGTATTCCTGTAAGGTATAATTGATGGAGCATTCACTACGCGAGCGTGAGCCTTCGTAATCGACACCCAAACCACCACCTACATCCACCACGCGAATATTCGCACCGAGTTGGTGTAACTCTGCAAAATAGCGACTCGCCTCACGCATGCCACGTTGAATATCTTGAATATTCGCAATCTGTGAACCCATATGAAAATGTAGGAGTTGTAAGCAATCGAGTTTACCGGCTTGCTTGAGGGTATCGAGCATATACAGTGCTTGTGCTGCGGATAGTCCAAATTTGGATTTCTCCCCACCGGTGTTTTGCCATTTACCTTTGCCTAATGAATACAAGCGTACCCGAATACCTAGCAAGGGTTCGATTTGTAGCTTTGCGGCTTCTTCTAGAGTTTCTACAAGTTCAGAAGGTTTTTCGACCACAATATAAATCTTATGCCCCATTTGCCGACCGATCAGTGCAAGGCGTAAGTATTCGCGGTCTTTATAACCATTACAGACAATGGTACAGCCTTCTGGTGCTGAGCCAAGTACGGCCATTAGCTCAGGTTTACTACCAGCTTCTAAACCAACTTGCTGCTTGCCACCCGCCAGAATTTGTTGAACTACGCTACGTTGTTGATTGACCTTGATGGGGTAAATAGCAGTATAGCGACTAGAGCGGCCTGATTCGGCAATTGCTTTATTGAAGGCAATTTGTAGGCGTTGTACGCGATCATGTAAGACATTTACAAAGCGTACTAACAGCGGAAAGCGCATTCCATTTTCTTGATGAACGCGCTGAGCAAATGCATACAGATCAACTTGTTGTTGACTATGCGGCAAACACATAGCGACATGACCTTGGTCATTAATGTCAAAATAACCATTGCCCCAGTTACGAATTCGATAAAGCTGGCGGGCAGAGTCCAGATTCCAAGTGCTGTCTGTACGCATATTAATCCTGCTAAGTTTGAAATTATTCGCTGCAATTCGCGCAGAATACTCGCAAAGTTTCATAGAGGCTATCTTCGTTATTTGCTCTAAGGTTTCCAAAGCAAAACTTGTTACCAAGCCCTCGTTATTTTTGCAGAAAAACAACTTGTGCTAAGCATCAAAATGCTTATGATGCTGGCTTATCCTGTGCAACAGACGCACAAACCACACCTCCTCTGCTGCTTTTCAGGGCCAAGCTAACGGATAGGACGATACTTATGGGCAAACCCTTCGATGTTGAAACCACCGATCAATTTGATCCTCTAGAACTACAAACTAATCTCAACAAAGCTTTTGGGCTTTGGCAGCAGTTTCTACTGCGCGCTACAGGTGCTGCTCTAAAGGCTAAACCACGCATTGCTGCGGGGGATATGGCTTTCCAAAATTCAGCGCTGCGTTGGGCGGCTAATTTAGTCTGGCATCCGTTTGCTATTGCACAAGCCAATTACCAGTTTCTGCAGGATCAGTCACAACTCGGACAAAGAATGGGTATGCGTATGCTGGGTTTTTCCGGTGTAAGTATTAGTGATGAAACAAGTTTGAAAGATCGCCGTTTCAAAGATCCTGCTTGGCGCGAACATCCAGTCGGCGAAACTTTAATGCAGTCCTATTTGAATCTAGCTGACTATTGCAAGAGCCTGATTAATCTCACCGATGGTTTGCCAGAACACGAAGCTAAAAAAGCTGTGTTTTTTTTAAATAGCTTAGTTGATGCACTCTCACCTAATAACTACGCCGCTACCAATCCACAAGTATGGAAGATGGTGTATGACACCCGAGGTGCTAATTTAGTGAAGGGTATGGAAAATCTGTTAAATGATTTCCAAGAGGGTGAATTACGTATCCGCATGACGGATATGAAAGCTTTTGAATTAGGCAAAGATATTGCAACTACACCGGGCAAGGTAGTGTTTCGTAATGATTTGATGGAGTTGATTCAATATAACCCTAGCACCGAAAAAGTCCGTAAACGCCCGCTTTTAGTGGTTCCACCGTGGATCAACAAGTTTTATATTCTCGACCTGCGTGAGCAAAACTCCTATGTAAAATGGGCGGTTGATCAGGGTCATACGGTGTTTATTATTTCTTGGGTTAATCCGGGTTCGGCACAACGCCATTTAAGTTTTGATGATTATCTGAAATCCGGTACTTTAGCTGCTCTAGATGCGATTGAAGCCGCGACTGGTGAGCGTGAAGTGAATGTAGCGGGTTATTGTTTAGGTGGAACTTTAACGGGGGCAACTTTAGCGTGGCTCACGGCTAATCAGGATGAGCGTGTCAAAAGTGCTACCTTCTTTACGACTTTATTAGATTTCTCTGAGCCGGGTGAGATTGGTGTTTTCCTCGATGAACCACAAGTCGCGGCTTTAGAACAACGCATGGAAGACAATGGCGGCTATTTAGATGGTAAGAACATGGGGTCTGCCTTCAATATGTTGCGGGCTAATGATCTGATTTGGTCTTTCTTTGTGAATTTGTATTTGTTAGGCAAAGATCCGATGCCTTTTGATTTATTGTTTTGGAATTCGGATAGCACTCGCATGCCAGCGGCGATGCATAGCTTCTATCTGCGTAATATGTATCTAGAAAATAAACTCTGCCAACCCAATGGCATTAAATTGCTCAATACACCGTTAGATATTGGCAAAGTGAAAACACCCGTGTATTTTGTCTCCGCTTATGATGATCATATCGCCCCTTGGCGGAGTACTTACGATGGTGCTCAGCTTTTTGCCGGCCCAGTACGCTTTGTATTAGGTCAATCAGGGCATATTGCTGGGATTATTAATCCAGCTTCAGCCGATAAATATGGTCATTGGGTGAATGAACAACTGCCACCCTCTTCTGAAGAGTGGTTTAAAGAGGCTCAGTTGGTAAAAAAATCTTGGTGGCATGACTGGGATCAGTGGGTCTCGAAATATGCGGATGGTGAAGTAGATGCGCGAGTCCCCGGTACAGGTCAATTAAGTATACTTGGTGATGCGCCGGGTACTTATGTGCGCATCAAGGCTAGCTAAAATGAGTGCAGTTACTAATCGGCGTCTAGTTTATAGCTGTACCCTACCCGTGCGTTGGGGCGACATGGATGCTTTTGGGCATGTGAATAATGCGATGTACCTGCGCTATCTTGAGGAAGCACGGGTACAAATGCTGGTTGCGATGCTAGGTAACCAAATCACTGAGGGGGATTTTGCCACCGTAGTCATTAATGTGGGTTGCACTTTCCTCAAGCCCATTACTTATCCAGATAGTGTGCGTATCAACTGTTATGCAGGTGAAATGGGGCGCTCTAGTTTTATGACTTGGTATGAGGTATTTACTTTATCGGAGCCAGAGCAAATAGCTAGTGAAGGATACGCCAAAGTCGTGTGGATGGATCGACGTAGCGGTAAATCAGCTCCCTTACCTGAATATATTGTCAAAGCAGTTACGGGCTAAATCAAACGCAGCGCTTAAGACATGCAAAGAACTGGCTTAAGCGTACCTCTCTTCCTTCGGGAGGCTTGACCCTCAGAACTAATTAGTGATCATATTCCCCTTTTAACCTAAGTCTCTGGGGTTGTATGGATATTCACGCGCAGCATCATTATCTCCAACAGCAAATTGATGCCTTGGCGACAGTCCTACCGATTCAAGCCCCCTTACCTGATTTTGTGCATTTTAATCCGCTTATGCACTATGAACAGTTACCCTTTGCGACTGCGCTTAAACAGGTCTATCAGCGTACCGGTGCACTAGGTTATCTGAGCCAAAACGAATATAAGCGCTTTTATGAACAAGGACGGATTACGGATGATGATCTACAAGCTGTCCTAAGTACCGAGACAGATTTAAACGCTAATGAAGTGTTAGTGGCGGGCTGGACAGCACGCGAGCTTAGTCAACTGATGCTTCTACATCCAATTAAAAAACTGAGTTATCGCCAAGTGCGCTGGAAGATTGAAGAGGAGCAAGCTCTCGAACAATTCCAAACAGAGGTGTCACAACAAAGCCAGCAACGCTTATTAAAATCTGCTGGTTTAGACGTAAGTCAAACGCACCAAGCGTTAAACGATTTATGGCAAGCCACCTTACGTATTTTAGACGTGCACGAGGATTTTACCCATCCTGAAGCGGTCACTTATTTAAGTGTGAGTAACTTAAGTCACCTTTGGCAGGAAATTAAGGAAATCGCCCATCTGGATGAAGCGGACATGGAGCAGCAGGTACAGCATGCAGGGCATGAGCGCTTGCAGCGCTTAATTAATCAGGTAGGGTCAGTGACTACCTTGCGTGGGTTTTTAAAAAGTCTGACCGGTGAGGACGTCTTGCATGAACTTTGCCCTTTATTGTTTCGCCAATTAGGGCAATGGTTAGACCTAGAGTTATCAGGCTTGACGGAGAAGCCGCAGAGCTTTCTGAGCTATTGGAAGCAATTAGCATTGAGTGATCATTTTCCTGGATTTAGTGAGCTAGATCCTTGGCATGATTACATTATTTCTTTAGACGATAATCCTCTAGTGATCATTCGTACAGAACTGATGCGTATTGGTATAGCACGCGAAAATTGGGGTGCTTATTTACGTAGCTTAGCCTTAGAAATTCCGGGTTGGTCAGGAATGGTGAATTGGCGAGCGCAGCATCCTAATTATGGGGAGCAAACTAATCCCATCGTGATGGCTGATTATTTAGCGGTACGCTTAGTCTTAGAGCATCTGCATTGCCGTAAGGTAACGCGTGAGCATTGGAATATTGAAGCCTCTTTGCCAGAGTTGCGTGGTTACTTTAATCACAATCTATCTGAATTATTAGTGCGTTTCTATGCATGGCAAGCTCGCCTCCCTGAGCATCTACAAATGCTCGCTTCAGGGGTTTTGAACGGGATTGGGGATGAAGTATCAAGTACCGAATGGCATCAACTCGCGCATATGATTATGACTTGGAAGTTGGCAGCAGGTACTACCCTACCGGTACGCATGGACATGTACCAAGTCGTATGGCGCATGTTTGTATTGTCCCAACATTTAGGTCTTAGCGCCCAGCAACTGTCACAAGTAACGCGCGAACAAATTGGGCATGTAGGCCTGTTAATGCAAGCCCTAGACGATCCAACTCGGCGTGGTCATTTGTGGTTACGGGCTTATGAGCGGCATTATCGCTTGCAAGTTTTTAATGCTTTGATGAGTCCGCTCCAACTCAATTTACCGAAAAAACCGCTAGCACACATCCTATTTTGTATGGATGATCGTGAAGAAGCCATGCGTCGTCATCTAGAAGAAATTGAGCCACGTTTTGTCACGGTGGGAGTCGCTGGTGTATTCGGCCTGCCAAATAATTGGCGAAGTTTCAATAATCCAAAAACACTTAAATTAGCACAGCCAGTCGTAACGGCAGTACATGAGTTTCGGGAAGTGCCTGATGTGAATGAAACATCAGCTGCGATTGAAAACTATCGCAAAAAAGTGCGTTGGTTAGCATGGATAAAATTATTTAAAAGTCATGCACTGCGTCAAAATGGCTTGAAAACTTTTTTTAGCTTGCCGCTGATGAGTGGCTTTGCATTCAGCGACTTGATAGGGCGTAACTTAGCAGCAGGGCACTATCAACAACTCACTCAGAGGTTGAGCCAACAAGTGTTAAAACCGGTGCAGTTGCGTGTGCAATATACTGCCCCTGAATCTAAAGCAATTAATCCTGCTTCGATGCAACTCGGCTTGAGTTTGGCAGAAAAGATTGAAAAGATTGCTGCTTTTATTAAAGCAGCCGGCTTTACACAAGATTTTTCGCGCTTAGTTTGTTTGTTGGCACATCGCGCGCAGCATCTAAATAATCCTCACTTGTTAGCCTATGGATGTGGTGCTTGTAGTGGACGTTTTGGCGGACCCAACGCACGAGCGTTCGTCGGCAGTATTAATGATCCAGAAGTAAGAACTGCTTTAGCTCTTAGGCATCAAATACATATTCCACCCGAATGCTGGTTTGTCACGGCTGAGCATGATACTACTAGTGATGAAATTAGTTGGTTTGACACTGATTTAATTCCCGC
>AATN01000240.1_pt1 | contig 13365 bp, 10 predicted proteins | sample 270648 | NCBI WGS metagenome assembly AATN01 (sample SAMN02954269, study PRJNA17659) | bioreactor sludge metagenome | biome: terrestrial; feature: bioreactor; material: sludge; isolation source: Enhanced Biological Phosphorus Removal (EBPR) bioreactor sludge | place: Australia: Brisbane, Queensland
GACATGGCTGCGGCACCCTTCGGCGGCCTTGAACCGCCACACCTTGCGCAGCGGGTCGGCGAGGAAGGCGGAGAGTTCGGCACAATCGCCGCACTGGCAGCCGATCCGGCTCGGGCGCGTGAAATCCGCCGGCGCTGCCAGCGGCTCGGCGATACGCTGGTGGAGATGGTCGAGGCAGGCGGCGATGAGACGCCGGGCCGGCGGCCAGTCGCGCACATCGCTACCCGGTTCCGCCAGCCGCAGGGCGGCAGGAAGGAGGATGTCGTCGGCAGCGAAGGTGTCTGGCCATGCCAGCAGGTGGTCGACGGCGCGCTCGGCCAGCGGCAGGGCGGCCAGATGCCGCAGCGCGGTCAGCAGATCGACGACCAGCGCCGGCGTCAAGGCGAACGGTCGTGGCCAGGCTTCCGGCGGGCGCGGCAGCGCCGGGTCGCCCGGCAAGGCAGCGAGCAGCGCTATCGCTGCCGGCTTCAACAGCGTGTGGCAGCGTTCGGCAGTCAGCTCTGCTGTCGAAAACCGCACCGCCACCCGTTCGAGCAGCTCGGCGCAGGCGCTCGGCTGGTTGGGCGCGTTCCTGGCGATGATGCGCTCGATCAGCTCGGCTGCCGGCTCGGGCGGCAGCAGCGAAGCGGCATCGGCAAGTGCCTCGTTGTCGCCGCTGTCGTAGTAGCCGCTGGCGGTCAACTGGCCTAACAACAAGGCAATGTTTTCGCTGTCCTGCAGCCGATTCAGGCAGGCCAGCAGTGTTGCCGACCTGCCCGTGCTGCTGGTCGACGGCCAGCCGGGGATGGGCCAGTTGTCGGCGTCGTCAATCACCACGCGGGCGAGCTGGTGTGCCTGTTCCCACAGCGCCGACGTCCGGTCGTCGCCGCTCTCGGCCCAGCGCCGGGCCAGTCCTGCGAGGTATGGCAGGAAGACTTCGCGGCCTGCTGCGGCGATCACCTCCAGTTTCCCGGCCTGCGGCCAGAGAACGAGCGCGGCGCGGTGATAAGTGCGCTCGAAGCTGGCGCCGGCGTTCCCCGTGGCTTCGAAGAACTGCTGATCGTCGGGTTCTTCGTCGTCGAGCGCAGCGGGTGGGCAGAGTTCCTCATCGGTGAACGGCAGATCGGCGAGCTCGGGCCGGCTGCCGTCGGGCGCCTGCCATTCGGAGAGCGTCAGCGAGCGCTCGAAAATCTCGCCGACCTCGACGTCCTCGTCTTCAGGTTCCGCATAGCGGCCGCGCCGCGACGACGAACCCGAATAACAGTACTCGGCGCTGCCGCTCTCTTCGATGCTCAGGCGGGCCAGATGGAGTTCGCAGTTCGCTCGCCGGGCCGCGGCGACGAGCACCGTTGCGACGGCGGCGTCAGCGTTCTTCAGCGTGCCGAAGGCGATCTCCGCCGGGGTGTAGGCATGCTCCAGGGGATAGATGAGCTTGTCGGGGCAGTCGCGCGGCGTGTCGGTCTTCGCTGTCACCAGTTCGCTGGCCCAGCGGCTGAGCAAGTCGGTCACCCGGTCTTCTTCGGCGTCGTAGGCTGGCGGCTCGGGAGGCTTCCCCGGACCTTGCCGGATCAGGTTGTAGATCAGCACCAGGCGGTAGCCCGAGCTGATCGGCCGTACTTCGTGCTGGCAGTCGGCGTAGAAAGCGGCGAAGGCGACTTCCGAAGCGTCCTCGCACGCGAGATCGAGGCGGACCTCGCGATCGCGGTGACGAATCAGCAGCTCGCCGCCGGTGTGCAGCGACGGCAGGACGATGACCAGCGTGGCGAACATCCCCGGTACCTTTTCGGTGTCGCGATGCCTGACGAAGAAGCTGCCGGTATCGTAGATCAGCATCTTGTACAGTTCGGCCGTAACAGGTTCCATCACCCCGAGACCGGTGGCGCTGCGGGCAAGGATCGTCGCCAGGGTGTTCGCCCAGTGGCGGCCGCCGATGTGCACTCGCTCGGCGCCGATCTGCCAGGTTCGCCGGACGTCAGTGTCGATGAGGGTGTCGGCACCGCGGCCGTACGGCGCGGCCTCGGCAGCAGCGACCAGTTGCTCGGCCTGCGCCGGCAGGAGCGGCAGCGCGACGGGTCCGACGCCCGTCACTTCGAGCTGTGGCGCGAAAATGTCGAGTCGGCCGGTGGCGTGGAAATCGCCGGGGCGCCGGACGGACTGGAGGATGCTGGCAAGGTCCAGAGAAATGGCTGACATCGGCTTCGGCCTCATTGGGGTGACGGATGGGGTGGCGGATCGGGTGGCCCGCCGGCGGTCGTCCGGACCTTGCGGACGCGGCGACTTGCCAGCGCAATGATAAGGCAGGGGCCACGAGGCGGCAGCCCCAACAGAGCGTTCCGGCGCAAATTCCCGGGCCGCTTCGGTCATGCGGCGGAACCCGTACCGGTTGCGCTCGACGCTGGCACGCCCATCGGCGCGGCTCGCGCGCTTACTGGGAAGAGCAGGTGATGCGGATGTTGCTCAGCGTTGCGCCGGGACAAGAACCGGCTCGCAGCGGACTTCGGTCTTGACCGAGTTGGCGATGAAGCACTCCGCGTGCGCCTGATGGTGCATCTCCACCAATTCGGCAGGGGTCGGCAGCCGACTGCCGGAGAAAGCGACTTGCGGCCGCAGCGTGACGACGGTCATGGCCAGCTTGCCCTCGCTGTTCCTGGCCATGACGCCCAGCGGGCTGTCGGCGTAGCTATCGACGCAGAACTTGCGGCGGGCGGCGATCGACAGGAACCACAGCAGGTGGCAACTCGCCAGTGCGGCGACGAAGGCTTCTTCCGGGTCCACGGCCGCCGGATCGGACATCGGTACCGGTACGACGTGCGGTGAAGACGAAGCGGCTATCTCGACACCGCCGTCGAAGCGCAGCAGGTGCCTGCGGCTGTAACGGTTGCCGAGAAAATCCTGCTCGCCGCGCAGCCAGAGAAGTTGTGCGCCATAGTCAGCCATGCTCGGCCTCCCTTTGCCGGTTGATCGGGTGCGGCCGAGGGCCGTGAAGGCTGTGGTGCCACGGCTGCCATCTTCGCACGTCTCGTCGCGAACCGGGCTTTCCTGGCGCTCTCCTCCCGGTGTTTGGGGCTGAACGTCCCACACACCTGTCGACTCGACGGCTCGCCCGGCACCCAGGTGCCCTAGCGTGGTCTGCAGTATCTCGACTGGCCGTACGGGATGTATATCACCTTCACCCGCTGGTGTCCGCCTCGAACCTGGCGCGCCAACTCGGAGGGGTATATCGGTGAACAGCGGACCCCTCGGCACCGGCTCGCGGCTCAGGCGGCGCGGCACCCACGCCAGAAGGAACATTTTGAAGCGGTAGAGTCTTGATCGGTTCGGCTCTGATGTGAGCCACTTGGGGTTGGTGCCCGGGGCCAGTTAGTGGGTGATCCGAGTCTCAGGTGGCCCCACGCTTGTGGCCCAAGCATCCGGATGCCGTCAAAATGCTTTCGTCATCAACAGCGTTGTTGGTGTGAGACCGGCAGGCTGCGAGGATCCAGGCAACGGATCAGTCCGATCCGTCAACCTGAACGAGGAGAATGCCATGTGTCACAAGCGCCAATTTTCTTTCACCAGTGTCTTCTTGGTGGTTTGGGCCGCCCTCAGCGCTGCCCCCGCCTTCGCCGTCTCGGCCGGCGCCCCGTCGATCTCGGGTAGCAACATTGCGGTGTCCGGCACCGTCGCCAACTCCGAGACCCGCGGCGTGCAGGGCAGCGGTTCCGGCACTTCCGTCGGTGGCAGTTACAAGCTGTTCAGCGCGAAAGCAAGCAAGAGCAAGACCACCGACACGCTGGCTGCCGAGACGACTGCCGGCGCCGTCTCGGTCGATGGCGGAAGCAGGATCTCCGGCAGCCAGATCGGCGTCAGCGGTGTCGTCAGCGGCTCCGCGAACACCGGCGGCACGGTCCAGGCCGGTGTCGTCCGGGTCGGCCCGTAGCGGTAATTTCCTGTCCCGGCGCGGCGCCGTCGCGCCGGGACATCTTCTCGATGAGCGGAGGATTCGATGCTGACACGCTACCTGTCCTACCTTCTGTCGCTGCTGGTGGCCGGCGCCGCCGTCGCGCAAGAAGAGGGCGAGCCCGATCCCGACATCGCGGCGCAAATGCCAGCGAGCCCACGCAACCCGGACATGATCCGGGCCGGCATTAACGCGGGCGGACGCGTGCGCCGGTATGAGCCTGCGCCGCAGGCGACGTCGGCCAGCCCGCAAACCGCGCTCACCGAGCGGGACCTGCGCCAGTTCGCCGCCCGCGGCCAGGGCCCGACGGTCAACGTTTGCAGTGTCGTGCAGAACGGGCGCGGGAGCGCCCAGGCGCCAGTGCTGCAGAACACGCGCGTCGACATCAACTGCCAGACGGGCGGCGTCGTCGTCGGGCGCTGAGCGAGGAGATGGCCGTGAATCGCTTTCCTGTCTGTTGTCACCATGCTCGACTCATCCTCGTTCTCGCCGGCAGCCTGCTCGCCGGCGGTTGCAGCGCGCTGCTACCGCGGCTCGATCTGCAGGCGCCGCCGCCGCGACTCGCCGTCGCGCCGCCCGCACCCGATGCCGATCGGCTGATGGCCTGCTTCGGGGCGCGCCTTGCCCGCTACGTGGACTCTACTCCGGGCGGGGCGCCACCAGTGATCGTCGAGGTCGCCGGCTTCTTCAACCGCAACCCTTCGACGCTGCAGCGGCTGGAGTTGCCGACGGACGCCACGCTGCTGCTCGAGAGCCTGCTCACCAGCGCCGGACCGGCGGTCGCCTTCCGCGAGGCAAGCCGGCGGGACTCGCCACCCGCGGACGGCAGCGGCCCTGGTCCGCCGTCCACGCTCAAGGTCAAGGCCGACATCCAGATCATCGAAGCCAACGTCGCCTCGACCAACCGGTTCTTCGATTTCGGCCTTTTTCGGGGGCAATGCGGATGCCTCGGGACGCGACGGCAGGCAAGCCAGTCTGGCGGCGATCACGCTCGTCACGACGGCGGTCGACCCGCAGGGGCTGGGCACGCACGGCCTGGGAGCGTCGCTCCGGGTGGTCTTCGATCGCGTCACCCAGGACGAGCGCAACTTCGCCGCCAGTTTCAGCTCGCTCGCCCTCGGCTACAACGAGCAGACGAAGATCGTGCATGGCTTTGGGCATGCCCTGCGCCTCGGCGCGGCCCTGCAACTGGTGACCGTTCTCTCGCGGGCGACCCGGGTCGGCGCCAACGAGTGCCTGCGCCCGCAGCTCGCGGAGCGCGTCGACACCCTGCCGCTGCAGCTCGCCGTGCGCGATTTCCGCCGGGTCATGGCGCAGAGTGCAGCCGCCGGCGCCTGGTGGCTCGACAAGCTGCGCGCCCTGCACGGGCGTCTGGTGGGCGATCCGCTGCGGCCGGCCGCGGAGCCGCTCCCGCTGCCCGCCTTGCTCGCCGGTCTCGACGCCGACGCCGACGCCGGCCGCGTGATCGGCGCCGGCATCCTCGATGACCTGCCGCTGAGCGACGCCGAGAAGGAGTTCGCCTTCCTCTGGGCGACGCTGCCCGCGGTGCCGCCGGCCGTGTTCACCACCGGCGCGCGCTGGATCGACCGGGCGGAAGCGGGGCAACGGGCAGCGATCTTGCCGGTGCCGCCGAGGCGTGGCAAAGTCGACGCCAAGCCGCGCCAGACGACGGCGACGCGCACGGACCTTGCCGCCGCGCGCGCGCGCGACGAACGGCGGTGACCGCCGGCGCGAGCGCTGGCAAACCCCAGGAGACAACGATGACCACCGGTTCGAGCGGACGGTTTCCCGGCCAGCTAGCGGCGACCCCGCTCGCCGCCAACGAGCTGGCGGCGGCGCACCAACGGGCAGTGGCGCTGCACGCCCAGGGCGATCTCACGGCCGCCCGGGCGCTGCAGGAGCGCGTCCTCGCCGCCTGCGAGCACGCATTCGGCGCCGAGCATCCGCACACGCTCAGCGCGGCGGGCAACCTGGCGCTAACACTCCACGATCAAGGCGATCTCGCTGCCGCCGGGGCGCTTCAGGAGAGCGTCTTCGCCGCCCGCGAGCGCGTCAGCGGCGCTGAGCATCCGGACACGCTCACCGCAGCGGGCAACCTGGCGGCAACGCTTCACGACCAGGGCGATCTCGTCGCCGCCCGGGCGCTGAAGGAGCGCGTCCTCGCCGCCCGCGAGCGCGTCAGCGGCGCTGAGCATCCGGACACGCTCACCGCAGCGGGCAACCTGGCGGCAACGCTTCACGACCAGGGCGATCTCGCCGCCGCCCGGGCGCTGCAGGAGCGCGTCCTCGCCACCCGCGAGCGCGCCAGCGGCGCCGAGCATCCGGACACGCTCATCGCCGCGGGCAACCTGGCGCAAACGCTTCACGACCAGGGCGATCTCGCCGCCGCCCGGGCGCTGCAGGAGGGCGTCCTCGCCAACCGCGAGCGCGTCAGCGGCGCCGAGCATCCGCACACGCTCACCGCGGCGAGCAACCTGGCGAGAACGCTTCACGCCCCGGGTGATCTCGCTGCCGCCCGCAAGCTGGAGGAGCGCGTCCTCGCCACCCGCGAGCGCGTCAGCGGCGCCGAGCATCCGCACACGCTCATCGCCGCGAACAATCTGGCGCAAACGCTTCACGACCAGGGCGATCTCGCCGCCGCCCGGGCGCTGCAGGAGCGCGTCCTCGCCAACCGCGAGCGCGCCAGAGGTGCCGAGCATCCGCACACGCTCACCGCGGCGGGCAACCTAGCGTCAACGCTTCACGGCCAGGGCGATCTCGCCGCCGCCCGGGCGCTGCAGGAGCGCGTCCTCGCCAACCGCGAGCGCGCCAGCGGCGCCGAGCATCCGGACACGCTCATCGCCGCGAACAATCTGGCGCAAACGCTTCACGACCAGGGCGATCTCGCCGCCGCCCGGGCGCTGCAGGAGCGCGTCCTCGCCAACCGCGGGCGCGTCCTCGGCGCCGAGCATCCGGCCACGCTCGGCGCGGCGGGCGACCTGGCGAGAACGCTTCACGCCCAGGGTGATCTCGCTGCCGCCCGCAAGCTGGAGGAGCGCGTCCTCGCCACCCGCGAGCGCGTCAGCGGCGCCGAGCATCCGCACACACTCACCGCCGCGGGCAACCTGGCGCAAACGCTTCGCGCCCAGGGCGATCTCACCGCCGCACGGTGGGTCGTTTTCGGGCTGCTGCAGACCCTGACCACGGTGGCGGACGTGGGCAACGTCGTCTTTGGCGCCGCCGCAAGGTGCGTCTCATCTTTGCACGACGATGCCGCCGGCGCCAGCGCGCGGCCGGAGTGGGTCGACCAGGCGCTCGATCTCCTGCCCCGGATCAGCCGACGCCTGCAAGGCCATCTCGAAGTGCGCGGCGCCGATGCCGCCGCCGGCGTCGCCGATGATTACGCGCATTTCCATCATCGCTGGCTGGCGCTGTGCGCGCGCTGGGAGCCGACCGCCAGCCTGCCCGCGCTGGCGCCGCTGCACGGGCTGGAAGCCTGGTCGACGGTGATGGGCGCCTTGCTCGGCGCCGAAGCTGGCGCGGCGCTCGACGAACCGCAGCGGGCGTTCCTCGCCGCGCGCCGGGCACTGGCCGCCATCCGGGCGCGCATCGCGGCCATCGACGCCGCGATCGCCCGCCTGCACGATGAGTCTGCGAGCGACGGAGGAGACGGGGGGCGGGCGCGCACCGTAACCGGTCAACTGGGCGGCCAACGCCAGTCGCTGGTCGACGAGGAGCGGCAGCGCCTGCGCGACTACGACGGCGCCCGGCGAGCCCTGGCCGCGGCCGACGCCACCTTCGCGGCGGCCATACGCCCGGCCGAGCGCACGGCGGCCGACTACGCCGCCGAGCTGCCGGCCGGCGACGCGCTGCTGATCCTCTGCCGGCTCGACGACGCGCAGGCACTGGCCATCGTCCTGCGCGCCACGGCGGCGCCGGAAGTGCTTGCCCTGCCAGAGTTGACCGACTTTGGTCAGGAGGTCCTGGCGGCGCAGGCCGCTTATCGCGCCGGCGACCGCGACGGCTCCCTGCGCGACTACCGGAACACCGCCGACGAGCCGGCGCGGCGCATGGATGCGCAGGCCGCGCCACAGCCGCCGAACGGGTCAGCGGAGGCGCGCCAAGTGCTTTCGCTGCCGGAGTTGCGCTCGCTGGCGCAGCGCGCGTTCTGGGCCGTTCTCGCCGAGGCCGCTCCGGCGGTGACGCGCTGGCATGTGGTCAGCGGCCCCGGCCTGCACAGCCTGCCGCTCGACGTCGGCCGGCCGGCGGCAGTGGACGCCCATTACTACTGCGGCCTGCCCGCCTATTGGCGCCTGCGGCGGCAGCCGCTGCCGCTGCCCGCAGCGGCAGGCCTGGACGTCGCGGTCGATGCCGCCTGGGCGAGCAGCGCGCCGATCCCCTTCGTCGAGGCCGAGCTCGCCTTGCTGCGCCAGGTCTTCGCGGCGACTGGCGGTGTGCAGCACCTGGACGGGCGCCGCCTGTTCGCCGGCGACACGCGCTGCCCGCGCCTGCAACTCGCCTGCCACGGCCGCGCCGAAGGCGCCGCCTCCGGTCTCTACGGCGTGTTGCTGCTCGACGGGCAGGTGCTCGACCCGGCGCGCGCCAGCGCGCTTCCCGGAGCGATCGGCGAGCTTTTCGCGTCGGCGTGTCTGGCGGGACTGGTCAGCACCACCCAGGGCGGAGATGCTTATGGCGTCGTCGCCGCGCTGCAGTTGCGCGGTGTCGGCGCCGCGATCGCCTGTCTGGCGCCGGTTCCGGACTTCTATATGCCGCTGCTGGTGAGCCTGTATTGGCACGCGCGGGCAGCGGGCAGGCGACCGCCGGCGGCCCTGGCCGAGGCGAAACGCGAGTTGCTCGGCGGCGACTGGCCGGAGGGTCTTCTCGCTCCCGTGCACGACACGTATGTCGAGCTGATGGTCGAGGTGCTGCGCCGGGCACAGGCGCCAGCTGCCGACGCTGGCAACGCCGGCGGGCTCGCGGGTCTGCTTGGCTCGCTGACGCGCTGGCTGCACAAGAGCACGCGGCGGCAAGGGCCGGCGCCCGCTGCGGACGACGCTCTCGCGGTGGCGAGAAGCGTGCGCGGCTGGTTGCTGCCCGATGAGGTGCGCGCCCTGCATTTTTCGTCGCCGGGAGCAATGCTGCCGGGGCAGCACCGGCGCTTCTCGGCCGCCTGGTGCGAGGAGGCCGATCGTCGTCAGCAGCTCGCCAGCGCCGTCGCCCGGCGGCTGCTCGACGAACGCCGGCAGTTGCCGCCTTCGGCGCGCGCGGCGATCGAACACCTCTGCGCCTATACCGTCTATTACGGTCCCTGAAACCATCCTGCTTGATGGAGGAAAGCCATGTCTGTCGTCGACATTCCCGATCTCCCGGAAAAAGCGCGGCTGCTCTACGGTCATGCGTCGTACCGCAAAAAAGACGATCAGGCCGTCACCATCGACTCCCAGAAAGACCTGGCGGCGGCGATCGGGTGGGACGCGGCCAAGCTCAGCCGCGCGCTCGGGGGAGACCCTCCCTATCTGCCGCGCGCGAAGATTCCCGCATTTCTGCGCCTGTACGGTCTCGACGTCCCCGACCCGGTCAGCGACGAGTGGGTCGCCATCGCCGCGCTAACCTTCGAGTTTTTCCTGACAGCGGTGAAGCAGAGAGGAGGACTGGCTTTCCTGCGCTCGCCTTGGGATCGCTTCGTGGCCAACACCCTGCGTCAAGACAAGCAGGGCCGCAACGGCGACGCTGGGCTGCGCGTGGAGTCGGCGCCGGCGGCAGACTGGGTGACGCCGGCACACCCTGGCGTTTCCCTGCGTTTCCTGGCGCCGGGACAGCCGAATCCGGCCGCCAGCGGCGCCGCCGGGATGCCGGTGCATTACATTGGCGACCGGGCACGCTTCGAACTCGACGTCGGCCAGGTCCTCACCTTGCGCCCCCTGCAGGTGCTGATTTTTCAGGACATCGTCTTCGAGGCCGACGGGCAGCGGCGCTTCATCCCCCTCCTGCCGTCGCCACCGACCCGGTTCCGCATGCCCGATCCGGTCATTGGCGGACGTCATCCCGGTGACGACGTCCTCTTCCTGCCCAGCGGGACCAACGCCGACCCACCGCAGTTGTTTGAAGTGCCGGCTGGCTGGGGACTGCAGCGCCGGGTGACGGCGGTCGTCACCGCGAACAAGATCACCGACGACATCTACACCCCCGCCGACGGCTGGGAAATAGGCCCTGACCGGCTCGACCGCCTTGCGCAGCACCTCGCGCACGATCACTTCGGCCCCTGGGCGCTGTTCGTCTACGACTACCTGGTGCGGCCCCGCTCGCCGGCCTGAGCGCGCGGCGGCGCCGCGCGCAGGACCCTACGGTGCTGCGACCAGAGAGCCGACGCGCACCGTCGCGCCGTGCGCCGAAACACCCGCGGCCGTGGCGTTGATGCGGATGTCGCTGTTCCTGACGACGGTGGCGCCACGCAGATCGACCACGCCGACGTCGACCTGCCCCGGCATGTCGGGTGTCGAGCTGCTTTTCTTCCGGCCCAGGAAACCCTTGCTGCTCGAACTGCCACCCTGCTTGCCCTCGGCGTGGACGCCGCCGGCAACCGCATCGATGTGGATGGTCGAGTTCTCGAGCCGGGGAGCGGCGGCGGGGCCAGCGGCGCGAGCCGGCGACGCCTGCGCCAGACAACAGCCGACGGCGAGGCAGATTGGAATGAGCTTGATTTTCATGGCCTTCTCCAGACAGTTGGCGGACGGACGCAGAACACGCCGTCACCTGCGCACCTTACAAGAAGCGCCAGCGTCCTAGAACAAGATCGTTGGTGCGCTTGTCGCCGGCAACTCGTACCGTCAACCTCATGACCGGGATTCCTCATCCCGGCACGACGAGCGAGGTTCCGCCATGTGTATCCCAGTCCCGCAAGCTGCATTCCATCCTTCGCGCGCGACGGCGCGCACCGGCATCGTTCTCATCGCGCACGCGCCGCTAGCCAGCGCTTTCGCGCAGGTCGCCGGGCATGTTCTCGACGGCAGCGCAGCGGCGCTGGCGGCACTGGACGTCCGCTGCGACTGCCCGCGCGAGGAAGCCGCCAGCACGGCGGAGACACTCGCTGCCAGCATGGGGTGTGCCGAACTACTGGTCCTGGTCGACATCCACGGCGGACCGACGCCGTGCGCCGTCGCCCAGCGTCTCTGCGAGTCCTGGGGCGCGCGGGCGCGTCTGCTCGGGGGATTGAACGTGCCGATGCTGCTCACGGCTCTGGAATGCAGCCGCCTGGAAGTCGGTCGCCTGGCGCAAGTCGCCGCCGAAGCGGGGCGCCGCAGCGTTGTCGACGGCCTGCCGTTCTGATTCCGCGCATCGCGTTCATGCCCTGCGTTCACGGAGGAAACCATGCCCTACCACGCCCTTATCGCTGCCAGCACCTTGGCCCCGCTGTCCGGCTGCGCGACCTTTCGCGGTAGCGAACCGATTCACCCGCCTGCCGGCGATCCACGCCATCCCGCGCTCGTCGCCGAGCTGAGGCCGGAGTTCCGCTGGCGGCCCCCGGTAGGCAAGGAGTTCACCTACGATCTCATCGTTCTGCGCGCCACGAAGTGGTCAAGTGGGCCGCGCACCGACTGTGAGAGCGACGACGAGTCCGGGGCTGAAGGAACCCGGGGATCTCGCCCGACCCGCTGGCCGTCGCTCCCTCTGGAGCAGGCAGCGTATTTCCGCGCCGGCCTGCGCGAAGCCACGCATCGGATTGACGTCGACCTCGCCCCGGACACAAGCTATCTGTGGTCGGTACGCACTCGACAAGGCGACCGGGTCTCCGGGTGGGCTTGCTACGACTATCGCACCCTGACTCGCCCCGTTGCCTTCGGCGATCCCGTTGTGCGCCCCGCCGGCTTTGGCTTGCAGTTACAACTACCGATTACCGCGGTCTTTCCCAAGGAAGCCAACTCGTTCTTCGTTTTCAGAACGCCCAACCACGAGCGGCTGGTAGGCGACTCGCGCGGGAAGTAGCCCCTGACGACGAGCAGGGCGACACGGGAGTGTCGACGGGATTATGTGAGGGTTAGGATCCGCATCCGAGGGCAGGCCGCCCGCGCCCGGGCACCGGCGAGCTTGACAGCGCGCCCTCGGGCAGGGTAAAAGTCGCGCATGCTTCAGGTGTCCCGACGGTGTCTTCCCGAGGGATGAAATGGGAAGCCGGTGCATCTGGCCTGTCTTGCAGGCCGAGAGCATCCCGGCGCTGCCCCCGCAACGGTAAACGAGAGCAAGGATCTGCAGTAAGCCACTGTGCCAGTGCACGGGAAGGCGCAGGTTCAGGGAGACTTCCTCGCTCGTGAGCCCGGAGACCGGCCTGAGACATGCGAATCGGCATTGCGGCGGGCGATGTTTCGGTGGTCTGGGGTCTTCCTCATTTCTCCGTCATCCCCTGCTCGATGTGCCGTGAAATCATTGAACGCGAACTCGCGCGGGTGTGCGGGGAGGGGAACAACGTGCATTCGTCTTGCTTTCCGGTCCTTTTCGGTCGGCATTCGCGCGAGCGGCTCACGGCATGAGCGACGACGAGGTCCACGAGGTCGACGAGAGCCACCGCGCCCGCATGCAGCGGAAGAAGGCGGTGGTCGACGCCGCGATTGCGCGCGCCGATCAGGACAAGGGTGTGCTGCTGGTGCTCACCGGCAACGGCAAGGGCAAGTCGAGTTCGGCCTTCGGAATGGTCGTCCGCGCCCTCGGTCACGGCATGCGGGCCGGCGTCGCGCAGTTCATCAAGGGGCGCTCGGACACCGGCGAAGAGGCGTTCCTGCGCCGCCAGCCGGAGGTCGTCTGGCACGTGCTCGGCGAGGGCTTCACCTGGGAAACGCAGAACCTCGCGCGCGACCGTGAAACGGCACAACGCGGCTGGACGGTGGTGCGCGCGATGTTGCGCGACTCCTCGCTCGGCCTGGTCGTTCTCGACGAACTGACCTACGTGCTGAAGCGCGGCTGGCTCGATCAGGCAACCGTCTTGGACGATATCGAGGTCCGCCCGCCGATGCAGCACGTGGTGATCACCGGCCGTGGCGCGCCGCAAGCCCTCTGCGACGCGGCCGATACGGTCAGCGAGTTGCGCGACGTCAAGCACGCGTTCCGCGCCGGCGTGCGCGCTCAGAAGGGGGTCGATCTGTGAGATCGGTCCCGGCGATGTTCGTCTCGGCGCCTGCCTCGGGCCAGGGGAAGACCACCGTCACGGCGGCTCTGGCGCATCATCACCGCCAGCAGGGGCGGCGCGTACGCGTCTTCAAGAGCGGCCCCGACTTCCTCGATCCGATGATCCTCGAGCGGGCTTCGGGTGCGCCGGTCTATCAGCTCGACCTGTGGATGGGCGGTGAGGATCACTGCCGCCAACTCCTCTACGACGCGGCGGCTGAGGCCGACCTGATTCTCGTCGAAGGTGTCATGGGGCTCTTCGACGGCGACCGCTCGAGTGCCGACCTGGCCATGCTGTTCGGCATCCCGAT
>AATN01000242.1_pt1 | contig 13263 bp, 14 predicted proteins | sample 270648 | NCBI WGS metagenome assembly AATN01 (sample SAMN02954269, study PRJNA17659) | bioreactor sludge metagenome | biome: terrestrial; feature: bioreactor; material: sludge; isolation source: Enhanced Biological Phosphorus Removal (EBPR) bioreactor sludge | place: Australia: Brisbane, Queensland
GGGTTTGCTGGTATTAGTGCCCGTAGTTCTTGCTGCCACTTATATAGGCTATAAGCGTATTTTTGCTTAACTCACTTAAAGCATAAATCCGCTAAAATCGCCTGTCTAAACTTTCTACAGGCGATTTTTCTTACCTATGAGCCTTGCGCGTTTTAGTTATTCCTGTCTGTTTTATGGTTTACTACCCTTTATTTTCATAAAGTTATGGTGGCGTGGCCGCCTTAATCCTGCCTACCGACAAGCTTGGGGGGAGCGCTTAGGCTATGTCAAATCAGTTAAACTACCCCAGCCTTGTATTTGCTTACATGCGGTATCAGTGGGGGAAACGATGGCTGCGCATCCACTGATTGAGCAACTGTTAATACGTTATCCGGAGTATAAACTTTGGATTACTTCGACCACGCCAACAGGCGCTGCAACGGTTGAGCGTTTATTGGGTACACGTGTGGAGCGTAGCTATTTACCCTATGATACGCCTGCCGCTGTTCAGCGCTTTTTGAGGAAGGTTCAGCCGCAATTATTATTGATCATGGAAACTGAGCTTTGGCCGAATTTATATGCGGCCTGTGCGCAGGCGAAGATTCCTCTTGTGGTGGTGAATGCGCGTCTTTCAGAGCGCTCAGCACGTGGCTATGCCCGTATCCAAGGCTTAACTCGGGAAACTTTAGCAAACATTAGTTTGCTTGCAGCTCGTGAGCAACAAGATGCTGAGCGCTTTTTGACCTTGGGTGCAGTACCTAAGCAGCTTAAAGTCTTGGGTAATATTAAATTTGATGCACCCATTGCTACGGAGCTAAGAACGCAAGCTATAGAGCTGCGGCGAGCTTGGGGTGAGCGTTTGGTGTGGGTGGCGGCTAGTACCCATCAGGGGGAAGACGAGTTCATTCTGCAAACGCATAAAGAGTTACTTCGGCAGTTTCCGGATTTATTGCTGATCTTAGTGCCACGTCATCCGGAGCGTTTTGCTGAGGTCGCGGTTTTATGTGAGCAGGCTCAGTTAAAGTATCAGCGCCGAAGTAGTGCTCAGGCATTAGCAAATACTAGTTCAGTATTGTTAGGTGATAGCATGGGTGAGCTATTAATCTGGTATGCCTGTGCTGATGTGGCTTTTGTCGGTGGGAGCTTAGTAGATGTGGGTGGGCATAATCCCTTAGAAGCTTTGGCATTTGGCGTGCCTGTGATTAGTGGTCACTATATCCATAATTTCCAAGACATTTATCCCAATTTGGTTGATCGAGGCGCTGTGGTACTGGTTGATTCTCCAGCGATTTTAGCCCATCATTTAGCGGCTTGGTTAGCTAAGCCAGCAGCTCGCCAACAAGCAGGGCAAGTCGGTCAGCGTTTTTTAGAACAACAACGTGGCGTTGTTACACGCTTATTACCGGATCTGGATAAGCTGCTTAATGCAGAAAATTAAACAAATATAAAAGGCTTAAGATGCAAAACTACCATTTACTAACTTTAATCAGTGTTGTGTTAGTCAGTCTATTACTCACCGCCTGTGGTGATAAAGCTTCAGAGCAAAAAGCGGTGCAAGCAGTTGAGAAATCGGCAGCACCACAAACTACAGCTATGGCTAACAAAGTTGTGGGGGCTGATGCGCATCCGGGCAAAGCGCTACATGATGCGAATTGCATTAGCTGTCATGATACGAAAGTTTATACTCGAGTCGAACGTAAAGTCTTGGATTACACACAATTAGCTGCTCAAGTAAGGCGCTGTGATGCAAATTTAGGTTCGCGCTTATTTGATGAGGACTTGGCACATATTACCGACTACTTAAATCAAGCTTATTACAAATACCCTAAGCAATGAAATCTTATACTGTTCACATTCACCAGACCGATTACCGATTTCAAGTTGCCGAACGAGAAACGCTTTTACAAGCGGCTTTGCGCCAAGATATTCCTTTACCTTGGGGCTGCAATATGGGTATTTGTGGTGTATGTATGGGCACGGTAATGGAAGGGCAATTGGAGTATTTAATCGGCTCAAACTCACCTTTAGCTTTATTTGAAGAAGATGCAGCGGAAGGCAAAGCTTTATTCTGCTGTGCCTATGCGTGTAGTGATTTAGTGATTGCTGTGCCTGAACTGGGTTATGATTATCAGTCCTGAATCGTTTCTTTCCATGGTTTGTCAGCAATCAATAAATCTAAAATGGCAGCATTTCCACGTTTATCAATGGAGACTTCAATCGATCCCTTTTTCTGGGCAATAGTGTTTTCAAGTCGAGTTGCGTATTCTTGTGGGATATAAAAGCGATCTAAACCCGCAGTAAAGGCAGCACTAGCATCACATTCACCTTGTAAATAAATCTCACAAGTATTAGGACGCTCATCGGCTGGATACACTCGCTTTTCAGGGCGTAAACACAAAACAGCAGTAATATCACTAGCTGGGCAGCCATACTCACTAATAACACCATAGTCGACTTTATAAAATAAATAATGCCCAGATAGCATATCGCGTGGATCGAAGCCTTCGATTGGGAATCTAAAGGTTTCACCAGCCTGACGTTGCTGCTGATACATCCAAGTATTAGCAGCCAAAACCACGATAGGAAAGAGGAGAGCAGCCACTAAACGGAGTTGTGGATTTTTCATACAGTCAACTCCTTACTCCAATTTTGTAAACGCTCCCGACTACTATACCAAAACCAAGCAATTCCAATAATCATTAATCCAGATAAAATTAAACCTATTCCTGTGGCTGCTAAACCTCCCATGGCTTGAAAATATAAAACAACAAAACGTAGGCCAATTAAGAAAGTGATTAAATTAAAGGTGCGATGATAGCCACTATTTCCAGCATGAATAGCATATAGAAACAAGATTAAAATCGTTAAAAATGGAGCTCGAATATCATCCGCTGACCAAAGGCTAGCACGTGTCACTGAGTCTAAGGCCGTAAAAGTGTAGCGCGTCTGTCCAGTGAAAAGAATACTCGGTTCATAATATAGCACTAATAAGAGAATCGTGGCGATTAATAAAGCTTTATTCAAAGGTTTATAAGCATGTTGTAATAGAATTAAGCTAATCAGTAATACAGCCGTGAGCCAAGCAGGTAAATACCAACGCCATTCAAAGACTTGGATCTCACCCCCTGAACGCATAATATCAATAGCAATAAGAGCAATCAGTGTTGAAATTTGAAACAAAAAAAAGAAACTAGAACTTGTTCGATGTAAAATGGCCACGCGTCTAGCTAATAAATAGAGTGTAGCTGAGAGTAAGGGAGCTAGTAGTAAAACGGCAGGCAATTCACGCATGGCACTGCGGAGATTACCACCCGCTAAATCTACACTACTCCATACGGCTGCATTAATAAATAGACTTACCCACAGAAAATGCACCACTACATGTCGTGCAAATAAGGCAATAGGTAAGCAGATCACACTCCACAGCATAATGGCATGATACCAACGCCCATTAATATGATAAATTTGTGCAATTAGACCTATGCTAGCTAGACATAAAATCATAAAGATAGTAATTAAGCTATCAGCAACGATTGGTTTATTAAGATTTTGATGCCAAAAAATAGCAACAGCTAAACTGGCTAATAAGCTGAAATCAATACCTAATTTAAGGCTATCTGGAATTTGTGCCCAATTAGCGGCAATTAGAGAAATAATACCTAAGCCAATAATAGCTGAGCCAAGAATTAATAAACTATAGAGCCACCAATTATTATTGTGTTTTTTACCCTGTTCAAAGGACAAAATAGCTTCGTATTGATCGCCAGTAAGTAGACCCTGCTGCTCCCATACTTGCAGCTTTTTTTCGATCAGTGTCATTCGCTGTGCCACGCCCGTATCATGCTGATAGCTTGTTATGAACGATATAAGTTAGCATGATTTAGCAAGGATCGCCTCTGCTTTAAGCAGCGCAACCCGACTAACATTAAGTAAATTTACACACTAAGTTACAAATGCCGCTCTGGTGCTTTTGATAAATGGCTAAATGCAAATTTAGGAAGTTGCGGTTTGCGTCCAAAACAAATGCCTAAGGATTCATACCAACCGACTTGTTGTAAATCGACATGACGTTGGCGAATGGCATCAGCCGTGTTCATATATTCAATCGTATTACCACGTACATTAGCTACCGTGACTCCACTAATGCCTGCTTGGAGCAAATGCAGGGCGGCTGCACCCGCCTCTAAACCAAAACTGACATCAAAAGCGGAAGACTGACCACAGCGTACTAAATGCCCCGGATTCACGGCCCGAACTTCGGGAATTTCATATTGACTGGGTACATACATGCCCATCGCTTGCATGAGAGCTGGAATTTCCGGATCAGCCTTTAAACGCTTACTCAGTTCAGCACAAACATAAGCACCTGCCCCAGTGAGTTTTTTATGCCCAAAAGCATCTGTGCCAGCGCTGGTATCGACGACTTCATGGCCTTGAGCATCGTGCATACCTTCTGCAACCATAATCAGATAAGTACCAGCGCGTACATCACTGCCTGCAATCCGCTCGAAATAGCGTTGCTTCATGTGCTGATAAAGCAGATCAAAATCCACACTAATTTCTGGAAGCAAAATTGCGTCCGCTTCTGCACCAATTCCACCACGGAAAGCCGTGTGACCTGCATTACGCCCAAAGACTTCTACCACCATGACACGGTTATGAGTGCGTCCTGTGGTATGAATATCCCGAGCGAAGCTGGCAATCCGGCTGACCGTTGAGTCCGCTCCCACGGAATAAGTTTGTAAATCCATATCCATCGTTTTGGGGACATGCACACAATTTACGCCATGTGCCGCTAAATCTACCATCACTGAACCGGTATCATCGCCACCACTAATAATTAGACCCTCTAAGTTAAATTTCGCTAAGCCATCTCGAATTCGCTGATATTTGTTAGGGTCGGCAAGTTTACGAAGATTGACCCGTGAATGGCCTGCTTCTGAGCCTGCGACGGTGCAATCAAAAATTTCTAAGCGCGCAGGAGTCAATTCAACAAGGTTTTCAAACTGACTGAGATTGTATAAGCCAGCATAACCATTAGGGATCACTAAGCATTGAATATTTTGCTGGTGGGCGACGAGAGTGACTCCCTTAATCACTGCATTTAAGCCACCACAATCACCGCCACTAGTGAGAATACCGATTCTTTTCATACTTTTTTCTTTCCATGCTTTGCTGGTTATTCAAGAATAAAGCGCTGAAAGAATTGCTGCAATGCTAACTGACAAACTCGCCCTCAAGAGCCTAACGAGAGTTTAATGAAGCGAGGATTGTGTGGACGAGCTGTATGAAAGCTGCTTGAGAAGCTCAGTACTATGATAAGCCCAGAGTGCAAGGGGCAGTATCATCGGGAAGATTAGAAAGCCTATCTTATAAGCAAAACCAATGCCCTCACGAACTAGCGGTATCGTTAAGAAAGGTGCTTGCTGTTTAACTTGTTCAGCTAGTTCAGGAAGAGTGATCCTTAGGCAAAACTGTAAAGTATCAAAGCAAATGCCCCACGTTTGAACCAGTGTCACTAATAGAAAACCGCTACCAAGTACCCTTAAGATTCTGGTGTAGCTTTGTGGGCGCTATAAACAAAGGCAAGCCATAACCGTATTGAAGCGCATTCACCGGAATTTGTAGTAAAAACGGGTAATGCTGGCCGGAGAGAAAGAAATCCCGTGAACCGCAAAGCCTGTGGGTAGTGCTTGCTGGGTATTTGCACCGAGCGAGGACTGACCATATAGAAATCATTCACTCCCACCGACTGAATCAGGGTTGGCAATGCCCATGTCAATAACCAGCCACTCAGCTCTATAGCTGGGCGAGCCATTACCTCTGCGAGGCTATACCAAATTACTAACAGCACAGGCAGCAGCAGTAAAGAGCGTAATAGCAGTGTCTGGGGTCGCAACGAGGGTTTAAAAAAACTTAATAAGCCTTGATTATTTATGCACCACACTCTGTATGGGTTGGGCTTGGCGATTGACCCAACGTATCCAAAGCATAAAAGCCAGCACTACATCCAAAAATAGTAAGCTTTGCCATAAATACAAATGCGCTCATTCAAACCAGTGTTTATTCCATTGCAATAAATAGAATAAGCTGATAATTCGCACGATATTCAAGCTTTGTATAGCTAAATAACCGACCACTAAGCCAAAGATACGCTGGTAAGCACTAGCTGGATAAGTCAGCAACGCTGCTGTTAGGCAATCAGCGCCTCAATGCCATTACAACCGGCAAGAATAGCTACCGACTCGCCAGTTTTTAGGCTGGCAATCACAATGCCATCAGCGATCAGATGCGGGTCGAAGATGTGCAGTAAATCGGCACTTAAAGTAGCCAAGCCAGAGGTAAAAGGTTGAATCAAACCTGACGTACCTGCTCTAACTACTCCAGCGCAAATAAGGCACATAACACGATCACAAACACTTTCTTATTCATAATATGCGTTTAGCGGATTGAACACCTTGAAACAGGCTTACTCCGCTTATCCTCGCCAGAACAAGCCATTGATTCTACAAGTCCTTAACCCCGCTTGCGCCGCCGCCCAAACCAAACTAACCCTCCGAGCAAGGCTAGTAAACCAACAGGGCTAAAGATCGGGATCGTCGCCGAAGCCGTGCCTGTGCCACGAATAGCAAAACGAAAGGTCGAAGCATCACTGAAAGTGATCACCACAATTCCCTCACGAACACCCAGTACACTAGGGCTGAAGTTCAGCGTGAAATTCTGGCTACCCCCCTGCGGAATTGTGAACGGTGTGGCAGTTGCTAGGCTAAAGTCACTTGCCCCCATTGCATAGGCCGATTGAATCCCTAGGAGTGCCCAACCATCCAGACCACCTGCCTCGTGCGCAGCACTTGCCGTTTCCTGCACGCTAATGCTTTGAATGGTGATCGCTGTAGTCCGTGAGTTGTTCAGGGTGAAGGTCTGGGTGAGGTGACCTTGGATAATCGGGGTGCTGCCAAAGTCCGTGCCATCGCTAGGGCTAGGTGTGGTGTCACCGTTGGGAATCACCTGACCTTGTTGGGTTAAGCTCACGTCGTCGGCGATGGGTTTAGGGGCGTTGTCCACGGTGATTTGATGCGTCACTTCTGTTGCGGCTGCATAGTTGTCATTCCCCGGCTGATTCGCGGTCAAGGTACACGTTCCTACTGCTAGCAAAGTGACCATATTACCGGAGATGCTGCACACCGTCGGGGTACTGCTGCCTAAGACCACGGCATTCCCGGACGCACTACCGGTCAAACTCACACTAAACGCGGCATCGCCGAAGGTTTTGCGGGTTGGGGTAGCGGCATCAAACGCTACGGTTTGGCTGGCCTTGTCGATGGTCACGGTACGAGTCACCGGAGTCGCGGCGGTGTAGTTCGCATCGCCGACCTGAGTTGCGTTCAGGGTACAGTCACCCACACGGAGCATTGTCGCGGTTGTCCCTGAAACACTACACACAGTTGGGGTCGTGCTACTGAAGCTGACCACTAAACCTGCATCGCTGGTCGCACTGATAGCAAATGAGCCGTTCGGGGTATAGGTCTGGGCTGAAGGTGGGGCAAAGGTAATGGTCTGGCTGGCTTTGTCCACCGTGATTTGATGGGTGACTTGCGTCGCTACTGCGTAGTTGTCATTCCCGGCTTGATTCGCGGTCAAGGTACACGTTCCTACTGCTAGCAAAGTGACCATATTACCGGAGATGCTGCACACCGTCGGGGTACTGCTGCCTAAGACCACGGCATTCCCGGACGCACTACCGGTCAAACTCACACTAAACGCGGCATCGCCGAAGGTTTTGCGGGTTGGGGTAGCGGCATCGAAGGCCACGGTTTGCGCGGCTTTGTCCACAGTAATGTTTTTAGTGACCTCCGTCGCTGCTGCGTAGTTGTCATTCCCGGCTTGATTCGCGGTCAAGGTACACGTTCCTACTGCTAGCAAAGTGACCATATTACCGGAGATGCTGCACACCGTCGGGGTACTGCTGCCTAATACAACAGTCAATCCGCTGGCGGTGGTGGTGACGGTGACAGGAAACGCGGTATCGCCGAAAGTCTTGCGGGTCGGCGTGGCCGCATCGAAGGCCACGGTCTGGACTTGCTTGAAATGCCCAGTCACGCTTTGGTTCACCCTCACATTACTCAGGGTACAACTAACAGTACCTGAACAATCCCCACTCCAACTGCTAAAGGTATAGCCGCTATTGGGCGTGGCAATACAGGTGGTGTTGCCCCCCCCATCGACCGGGTTAGAGGTGCAACTCACCGAACCGCCTGCTGTAGGTGAGGAAGCAGTGGTAATGGTGTAGCTGCAAGTACTGCCAAACGTGCCAACAATCTCTGTAGTGCTGGTCGTGCCGCACTGGTTGACCGTTGCCGCACACAGGGCAGCGGTGTTATGCAGACTGCTGGTGCAGATGAACACATCCTTGGCACTGGCTCGCCCATCATCGGTAGGCGAGTTGATATTCTGCCCCGTACCCGCCGTGACCACATTACCACTGAAGGCAACATTATTCAGAGTGGTCGTACCTTTCATGGCGAAAATCGCGCCACCGAAACCTGCACCTCCACCGCCGTTACCGCTGCCCAATCCGCTGCCTCCGCCATAACCACCATTGCCCATATAACTGCCGCCACCGCCACCGCCAAAGCCACCGTTGCCGCTGCCGCCGTATACTCCGCGACCACCGCCACCGCCACCGCCACCGAAGCCACCATTGCCGCCGTCGCCAGCGTATCCGCCATCACCGCCACCGCCACCGCCGCCGCCGAAACCGCCGAAGCCACCGTTACCACCTTGGTATATGCCGCCGTTGCCACCGCCGCCGCCACCGCCACCGTTACGGCCGTCGCTACCATCGTATCCACCGTATCCACCGTATCCACCGTATCCACCGTATCCACCGCCAGCACCACCATAGTTACCGTTACCACCATAAGCACCCGTGCCGGAATTACTTGCCTCAAACAAGCCACCACCGCCACTCCCTGCCCCATTGCCAAACATACCGCCGCCGCCCGTACTTAGACCATATACCCCCCCACTACCGCCAACCGCACTGTTTGACTGAAAAGTGACATTCTCCAGCGTCACTGTGCCGTCATAGACAAACAGCCCGCCCCCCAGACCGGCACCGCCGCCGCCATCGAATGAATCACCGCCTTTGGCTTTGCCTTCTTTCACCGTCAGGTTCTTGATGGTGATAGCGCCGGATTTGACGAATAACGGGCGGAACTGGTTGTTGCCACTGATGAAATGGTTGTTGCCGAAAAGAGTCACACTGCTGTTGAACAGCGTTTTCATTACCCCAGTGACGGTGACATCGGTTTGCAGCTCAATGGTGTCCGCCCCCGCACTGACATTGGCCGCACGGATGGCATGGCTCAAGGTGCCTGCCACACTGCCATCCCCCAGATCATTACCAACCGTGACTGGATAGGTGGCGGCATGGGCGCTGCCGTAACCGGCCAGCAAAGCGGCACTGATGGCTAGTGCCACGCGGTGCGACTTGCGTTGGGGCAGGGTGAGTATTGGAGTAAGTATCATTATGGTTTGTCTCCTAAACTACACAATTGGTTAATGACGCCTCAGGGAGTGAATAGTGTTTCACCGTTGGGGAGGGGTAGTTGCCAATGCTGGATAAAAAGTGTCATAAAACCAGCCAAAATTTTTGCGCAGCTCTTGCTGGATACGGGCTGGGGTGTCGTGTTGCCCCACCGGGCGAATGCTGGCGTGGGTGGCGTGGCGGTATTTGTAGCGGTAATGGCTGTCGCTTTCATGCGGCTTGACCGGCAACTGCTGTGGGTCAATCGGTAGGGGTTCTACCCCCACCCACTGGAAAATATCGCGCATCACCGCCACTGGGTCTTGCACCAAGTGTTCAAACACTACGTAGTAGACCCGCTGTTGCAAGGCTTGGGGGATATCCTGCATCGCGGCAATGGCCTGCAAGGGTTCGCCCACCACGCCATTTTCCCCCATCAGCTTGTTGGCACGCCCATAGCGCGAATGGTTCGCCAAATGGTCGGGGAAATCCAACAGCAGGGTCTTTTGGTGCTGCGCCTCGATTGAGCCGAGGATTTGCCCCAGCTCTCGGACACACACCAACATCTGGCAGTTAGGGTCAAGCAATACGGCCAAGTCCAGTTGGTTGAGCCATCCCCGGTTTTTGTCCACCACCACTGGCTTGGCGGTTTCCCCAAACCAGCCCTGCATAAATCCCCGAAAGGCAGGGAGCAGCCGCCCGTAAGCTTGCTGGAAATCCACATCCAGTTGCGCCAGCAAAAAGGTGTTGTCACTCAAGTTGTGGCGGAGTTGCCCTAATGTCGACAATAGCGGGGAGGAATGCCCAGTGCTGTAAATGCCGGGGTGCATCCCCAATAATTGGCACAGCAAGGTTGAGCCAGCACGGGGTAAGCCTGTTACACATAGCAGTTGTTTGGTCAATGGCATGATTACACCGACAGGGCGCACATAAGGACACCGCATCTTATCGATTTAACTTATGAAAATAAATACAACTAAATTTTATAGGTTTGCAACTTCCCCATTACGGTTTGCCTGCCTCCCACCCAGTCACTATACTGCGGGCATACCTACAGTGCGGATGCCACAACCATGTTCCCGAAGATCCCCTACGGCGAAAGCAATTTCAAAAAAGTCATCGAGGATGGTTTTGTTTACATCGACAAGACCAGCTACATCTCCAAACTGGAAAAAGCGGTTAGTCACATTTTTTTGCTACGACCACGCCGCTTCGGGAAGAGCCTATTCCTGTCTATGCTCGAATATTACTAAGATGTAGCTCATAAAGATGAATTTGAGGCACTGTTTGGCGGTCTATACATCGGGCGACATCCGACCAAATTGCACAACACTTACCCCGTGCTATTTATGGATTTCAGCGGGATTGATACCGAGGGCGGGCATGACGCGATTTTTCAGCGGGTTAGTGCCAAAGTGGAAATCTACCTGACGGGCTTCCTTGATCGTTACCGTTATCCGGAGCATTTGAAGCAACGTATCGAGCAACAACCTGACCCGGCAGCGAAGATTTAGCAATTCTTTGAGTTGCTCGAAGGGCAAAAAATCCTGTTCTTGATCGACGAATACGATCATTTCGCCAACAGTATCTTGGCGGATGACCTCAAGCTGTTCCAAAAGATCATGGGCAAAGGCGGCTTTGTCCGTAGTTTCTATGAGGTATTGAAAACCGCTACCCAACGCGGGGTGCTGGATCGGCTGTTTGTGACGGGTGTGACACCACTGATGCTCGACAGCATGACCAGTGGCCTCAACATCGGCAAAAACTTATCCTTGCACGAAGATTTCAATGAAGCGATTGGCTTTACCGAGGCCGAAGTCACCACCTTGTTACAACCATTGGCAGACCACTGTAGGCTGGGATTGGAGATGCTACGGGAGGATGCAAGGCTCTGGTACAACGGCTACCGCTTCAACCTGAAAACCGATATCAGTGTGTATAACGCGAACATGCTGCTGTATTTCGTGGACAATTTCGACTGCAAACGCTGCGAATACCCGGAGCCGATGCTGGATGGGAACATTGCCTCCGACTATGGTAAGATCATGAAAATGTTCAGTATTGGCAACTGGGATAGCAATTATTCAGTACTGGAGTTGCTGATCAACACCGGGGAGGCGCAAGCTGTGCAACGCCGCAAGTTTGAATTCGATAAGGGGGTTGAGCGGGATGACTTCATTAGCCTGCTCGCCTAAATGGGGTTTATCACGCTCGCGCGCAAGACCTTATCAGGTGAAATCTTTGTCATTCCCAACTACGCCATCCGCGAGTTCTACTTTCATTATTTCAAGGTGGAGCTGGACCGGTGCAACCAATTCAGCATCCCTAATCACACCTTGCGTTTAGCCGTCGAACAATTGGCCGTGAATGTTGATTTCCTACCCTTAATCACGGAACTGGAGCGCGCTCTGCTATTATTATCCAACCGTGATGCGATAGGGATGGATGAGAAGCATGTCAAAGTACTATTTCTAACCTTACTTTACTAGACCCAAATCTATTTCATCCACAGCAAACGCGAGATGGGGCATAAGTATCCTGACATTTTGCTGCTAGAGCGCAACCCGCTGAAAGTCCCTTACTAGCATTTGATTGAGTTGAAATACTGCAAGAAAAGTAAAAAGCTGACCTGAAAGAGGGTTGGGCTGCTAAGCAGCAGGAAGGCATCACACAAGCAAGGCTATCTACACTTAACAGAGGTGCTGAGCTTAAGGGATTTGGTGGCATGGGTCTTGGCTATGGATGGAGAGGTGGTTGATGTGTTGCGGGTGAAATGACTTGGATGAATGCTGCAAGCTTAGGTAATAAGCCACGGCCTGCCGGATAAATCAGTGCGGAGTGGAATAAATACGGTGTGCCTTCGACCGCTTGGATTTTTAAGCGTCCATGCAAAATATCATCCGCGACCACACAACTTGGCAACAAGCCTATGCCCATATTGGCCAGTAAACAGCGCCGGATCACTTCGACATTAGTGAACGCTTGACGAGGTTTTAGATTTAAACCTAAGGCTCGGAAATGTGCCTCGGCAGCGACTCGATAAGTGCAGCCCTCTTCAGTGGTGATCAGCGGATGCTCATTCAAGGCCATTAAACTGAGCATTTGCGCTTGCCAGCGTTCGGGATGGCAGACGAAAACGACATCTTCAGCATATAGTGGATGATAATGGCAAGCTTCAGGGCGTACTTGGCTGACAATAATCGCCGCATCAATCTCGCCGCTTTGCAACGCTTGGCGATAAGCAAAAGGTTCATGCGTGAGCATCACCTCCACTCGTGGGGCATGGAGCTGCAAGGCTTCAATAAGACTGGGTAGGCGATAAATACACATCGAGCTGGGCGCGAATAGTTTTAAGCAGCCACTCGGTTCATGCGCAATACTATGGGCTAGTTGTGTGATCTGTTCAGCGCTATTCAGAAAGTTCTGCAGGTTAGTTTGCAGTTGACGTAATGCGCTGCTGGCAACAATCCCACGCCCCGCCGGTTCAAATAAACTAATTCCTAACTCAGCCGATAGTTCTCGAATCTGTGCTGAAACACTGGATGGTGCTAAGTACAAAGCCTCTGCTGCCCGATTCACGCTGCCCAATTCTAAAACAGTCAACACACTACGCACTTGTCGAGGGGTCATTATGCAAATTCTCCGCATGGTTAGCACAAAAATATTCGCTTTTATTGGATTTGTCAGCTCTTTATGCTGCACAGCATATCTACTAATCAATACGGAGTTCTCGAATGCATTTGTATATTGCTTAT
>AATN01000243.1_pt1 | contig 13253 bp, 4 predicted proteins | sample 270648 | NCBI WGS metagenome assembly AATN01 (sample SAMN02954269, study PRJNA17659) | bioreactor sludge metagenome | biome: terrestrial; feature: bioreactor; material: sludge; isolation source: Enhanced Biological Phosphorus Removal (EBPR) bioreactor sludge | place: Australia: Brisbane, Queensland
ACGGCGCTGCAGGCGGTGAGTGGCGCTTTCAGGCGGGGTCGGCGCTGGCCGCCGACGTGGCGACGCTCGAGCGCCTGGCGGCATTGCCGGTGGCGGTGCCTCCGACCAGCTTCCCGGTCCTGACGCCCTGGCAGCATGCCCGCCTGCACGACGCGAGCCGCAAGTCGGCGCGCGAAGCCGCTCTCGCCAAACTCAAGGCCGTCGATGACGCGCAACTGGCGTTGCGCAGCGCGCAGGCCAGCTACGACCAGGCGCTGCACGCGGCCATGCAGGCCGAGCCCGACGCGACGCCGGCCCAGCTCGACGCGACGACGCTGAGCGTGCAGCGCGCAGCGCTCGACGGCAAGGCGGCCGATCTCGAAGCGGCGCGCACGGCAGTGGACGCCAGCGAGAGGGCAAGCCTGCAGGCCTGGTTCGCCGCCGTTCCAGACGCGCTCTGGGAAGCGCTGGAAAGTCTCGACAGCGCTTTGGCGCGGCTGACGCTGTTGTCCGGGCCGCCGGCAGCGGCCACGCTGCTGGCCGACCTGGATGCTGCCGAGGTCGCCTTGGCGAGTGCGCTCAGCGGGGCACGGCTGACGCAGCGCAAGGCGGCCGGCGCTGGCGCGGCGCACCTGCGCGCCAGTGCCGCGCAGTTGGCCGAAAGCGAAACGCAGCGGCAGCGTGCCGATGCGGTCGCCCGCAGCGCGTCCTTGTTCTGAGCACGGAGAAGACCATGAATGCGAACGACACCCCCGGACTCGGTTGCAGCGGGCTGCCGCTGATCGACCGTTGTGCGGCGAGCCTGCCCGACAATCCCCAGTGCGCGCCGAACTACCACTTCGGCATGCTGCTCGGCGTCGCCGACCTGCGCGCCGAGCAGGGTTTCCACGTCGGCCGCCTGCGCCGCCATCAGCGCCTGCTGCATGGCAGCGGTGTCGTCGCCGGCTATCCGGTCCGTTTCGACGCCGACGACTTCGAACTGCACGTTGGTCCCGGCTACGCGATCGACGCGTTGGGGCGCGACCTGCTGCTCGACAGCGAGCAATGCGTCAGTCTGCCCAAGTGGTGGGAAAAACACGCTGGCGACGACGAATTCGACGATATCGCCTCGGCCAAGGATGCCCGTTTCGACCTCGATGTCGTCGTCTGCTACGGCAGTTGTCTCGACCAGCCGGTCCCGGCGATCGCCGAGCCCTGTGCCGGCAGTGCGGCCGACATCGCCTACGCGCGACTCTGCGAAAACGCGCAACTGGCGCTGCGGCGCCATGTCGACGCGCCGCCTGCAGCCTCGCCGGCCCCCTATCACCTGCTCGGCCGCTGGCTGGGTCTGACCGCCGCGGCCACCGACAGCGAAGGCAAACCGCTGCCTGCCGAGCAGTGGCTCAACGACAGCCTGGCCGGCGTGCAGGCCTTGCCGGCCGACGAGCAGGCGGCGGCGCGCGCCGCGCTGCTGCGCGAGATCAGCGCGCGCGCCGTTGCCGACATCTCGCCCTTCGCCCCGGCGCACGCGCCCGACGAGGCGGATCTCTGCCTGACCCTCGCCCGCCTGCGCGAGGTCCATGTCTGGCAGGACGCCAGCGGCTGGCAGGCGACGATCGGCAGCGTCGAACTCGCTACGCGCAACTCGCTGTTGCCGACGAGCCTGCTGCAGACCTTGCTGCTTGCCGAACCGCCGCCGGCAACGGCCGCCGCTGGCGCCGTCGTCGTCGCCGATGGCGCGACGCTGAGCGGCAGCGACGTCAAGCTCGTCTTCAGCCAGAAGCTGGCGCCGGCCAGCGTCCAGGCGGCGGCTTTCGGTGCCAGCGAGTACATCGACGACGAAGGCTGGAAGACCTTCACGCCGACAGCGCCGGTATATGACGAAAGCGATCCCGCGCGACCCGGCGTGACGCTGACGCTCGACCGGGCGCCGGCCGGTTCGCGGTTGCGCATCACGGTCGTCGGCACGGGCAGCACACCGCTCCTCGGCGCCAATCTGATCCCCGCCGGTGCGCTGCATCCGGGCAGCGACGGTCGCAACCTCACCACCACCATCTTCAGGGGCTAGTCATGGGCAAAAACGAAATCACCGGCGAGACCGTCGAGATCAGCGTCAAGGACGGCGTCGCCTTCATCGAGCAGGCGAGCCCACTGACCCGCCTGCATTACTTCGACGGCCAGTTCCTGCGCGCCGACGCCTTCGCGCTCGAACAGGATTACCACCGCACACGCACGCGCCTGGCCAATCTTGCCGGTGGCTGGGGCGTGGTGCATGGGCTGGGAGTCGCCATCAGCGGCGCGCAGCTCACTGTCGGCGCCGGCTTGGCGGTGACCGCCGCGGGCAACTTCGTTCTCGCCACGGGCGAGATGCACGCGGCAGTTGCCGACTTGCTAGCCACCGCCACGCCAGCGCCGGCGAGCGGCAACGCCGATTTTGCCGATTGTCTGGAAGCGGGCAAGGGCGGGGTCACGGAAACCACCGGGCTGGCCATCTACGAGATCACCGTCGGCCCTGTCGAAGGGCAGTGCGGCAACGAGCCGGTCTTCGGCAAACTGTGCGAGAGCGCCTGTGCGAGCGACTCGCGGCATCCGTGGTGGCGCGAAGGCGTCGTCCTGCGCCTGCGCCCGGTCAACCTGAAACTGCCGGCGAGCAGCGCCGTTGCGATGTCGCTGGTGCATCTGCGCAATCGCGTCGCTTCCGGTTATTTTTCCGCCGAGCCCTGGCTGACGGCGAGCGCCGTCAGTGCCGCGGGTCTCGCCGGCAATCTCTGGTGCGAGCCGGCCGCTCTGTATGGGCGCGACGAAGTGGTGATCGGCCTGCTCGTCCGCGAAGCCGGCATCAATCGCGTTCTCGACGCCTGGAGCGGCCGCCGCGAGCGCATGGATACGCAGGCGCGCGGCTACTGGCAGGGACGCATGACGATGCGCCCGTGGAACGTCTTCGTGGCGCAGATCCTGCAGTTCCAGTGTCAGCTCAGCAGCCTCTTCGACGCCGGCAGCGTGGTCATCACGCCGGCCGACGACTGCGCCGAGTTGCGCCTGCTGCTCGACAAGACGCGCAAGGAACTCGAAGCCCTGCAGAAGAAGTATCGTGATAGCGCCGAGAAGATCGTCCAGTCGTTTGCCGACAAGCCCAGCAAGAAGGGCGCGCTGGAAGCTGCCAACGAGGTCAAGATTGCCTATTCCGAGCTTTACGACCTGAGCAGTCAGCTTGCCGGGGCCGAGTTGGGCAAGGGTGTCCTGCCGGCGCAACGCATGCTCATCAACGCCGGCTTCATCGAGTTGCCGCCCGCCGGTTACCTGCCGGTAGCGGCCGGCAAGGTGGCGCTCGAGGAGCAACTCGCGCGCATCTTCGGTGAGGGGGTTGCGCTCCACTACCACGCGGTGCGGGCCGACGAAATTGCCCATCTGTTGAGCGAAGCGCAGCACCTGCAACGGATCTCGCTGACGCATGGTATCGACCGACCCGGTGAACTCGAGGAGGTCGAGATCTTCGTTCCCGACGGCCAGGTGGTCGACCTGCAGGCGCAGGCTGCGGGCACCTGGTGGCAGGTCGATATGCGGGCAGCGGCGCTGACGGTCTTTGACTTCGGTAGTGACGACGGCAAGTACGAAGCCGTGGACAAGGCATTCGCCGCGCCAGCCGAAGCCGCGGCGGCGGCCGATGGCGCCACAGGTGCCGCCGCCGCGAATGCGGACTTCCAGGACCATGCCAGTAGCAAAGCCGACACGTCGCTGGTTACCCTGACGCTCTCGGGAATGGCGCGCAGCGAAGCGCGCGACGATGGCAGCTATGGTCTGACGCTGACCACCTCGACGGATCCAGCGGAGATTGCGGATCTTGCCCTCGACCGCAAGCAGAACCTGGGACGGCGTGTCGGTGGTTTCAGCGTCTATGTCGCCGGGGACGTGAGCGGCGATCCTTTCGATCTTGGCATCGGCGACGCGCTCGACGTCAAGGCGGAGCTGCGAGTGATCGCCGATGGCCGGGGCACCGCCGGCGCGGTGGCTGGCCAACTGACGGTCCTGTCGCGCCGATCTGTGGACAGTTATGTCGAGTTGCTGGTGCAGATCGACATGGTGGCGATTACTACGGTGCATGGCGGAACGGAGACGCCGCGGCCGGACACCCGCCGCAGTACGCTGCGCCTGGCGATGCTGCGTCGGGGCGACGGCGACACCGGCAGCTTCATCCTCGACGATCAGCGGCACGACCCGGCGAGTTCGCCGGTGTTCGTCGACTGGCAGGACTCGCCGCGCCACGCCACCCTCTCGGTGAGCACCGCCAGCGAGGCCGGCAAGGCCGTGTTGCAGCAACTGGTGCGGGCGCTGGTGAGTACCGATGCTTCGCTTTCCACCAGCGCGATGCTGGTGGCGCGTCAGGAGTTGCTGGTGATGAGCGCCCTGGCCGGCATGCCGTCGCCGGCGAGCGCGCTCGGTGCGTCGGTGATGAACACGCTGCTGGCCATTGCCGAAGTGACCGACGATGCCGCTTTCCTGGCACGCGCGCGCCGCCGCCTGTTTCCGACGCTGGGCGTGCTGCCGGCGCAGCAGGTGCGCGCGGTGCAGGACTGGGTGATGTTCCGGCGTGCGCGTACGCATCTCTGCGGCCCGGTGTGTGCGCCGCTCGTCGTCCCGGCGGTCGAGGCCTTCCAGGTCTGGCATCTGCGGCTGGAGACACTCAAGGATGTCGACCTTCTGAAGGCCGCCCTCGACAAGGGCGATGCCGAGATCCTCGCGCGCTTCAAGTTCCAGCGCGTGGGTATTCTGCGCTTCCGTGACGAGAGCACCTTTGCCGAAGAGTCCGCCGACCGCGTGTTGGCGATGTGGCGGCTGGCCGCGCCGGCGCCGCAGGTGGTCCTCGGGCGAGTCTGGGAAAGTGCGCCGACGACCGGGCAGGGCTGGCAGAACCACTTCCGCCTGCGCAACATGCTGCAGCAGATCGCCAGCCTGACCAAGCCGCCGGCGGCCGGCGAAGGGGCGCTGGCGGCCGTTCCGCCACCACCGCCGCCGCTCGCCGATGGCGCGCTCGATGGCGGCATGCTGGTGGTCAGCGTGCTCAGCGGCGAGACACGCAACGCACTGCTGATCTACGGTAACTGGGATGCCCCGAACCATTACCTGACCAAAGAGGCTCCGCGCAGTCCCATGGAGTTTTCCGACAACGCGCCGCAAGGCTCGGCACTGGCCAACTTCATCGCCTCGCTGAACGCCGACCAGCCGGTGCGTGGCGTCACTCTGGCAACGACCAAAGCAGCACCCGATGCCGGCGCTGCGGCGCGCCTGAAGACCGTGGTCGAAGCACTGGTGGCCGCCGGCAAGCCGGCTCCGGCAGCCGCCCGTCAGGTCGTCGAACAGATCAACACGCACGACCGCGGTCAGCTCACCGAGATCGGGCTCGTCCCCGACGACTACGACGAAGTCATCTTCTTCGAACTCAACGACGGTTGATGAGGCCGACCAGCGATGCCTGCCGCCGCCCCGCCCGCTGCTGACTTCAAGAAACCGGCGACGCCGTCCGCGGCGGCCGGCCAGGCCGAACACGGCAAGAACCCGGCGGCCGCGGCAAGCAAGCCGGGGGAGCGGCAGGCCGACGCTGGCAAGCAGGCTCACCAGGGGCCGGCTGGCGCGCCGCCGGCAACGGCGAAGGCCGGCGCGGCGGCACCTGCCAGCGGCAACCAGCAACGCTTTGACCGCATGGCCGTGCGCGCCAAGCTGGCGGTCAGCGAGCCGGGTGATGCCGTCGAACGCGAAGCCGATGCGGTTGCCGAGAGAGTCATGCGCATGCAGGAGTCGGTGGCTGCGCCGGCCAAGCCGCCGGGCCCTACCCCCGCGAGACCGGCGGAAATCAAGCGCAAGGAAAATCCTCGGGGCAAGGATGCACGGACCGCCGGTGCGTCGGCCGTCAAGGGCGCAGCACCCGGGAGACCTGCGGCGGCCGGCCAAGGGAAGCGTGATGGCGGAACGCCGGGAGGCGCAGGCCCGGCAGCAGGCGAGGAGATCAAGCGCAAGGAGCAGCCCAACGCAGGCCCGGCCAGCAGCAATCAGGGCAGCGCGCAGAGCGCCGTGGACCGCCCCGGAACGATGCAGGAACTGATGGAACGCCTCGGTCCCGGCGAACCTCTCGACGGCGACACACGCGCCTATTTCGAGCGGCGCATGGGTTGCGATCTCGGCGCCGTGCGCATCCACACCAACGTTGCGGCGGCGCAGAGTGCCGCACAGATTCAGGCCCGCGCCTTCACCTACGGCAAGCACATCGCCTTTGCCAGCGGCGAGTTTCAGCCACAGAGCGAGTCCGGCAAGCGGCTGCTCGCTCACGAGTTGGCACACGTCATCCAGCAGGGCGACGGCAGCGTCGCCCGCATGATCATGCGTCTCGCTGCCGCCGGCAGCGCTTCCGCGAGCAGCAGTGATTTCGAGGTGACGCACGCCGATCTCGAAGTGCCACCGATCAAGGCGCGCCACTTGGGCGGTTATACGGAGCTGGCCGGCAAGAGCCTGCTCAGGCGCAAGGGAGCCTACGACGCGAGTACGCGCGGTACCAAGCAGATCAAGGAATGGACCGACAACGTCAAGCCGGACATCAACAAGATACCCGCGGCGCGGCGGCCCAGCGCCGGTACGGGCTTCAACCTGAATCTGGAGGTTGCCGGGGGCGCCACCGCCAAGGTCATACCGGCCAGCAGCCTGGACGAACTCACGCGCCTGCTGCAGCGACCGACCTGGAACGCCGCTGGCGAGGCCAAAGAGTTCCAGGTCGACCACATGGTCGAGTACCAGCTGGGCGGGGCGGATGCCATCGACAACATGGAACTGCTCAACCAGGAGCACAACGGCAGTGTCGGCAGTTCGTTCAGTCATGGCATCAAGCGTACCGTGCGCGAGGAAATCCAGGCCGATCCGACGAAGCCGGCGCTGGCCGGCTACGGCGGCCCACGTAACGCCGCCGGTGACCCGACCGCCGAAGGCGTCATGGAGACCATGAACGTCGTCTTCAAGAAAGTGAAGGGGCGAGCGCGCGAATCGGGCAAGAAGGAAGGCGGCTCGATGTTCTGGAGCAAGGAGCAGATTGCGGCGCTGGATCATGTGCTGCCGATGCTCGGTGGTGCAGGAAATCTGGATGGCACCGCCACCAGCTTCGCACTGCTCTCGCCGACCGGCAACCTGCTCATCGCCCAACTCGCGCACGGCTGCAACGAGAACAAGATCAAGATCGGCGAGAGCCAGTCCGGTGGCATGGCGGGCTTCACGATGAAGCTCCTGGTGCTGAACCCCGGCTACAACGACGCGGCTGCCGGCACCAATATCGGCACCCTCGAAGGCGTGCTCAATTTTGGGCCGTCCGTCGCCATTCCGCCCGGCAACGTCAGTGTCGGGGTCTCCCAGGCGCAGAGTCCGGGAAAGTATTCGGGCAAACTGGGCACTCCCACGGGTGCCGGCCTGCCCAACCAGGTCGACTTCAAGCCGATGAGTCCGCTGCAGCTCAGCGGCATCACCCTCGGCAAGGGCGTCTTCGGCAAGGCGACCCTGCAGCCCAGCCATCCGGCACTGAGCGGGTTGAACATCCCGGCCCAGATCCAGGATGGCAAGCTCGGCATCTTCTACACGATAGACGCCACGCCGCTTGGCCATAAACTGAAGATTCCCGGACTGCGGATCGAGTCGGCGGGCATCACGCTGGGCTACGACGGCACCGACTTCAGCGTCGGCGGCGGCGCCGAGTTCACCATTCAGAAGTTCGGCAGCGGCTTCCTCAACGCCTCAATCGACTCGTCGAGCAACTTCGAGCTGAATGGCGGCTTTCGCGCCGACAAGCGGCTTTTCGACCAGGCCGACATGAAGCTGTGGTATCGCAGCAAGGGCGGCTTCGGTGGCAGCGGCACGTTGGCCATCACCCAGCCCGGCAAGGTCAAGGGCCTGAAGAGCGCCAGCCTCACCGCCAGGTACGAGGACTCGGTGTTCTCCGCCACCGGCAACGTGGTGCCCGACATTCCAGGGCTCAAGACAGCTTCGCTGAGCGTCAAGTACGAGAAGGATGAACTGCTGATTACCGGCACCCTGGGCATTGACGACAAGGTGCCGGGTGTCGAGAAAGCGGACATCACGGTCACCGTCAGACAGGGCGACAAAGACTGGAAGGTTGCCGCCAGCGGCGATGTCACCCCGAAGCTGCCGGGCCTCAGCGGCGCCAAGCTGAAGTTCAGCTATGACGACGGGTCGGTGCTCGTCGAAGGCGAATTCAGCCTCAAGAAAGGTCCGCTCGACGGCAAGGTGACGGCGGGGGTCACCAACTCTGCGGTCGATGAGAAGACCGGGGTACGGACCGGCAAGGGTTCGGGCAGCGACTTCAAGGTGTTCGGCGCTGCCGATATCCAGGCCGAGTTCATCAAGGACAAACTGGACGGAAAGCTCAAGCTGCGCTTGTTGCCGGACGGCTCCTTGCGCGTTGGCGGCGGGCTGACGAGCAAGGATTTCGAGGTCTTCGGCAAGTACCCCAAGGACGGCGGCGAGTTCTTCAACAAGACCTTCTCGACGCCGCCGGTGCCGCTCCCTGGACTTGGCTTTGCGGTAGGGTCGGTGAGTGTCGGCATTACCTTCTCCGCCTCGATCACAGCCAAGGCGCATGCCAGCGTCGGTCCCGGCAAGCTGACGGGAATCACCGTCGAGATCAAGGAGTTCGACCCTGCCCGTGTTGACTTCGCGACACTGGAAATCGGCGGCGGCGGCACGTTCGCGGTGTATGCCGATGCCGGTTTCGGCGCCGACGCCAAAATCAACCTCATCTTCGGCGCGGCGGTGGCGGAACTGGTCGGCAGCGTCGGCGCCGAGGCGACGGCCGGTATCCCGGCGGACAAGCCGATCCTCTCGGCGAAGTCCGATTTCACCTACAGCCAGGCAAATGGGCTGGACATCAGCAACACGCTGGCCCTGGACATTTCTCCGGAATTGAAATTCAGACTCTTCGGCGAAGTGTCGGCGCGTCTCAATCTCCTCGTCGACACCGTCACGGTGTGGAAGAAGGACTGGACACTAGCCGAGGCCAAGTACAAGCTGCCGATCGGTATCAAGGCCTCGGGCAGCCTGGGCTACAACTCGAAGAGTGGCAAGATCCGGCCCGAGAAACCTGCCGATGCCATCAAGGTCGAACAGCCCAAGCTCGATGGCGACGCCATCAAGGGCGTGGCGATGGGGGATCCGGCGCCACCCGCGATCAAGACGGTCGACAAGGAAAACACGGCGGTTACCGACAACAGCGCCCTGCTGTGTTCAATGCCGGTTTCGGCGGCCACCTCGTCGCAAGCGCCGCCCATGGTGTCCCAGGCCCCCAACAAGTCGGTCATGCCGCGTCGCGCCCCGGACGCCGAGACATCCGCTCCGGCCGCGGTCGATGAAAGCCTGATCAACCGTCTGGGAGTCGGTGTCGAACTCGACCTGCCGACGCGCGGCTACTTCGAGCAGCGCATGCAGGCCGACCTGTCGCGCGTCCGCATACATAGCGGCCTCGCGGCGGCCCGCGAGGCCGACCGACTGGCGGCCGATGCCTTCACGGTGGGCGACCATATCGCCTTCGCGCAGGGCGAATACAGGCCGGATACGCCCGCAGGCCAGGAACTGATCGCCCATGAGCTGGCGCACGTAGCGCAGCAGCAGGGCGGCGGCGATCCGATCGTTCTGCGCTGGCCGGCGGTGACGCGCACGCCGGCGCAGACGTCCGAGACGCCGGCGAGCATCCGGGCGATGACGCTGTCCGGCTTCTCGATGCTTACCGAGAGCCAGCTCGATTGGGCGACGAGCCCGGCCTTGCAGGCCGATGCGGCGGCGCTGGCGGCGTTCCGCGACCTCGATCGTTTTGCCGAGCGGCCGAACGTCCTCGCGGGGGCCGGCGATCTCAATGTCGGGGACATCATCACCAAGGGCATCCCGGCGATTTACGCGCCGCTCGAAAAATACGCCGAAGGAGCGGCGACCGACCACACCGCGTGGCTGCGTTCGACCAGCAACATCAACGAGGCCGAGAGCTGGGGGCGCGATCTGACGACGCTGGAAGCCGCCTGGCCGGCGGCCAACCTGTCGCTGGTCATGCGCGCGCCGCCAAATCCGGCAGCGAGCAAGGGACCGTTCGAGAAGCTCGTCGATCCGGCGGCGCCCGAACTGACTAATTTCGTCAGCTACCTGACGAGCTGCACGCCGGTCCTCTCGGCCAACGACGGCAGCGAAGTCGATTCGTTTCTGGATCTGCGTCGCGAAGGTGCCCTGCCGCATACCTATCACGGCCGCATCAACTACGCGCGCACCTATCACCATTTCACCAAGGGAACGCTCGACGGTCTGGTCGGCAACGAGGCTTGGCCGCCAGTGGCACAGTGGTCCTGGTCGCCGTTGCGGCGGCCGTTGACCGTCGTGCTTTACCCGGCGGTCGATGACAACGGGGCTTTCCATCGCAATCTTGGTCTGCAGGCGATGGTCACGAGCAGCGACATCCTGACCATCGTCATCGAAGGGCATGCGACGGTCGGCGGCTATCAGTCGCAATTGGCACCGGTAGCCGCGCGCTATGGCATCAATGGCCAGATCCACCAGGCTCTGATCGGCGGGCACGGCAACTCGACGGTACTCAATCTGGCCGGCAGTGCCGGCGCGGCGATGAGCGTCGACGCCCTCGGCACCAGCGGCGCGACGGGCGCCAACACGACGGCCCTGATGGCGGCACTGACCGGCTTGATGAGCGGTAATCCGGCGCAGCGCCGGATCGTTCTCGATGCCTGCCTGACCAACTCGCACGCCGTCGGCACGGCGCTGCGGGCCTTGCCGGCGGACGCCGCCGCCGACGTCAACACGGCAATTGGTGCCGACCCCAGCCTGCGCGACGTGGTAGCGACAGCGGCCGGTCCAGGCGCCACGGTGCTTGGCGCCGACGCGTCGTTCGCGCCCTCGCAAACCACCTTCCTCACCCCCGGATCGACCGACATCGGCCTGAGCGTGCCCGGCGACCCCGATCTGGTCGCCGACAAGCTGGTTTACGTCGAATTCGGGACCGAACCGACCGGCTGTCTGCGCGCCGTACTCGAGTGCTGGGCCCGCGACCAGATCGCCGGCACGCACGCCTGCCGCGATGCCATGTTGCGCCGGATCGGCGCCGGGCGATCGACGCACGTCGCCGCGGCGGCGACAGATACCTGGCGCGAAAGCGTCATCCAGCCGCTTTACGATCTGGCCGCCAACCACTATTGGGGCAGCGGCGAGGCCATCCGTCAGCTTGGCGAACTGGCCGACCGGATTTTCGTCCTGTACATGGAGAACCACTCGTCTGCCGCCCAGATCGACAACGCGCTGGCGGTGATCGCCGGCAATGTCGCGCACGTCAATCAAGTATTCGGCCGCGTCACCGCCGACCCGACGAGTACCGGGAACATGCGCGTCGCGATCACGCTCGAGCAGGTGTGGATGCAGTACAACCACGCGCGTCGCGGCCAGTTCATGACCGAACTGGCCCGTTACGGCAGTTGCGCGCTGGCTTCCCCACACGTCGACATGAGCCTCGTCATGCCGCAACTGGCCGATCTGTTGCTCTTGCCACCGGTGGCGGCCCAGCTCAAGGTCGCCTTGCTGGCGGCACGTCATGCGCCGGTGAGCTCGCCACCGCCGTCGCCGCTGCCGGCGCACATCGCTTACCTGCGCGGCCTGCTCGGCGCCGGTCCGACGTTCCCGGCGGCAGCCGGTATTGATGCCGCGCTCGGTCCGCTGGGGTCCGAGGAAGACATCCTCGCCGCCATCGGCCGGCCGCTCGCCGGAGCCCCCGATCCGACGCGCCCGCCAAACGCCAACATCAACGTCGGGCGTGCGGACGTGCCCGACCAGAACGAGTTCGCGGTGACGCCCCTGCGCCGGAACGGTGTGGTAGCGACGGTGCGCGACGATCTGATGGTACGCAGCCGCCCCACCACCGCGACGAACGCCAACATCTTTGCGCGCCTGCCCGGCGGTACCCGCGTGCAGGTCATCGGTGAATTCCAGACCTGGTACGTCATCGAGCAACCGGGCAGCACCGGCTTCGTGGCCAAGCGCTACATCACGCTGCTGCCCTGACCGGTCTGCGAAACGCCCCGGGTCCGGCAGGCCAGCGGGAGGACAAATCCGGCTCGGCCCGGCATCGGCACGGGCTCGCCCGGTGGCGGGATGTGCGTGCCGCCCTTGCGGCGTTCGCCGGCCTCAGAGCCGTTCGAACGGAATCGGCTTGCCGGTGAGGAATCCCTGGATGAGCCGGAAGCCCATGTCGCGGCAGATCTCCGCCTCGGCTTCGAGTTCGATGCCTTCGGCCAGTGGCACCGAGCCCAAGTCGAGCACCAGCTTGACGAGATCGCTGACGACGCGCCGCTTGCGGTCGCCGGCGAGGTGGATATCATGCAGCAGTCCCATGTCGAACTTGACGAAATGGGCCGGCGCTTCGCCGAGTTCGCTCAAGCGCGCCTGACCGGCGCCGAAATCGTCGTAGGCGAAGCGCACGCCGATATCGCGAAAACGTGCGGCGAGATCGATCAGGCGCGCGGTTTCGGTCACCGCGGTCTCATGGATCTCGATCACCAGATCCAGTTCTGGCTGGTGGCGGCGCAGATGGACCAGCGAGGCGAAGAACTCCCTGCTGAACGTTTCTTTCGGATGCGTGTTGGCAAACAAGGGAAAGCCCGGCAAGCGTGGTGCAATCTCCGCCAGGCTGAAGCGGCGGAAGGCGACGCTGAGCTCGACTTCGCGATCGAGTGCGGTGGCCAGCGAGAAGAGGCGAATCGGTGCCGACGGCAGTCGCGGGTGGTTGGCTCGACCGAGCAATTCGTAGGCGACGATCTTCCTGCTGATCGAATCGACGATCGGTTGCGCGGCGCCCGACACGCCCTCGCCATCAAGGAGATCGAGGAACTCGGGCTCGTTGGGAACGAAGAGTTCCGAGAGTGCCAGGCCGTTGGGCACCAGCATGGTTCCCATCTGGTCGATGCGCGTCTGATCCAGCGCACGCATGCGCACGCGGAATTCGGCGGTTCCGAAATGCACGATGTCGTTCTCGTCGAGCAGGCAAGAGCCTTCGATGCGGCGGCGACCGCCGAACTCTCGACGATATGACCCAGATCGGCGAGCAGCCCGTCGGAGACGTCGATTGCGGCGTTCGCCAGGCCGCGCAGGCGCAGTTCGAGCCCCAGTTCGACACGCGGCAGCGGTCGCTGCAGGGTGGCGATGCAACGGTCTGCCAGGGCGGCGGGAAGCTGCGTCCGGCGCTGCAGGTGAGCCAGGCCGAGTGCGGC
>AATN01000244.1_pt1 | contig 13244 bp, 17 predicted proteins | sample 270648 | NCBI WGS metagenome assembly AATN01 (sample SAMN02954269, study PRJNA17659) | bioreactor sludge metagenome | biome: terrestrial; feature: bioreactor; material: sludge; isolation source: Enhanced Biological Phosphorus Removal (EBPR) bioreactor sludge | place: Australia: Brisbane, Queensland
CGATGGTCCCGCCGTCAAGCCGTGGCGGGGTGCCGGTCTTCAGCCGCCCGACGGGCAACTGCAGCTCACGCAAACGCGCGGCCAGCGAACCCGCCCGCGGATCACCCATGCGACCGCCGGTGTAGTTCGTGAGGCCGACGTGAATCAGGCCGTTGAGGAAGGTTCCCCGTGGTCAGGACGACCGAGCGCGCGGCAAAGCGCACCCCCAGCTGACTCACCACGCCGGCGACGCGATCGCCGTCGAGGATCAGGTCGTCACAGGCCTGCGCGAAAATCGTCAGATTCGGCAACTTCTCGAGGCGGCTGCGGATCGCCTGGCGGTACAGAACACGATCTGCCTGCGCACGCGTCGCGCGTACCGCCGGGCCCTTGCTCGAGTTGAGGATCCGGAACTGAATGCCGGCTTCGTCGGTGGCCTCGGCCATGGCCCCGCCGAGAGCATCGACCTCCTTGACCAGATGCCCCTTGCCGATACCGCCGATCGACGGATTGCAGCTCATCGCACCGAGCGTTTCCAGGTTGTGCGTGAGGAGCAAGGTCTTCATTCCCATGCGTGCCGCGGCAAGCGCCGCCTCGGTGCCGGCATGGCCGCCACCGACGACAATCACGTCGAAACGGTCAGGGAAGAGCATTGGCAATCCGGATCTGGCGCACGGCAGTGCGAACGGGAAAGCGGCGAATTCTACGCCAGTTCGCTGAAAGATAACAGGTTTAGCCGTGCTCAGTAGCTGCGCATTTCGCTCCACGGGATCGTCTTGCCGGACTCGACGATGCGGGTATATCGCTCCTCCGCCTCGGCATCGAATTCCGCACGACGCTCGGCCCGCAACCGGTGGACGTGATCTACCGCCGCACCGACGACGACTTCCTCGATCCGGTCAGGCGTATTCCGGCTGGAAGGCCTGCTCCGGATTCGCGGCCGGTCCGTCACCGCTCCAGTACGGGGAGAGTTTCCGCAACTTCGCGATCACCGGCGGTACGGCGGCGATGACGCGGTCCACTTCCTCTTCCGTGTTGTAGCGCGAAAGCGAGAAGCGAATCGTCCCGTGTGCCGCGGTATAAGGGATGGCCATCGCGCGCAGCACATGCGACGGCTCCAGCGAGCCCGAGGTGCAGGCCGAGCCGGAAGACGCGGCAATAGCGAGCTGGTTGAGGAGCAGGAGAATGCCCTCGCCTTCGACATACTCGAAGGCGATGCTCGCCGTATTGGGCAGACGGTAGAGCGTGTCGCCATTGACGAAGGCGTTCCTGACGCTGCCGAGAATCCCTCGCTCGAGGCGGTCACGCAGGCGCTTGACGGTCGTGTTCTCGGCCACCAGATGCTCCTGGGCAAGCTCGCAGGCAACGCCGAGGCCGATGATCGACGCCGAGTTCTCGGTGCCGGCGCGACGCCCACGCTCCTGGTGGCCGCCGCGCAGCAGTGGGCGGAAGCGGGTATTGCGGCGCACATACAGCACGCCGATGCCTTTCGGCGCGTGCAGCTTGTGACCGGACAACGAGAGCATATCGATCTTCGTGCTCTTGAGATCGATGGCGACCTTGCCGACGGCCTGCACGGCGTCGGTGTGGAAAAGGATGCCTTTCGCGTGCGCCATCTCGGCCATTTCCTCGACCGGAAAGAGCGTTCCCGTTTCATTGTTCGCCCACATCGCCGAAACGATCGCCACGCGCTCGTTGAGCAGCGACCGGTATTCGTCGAGGTCGAGCCGCCCCTTGCGGTCGACGCGCAGGCGATGCACGACGTAGTCCTCCTTCTCGAGGTAGGCGCACAGGCTCAGGATCGCCGGATGCTCGACCATCGTGGTGATCACCGTCCGCCGTTCGGGGTTGGCTTTCAGCGCCGAGAGAATGGCCGTCGCGTCGGACTCGGTGCCGCAGGAATTGAACACGATTTCGCTGTCGTGGGCCGCGCCAAGCAGCGACTGGACCTGCACGCGCGCCTGCTTGATCGCCTTGCCGACCTGCGAGCCGAAACTGTGGATCGAGGAAGCGTTGCCGAACTGCTCGGTAAAGTAGGGCAGCATCGCCGCCACGACGGCGGGATCGCAGGCCGTCGTGGCGTTGTTGTCCATGTAGATCGGTTGCATGGCTTGTCCTCTCGGATGACGGTTAGGCGCGGGCCAGCGCGGCGACCGGCAGCACCTGGACGAGTTCGCCCAGGGCTTCAATGAGCTTCTGCTGCACGCCGCCGAGGGTCGCGGCTTCCATCGAGCATCCGCGGCAGGCGCCGGTGAGTTCGACGTAAATCTTCTTGCCGTCGACCTCGACCAGGGTGACATCACCGTGGTCACGTTGCAGCGATGGGCGGATGGCTTCGAGCGTCTCCTCGATCCTGCGGATGCGCTGGTAGTTGGTCAGCTTCGGCTTGCCCGGTACCTCGCCAGCCGCCGGCCGCGCCTTGACCGGCTTCGCCTCATTGGCGTAGAGGCGACCGTTGACAGCGATGAGGATGTCCTCGATCTTCTCGTGGCAGGCCGAGCAGCCGCCGCCGGCCTTGGTGTAGTTGGCCACCTCCTCGATCGTCCGCAGGCTGTTGGCGCGCACCGTGTCCTCGATCATCACGGCGTCGATGGCGAAGCACTTGCAGACCAGTTCGCCCTCCTCGTGATCATCCTTCCAGCTCTCGCCGCGATAGTTGGCGACGGCGGCCTGCAGTGCCTCGCGCCCCATCACCGAACAGTGCATCTTTTCCGGCGGCAGTCCGTCGAGATAGTCGGCGATGTCCTGGTTGCTGACTTGCAGCGCTTCGTCCAGCGTCTTGCCCTTGATGATCTCGGTCAATGCCGACGACGAGGCGATCGCCGAGCCGCAGCCGAAGGTCTGGAAGCGTGCATCGTCGATGACCTCGGTTTCCGGGTTGACCTTGAGCATCAGGCGCAACGCGTCACCGCACTTGATCGAACCGAAATCGCCGATGCCGTTGGCGTTCTCGAGCGGCCCGGAGTTCCGCGGGTTGAAGAAGTGCTCGCGCACCTTCTCGGAGTAGTCCCACATGGCGATCTCCTCAGCCCGCGAACGACTGGCCGCAGGCACAGGCACCCGCGACATTCGGATTGTTGAACTTGAAGCCGGTCTGCGTGAGGCTGTCGACAAAATCGACGGTCAGGCCGTCGAGCATCGAACTGCTCAACGGATCGACCAGCAGGCGGGCAGCGGCACCGACGTCGAACTCCAGGTCGTCGTCGCCTTTGTCCTGTTCGAGACGCAGTCCGTATTGCAGGCCGGCGCAGCCGCCGCCGGATACAAAAATGCGCAGACCGGCGACCGGGGTCTCGGTGGCCTTGACGAAGCGGCTGATTGCCTTCACCGCGGCGGGGGTCAGATGGATCATGAGCTGCTCTCCTTGAGATGGGGCGGGTTCCCTGAGTTCATCCTCGCAAGCTTCGTACCAGCCCTGCCGATAACCCGCAACACCATGAATTTCCACTCGTTCCGCGATTTCACCCGAAGTGGAGTGGGTCTCTAATGGGTGTCGCAAACGCGACACGCCGAATTGCGACACGCTCCCGGGCGAGCGGCAGGCGCGCAGAGCTCGCCCTGCTCACGCCGCAGCAGCCTCGTAGGTGTAGCAATCCTTCGGGCAGACGCGACCGCAGGCGCCGCAGCCGATGCAGTCGGCGCCGTTGGCGATGGTCATCACCATCATTTCGTCATCGTCATCGGCATCCTCGTCGGCGTCGGCCAGCAACTGCTCACTGCGCTCGACCAGATCGAGGACGTTGCGCGGACACACCTTGTAGCAGCGGCCGCAGCCAATGCACTTTTTCGGATCGAGAAAACTGACGAACTGCGGGGTCCATTCGTCCCCACCGCGGGTGCGTCCGGTGATGATGCCCATACGCTTATCCTTTCTGTGCCGCCTGCAGGCGGGCGTTGGCTTCCGCCCACGCCTGGCAGGCCGCGAGCGTTGCCTGTGAAATTTCCGGAAGCTCCTGCCAGGCGGCAGGCAACCTGTCTTCGACCAGATCGTGAAGTCGCGCGGCCTGCTCGCCGGCGAGGCGCTTGAGCTTCTTCACTTGCCGATCGAGTTCCCTGATGTCGTCTTCGCTCATGCTTGTCGCCTCACATGCCGGCCACTTCAGGGAATCGGCCGATGACGCCGAGCGCCACGGCGAGGTGCTTGTCGGCCTCGCTCTTCATCTTCGACAGGGACTCGAAGCCGAAGCGATGTACGTCGCGCAGCGTCCGATCCATGACCACCAGCTTGCCGACGGTGATCAGCGCACGCCCAAAGCCTTCGTGGGTGATCTGCACGAAGGGCACGGCCATCTGGCCGCATTCCTTTTCGATGAGTACCGCAATCGCGTTGTGGAAAGCCTTGACGCGGGCCAGCGTCAGCTCGTCGGGATCGCCGATGGTCGGCAGCGCGCGCTTCTGCTCCTTGCTCAGCACGTAGCCGGCGAGGATCGTCGGCACCGGCTTGCCGTCCCACTGCCCGTAGCTGTCGAGCGCCCGCGTCTGGCGCAGCATTTCCCTGATGAAGTCGGTGGCATAGATTGGCGCATCGGCGGGCTCGATCGCGGATACGGGGGCAAGACCTGCAGTCATGGGCTTTCTCCAGGAAATGACTGGGATGGACAAGTGACGGAGGCGGCCGGCTGCACGTGGTCGGCGAACAGCCGGCGGTGCAGCAGGCGGACCAGGAACAGGCCGGTGGTCAGGCCGATGGCGGCGCCAAGGGCGGCGGCGGCGTCGCCGGCGAAAGACAACAATGCGGCGCCGAGCAGCAGAGTCACGGCCGGCAGCAGATAGCCGATCGCCATCCCGAGCGTGAAGTTCGTCTGCTCCAGCTTGAGCACTACGGGGTCGCCGACGACCGCATTCGCCGGCGTGGTGATGCGCACCGACCGTTCGGCGCCACTGCCGCAGACGGCGCGTGCCCGGCAACCATGGCAGCTCGAGGCGACGGCGATGCGCACCTCGGCCACGTCGCCGCGCACGTCAACCACCCGGCCGCGGGCTTCGAGAGTGGCCGGCATCATTCGTCCCAGCCTTCGTCAAGCATGCGATCGAAGCGGGTGCTGTCGCCCACCTGCCGGCGGATCGCCTTGTCGACCCAGGCGGTGCCGCCGCTGCAGATCGCCCGGCTGAGCTGCTGCAACAGCACGTCGATCGCGGCCTCATCGTCGAGGCGGATCGGCTGCACGCCGACGGCCAGCAACTGCTTCACTGCCGAGGCGCCGGCCGCCAGGCAATAGACGGCGGCACAACCCGCCAGCGACGCCACCCGCGCCGGCAGTCTGCCTTCGTTGTCCTCCCTGGCGGCCGGCGGGAACTCGACGATCTCGACCAGCCGTGCCCGCTCACCATCCAGGGAATAGACGGCAAAGCCCTCGGCAGCGCCGAAGTGCTGATTCACCGTGCTGCGGTCGTTGCTGGCGAAGGCTACCTTGAGCATTCCCGGCGCCTCGCTAGTGGCGGACCAGGCCAGCGCCAGACGGCGCCCGCGCCGCTGAGTCGCTCTCGCTGCCGGCCCGGTAGATCGATCGATGGACAGGGATGTCATGGTGGTTCCCGAGGAAGAGATTGGCGATATCGAACAAGGCCTGGCGCGCGCCGCGATAGCCGACCCAGGTCCGCGCATAGCCACCCACCCAGTCATACTGGGGAAAGCCGGCGCGCAACAGCGGCACTTGCAGACGCTGCGCGCTGGGCGCGGCGTGCGAGTTGGCGACGATGAGCTGGGCGCGCTGCGCCAGTGCCGCACGTTCCAGATCCTCGAGGTCGCCAATGCGCACGCTGACCGCCGGCAGGTCGGCGAGCACCTCGGCGCGCGTCGACGCCACCGCCGCGACGACTTCGCCGCCGACGCCGGTGAGGAACTGACCCAGCGCCACCAGCAGATCGGGGTCGGCAGCGATACCGATGCGCAGGAAGCCGGTCATGAAATGCGTGTCGACCATCGCGTCCTGCAGTTGTGCCCGCTGGCGCTCGATGGCGGGAGGTACCGACTGCCCCGAGATTTCGGCCAGTGCGAGGATGAAGGCATCACAGGCATCGAGGCCGAGCAGATGATCGAAACGATAATCACGGACGCCGCTGCGCGCGCGCAGAAGATCGGCCGCCTTGTGCAGCGAACGACCAATGACGAGGGTGGCGACGGCCTCACCGAGCCCGGCGATGGCCGCTTTCGGGGTTCCCCCCAGGGTCAGCGGTGTGCTGTCGTGATCGATCAGATGGCCGTCGAGTGAATCGCCGAGGTCGGGCAGAACCACCGGCAGCAGACCGAAGGCCTCGATCGATTCCTTGATCGCTTCAATGTCCCCCGGCGTCAGCATCGACGACGCGAGGACGTTCACCTGCCGGCTGCCGCCCGCGGCTGGCGCCGGCCCGCGGCCGTTGGGGAGCAGCGTGTCGATGATCGCCTCGACGGCGAGGGCAAAGCCGGTCTCCAGGCAGCCGCTGTAGTCCGGTGTGTTCACCGGCACCACGGCCGTGTTCGAGAATTCCGGATGACGACGGCGGAACTCGCGCACCAGACGCTGCACGTCGCAGCCCTGGGTCTCGGAGAGCCCGGTGGTCGGCAGGCCGATGATTTCCGGCCCGCTCTTTTCGCAGAGCACGCGCAGGCCCTCGATGACGTTCTCGTCGGCGCTCATGATGCTCGACACCTGATCCATGGCCGTCGTCTGCAGCGGGATCGGCTCGCGAAAATGGCGCACCAGGAACACCTTGCCGAAGGCCGTACAGCCCTGCGAGCCGTGCAGCATCGGAATCGCCCGCCGCAGACCGAGGAAGGCCAGGGCGGCGCCGATCGGCTGACTGGCTTTCAGCGGATTCACCGCCAGCGGCTTGGCGCGCTTGAGGATCTCAGGCATGGGCTTCTCCGGCAACCGGCAGCGCTGCGCCCGCGGCCGGCGCGGCGTGCCACGGGGCCGGCGCGGCGTGCCACGGGGCCGGCGCCCGCACCTTGTGCCACACCGGCGATTCGAGCGTCAGCGCGAGTTGGCGCACCAGTTCCAGCATGCCGCCGTAGCCGGCGTAGCCGAACTCTCTTTCCTGGTTGATGTCGAGGAAGGGGATGCGGGCTTTCAGTGCCGTGTACAAGTTCCGCCCGCCGGCGATCAGAATGTCCGCCTGGTAGTCCTTGTAGGCCTGCAGCAGCGCCTTCGGGCTGCCGTCGGTGATCATCTTCGTCGCTTCACCCATGATCTCGCGAATGCGCGCCTTGTCCTCCTCGGTCGACTTGTTGGTGCCGGTGGCAACCACCGTCATGCCCAGGTCCTGCAGCGCCGACACCACCGACCAGCTCTTGACGCCGCCGGTGTAGAGCAGCACCCGCTTGCCGGCCAGCCGCGCCCGCCAGGGCTCGAGGGCGGCGCGAATGGCGGCCTCTTCGCGGGCGATCATCAGCTCGGTGCGCGCCGCGAGATCGCTGTCGCCGAGCAAGCGGGCAAAGTCACGAAAAGCCTGCGAGGTATCGGTGATGCCGTAGAAGCTGCCCTCGAAGAAGGGGACGCCGAAATCGCTTTCGAGTTTGCGCGCGACGTTGAGCAGCGCCTTGGCGCAGACCACCATCGACGCCTGCGCCCGATGCATGGTCTGCACCTCGTGGAAGCGTGCGTCGCCCGAGAGCGTGCACAGAATGCGCAAGCCCAGCTCGTCGAACAGCGGCGCGAGGTACCAGAACTCGCCGGCGATGTTGTATTCGCCGATGAGGTTCACGTCGTGTACCCGGATACCCGGCCGTTGCGCCGACGCGACGACCGGTGCCGGCTCGCCGGTGCCGATCACGTACTTGAACATGGCTTCGCCGGCGATGCGGTTGCCGAGGTTCTTGGTGCCGTAGAAGCCGGCGCAGTCGACCGGCACCACCGGCACCCCCCAACGCGCGCTGGCCGCCCGGGCTACCGCCTCGAGGTCGTCGCCGATCAGCGCCGGAACGCAGGTCGAGTAGAGGAAGACGGCCTTCGGCGCGTAGTCGTCGATCGCCTGCTTGATGGCCAGAAACAGCCGCTTCTCACCACGCCCCATGATCACATCCTGCTCGGTGAGATCCGTGGTCATGCCGATCCGGTACAGGGTCGGGCCCGACGAGCGCGCGCCGCGGTTGTCCCAGGAGGCACCGGCGCAGGCGATCGGCCCGTGGACGATGTGGGCGACATCTGCGATCGGCAGCAGCGCTATCTGCGCGCCGTCGAACGAGCAGCCACCCGCCGTGGCGCCTGGTTTGGTGCGCGCACAACCGGATTTCTCGTTCCTGTTGTGAGCACAGGCGGGCTCGTTCAGCAGTTGGGCAATTTCGGCTGTCTTCATGGCGTCAGTCCTTTGTTCACCGGCATGACGCAATTGCCGTGCCAACGCTAAGCGCCTGATTCCTCGCCCTTGCACCAGGCCGGGCGCTTGTCGGGTTTGCGACACTGCGACATCAACCGCCGCGCCGCCAGGTGGGGCACGCGCGCCCAGGACAGGCCGGCGCCACCGACCTCATCGGGGAGTGGCGCAAGGGGTACGCCTCTGGCATGCGTCTTGCGTCGTACCGCCCATCTACCATTCCCGGGAGCCGTCCATGCCTCAGCCGGCCAGCAAGCTGCCGCTCGGCGCCGATCTGCGTGCGCTGGCCATTGCCGGCGTCGCCGGCCAGTCCCTGAGCGCGGGCCGGCGGCCGCTGATCCGCGGAGTTGCTGACGACCGTGTGCAAGCGCTGCTCGCCGCCGCCGGCTTCGACGGGACCTTCGTGGCCGAGGCGAGCGCGCCGGCAGCGACGCCCGGCGACGACGAATTTGCCGATCTGCTCGAACTGCTGCGCGAAGAACTGGCGCTGCCGGACGAGTCCGGTAACTGCCTTTGTCACGCGATCGCGACCGCGGCAATGGGCGAGAACCACCTCTGGCAGGACATGGGCCTGCCCGACCGCGGTGCCCTCTCGGAGTTGCTGCGCGCGAACTTCCCCGGGCTGGCGGCGAGAAACATCGGCGACATGAAGTGGAAGAAGTTCTTTTACCGGCAGCTCTGCGAACGCGCCGGCGTGCCGATCTGCAAGGCACCGCACTGCGCCGAGTGCTGCGATCGCGCGCTCTGCTTCGGACCCGAGGAGGGATAGCGCGGATAGCGGGCAGCGACGGGCAGGGCTTTGGTACGCGCCCGGTCCTTGCCCCCGTGCGGCAAACGCACGGTCGCAAACCCGACAACTCGTACACGCACTGCTGCAACAGACTGATTTGTAGACCATTAAATCTTGGCACTGGAATTGCTAGTCCCCCAGTATGATGAACCACAAGCCCCCAGCCGACATCGTCATCAACGACACCACCCTGCGCGACGGCGAGCAGTCGGCAGGTGTTGCCTTCACCGTCGACGAAAAGACCGACATCGCGCGTCGCCTGGACGCGGTAGGCATACCCGAGCTGGAAATCGGCATTCCCGCGATGGGCGAGGCCGAACGCGAGAGCATCCGGGCGGTTGCGGCGCTGGGACTGAAGGCGCGCTTGATGGTGTGGACGCGGATGAAGCGCGCCGACATTGCGCTGGCGGCAAATCTCGGTGCGCAGTTGATCGACATCTCCGTACCCGCGTCGGATCAACACCTGCAGGCGAAACTGCGGCGCGATCGGCAATGGCTGCTGACGGAAATCGGCGTGCACGTCCAACTGGCGCGTGATCTTGGCTTCGCCGTCGGCGTCGGCGCCGAGGATGCCTCGCGCGGCGATCCGGACCTGCTGGCGGCGATTGCCGAAGCCGCGCAGGCAGCCGGCGCGCAGCGCATCCGCTTTGCCGATACCCTGGGCGTGCTCGACCCCTTCGCCACCTTCGAGCGGATTCGCCACCTGCGCTCGCGCTGCGATCTCGAGATCGAGATGCACGCCCACGACGACCTCGGGATGGCCACCGCCAATACGCTGGCAGCCGCCCGCGCCGGCGCGACACACCTCAACACGACGGTCAACGGGCTTGGCGAACGCTGCGGCAACGCGCCGCTGGAAGAAGTCGTGCTGGGCCTGCATCTGTGCCAGGGGATCGAAACGGGGATCGATCTCGCCGGCTTCCCCGCGATCTCGCAGCGCGTGGCCGTCGCTTCCGGGCGCCCCCTGTCCTGGCAGAAGAGCGTTGTCGGCGAAGGCGCCTTCACCCATGAGGCGGGGATTCACGTCGACGGTCTGTTCAAGGATCCCGCCAACTACCAGGGTTTCGATCCGCGTCTGGTGGGGCGCCGGCACCGTGTGGTTCTCGGCAAGCATTCCGGAGCACGCGCCGTGCAACAGGTGATGGCGGGCCTCGGCCATGCACTGTCGGACACCTCTGCGCGCGCTTTCCTGCAGCGGCTGCGCAGCTTCGTCGCGGAGAAGAAGCATTCGCCGTCGGCGGCCGATCTGTTGAAGCTGCTCGGCTCCTGAGCCGATGAACCGGAAAGATGGCGATGGCCGACCGACTCGAACTCCTTGAACTTGGCGATGACGTGCTCTATTTCGACGAGCCCTGCCCGCCGCGGGTCGCCGCCCAGATCGACGCCGCGGCGCATGACTACGGCCAGCCGGTCGCCGAGCAACGGCTGCTCTACGCCTACTTTCTGGCGCCCGAGCAGCTCTCGGTCCTGGTCGCGCTGTACCGCTACTACTTCTATCAGCACCGCCTCGAGGATGCCCTGGTCGTCGCCGAACGCGCGCTGGAGGTCAGCGCGCGCCGCCTGCAACTGGCCGGCGGTTGGCGCAGCCTGGGGCCGCGCACGCTTGGCGAGGCGGCGATGCGCTCGATGGGCATGCTGCGCTTCCACTTGCTGGCGCTCAAGGGGTCGGCGGTGATCCTGCTGCGCCTTGGGCGAGTCGGCGAGGCCTGCACGCGCCTGCGCACGATTGCCGACGTCGACCGGCGCGATGCCCTCGGCGCTTTGCCGCTGCTCGAGGTCATCGATCGCCAGTACGCCGCTACCCCCGAAACCTTGGACTAAAGGAGGAAAGAGCCATGGCTTGCGCCAACGACACTTTTGAGGACGACCTCGCCGAGTTGAGTTCGGCGGAAGAATTTCTCGACTACTTCGGCATCGACTTTGCCGTGCCCGTGGTGCAGGTCAATCGCCTGCACATCCTGCAACGCTTTCACGATTATCTCGCCAAGCAGGAAGCCGGCAAGGCGCCGGATTACCTCGCCTACCGCCACTGGCTGGCGCGCGCCTACGCCGACTTCGTCGGCTCCACCGCGCAGGCCGAGAAGGTCTTTGCCGTTTTCCAGAAGGCCGAGGGGTCGTCCTTCGTCCCCCTCTCCTCGCTGACGGACTGAGGCCGTGTTGCCGCGCTGGGACTACGGCGATGCGGTACGCGTGACGCGCAACGTGCGCAACGACGGCACCTTCCCCGGCGTGCCGACCGGCGACCTCCTGGTGCGCCGCGGGCGCATCGGGCATGTGCGCGATGTCGGCACCTTTCTCCAGGATCAGATCATCTATTCCGTGCATTTCCTCACCGAGGGACGCCTGGTCGGTTGTCGTGAAGACGAACTGGTCGGCGTCGACGAAGCGTGGATCGAAAGTCGTTTCGAGGTTCGCCAGCGGGTGCGCGCGCTGCGCCCGCTGGCCGTGGGCGGCGAGGTTCGCGTGCCCGCCGGCAGTCGCGGCGAAATCCTGAATCTCGAAAAATCCGAGACCCAGGGCGTCGTCTATCAGACGCACTTCGACTGTTTCGCCGGCGTCCCCCTGTGGGTACCCGAGGCCGCACTGGGCGAATGGCGACGGCCAGGCGATGCCTGAGGCGGGTGGCATCTACCGGTCGATCAAGCTCGCCGCGCAGTTGTTCGGCAAGCCGCTGGAGGCACTCGCCCCGGAAGAACTGCACCGGGTGACCCGTGTCGCGACCCGGCAGCAGGAGATCGAGGCGCTGATCCTGGAAACACCGGAAGCGGCCAGCGTGATCCTCCCGGCAGCCTCGATCGACGCCAGCCTGATGGAAATCCGCCGTCGCTACGCCGACGATGACGAGTATCACGCCGATCTCGAACGCGTCGGCCTGGATGCGGCGGCGTTGCGCGAGGCGGTGGCGCGCGACCTGGTGGTCGAGGCCGTGCTGGAAAGGGTCGCGGCAGCAGCGGCGCCGGTCAGCGATACCGACATCGAGATCTTCTGGTACCTGAACCAGCAGCGTTTTCGCCATGGCGAAACGCGTGTGCTGCGACACCTCCTGGTCACCATCAACGAGAACCTGGCGGGCAACGAGCGTCAAACTGCCCGCGCCCGCATCGAAGCCATTCGCGCCCGCCTGCTCAGAGAGCCGCAACGCTTCGCCGAGCAGGCGCTGAAGCACTCCGAATGCCCAACGGCGGTCCATGGCGGCCTGCTCGGCCGCGTGCCGCGCGGCCAGCTCTATCCGCAGGTCGATGCGGCGGCCTTCACCCTCGCCGAGGGGATGCTCTCCGAGGTCATCGAGAGCGAACTCGGCTACCACCTGATCCGCTGCGAAGCCATCCAGCACGAACGCCTGCTGAGCTTCGCGGAGGCCCGCCAGACGATCCGCGAACATCTAGACGGGCAACAGCAGGCTCTCTGCCAGAAAGCCTGGATCAAAGCCCTGCACCGCTAGGCGGCCGCACAGTCAGCCGCTTGCTTGCTGAGTCATCGCGAACCTTCGCGCGCGCTGGTGCCACGCCGGGAGCGTGAGCCGCGGCACACCGTTCGTTCATCGACCGGAGCAGTCGCGCGGCCGCAGGAGACGGTCAAGCCACCATACGCCGTCGAAACGGATAGAATGCGATGCAGCTTCTCGACACAACCCGATCATGAAAGATCCTTCCCAACTACTGAAATTTTCGGCTGGCCTGCCGGTTGATGCGGCAGTTGTGCGCAGGTGCCCCGGGCAACCGGTTTGTCAAGACTGAACTTTGGCTGTGAAGCCGTGCTTTGCCGACAACGGTTCTGGGCCGATTGGCCGGCGCTGACGCGGCAGGCTTGACTTCTCTGGTCCGATTCTGGGCCGCTTGCGGGATCACACGATAGCGACGGCGCGAGGATCATTCCTGACCCAAGCGTTTCACGGCATCGATGGCCTTGAGATTTCTTGTTGAAGGCACCCTGGGCAAGAGCAGCGCCCCTGGCGGCAACAGCATCGATCCCTGGCAAGCAACAGCCCTCCTCTTGAAGACAAAATGCTCACGAATTACAACCTGGCGTGTGCCGTCAATCACCACGCGATGGCCAATCCGGACGCCCCGGCGGTGGTGTGCCAGGCGCGCTCCCTGACCTACGCCGAACTGGCCGAGCGTGCCGCCCGTCTCGCCGCTTGCCCTGACTCACCGCCTGACTGGCAGCGTCATGACGGGCA
>AATN01000245.1_pt1 | contig 13070 bp, 8 predicted proteins | sample 270648 | NCBI WGS metagenome assembly AATN01 (sample SAMN02954269, study PRJNA17659) | bioreactor sludge metagenome | biome: terrestrial; feature: bioreactor; material: sludge; isolation source: Enhanced Biological Phosphorus Removal (EBPR) bioreactor sludge | place: Australia: Brisbane, Queensland
TCACCGTTCCAGATCCATTGCAGATCGGGCGCCCGTTGGGTGACCGCGTAGCGCGTCAGGGCATCCGACTTGGCCTGCAGGTACTCGGCTTCCTGCTTTGCGTACTTGCGCCAGGGCCCGACGATACCGGCATCACTGCCCTCTGCTGTCGGCAATTCCAGGAGTTTGGCTTCGCGAGACAGAAACGCCTCGGCTTGTTGCGGCGAGTTGCCGTTGACCAAAAAGAACACCCAGAAGCGATCGTTGATGACGTTGAGCGCGACCTGCCCGCGACAGACCGGACCCTTGATGAAGCCCATGATGGTGAACTCCGCTTCATCGAGCATGAACTGATAGCGCGCGTTGGTCGGCAATGCCTGGAAGGTGACGAAGGGGTTGGAGGCCACTTCCGGCGCATACGACGGCAGTTTGTCCACGCGATAGTCGGGCTTCAGGAACAGTTCCCGCCAGCGCGCCATGCGCTTCTGGCCGAGCGCGTAGGGCATGTGCGTCTTGTCGACGATCGTTTCCCTCTCGCGCTCAAGTCGGTAATACACCCGCTCGACACCCGGATCGTCATACGGCCGACGAGTGACGACCAGATCGACCGGCTGACCTGGCGGGGTGCGCGAGCGGATCAGACGGAAATAGTGGTGCTGGGGATCGGTGTCGAAGTAGAGATGCGCCAGGAACAGGTGCTCGAAGATGTAGCGGCTGACCAGGCGTTGTTTCAGCGAGTCACCGTTGAGGAAGGCTTCCCAGTCGGCAATCTGCTTCTCGACCGGCGCCGGCAGCGGCGGCAGCCCCTCGAACGGAGCGCCCTGTTCCAGCCAGCGGCTGAGCATGCTCATTTCGGCAGAATTCAGGCCTGGCAGGCCGAAGGGCATTCCCCACAAGGGATTCTTGTCCCTCGAGTGGTCGAACTCTTCGATGCGCGGGCACTGCTGCCACGCGATCGAGAGAAAAGTCGAAGGATTTGGGCAGGATTGCCGTCTCGGGCAGGGGATGGCTTTCCTTGAGCCGCAGCGCCCGGTACATGACGCTCGCCGCGAGGTTGGCCGCCGGCGTCTGATCGCGTTCGTTGAGGACAGGCGAGAAGCCCCTGGCCCGCCAGTCCGACGCCTTTTGCGCGTCGGTAAACAGGCGCGAGGGCGGCGCTTCGTCCAGACGACCGCCGTCGTACACCAGATCCTTGCTCAAGCCGCGGGCAATTCCCTCCCAGGCAGTGAGCTTCAGTTGGCACGGCGCGTCATAACAGGCATGGCAGACCACGCAACGCCGCTCGAGGATCGGCTGCACATCGGCACGGTAGGACAATCCGCGGACCGGAGCGCGTGGAGTATCGAAGCGCGCCGGATCGGCCTTGCCGAACTGCTCGTCGAGCGTCTGCCGGGTGAGTGCCGCACAGCCGCTCAGCACGATGATGGAGAGCAGCACCAGCGTCTTCTTGATGGTCAAACGAGTGTCCTCAGGTTTGCGCAGCCCTGGCGAGATCCGCGCGACGGTTCAAACCGGAAAAACCCGAAGGATACCGATTTCAGGGGCCCCGGCGCCAGTCCCCAATCTCACTTCCTGTCCAACGGGCGACACGCAAGGTCGCGCCACCGGGAGACACGCATCAAGGGTGTCACTCGCGCCTTGCGCTCTGCAGATCCTGACTCTTGAACTCTACCTTGATGATCATCCGGCTCTTCACCGCCGCGCCCGCACGGCGTCCCGGGGAAAACGGCGCGAAGCGAAATGCCGCCAGCGCCGCGTCTTCAAATTCGCCCGGAGGGCTACCTTCGAGTACCTCCAGATGCCGAATCTGGCCAGTTTCATCGATCATCAGCAACAAGCGAACCCAGCCCTCGATTTCGTTGAGCAAGGCGTGAGGCGGATAGGACGGCGCTACCGATGTCAGCGGGTACGGCTGCTGGTCGAGATCTGACGACCTGAAATACAATTCCTCGATGGGCAGTTCAATCGCCGGCGATGTGTCGGGCGCATCAGACGCTACCTGACTTTCCGCCTTCGCGGTCCCCGCGGGCGCCTGATGGCTGGCTTCAGCAGTGTCGCCGGAAGGAGATTCCGGCTCGCTGGCACCGCTTTCGGTTGGCGTCGCGGGCTGGGCCAACACGGTGTCTGGAGAACCGTGGATTCGGACTTCCAGGCGGCGGGTAGCCACAGTGGACGGGCTTGGGGCCCTCGCGGGCCCCAAGTTTGACAGAAGAGCAGCGTGCAGCGCGGCCGACAACAGCAGCCAGGGCGCCAGTCGTCGTGTCAGCAGCGACGCCTCTCCTGCCGGGAGCCGAACCTACCAGCAATCATCCCTCAGGCTCCTGGAACCAGTAGACGCGTTGCCCCGCTCCGACTTTGCCAATGGGCACTAAACGGCAGGGACCATCACTACAGTCCATGTGAAAGATCGTCGTGTCGTCGCCGCCGCCGCTGCCGAGTCCGAGTCCACCGCCTCCACCGCCTCCACCGCCTCCACCGCCTCCACCGCCTCCACCGCCACCGCCTCCAGCGCCTCCAGCGCCGGGGGTTTTCTTAAAAACCAGCGTGTCGTCGGAGCCAAAGCCTTTTGAGACGTCCGGCGAAGAGCGCGAGTCGCTGGTCGTGACCACGCCATCATGGTTGGTGTCGGTGACGATACGCCCATCGAGCGCGCTCATCGAATAATTCGTCCCCTTGCCGGGTGGCACACAGGCCGATGCCGAGGCCAGCGGGCTGTAGGTGGCGAAGCGCAGGACGTTGAAGAAGACTGACGGCGCATTGACCACCTTTTCCCCGGCAACTCCGCCGGTCTCCAGCCTTACGAACCAGCCTGCCGTATCCTTGATCGCCTGCCGGGCCGTCTCCTTTTCGGCCGCTGAACCAAACTGGACCAGATTGGCAGTCAGATCGTAGAAGTTGGTCGCGCCAGTGCCCGCGCTGAAGGAGACCGGAGAGGTCCGACTCGACGTCAAGCCAGTCTCGAAATCCTTGATCATGACCATCATGTCGACGTTGTCACTACGTAAGGGATTCTCGCGGTCGCCGGTGCCGACGTATATCGCGTCGAATCGCTGGCCGAGGAACTCCTGCTTCACCGTAGCCGGCGGGAAGAAGATCTTCCGCCGCGGGATCGCGCCGTTGGTCAGGTCGGCAAACTTGACCGCTGTCCAGGCGGTCGGCGAGGCACTGTCGATATCGAAGCGCCAGACGTTGCCTCCCAGATCACCCAGATAGAGGCGATCGACGTAACCCCCTGAGTCGAGGTCGACGTTTACCGGCGTAGCATCCGAGGGGATGCTGAAGTCCATCCCCGAAACCTGAGTGTTGTCCCCGGCACTGGCCGCGGGGGTGAAGCTCCTGACCAAAGCGCCAGTGCGGGCATTCACGAAAAACACGCCACGGCCCATGTTGGCAGCCCGCTTGCTCTCTACCCTCAGGTTCCCGGTCGCCGGCGACGCGGGCGAACCTGCTACCGTGAAGGTAAAACTCCGCGCGCCAGTCACCGTGATCGTCTTGGTACCGTTGTACGGCGCTTCGCGGGCGCCCGATACACTGACCTCTTCACCCGTAGCGTAGCCGTGATCGATCGGCGTAGTGACTGTTGCGGTTGTTCCCGACCGGATCAGCGTCATCGTCAACTGGTCATTGGCCACCGGATCGTAGCCGGCACCGAAAACCACCACCGGGTCCGCGCTGGCGCGCATGCGGGAAAACGCCGGTACAGACCAGGTCTCGCCTAGCTCCTCAAACCCCGTCGTGGTGTTGTCAACCTTCCACATGAAACGCGGCCTGTCCCGGTCCGAAACATCAAGCGCGTAGAGCACGCGGCCACCACGGCGCATACCGAAAACGAGGTACGCCTTGTCGCCCGCCGTTATCCTGCCATCTCCATCCACGTCTTTAGCGTAAATCTTCGGACTACCATCGCCGGCGATGAGATGCTCGCCGACCGCGTTCTCTCGCATCGCTGCGAGTCTGCCGATGTTCTCTTCCGGCATGAAAGCCCACTTCTCCACCCCCGTAGCCGTTTCCACGGCATGCAACAGACCGTCGTTCGACATGTAGAACATGTAGAGCAGCGGATCGACTGTCGCGGCAGCACCGTCAACGTCCTTCTCGTAACGCAGGGCGGCGGGGTTGGAATGCAGAACGTCGCCATGCGGCCAGGCTCGCCAGGCGGAGCAAGCGGTGCCCGAATCCGCGTCGCTGCACCCCGCATTTGGCCGGATCGCCGCCGCGCGCGTAGTTGAGGAGCGTTGCCCGCACCTCATCGGTCATTCGACGCGTTGCCCAGCAAGGTCTTGGTAAGCGTATCATTGGCCTCCGACAGTTTGTTGACGTCTGCAGTCAAGTCCGTCTCACCGCTGCTCGAGAGATGCGTGTAAACGTTGCGCAAGGCTGGCGTGGAACCGGCTGCGGTCTTCAGCACATGGCCCGTGCCGCCCTTGTTCGGCTTTCCACCGTCCGGATTCAGCGGATCACTCCAGTAGCTCACCGCGTTATCGCGCACCCTCGCCGTTCGCGCCAAAGTGGTCGGGTCTATGAAGTATTCCACCACGTTCTTCAAGCCACTGCCGAAGTCAGTCTGCCCAGTCAGGCACAGCGGGATGGTCGCGCCGTCGAGATCGGTTCCACATTCCGTCGCATCGTTGCTGAGTTTGAACTTCTTGACCGTGCCATCCCAACACTTCTGCAACACCGGGCCAAAGAACGCCAGGTAGACATCGTCCGAGCTCACCGAGGAATCGATGGGAGATACGGGCACAAGCGGGACAGCGACCGTCGGATTCCAGTCGCGAATCGCGATGATCGCGTCCTTGAGCGCCCTCGCCAACCCGCTGCTGTCCTCTGCCAGGTAGTTGGCACCTCGGCCGCGAGCGGCAGCATTGACGAGCACCGGCGAATTGCCGCCGGCAAAACCGATCGTGTACGTGCTGACCGTCTGAACACCGGCAAGCGCGTCAGTGGCGGAGGCGCCACCGGGCGACATATCACCGTTGGCCATGAAGTGGGTCAGCTCATCCAGCCAGATGTAGTTCGTGCTGTAGACAATGTCGGTCGGACCATACGGTACGCCAGCGTCTTCGAACTGCTGCGTCGGTGTTGCCTGCTGCGTGCTGACCGTGGCCGCAATAAACGGCGGATCCTGGCTGAGCGCGCGCACCCGGGTGTCCGCCTGATTGTCGTTCTCGGGACCGCCATCGGAAACCAGGACGACATAGTTCTTCTGGCACGTCGCCGGCGTCGTACTGTTCGGGTTACTCATCATTGGCGAAGCGTACTTGCCATCGGCGCCAATGGCTGACGCGTCTCTGCCCGCCGAAACCTGGCCGCCGCCGACGGCGGCGGTCGTGTTGGTGCCGAAAAGAGGCGTTTCGCCGCGGAAATACAGGTAAGCCTCGTACATCACTTCCGTCAGCGGCGTCGTACCGGTGGCTACCACACCATTGATCGCAGCGGAGAGTGTTACGCGATTGCCGTAATCCGAGTCTATGCTGCTCACACCCATGCGACGGATCGCGTAGGCCACGTTACCGCCCTGGCTACCCTCGGTGAGCTTGACGCCAACATCGCTGGGCATCTTGTTGTATACGGTCAGCCCGAAGCGAACGCCGTCCGTGGTCGCGACCAGATCCGTCAAGGCATCCTTGGCGATCTGCAAGCGTGTCTTGCGGCCGATCGGGGCGCCAGTAGGTCCTTTTGGCCCGAACTTCCAGTTGAGGTAGTTGACCGAGTACATGTCGACCGTCGGGTAGCTGGCCGACGGGTCGGTCGGCGTGTAGGAGGCTACTGTTCCCGCGGCGGAATTCGTCGAGTTCCACGCCTGCCCGAAGGTGCGGTTGGTGGCGGCGGTCAGGAAGCCGTTGCTGGGATTGCCGGCCGTGCCGTTATCGGCCTTGCAGTCGTGTTCGAGGTAGTCCGTCTTGGCCGCGAACGGATAGACGGTGTAATCATCTGTTCCGGCGACGGAAGTGGTGGAGCTTGTCGTCTGATTGACACACGTGTTGGTCGAGCCGACATAGCGGCAACCGACGGAACCCTCACGCGCCTCGCAGGTGGCAGTCGTGTCGGCCTTGTCCGTGCACCCGGTCGTCGAGCCATCGCCACTGGAAAGCGCAGCATTCGGATAGACCGTGGAGCCGATGGTGAGATCGGGAAGGGTTTCGCTGCAGTAGGCAGCGCTGCTCGCACCGGATGGGCAGTCGCTCGCGCCCAGGCCGAAACCCTGCCCACGGCAGGAACCGCTGCACGTACCGCCATAGTAGTAAGTGCCGACGCCCTCAACATAGATCGAGCTGCGCCCGGACCATTTGCAAGCGGTGTTGTTGATCGTGGTGTAGGAATTGCTAAGGCTGGGAATCCCGGCGCAGGCGTCGGGCGCCGTGCTGCAATCGCTGCCGGTGACACTGGTGCTGACGCAGGTGGCGCCACTCTTGACCCAATACTTCGTATTGTTGCCTCCATCCTTCGGCGGGTCTCCGGAATCGTGCGCCTTGAAGACCGCATCCTTGCCCGCCACACCCGGATCGGCATCGATCTCGCAGGTGCGGGTGCACAGCGTCGTGGTGACCGCAACGCCCGATGGCACTTTCAGGAGCGACCCCGGGAAATCGTAATAGGCCGGTGTCCCGGTCATCTTGCCGAAGGCCGGCGGCGTGGCATCGTCGCGATTGCCTTTCCACGCCTTGTGCTTGGCGGTCGTGGTATCGGCGACGATGTCGTAGAGACCCAGCAGATTGACCAGTTGCGTCGAATTGAGGCCGTTGACGTAGCTCTGGAAGTTGAAGCCTCCCAGATCGGCCTTGAGGTCGGTCCACCCGGAACGGGAGGTTCCGCTCGCAGTACGAATGGGCTGGCCCTGGTCGCCAATGTCGGTGACGCTGCCAAACGAGGTGATCAAGGTTGGCGGAGTGGCGCCGGAGAAGCGCGGATAGCTGTCGCGCACCGGGTAAGGCGCCACGCCACCGGGGGTTCCCATGAACTCGCTGCGCGCCCGGATGTTGCTGCCGATCGCGCCAACCACGCTGCCGGCTAGGATCGGCAGAGTGGCCGTGGCGCTGGGAACCTGCGTGGCGCCAAGCGTGGTCGGGTAGGTAGTATCGCCGTCGGCTACCCGCCCTTTGACCAGATCCAGATGCCGCTCCCAGCGTTGCCACTGCTGGTTGAGGTACTTGCCGGTGTTACGCGGATAGGGCGTCGGCGCGAAGACGGTGGAGGGCAGCAGCTTCTCCAGCGAATCGTTGCACTTGTTGTAGGAACGCCAGTCACTGGTGCTCCCGTAGTCCACCCCACCGCGAACCTGCGCCGGGAAGCTGCTCTGGAGAACCCCCCCGGCCCAACGGTTGAAAGCGTTCGACCACAGGCGCTTGTCGGCCTCGTCGGTTCCGGCCGGCAGCCAGAAGATCCAGTTGGCGTTGTTGTAATTGCGATAGGTGTTGCGTGCGCCGGGATCGCCCGGCTCGCTGGCGTTGGCGTAGGCCTTTGCCGCATTCCACAGCGCCTGACGCTGCGCCAGGGTCTCCCCCGCCCACGATCCGTACTTCGTCAACACCGGCACCGCCGCCGTGGTAATCCTGTCGGCATGCGCTGTCGTTTGCTCGGTATCACGAATGATGCCAATGTCGTTCCACAGATACTCGACATGCGAATCATAGGCACCTGGGTACTCACGCCATCCTTCGGTTGCGTTCATCGAATCCGAGGTGTCGAGAATCAGCATGATCGCCGGCTCTGCGGTACTGCCCGCATAGGTCGTGGACAGGTAGATGTCGGTATCTCGCGCCGCGACAGCGGACGAGTACAGAGAGAGCGGCAGCACGGTCGCCGGGTTGGCCAGCGCCGCAATCAGGGTCCACGCCACGCGCCGTTGCCAGGGCTTGAGGGCAGGCTGTGTTTGGTCGGTGACTAGCATGATCGAGCCTCGCTTCCAGTCTAGGTAGTGCAAATCAGGGGCCGCAACTTTTCAAGAGCGCCCGAACGCCTTGGTGAACGATCGTTCGGCCAGCGAAAACCCCGTCGCGTGCATCGGCCCGAACGTCAAAATAGACCGCCTGCGGAGACTTCTCTCCCGTCATGTTGCCCTCTCCGACGCCGGCGGCTGCGCCACACGCTAGTTCGTTGGCGGTCAAGGTGACCTCCCTCAGGTGTTGGAACTGCGGAAGGCTAAAGTCATAATCATCGCTGAGATCGACGTCCATCGCAGCGCCATGGACGAACCCCGTGCGGTTGTTGGGGGCGTTCATGAAGGCCCAGATCGCGGCCTCCGCGTTGGCAAGATTTTGGGCGGCAATCTGGCTGGCTCCCCCTATCTTCAGCTCAATGACGCTGGTGCGCACCAACGACACGACGAGCAGCGTCATCATGACCAGCATGATCAGGCTGGTCACGAGCACCACGCCCGTTTGCGACTTGACTGTTCTCTTCATAGTGTCTTCATCATGGCAATGCAAGCCGTTGTGCGATATTGCGCACCTGGAACGACTGTGTGAAAACATGTCGATGATAGTTGCAGGGAAGCCCGTCATCAGTGCAGTTCAACTCGGCAACACCATCGCCATTCAGATCGTAGTCCCTGCTGTCATCGTTGTACCCATTGGTCGGCTTGGGCGAACGAACCAGGACCGAAACCCGCGCCGTCACCACTTGCGTAAACTGAATCTCGGTCGGTGCCTCCATGTACCTGTCTGGCGTACCGTTGCCGTCATTGTCGACACCATAGACAATCCGTACGGCCTCGATACCCTCGGCGACAGCCCGCTCGGCCATCGTCGTTGTACCCGCAACGTCGACAAGTTCCTGGCGAACCAGGGTAGGGATCGGCTGGTTGCCGTCATCGGTTGCCAGACAGACCGTACCACCGCTGCCGGTCGGACGACTACAGGGTCGCAGATAGTAGGCCCTTGCTTGATATGGGTAGATTGGAGCCTCGCCACCACCGAGAACGGTTCGCCTGGGCGGCGTTGCAAGAGCGGCGTACTGGTCACCTCGGAAAAGGATCCCGGTGGTCGGATCCGATTGCACATAAAGCGAGCCCGCCGCGAGTGCGGCAGACGGGACCGCGCCCCCCGTGGCGCCACGGACGATGAGAATGAAGCTTGGGCGGCCAGCCGCGCCGTCAATGAAGTTGCTGGCATTGATGCATGTGAGGGCGGTGTGCGCGGCGCTGGGAGTCACACCATGGAAGCCGGAGAGCGGTTGCGCAACATTGGTTGCCCAGCCTGCCGCGCAATCGCCGGTAACGGCAATGGCGACCGGCATCTTTACGTCGAAGGACGCGATATGGCCATAAAAGCCGGCCTGTCGGAGATCGGATCCAATGGCGTTAAGTGCATAGGTCCCGTTCTCCTGCATGCGAGCGAAATCGTCATTGACCTTGAAAACGCGCGTGGAATTGGCGAACAGCGTACCCAGGGCAAGCAGCAGGATGATGCCGATGGTCATCGCGACCATGACTTCGACCAGCGTCAGACCACGCTGCCGGGAGTCGGCGCCAGGTCGACGGGAGTGGCGCATTGTCATCAGCATCCCGGGCCACCAGGCAGACAAGTGGCGACGCGGAGCGTGACCAGACGGCGACGCGCGGCCGTCCCGTAGAGACCTGCGCCGCAGGCGGAGGCCGTCGCGTCCGGCGCGACCGTGTCACCTTCACCCTGCCAAGCAACGCTGACCCAGAAAATCGGCTGCGTCGCATCAGGGCGTTCGACACATCCGCGGGCGCCGATGATGCCGCCGACACGATTTGTCGCCGCATCCTTGGTTTCCGACGCCCCGACAAGCACACCATCCCAGGTTGCCAAGTGATTCTGCGCCATGTTGGCAGCGTCACAATCGGCGGTCCAACATTTCCCGGCATCGGAAAGCGCTTGGTAGGTGGCGAACCGTCCTCCCCGCCCCGGCATGTTGGGACCATCGGTCGTCCCCGTCACGTAGGCGGCTACCGCTCCCTGATTGGAGCGGATCTTCTCGGCCATCTCCTGCGCCATGGCCAGTGCCTGCTGCCGCTGATAGCCCTCGAACGAGGCGCGCTGCCCCTTGAGCATCAGGACGGCTATGCCGAGCAAACCAATCAGCAGGATAAGCAGGGATATCAGCACCTCGAGGAGGGTGAAGCCACGCTGGGAGCGATGAGCGGGTTTCATTCGCGGGGCCTCAGGGGCAAGCGGTCACACCCGCCGAAACGACCGTGACCCGGCCGGTCGGACTGAACTCCAGTTGACGCGCCGGCACTCCGGCAGACGTGAACGTGGAACTGACCGTGATCCGCAGGGGCGGGGCCACCAGGGCGCCGGCATTATAGGCGCGCACAGCACCATCGGCGCCGAACGTCAGGACGTCGAACGCGGCGTCGGCGCTGCAAACGTTGACCGTGGCGTCGAGGGCCGGACGCGAGGCAAGAACACATTCCTCCCCGGCCTCACACAGTCCATCGCCGTCGGTCTCGGGATCGAAAGTACCGTCCCGGTCGACGTCGTCGAACACCACCCAGCCTCCCACCCAGGCCGCTGTCGTGCGCGCGACGCCGACGCGACTGCTGCGCTTGATGGCTTCGACGCGCGCCAGCGCGAAGTCTGCCACCACATCCGACGTCACCGATCGCAGGCGCTGATTTGCCATCATTTCCCGGAACGGCAGCCACGCCATCCGCATCAGAATCCCCAGTATGGCGATGACGACCAGCAACTCAAGCAGGCTGAAACCGCCGTTCGCGTGGGGCTTTCCAAAACCTACCATGGCTTGTCCGTACCCGCCGTGTAGGCGTTGTCGCCGTTGGTGTCACGCCATTTCTGAGTCGCGTTATTGATCACCAGATTGCCGTCGCCAGACATCTTGCCCGCTTTCGGCGACATGAACAGCATGAAGGCTGGCGGCGTCGCGGCATTATTGACACCGGTGAAATCGGGATTGTTATAGTAGGGAGAGACGTCCGCCGGAACGACCATTCCGAGCCCACCGGCTCCAGCACCCAGAACGGTGGCGTACTGCCGATTATCAAGCAGATACTGCTCCTGGCGCTGCGCCACATCGAGTAGAAACTGCTGGGCGGCAGCGCGATGCGCTCGCCGTATGTATTCACTGTAGGCCGGTACGGCAATGGACATCAGGATGCCGAGAATCGCCACGACGATCAGCACTTCGATCAGGGTAAAGCCGGAATTCTTCTTCTCAGAGCGCTGGTCCATCGGAAAAACCTACTCCATCAGGTGTGGGAAGTCAAGGAAACGGCGATACGACTTTCTGCTCCCGGCAACGGCAGCCAATCGCGAATTGAATCATACGCCTACCTGCCCGCCGTGTAACTTCTCAATAAGCCCGGGCACGGCCTCTGACTGACTCTGGGATGCTTGCTTGCAGTTGGTGCTGGACACAGCGCGCGAAGCGTGGTTCAATCCGCAGGCATGAGCACGGAGACCCCTCAAAAGCTTCCCGGCATCCCTGATATCCCTGTCGACGAGAGGACGCCGGCGGTGTTGCGGCTGCTGGAACTCTGTCATCGGCAGCAGGAAGAGCTTCAGGCGCTGCGCGATGAGGTTGCGCGACTCAAGGGTCAGAAGCCGAAACCGGTGATCAGGCCTTCTGCACTGGAAGGCGGGCGAACCGGGACAAAGAAGGTGCGCCGGCCGAAACCCCGAGGCAAGCGCAGCAAGACGGCAGGGCTTGACATCCACGAGTCGGTCATGGTGCAGCCGGCAAAGACCATTCCGCCGAACAGTCGCTTCAAGGGCTACCAGGATTTCGTCGTACAGGAGCTCCGGATGGGGGTGCACAACACCCGGTATCGGCTGGAGCGCTGGGTCACCCCGGAGGGCGTGAGCTTGATCGGCCAGTTGCCTGTCGAGATCGGTGGTGTGCACTTCGGCCCGCAGCTACGCGCCTTCATCCTGTACCAGTACCACCATGCGCATGTGACGCAGCCGCTCTTGCTTGAGCAACTGCAGGAGTGGCAGATCGCTATCTCGGCCGGGCAGCTCAGCGCGTTGATCACCGACGGCAATCACTGGAGACGACCACAGCACGGCAGCGATCGAGTACGGGTATTACCAGTTCGTCGGTCTACAGGCGGGAAGTTACCAGGTCGAGTTCGTCACTCCAGGCTACCGGCTGACGGCGCAGGACGTCAGCACGACTGACGACACCCGCGACAGCGATGCTGATGTCAGCTCTGGCCGCAGCCAAGTGGTCCCGTTGGCAGTCGGTGAATCGAATCAGACGATCGATGCCGGCGTGTACCAGACCGCCAGCCTGGGCGACCGGCTGTGGGTTGACACCAACGCCAACGGCAAGCAGGACGACGGCGCGACCGGCATCAGCGGGCAGCTCATCACCCTGATCGGTGGCGGCACCGACGGCCTGATCTCGACGGTGGGTGACAACACCACCGCCACCACGACCACTGGCTCGGATGGCTTCTACCAGTTCACCGGACTGACCCCGGGCGTCGAGTACCAGGTGCAGTTCAGCAAACCGACGGGGTACGTCTATACCGGCCAGAACCTCGGCGGCGACGACACGCAGGACTCCGACGTCGACACTACGGGGCTCAGCCAGATCGTCACGCTGACCTCCGGCGGCAACGACCCGACGATCGACGCCGGCGTGTTCGCCCGTGCCTCGATTGGCGACCGGGTCTGGCTCGATTGCGACGGCGACGGGGTTCAGGACGCCAATGAAGTCGGGGTTGCAGACGTCACGGTCAGGCTGATCAACAGCACCGGGGCGGTGGAAAGGACGACCACGACCAATTACACAGGCAACTACCTGTTCGACAACCTGCAGCCGGGCGACTATTCGATTCAGGTCGTACGACCGGACGGCTACCTGTTCACGCTGGCCAACCAAGGAACTGACGACGAGAAGGATTCGGACGCCGATGCGACGACCGGCAGGACCACCGTTACCAGCCTGAGTTCGGGTGAGAGCGACCGGAGCTGGGACGCCGGTCTGACCACGACCGCCGTCTGCCTGGACCTCGATCTGACCGGCAATACCAATGCCGGTGGCAACGCTGCAGGCAACATCCGCACCATCAGTCAGGCCGGGCTCGATGTGCATGCCAGCGCCTTCAGTCGTGTCAAAACGACTGGCGAGTGGTCACAAGCGTATCTTGGAAGCTA
>AATN01000246.1_pt1 | contig 13036 bp, 9 predicted proteins | sample 270648 | NCBI WGS metagenome assembly AATN01 (sample SAMN02954269, study PRJNA17659) | bioreactor sludge metagenome | biome: terrestrial; feature: bioreactor; material: sludge; isolation source: Enhanced Biological Phosphorus Removal (EBPR) bioreactor sludge | place: Australia: Brisbane, Queensland
GCGAGTTGAGCTTGTGCAACTGCGGCTTCTTTCGCCATTAACCAGCCACCACTTAAATAACCAAACAGCATTAAGAAGTTCACGCTGGCACTACCAGCTAAATTCGCATCAGTAGGCGCTGATTTTAATAACCAATCACGTACCATCACCCCACGCTCAATGGCAGACTCTAAGCCTTCGACAATGCTCGCTGGCAACTGATTGCTAGCCCGTAAGTCTTCGGCTGTCGCTTGCATTTCTGCCAGATATAAAGCTAAGGCAGCGCCTTGATCACTGAGCGTTTTACGGCCAATAAAGTCGAGGGCTTGAATGCCTGTTGTACCTTCATAAATCGTCAGAATGCGCGCATCCCGATAATGCTGTGCTGCCCCGGTTTCTTCAATGAAGCCCATACCGCCATGAATCTGAATATTCAGGTAGGTCATTTCTTGGGATAGCTCAGTCAGCCAACCTTTTACGATGGGGGTGAGCAACTCAACGCGACCAGCATGCTTCGCTTTTGTATCGGCATCGGTAGCATGTTTGGCACGATCCACTTCAGCCGCTGCAACTAAAGCTAAAGCACGCATCGCTTCGCAACTAGCACGCATAATCATCAGCATACGTCGTACATCAGGGTGCTCGATAATCGGAATGCGCGAACCATCACGGCGCGTACCTTGTAAACGCTCACGGGCAAATACCCGAGCTTGCTGATAAGCACGCTCAGAAATCGACAAACCTTGTAAGCCTACTGCTTGGCGCGCATGGTTCATCATGGTGAACATATAAGATAAGCCTTTGTTCGGCTCACCGACGATATAACCTACCGCGTCTTTAAATTCCATCACGCAAGTTGGGCTAGCATGAATCCCCAGTTTATGCTCTACCGATAAGCAGTGAGCCGCATTGCGCTCGTTGCTCTCTAATAAGAACTTGGGTACTACAAATAGCGAAATCCCTTTCACCCCAGCCGGTGCATCGGGTAAGCGTGCTAACACCAAATGGACGATATTCTCGGTCATCTGATGATCGCCCCAAGTGATGAAAATTTTCTGACCCGTTATCAGATAATGATCACCATTGGGTACGGCACGTGTTTTTACTGCTGCTAAATCGGAGCCGGCATCGGGTTCGGTCAGGTTCATCGTGCCCGTCCATTCGCCACTCGCCATTTTGGGCAAATAAGCGGACTGCAAGGCATGACTCGCATGATGCCCAATACTTTCCATCGCCCCCATGCTGAGCATGGGGCAGAGTGCAAAAGAAATATTTGCTGATTGCCAAATTTCATTCACCGCTGTATTCAGTACATTCGGCAGACCTTGCCCACCGAACTCTTGCTCTGCACCTAAGGAGAGCCAACCCGCTTCTGCGAACTGCTGATAAGCCTCTTTGAAGCCCGGTGCTTCTTGCACACCCTGTTCACCCAGACTTATACCCGCCTGATCGCCACTCCAGTTTAAGGGAGCCAGCACTTCACTCCCCATCTTGCCTGCTTCCTCAAGTACCGCGACCGCTAAATCCATATTGGCTTCGTCTAGCCCCGCCTCCGCACAGAGTTCATCAAACTTCACAACATGGCGCAGGACAAAATCAGCATCCTGATAGGGATGGGTATAACTCATTTCAAACTCCTTAGGATTTCACATCGTACTAGGCTTAGAGTCGGCAGTTTTTTGCAATAAATACGTACCATACTGCTCTCTAAGCTTATTTTTCATTAACTTACCGGTTCCATTCAGCGGCAATGCTTCCACGAAAATCACATCATCCGGAATCTGCCACTTCGCTATTTTTCCATCGAAGAAGGCGAGTATTTCTGCCGCAGATACATCACGACCTTCACGGCGCACTGCAATCAATAAGGGGCGCTCATCCCATTTTTCATGTTTGGCGGCAATTGCTGCTGCGCCAATTAAATCAGGATGCGCCAGAGCAATATTCTCTAGCTCTACCGTGCTGATCCATTCACCACCCGACTTGATAATATCTTTCGAGCGATCACGAATATTCATATAGCCATCCGCATCAAGGGTGGCCACATCCCCAGTTGAAAACCACCCATCGTCTAAAGCGTTATGCTCGGCATGGAAGTAAGTATCCACCACCCAATGCCCACGACACTGCAAGTTACCTTGGGTTTTACCATCGTGTTCGAGCACCTCACCTTCATCGTCCACTAGACGTAACTCCATCCCAAACACAGGACGGCCTTGACTCAAGCGCAGTTGATGTTGTTCTTCAACAGTGAGACTTTCATGCTTATGCAGGAGCGCATTCACTGTCCCAACCGGACTTAGCTCAGTCATGCCCCAAGCATGAATAGTCTCCACCCCATACTCACGGAATTTAGCCATCATTGAGGGTGGGCAAGCCGCACCTCCCACTACCGTGCGCTTTAAACTGGGCACTTGTGAGCCTGATTTTTCAATTGCACCTAGTAAGCCTTGCCAAATGGTGGGAACACCTAAAGCAACTGTCACCTGCTCTTCATCAATCAGCTTCAATAGGCTAGCACCATCTAGACCTGGTCCCGGCATAATCAAACTCGCGCCTGTTAGTGCGGCTGCATAGGGAATGCCCCAAGCATTCACATGAAACATCGGCACAACAGGCATCACGCAATCTCGCGCAGAGATATTTAAACTATCTGGCAAACTCACGGCGAGTGAATGCAAGACGGTCGAGCGATGCGAATACAAAACGCCCTTAGGGTCGCCGGTCGTACCTGAGGTATAACATAAGCTAGAGGCAGCGTTTTCATCCAACTCCGGCCATTGATAACTGCTATCTCCTGCGGCAATCAATTCCTCATAAAACAAGACATTGGGCAGTTGCGCTTTCACTTCTTCATCTGCTACATCCAGCAATACATAGGCTTTGATACTTGGCAATTGCTCACATAAACCCGCAACCAAAGGCAAGAAGGTTTTGTCGAAAAACAGCACCTGATCTTGAGCATGGTTAATAATGTATTGCAGTTGCGCAGGAAACAGACGCGGATTGATGGTATGGCAAATCCGCCCGCTGCTGGAAACTCCAAAATAAATTTCTAAATGGCGATGATTATTCCAAGCCAAAGTGGCGCAACATTCGCCGACTTGGATCCCCATTTTTTCTAATTGGCTGGCTAACTGACGAGCACGTTTTCCAACGGCTGCCCATTGTGTTCTAGTTTTTCCGCCGCGAGTATTGACGGAAATAATTTCGGTCGCCCCATGATAACGCTCTGCATGTTCTAATAAAGAACCGATGAGCAAGGGTCTTTGCATCATTTGGCCTAACATAAGTTCTCCTCCAAGCTAATTGGGCTGTTGGGCGCAAGGATATTGCGCTTGCTATTTACGCTTTCTCACCCCTCCGCTGTCTCACATTCAATTTTTGCTATTGATATCCCACCGCTAGGCCAAGGCGAGTAGGACTTTGCTGGCTTAAAGTGGCAGTCGCGACTACCACTTTGCTTTGGCTAAACTCGCCTACATATTCGGATAGTTCGGACCACCACCACCTTCAGGCGTTACCCAAGTGATATTCTGCGCAGGATCTTTAATATCACAGGTTTTGCAGTGTACACAGTTCTGTGCATTGATCTGGAAACGTGCACTCGCACCCTCACCTAGCACTTCATACACACCCGCAGGACAATAACGCTGTGCCGGTTCGTCATATAAGGGCAAATTTTTACTAATCGGAATTGATGGATCAGTTAACCGCAAATGACAAGGTTGATCTTCATCATGATTGGTATTCGACAAAAACACCGAACTCAATTTATCGAAGCTCAACTTGCCATCTGGTTTAGGATAATCAATCCGCGAGAATTCACTGGCTGGGCGCATTTGTGCATAATCAGGATGATCATCGCGCAAAGTCACTGGTAACTTACCACCAAAAATATTCTGGTCGATAAAGTTGAAAGCACCACCCAGCAAAGAACCAAACTTATGCAAAGCAGGACCAAAATTACGACTCGCTTTTAACTCCTCATACAACCAAGAGTTTTGGAAGCGCTCGTCATAACCAGTTAAATCTTTGCCACCTGTATCACCGGCTTGAAGCGCCGCAAAAATCTCTTCAGCCGCTAACATGCCGCTTTTCATCGCAGTATGTGTGCCTTTAATTTTTGCAAAATTCAGCGTGCCCGCATTACAACCGACTAATAAACCACCGGGGAAATGCATTTTGGGTAAAGCATTAAAGCCGCCTTTGGCAATCGCCCGCGCTCCATAAGCCACCCGTTTGCCACCTTCGAGATATTTAGCAACCAACGGATGATGCTTCATGCGCTGGAACTCATCGAAAGGACTCACATAAGGATTGCTATAGTTCAGGTCGACAATCAGTCCCACTACAGCTTGATTATTTTCACTGTGATAGAGGAAGAAACCACCACTAGTACCACCACTTAAAGGCCAGCCCGAACCATGAATGACTAAACCCTCTTCATGCTTACTCGGCTCAATATCCCAAAGCTCTTTAATACCAATTCCATAATGCTGGGCATCGGAGTCAGCATCCAGTTGGAATTTGCTATACAACTGCTTGCCTAAATGCCCACGACAACCTTCTGCGAAAATCGTGTATTTGGCACGTAGCTCCATCCCTGGAGTAAAACTATCCTTAGCTTCGCCATCAACACCGACACCCATGTCACCGGTAATAATCCCCGCCACACTGCCATCTTCATTAAAGAGCAATTGACTAGCGGTAAAACCGGGAAATACCTCGACGCCTAAGCCTTCGGCTTGCTCCGCTAACCAGCGGCAAACATTCCCAAGGCTGACGACATAATTGCCTTCGTTATGCATGGTGGCAGGAATGAAGGCGTTCGGAATTTTGACAGACGCCGTTTCACTCCGCAGCAAATACAACTCATCGCGTTTGACAGGTACGTTTAAAGGTGCGCCCAACTCTTTCCAATTCGGAAACAACTCTTCAATCGCACGACTTTCAATCACTGCGCCCGAAAGAATATGCGCACCGACTTCAGAGCCTTTTTCTAATAGGCAAATGGTTAGCTCTTGGTTATTTTCCTTGGCTAACTGCATTAAGCGACATGCTGAAGCTAGACCTGCAGGTCCAGCACCAACGATCACTACATCGAACTCCATCGAGTCGCGTTCAATCTCGGTAGTATCCATCTATGCCTACCTAAACTTAGAGTTTGCCAGTCATTTCTGGCACAGCCGCAAATAAATCAGCGACTAAACCGTAATCAGCTACTTGGAAAATCGGTGCTTCTGGATCTTTATTGATCGCTACAATCACTTTGGAGTCCTTCATACCCGCTAAGTGTTGAATCGCACCGGAGATACCAACAGCAATGTAAACCTCAGGCGCCACCACTTTACCAGTTTGACCGACCTGCATATCATTCGGCACGAAGCCTGCGTCTACCGCAGCACGGCTAGCACCGACCGCAGCACCTAATTTATCAGCTAGTGCATAGATAATCTTAAAGTTATCTGCAGAGCCGACACCACGCCCCCCCGATACCACAATCTTCGCGGAGGTCAGTTCTGGACGATCAGATTTAGCCACTTCCTCGCCAATGAATTTAGTTTTATCAGCCGTAAAGACTTCATTCACCGTATCAATCGCAGCACTGCCACCTGTGGCTGGTGCTGGATCAAAGGCGGTAATCCGCACGGACATGACTTTAATCTTGTCACTGCTTTGCACCGTAGCAATCGCATTGCCTGCGTAAATAGGGCGTTTGAAAGTATCAGGGCTAACCACCGCCATAATATCGGTGAGTTGATTGACATCGAGCAGTGCTGCCACGCGGGGCATTAAGTTTTTACCAGCAGGGGTAGCAGGTGCTAATAAATGGCTATAAGCAGGTGCTAAAGCAGCGACCAATTGCGCGGTATTTTCGGCTAACTGATGCTCATAAGCGGCATTATCAGCCACCCGTACTTTAGACACGCCCGCAACCGCAGCAGCGGCTTGGGCTACCGCTTGGCAATTGCTACCAACGACTAGGACATCAATATCACCGCCAATTTTGCTCGCAGCAGTGATGGCATTGAGAGTAGACGCTTTTAAATGTTGGTTGTCGTGTTCGGCAATAACTAAATTACTCATGCTGTCTCTCCTCTCCATTAAATGACTTTAGCTTTGTTTTTCAGCGCATCGATTAACGCATCAACACTGTCGACTTTAATCCCTGCGCTACGCTCGGCTGGCGCATCTACACGAACTAAAGTGATAGTATTAGCCACGTTCACACCCATTTCGGCTGGGCTAGTCACCGCTAAAGGCTTTTTCTTCGCTTTCATAATGTCAGGAAGTTTGACATAGCGTGGTTCATTCAAACGCAAGTCGGCCGTCACTACGGCTGGCAGGGTTAATTGCAAGGTTTGTAAACCACCATCAATTTCACGCGTGACCGTAGCGGTATCACCATCAACCACTACTTTAGAGGCAAAAGTCGCTTGTGGATAAGCACAGAGGGCGGCCAGCATTTGACCGGTTTGGTTATTGTCGGAATCAATCGCTTGTTTACCTAAGAGTACTAAACCGGGTTGCTCATCTTGCACCACTTTAGCTAACAGCTTAGCAATACTGAGCGAATTAAGATCATTATCGCCAGCATCAATGAAAATCCCACGATCGGCACCCATCGCAAGTGCTGTACGGATTTGATCTTGTGCCGCTTTAGGCCCGATAGAGACCACAACAATTTCGGTAGCCTTACCTGCTTCACGCAAACGCAATGCTTCTTCCACCGCGATTTCGCAAAACGGGTTGAGCGACATTTTTACATTGGTCAGATCAACATTACTGTTGTCTGCTTTCACGCGTACTTTGACGCTGTAATCAATGACGCGTTTGACTGCTACCAATATCTTCATCTTAGCTAACCTTTAAATTTAATTGACCTTCAAAGCGAACTGACTAAGCTGGCAATTTGTTGCGACCTCTCTCTTGCCGCAACAAAGCCGAGACCCTCTCTTTAGAGACATTGTCTGTTGGGAGCGATTTATTTAGCTTCATCAGCCCACTTTCGGAGGATAAACTTTTGTACCTTACCCGTCGAGGTGCGCGGTAAATCTACGAAGATAACTTTCTTCGGGATTTTGAAGCGAGCCATATTTTCGCGGCAATAATCGATAACCTCTTGCTCAGTCATTTCAGCATCACTGACCAATCGAATAAATGCACAAGGTACTTCGCCCCACTTCTCATCATGCTTAGCCACCACGGCTACATCTTGAATCTTGGGATGCTTATATAAAACGTCTTCTACTTCAATAGAAGAAATATTTTCGCCTCCTGAAATAATAATATCCTTAGAACGATCCTTGATCTCAATATACCCATCCGCATGCCAAACTGCTAAATCACCGGAATGGAACCAGCCACCCGCAAAGGACTCTTCTGTAGTCGGTGGATTTTTCAGATAGCCTTTCATGACAATATTGCCACGCATGAAAACTTCACCTAGGGTTTCACCGTCTTTAGGCACTGGCTCTAAGGTTTCAGCATCAGCCACCATCAAGCCTTCTTGCATTGGTGCACGCACACCTTGCCGCGCTTTTAAGCGTGCTTTTTCCTCAATGCTACGATTGTCCCACTCATCATTCCACTCAGAAACCACACAAGGCCCATAAGTTTCAGTGAGACCATACACATGGATCACATCAAAACCCATTTCTTCCATGCTTTGAATCACTGCGGCGGGCGGTGGAGCACCGGCTGTCATGACTTTAACAGCATGGTCAATCCCTGCTTTTTGCTCAGCCGGTAAGCCACTGATCATGCTTAATACAATTGGCGCACCGCAGAAATGATCCACTTTTTCCTGCTTAATTAATTCAACGATTTTATCTGCCCGTACATGCCGCAAGCACACGTTCACCCCAGTAACTGCCGCCACTGTCCACGGGAAACACCAACCATTGCAATGGAACATTGGTAATGTCCACAAATACACCGAACGACTAGGCATTCCCCATGAGAGCGCATTGCTGACTGCATTTAAATAAGCTCCACGATGATGATAAACCACGCCTTTAGGATTACCAGTTGTACCTGAGGTGTAATTTAAAGTAATCGCATTCCATTCATTATCGGGGTTCTGCCATGCAAACTCAGGATCACCTTGCGCAATGAAATCTTCATAATTCATCGCCCCCAACAACTCGCCACCGACAAAGGATGGATCGTCAATATCAATCACGAAAGGGGGATGAGCGACTAATTTGAGCGCTTCTTTCACAATCGGTGCCATTTCACGCTCAGTAATCAAAATCTTGGCTTCGCCATGTTCAAGAATGAAAGCTACAGCGGGAGCATCTAAGCGCGTATTGATAGAATTGAGCACAGCACCGGCCATTGGCACGCCAAAATGAGCTTCAAAATGCTCAGGCAAATTCGGGCACATAATGGAGACGGTATCACCCACACTAATGCCTTTTTGCTGTAAAGCACTGGCTAATTGCCGACAACGCTTATAAGTTTCAGCCCAAGTACGCCGTACAGCACCATGCACAACAGCGGTTTTATTCGGGTGTACTGAAGCTGCACGCTCTAGGAAGGTTAAGGGACTTAACGGCTCATAATTGGCAGCCACTTGATCCAAACCTTGTTCATAAATATTCCGATCAGACATCGCTCAGACTCCTCCTGTCCGATTAAAAGTTATTCTTTACGAATTTATTAAACTCACCCACGATACCACTTCTGAAAGCCAAGACACAGACGATGAAAATTAAGCCCATAATGATATGAATATAAGTACCTAATTCCCCGCCTGAAAAAAAGTTTTCAATCCCAACTACCACTGCAGCACCTACCAAAGGCCCAAAGATCGTGCCCATCCCGCCCACTAGGGTCATAAGTACCACCTCACCGGACATATGCCAGTGTGCATCGGTCAGAGATTCCAATTGAAATACTAAGGCTTTAGTCGAGCCGGCCAAACCTGACAAGGTGGCTGAGAGCACAAAGGCCATTAATTTATACTGACGTACATTATAGCCCAGCGAAATAGCCCGTGGTTCATTTTCACGAATTGCTTTTAGTACTTGCCCAAAGGGTGAGTGAATCGTTCGATAGATTAACCAAAATCCTAATAAAAATACTGCGAGTACAAAATAATACATTGACAGATTATGATTCAAATCAATCAACCCGAATAAATAACCGCGAGGAATCCCCTGTAAACCATTTTCACCCTCGGTAAAGGGAGCTTGTAGGAAAAAGAAAAACAGTAATTGCGATAAAGCTAAAGTCACCATTGCAAAATAGATGCCTTCACGCTTAACTGACAAACTGCCGAATAAATACCCCAAAACTGCTGAGGCAAAAGTCCCACAAAGAATACCAATTTCAGGGGTTAAACCTGCGTTTGACATTAAATAGCCAGTGACATAGCCACCCGTGGCTAAAAAAGCTGCATGCCCAAAGGATAACATCCCCACAAAACCCAACATTAAATTAAAAGCTGCAGCAAATAACCCAAAACACAAGACTTTCATTAAAAACACAGGATATACAGCTAAGGGAATCACTAAGGCTAAAGCTAGCAAAACGATATTGAGCTTATTCGATTTCAGCATTTCCATGATTTAAGCCTCCTTTCCAAACAAGCCAGCAGGCTTAATTAATAAGACCACGACCATCACCATAAAAATAATCGTATTGGAGGCCTCGGGGTAAAAATATTTGGTTAAGCCTTCAATCACACCCATGCCAATACCTGTAAGGATTGCCCCACCAATCGAACCCATTCCACCGATGACCACGATTGCAAAGACTACGATTAAGATATTGGCCCCCATATCAGGGCTGACTGAATAAATAGGTGCAGCTAAAACACCCGCTAGACCTGCTAAAGCCACACCAAAACCGAAGGTTAAAGTCACCATCAAAGGCACATTGATCCCGAAAGCTTGTAATAAGCGCGCATTCTCAGTACCTGCTCGCAAATAAGCGCCTAATTTAGTCTTTTCAATTGCCCACCAAGTCCCAAAACAAACTAACAGCGAGACCACGATAATCCAGCCGCGATAAATTGGCAGATACATAAAACCTAAATTAGCTACTCCTTGTAAGGAGTTAGGAATGGAGTAAGGCTTACCAGAAGAGCCAAATAGATGATTGAACACACCCTGTAAAACTAACGCTACCCCGAAGGTCAGCAACAAACTATACAAATGATCTTCATGGGCAATCGGGCGAATTAAAAAGCGCTCAATTAGAATACCGATTAACCCCACCACAGGTGGCACAATCAGCAAAGCCCACCAATAATTAATCCCTAAATACTCTAAACCCAACCAAGCGAAGAACGCGCCCATCATATACAAGGCGCCTTGAGCAAAATTGATAATGCGTAAAAGACCAAAAATAATCGCAAGCCCTAGGCTGAGCAGTGCATAAAATGAGCCGTTGATCAGCCCAACCAGCAATTGCCCAAACAAAGCGACCGGATTGATACCGAGAACTGTATCCATAAACACTACTCTGCTGATGGTATGAGCCCTAGACAGTTTAGGAGGAGAAACTCACTGCTAGGGCTATACACTTGGGGTTATTTTTTGCTGAAATTACAAGCGTCGTCCATCGGCAGATAAACATCATTGCCTGCTAAAGTTTGCTCTAAAGCAAAAATGTCATCCTCATTCGCACGCTCATCCGCTTTCTTTACCCGCACTTGATACATGTCATGCACCATGCGCCCATCTGCGCGGAACTCGGCATTGCGCGCAAAGAAATCATCTGGCTTAGTTGCCTTCATTTTCGCCATGACTGCCTCACCCTCATCTGTACCCGCTTCTTTGACCGCATTCAGATAAGCCATGGTGGATGAATAGGCTCCGGCTTGACCCATCGTTGGGGTTTTGCCAAATTTTTCTTTGAAGCGCTTCGACCATTCTTTAGTTTTGTCATCCATTTCACTATAGAAACCAGTGGTCAAGCGCATATCTGCAATCAACGCCGGATCCAGAGCTTGTACATCTGAGGAGAACACTAACAAGCCAACCATGGTAGCTTGCTTGCTTAAACCAAACTCATTCGCCCCCTTCAAAGAGTTCACGAAATCTTTACCAGCATTGGCTAAAGCCACTGCATCAGCCCCCGAAGACTGTGCTTGGAGAATATACGAAGAATAATCAGTCGTCCCTAAAGGTACTTTCACGCTACCGACTACTTCGCCGCCATTCTTTTCAATAACGCCTGTTGATACTTTTTCCAAAGCATGACCGAATTCATAGTCTGCCGTGATAAAGAACCACTTTTTCTTACCGGCTGCGACCAAAGGCTTCACTGTGCCATTCGCTAAAGCAACCACGTCATAAGTCCAGTGCGCGTTGTAGGGTGAGCATTGCTTGGTTGTGAATGCAGTACTACCTGCCGTTGAAATTAATAAAGGTTTTTTTGCTTCATTGGTGACTTTAGCGGCGGCTAAACCGACTGAAGACGCAACAATCCCGCCCACTGCATCAACTTTGTCTTTATCCAGCCACTCACGCACGATGGCTGAGCCAACGTCTGGCTTGTTTTGATCATCGGCTGACACCACTTCAATGGTTTTATCTAAAACCTTGCCACCAAAATCAGCCACTGCCATTTCCACAGCAGCCACACAACCTTTACCGCAGACATCCGCATAAGTACCGCCCATATCGGCCAAGACACCAATTTTTACTTTGTCATCGGAAATGCCTTCAGCTTGAGCATTGGCTAGTGCTAGGCTCAGGGCAATTGCGCTTGCTAATAAAACCTTTTTCATACTTTTCCTCTTCTCCAATCTAATGAGTGATCACACCCCAAGTAGGGTGTTTAATAATTCAGTTTTTGTCGCTAATTCAGACTGTTGAACCTCTTCCACAATTTGCCCATGCTCCATCACGTAATGCCGATCTGCGATGGGTGCTGCAAAATGGAAGTTTTGTTCAACGAGTAAAATGGTTAAATTTTTACGCTTCAGTTGGACTAAGACTTCGCCCAACTTTTTCACAATCACCGGCGCTAAACCTTCAGTGATTTCATCCAGCAATAAGATATTCGCACCCGTGCGCAGGATTCGTGCTAAGGCCAACATTTGCTGTTCACCACCGGATAGACGCGTGCCTTGGCTAGTACGACGCTCATATAAGTTGGGGAACATTTGATAGATTTCATCTAAACTCATACCGTCGCTACGTACTGTCGGCGGCAATAACAAGTTTTCTTCGACATTTAAGCTAGAAAAAATCCCGCGCTCTTCCGGGCAAAAGCCAATGCCTAAATGAGCAATCCGATGCGCGGGTAAGCCAATGGTTTCTGTGCCATTAATATTGATACTGCCACTGCGCCGCCCCACCATGTTCATAATGGCTTTCAAGGTAGTCGAGCGTCCTGAGCCATTACGCCCTAGTAGGGTGACTAGTTCGCCTCGATTTACATGCAAATCAATACCATGCAGAATGTGTGATTCGCCATAGAATGCATGTAGATCACTGACTCTTAATTTCTCATCACCATGACCTGTTTTCATGCTGCTACCTCCGCATCAGCGGCTACGCCGAGATAAGCCTCTTTCACCCGTGGATCGGCTGAGACAGTTGCATAGTCGCCTTCGGTTAGCACTGCACCACGCTGTAAAACCGTAATCCGATCCGCGAGCTGTGAAACCACATGTAGATTGTGCTCAACCATTAAAATGGTGCGCTCTGCTGAGACTTTTTTAATTAAAGCCGCGACGACTGCCACATCTTCATGCCCCATCCCTTGAGTGGGTTCATCTAAAAGTAGCATTTCAGGATCCAATGCTAAGGTGGTGGCAATTTCTAAAGCACGCTTACGTCCATAGGGCAAATCGAGGGTGGTGGCTTTAGCAAAATCTAATAAACCTACTGCCGCCAATAACTCTTCTGCACGCGGATTTAAGCGATTTAGAACTTTGTCGGATTTCCAGAACTGGAAGCTATTACCTGCTTTTTGCTGCAATGCAATCCGCACATTTTCTAAGACGGTAAGCTTAGGAAACACAGCAGAAATCTGGAACGAACGCACTAAACCTAATTGCGCAATTTTGGAGGCTTCTAGCGACGTAATATCT
>AATN01000247.1_pt1 | contig 12930 bp, 12 predicted proteins | sample 270648 | NCBI WGS metagenome assembly AATN01 (sample SAMN02954269, study PRJNA17659) | bioreactor sludge metagenome | biome: terrestrial; feature: bioreactor; material: sludge; isolation source: Enhanced Biological Phosphorus Removal (EBPR) bioreactor sludge | place: Australia: Brisbane, Queensland
CAACTTTAGTCACTAACGATCGCTTAGGAATTCTGGTCGGCTCGATTGCTTCAGCACTACTAGGTTATATGCTCTTAAAATGGCGTCTTTCTAAAACTACTGCCGCTAATGAATGCTATTAACTAGTGAGATCAACAACGCAGCCTACACAAAGTGACTGCGTTGTTTAAAGACCTTTAGGCTTGATTAAAGGCACGCACTAAAGACTGAAATTCTTGTTCGGCACGTGAATTATACTCTTGGAATTGACGATACTTCTTATAAGCCTCATTCAAATTTTCCAAAGCAGTTAAACGTAGTGCTTGTAAGATTACTGAGTCTAACTCACTGCGCATGGCTCTCAATACTTCCGGCAAATGTTGGCGATCACTCTCAACCGCTATTTGCATTTGATTCAATTTGGTAAGTAAAGACTCATGATGCGAACCCTTGAGCAACTCTTTTAACTGGTTAAACTCTTCGGTGACTTCTGCTTCATTAGCTGGCACAGCGCTCGGATTGGCTTGCTGCTCCGCTAACTGCCATAAGATTTGCTGCAGTTCTTGTTGGCGCTCTTCAATAACGGTCTTATAAATAGCCAATTTAGCGCGTAAATCTTGTTGCGCTTGCTTAGCTTTGACAATCGAAGAAGCTAAGACTTGGTAGGAGTAGCCTAAACGCTTTAAGAGTTGCAAGTCGTCTTCAGCAATAGCTGCTTCAGTCGTCACTACTACCTCTGGTTCAAAACCTTGATTCGTTGGCATCTGTGCATGAGCCGTATTTTCGATCACGGGAACCAGCGGTACTTCGGTTATATTATTAACCCAGCCCGGATTCACTTCTGGATGAGGTTGAAATGGAGTCATTTGCTAGCCCTTTATATAATAATTATGAAATGACAGTTTATAAGTTTTTCTAATACTAGTTGTTTTTGCAGCAAGGCGCAATTCTTGCCGTTAAAATCGCCGTAACCAGAGTGTTGTAATGAAAAAATTTTGTTTAACTTGGTTATTAGCTTTACCTTTATTTTTGCTGAACGCTTGTGCTTCGATTCCAGAAGGGATTAAGCCCATTGATAATTTTCAGCTAGAGCGCTACTTGGGTCAATGGTATGAAATCGCCCGACTTGACCATAGCTTTGAACGAGGTTTAGAACAAGTCACCGCAACCTATAGCTTGAATCAAGATGGTTCAGTGCGTGTACTTAATCGCGGTTTCAGCACCCTTAAACAGCAGTGGCAAGAAGCCGAAGGGCGCGCTCAGTTTGTAGAATCTCCACAAGTTGGCCGCTTAAAAGTTTCTTTCTTTGGCCCTTTCTATGGCGGCTATAATATCGTTGAACTAGATAAAAACTATCAACACGCACTGATTGTCGGCAATGATCGTAGTTATCTGTGGATACTCTCACGTACTCCGCGCTTAGACTCCGCAACCCAACAGCATTTAATCCAACGCGCCCAAGCGCTCGGTTTTGCTACTGAGCAACTTATTTTAGTTAAGCAGCCTTAGTCTTAAGTTATTTCAACAGCATGGATAAAATGGATAAAAAAGTAAGGGCTGGAAATAAACTACAAATCCAGCATTAACTTCAAAGGCTTGCGCATACCAGCCACTTTACAGGCTTGTTGCGCATAGCCTCTGGGAAAGAGTTTATATAAATATTTACGGGTAGCTTTCTCGGCGCCCCAATGTTCTTTCATAAACCTCAAGACTTTGCGCGCTTCCGGCACACTCGCATGCTGTTCAAAATATTCACGCACGAACCACACTACTTCGCGCTGCTCGCCGACTAATTCAAACCCTAGTTCTAGTGCCAAAGCTTCTGCTAGTTCTTCAGACCAATCTTCAGGATTGAGTAGATAGCCTTCATTGTCACGAGAAATTGAATTTTGTGTAATGCTTGGCTGCATGATCAACTCCTAACACACTACTTGTCTCCAGCATACTGAGCTATGGATATAAGCTATATGCTCCTAAAGAGATAGAGTTCAAGTAGCAGCACTATTTACTGAATCAGCAGTCTGCTTACGCTTCAACAACACTAAATGCCGATGCAACATCTCAGTTGCTAGCCCATGCAGCACTAAACGAAAGCCTGCTTTCAGCGTTGAATGCGGTACTAAAGGATGACGGTTATTCACCAGCAATACTGGCAACGGATCCTGCAAAATTTTGCTGACATATAGCGCAATCGTCTCATCTAATTGCAAGGAATTGACTGAGCGCCAGAAATCATTATCGCTTAGAAAAAACTGGAAAATGGGTGTATACAATTCAATGGCAGTTTGAATGTCAATTTTATTACGTTTACCTGCTGGAATCTCGTAAATAGGAAAATCACCATCGGTGATCGCAGTAAAATTCAATTGCTCAGGGGCTACAATCTCGCGCCCTTGTGCTTTTAAAGCCAAATTCAGACTGGTGATAAAATTGAATAAATTCAAATCATGCTTTAAGAAGGCATCGTCTCTTAACTCATCCAAAGTCTGAAAACGCATAAAATGCAGCGGCTGAATTTCAATACCCGGCAAATTATCCAAAATAAACCGCTGAATCTCACTGCCCAAAGTGAAATGGCGTAGGATAAACCGATTCGCTTCGGGGCTAACAAAGTTTTTTAAGCCCCAGACAATGGTGTTATGCAAAGCGGCCGAATGACGCCAATGGGGTAACAAGCTTTTAAGCAGTTGATTGAAAATAATTGTAGCACGGGCTAAGGGACGTACTATCGGCAGTAGATATTGGCGACTTTTACGACTGCTATCTGTTAGCCAAGCTTGTTTCACCTCAGAGGATAACGGCGTGACACTCTCCACATAGAGCGTGTACCAAGGGTTGGGATCATCCGGGTTATGCTGCCAGTTTGACCAATCCGCAGGCATGTTCACAGAATATGCTCCATTTGTAATTGATATAAAGTCGCTACATCGCGTGCGGTGCGGACAATATCGCGTTGGGCGGTTTCACCGCTAAGCTTTAAGACAAATTGTAAAGCCAGTAACCAACGGGCTAAATGCTGCTCATCGTTTTCGCCATGATATTTCAAAAACCGATAGCAGCGCTCGGGCAAGTTAAGCTGTTGTTTTACCAGCGGTAATAACCACGGCACAATGCGTTGTCCTGTCCCTTCAATAATATAAATCCCCCCCAACAAACCCAACGGATTCGGACTTTTAGCCTTACGATACATATAGCTATTTAAAGCTTCACCGCCTGCATTGCGCTGCAAGTTATCAATGCTAGCCGCTTGCCCACCTGCTGCTCGGTAATCCTCAAACAGAATGTTGAAATCGAATTGCTCGTCATTGGCATGTTCAGTCATCAACTCAGCTAAGGTTTGATAAGGCTCATCTAAATGCGCTACCGCCTCACGCATCCACTGACTCCCTTCACGCACTTGCGGAATCCAGTGTGCCATCCAAGTTACATAATCACTGTGAGTGAGTTGACCCGTATTAATCTTTTCTACCAAGGGCGTGCGCCAAATTTGTGAGCGGAACTGATGCCAAATGTCGGCGAGTTCTAAGAGCGTATTGCGTACCTGCTGCTGCATATCGGGCTGATCGCCTGCGGGTGGCGGTGGCAAGTCTGCACTTAGCTGTTCTGCTACCAACCTTGCTGCAACTGGCTTTTGCTGCTGAGTGATAGCCGCTAACTCCACCACTTCTAACAAGCAATAACTCACCGTAAAACGCCCCGATTCGGGTACAAAGACAAAGATTTTCTGTCCGGCTTTGAGATGATGGGTCGCCAGCCATTCCGAAAGCATAATGAAAATAGAAGCTGCACCGGTATTACCACGGGTCTTGAGATTACTAAACCAGTGCTCACGGGGGATGCCTAAACCCGCCGATTCCATCATCGCCTCACAGGTTTTGCCCAAAGCTTCGGAGGAGTAATGACATAAAAAAGTATCGACCTCCGCCGGTTTCACCCAGCCACCTTGTACCAAACCGGCATATTCATGCACTGCCACTTCAAACAGATTCGGTAAAATCCGTAAATTCTGCCGTAGTGCAAAATAACCTGCGGCTTCTGCTTCAGCAACAGACGGAAAATCTAGGTAGGAAGCCTCAGCGCGATAAGCACTCTTGTGCTCTTTAGCACGATGACTACCCTGCCCCAACTGCATACAAACCGGATAATCACCTGAGAAGGATTTGGCATGAATCCAATTCAGTTTGAGAGCTAAGCCGCGTTGTGCTAAGGGGTTGGCGGCGGCTTGTTTGAGAACTTGCGCGCCGTTCCCTAGTAAGACGGCTCCTGCCCCATCCGATAACATCCAGCGCAAAAAATGCGCTTCAAAATCGATATGAGTTTGGCTCGTAAAACGCGACTGTTTAAAAATACGCGAGGGCATTTCTGCCGCGACCACGACCGCTAAATCTTGCTCAGAATTTTGTGCTAACGATTGCGCAGCATCTTTTAAAGCCATGATGCTCGAAGCGCACACACCGTGATGACTATGCGTTTCCATCGGCGGCGCGTGCAAAGCGCCTTGAATCATATTCGCCACACCCGGCATTAATACATCACCACCCGAACTAGCCGAGGCCAGCACTGCAATCTCATCCAAGCTGACCTTTGCTTGATTCAAGCAATCTTGGATGGCTTTACACGCTAGCTCCGTATGGCTAATGGTCGTCTGTCCTTCTGTATCAAGCGCATAATAGCGGGTTTGAATCCCATTTTCGCCTAAGACTCGCTGCTTAATCCGTTTTGAGTTTTGATCAAGCGGTGCAACATAAGCATCGATTTGCTCGTTATCAATCGGCTCACCGGGCAAATAATGGCTAGCAGCCAGCAAGTAAATATCGTGAAAAAAAGTCGGTGCGATCATGACGTTAGCGTTCTGGTAAGAAGAATGGATTCAGGTTAACCAAGTTGGCTGAACCCAACAAGAACGAAGCTAAGAAGTTGCGTGGGATAAGACTGAAGATAGCAATTTATTAAAGACTCAATAAGAATTAAAGCAGTTAGGGGGATCACATATAAATGTGCGAAGTGCGATATGCAGCCAATAGAATCACCCTCCCAACCCATTCAGTTGGGAGTAGATTTAAACTAGCTTAGTTAAACACGCTGCGGCTGTCCTACCCGTTGCCGACTTTGATACTCGGGGTCAATATAAACCTCTACCCCTGCAGCAGGCAGCATACCCTTGCCTTTAATCAAATCAGCCGCACGTTCAGCGAGCATAATCGTGGGTGAGTTCAAGTTGCCATTGGTAATCGTTGGAAAAATCGAAGAATCCACCACCCGTAAGCCTTGTACGCCCTGTACCCGTGTATCCGGATCAACCACCGCTAACGCATCTGTCCCCATGCGACAAGCGCAGGAGGGATGATAAGCACTCTCACAATTTGCTCGCACAAAGGCATCAATCTCCTCATCCGTCTGCACTTTTTCACCCGGTTGAATTTCAGAATCACGATAAGGATCAAAAGCAGGCTGTCCAATAATATTACGGGTTAAACGCACACAGGCACGGAAACCCTGAATATCATCTTGATGTTGCAGGTAATTAAACAAAATAGAGGGTGCTTCGCGTACATCCGCACTACGAATTTGGATACGTCCACGGCTTTTCGGTTTATTGTGCCCCACATGCACTTGAAAACCATGCCCATCAAAGGCCGAGCGTCCATCATAGCGCATGGCAGCAGGCAAGAAATGGTATTGAATATCCGGCCACTCAATCCCCGGTTTAGAGCGAATAAACGCACAGGACTCGAAATGATTGGTTGCCCCCAAACCATCGCGCTTGAGTAGCCAACGAGCACCAATTAAAAACTTATGCCAAGGATCGAGTTGACCATTAAGTGTGATCGGTTGCTTGCAGCGGAATTGGAAATAGAACTCTAAATGATCTTGTAAGTTCTCTCCCACTCCCGGCAGATCATGCACAACGGTTACTCCCGCTGCTTGTAACACGGCAGCAGGCCCTATACCAGATACTTGCAATAACTGCGGTGAGCCAATCGCACCGGCTGACAAAATCACTTCAACGCGCGCTTTGGCCTGTTGCTCTTGCCCATCTTTTAAGAAAGATACACCTACTGCGCGCTTACCTTCAAACAAGACTCGCTGTGTCATAGCATTGGTCACAACTTGCAGATTTGGGCGTTTAAGAGCAGGTCTTAAATAAGCATTAGCCGTTGACCAACGCAAACCATTTTTAACCGTCATATGCATCGGCCCAAAGCCTTCTTGCTGCTGACCATTGTAATCTTTGGTCGGCAAATAACCGGCTTGTACACCCGCCTCAATGAAGGTGCGGTACAACGGGTTTTTCATTTGATTGCCGTTATTGACTGAGAGTGGTCCACCTTGAGCACGGTAAGCATCACTTCCAAAGGCCCAATCATCGGCTTTGCGGAAATAAGGTAAACAGTGCTGATAATTCCAATCCGTTGCGCCATGTTCAGCCCATTCATCAAAATCGCGTGCATGCCCCCGCACATAGACCATGCCATTAATCGAAGACGAGCCACCTAAAACTTTGCCACGTGGACAATGCATTTTTCGGTTATTCAAATACGGCTCAGGTTCAGTGTGAAACTGCCAAGCAAATTTTTCAGTATTCATTGGAATCGACAGAGCAGTCGGCATTTGAATAAACAAATTGCGATCACTACCACCATACTCCAGCAATAAGACCTGCTTACTAGGATCTTCACTCAGGCGATTAGCTAGCACGCAGCCCGCTGATCCCGCACCGACGATGATGTAATCGGCTTCCATAGCTTCTCCACTGTGGCAATCAAATATGGTTGCGAGTCTACTCGCGTGCTTTAGGAAGAGCTAGCAGGCTTAAACAAAGATTTTTTTGACCGCTGAGCAAAAAAAGCTGGAAATTCCTCAAAGTTTTTATTAGTCTTAGCGGCCTTGGAGAGCTGGCTGAGCGGTCGAAAGCGGCGGTCTTGAAAACCGTTGAAGGGAAACCTTCCGGGGGTTCGAATCCCTCGCTCTCCGCCATTACATTGGTCAACTAAGACCGAAGACACACGAAAGCCCGCATTCTAGCGGGCTTTTTTGTTTCTGCTAAGTTCGAGTAAGAACATACAGAACGATGACAGCCAAGAGGTTTTAGGGGTATATTCGGGGGTATAACCACTATCCTTGGAGCTTGTACCCCCAATGTCTCTAACTGATGCCACCGTCAAGAATGCCAAAATCCAAGATAAACCCTATAAACTATTCGATAGTGGCGGCTTATTCGTACTGGTGCATTCCAATGGCTCAAAATACTGGCGCTTCAAATATCGTTTTGAGGGTAAGGAAAAACTACTCGCTTTAGGTAAATACCCTAAAGTCAAACTTAAAGAAGCCAGAGAAGCACACAGCAAGGCGCGTGAATTGTTGGAAGAAGGCATAGACCCAAGCACAACTCATAAAAAGAAGATTCAGCTAACGACTTTTCAGGCTGTTGCTGAACAATGGCTCGAAAGCTACCTAAAAAACAAATCTGAATCCCACTATAAACGCACTGAAAGCTATCTAAAGCGTGATGTATTTCCGGTGATAGGGTCGCGCCCAGTAGCAGATATTAAGCCGTCTGACATTATCCCCATTATTGAAACTATTCATAAGCGTGTAGTGCGTGATACCCACTTGCGCACCCTGCAATCCATTGGGCAAGTGTTACGTTATTCCATCGCGCTTGGTTTGCGTCAAGACCCTGACCCCACACCTAGCCTCAAGGGTTTATTCCCCGCAAAAGCGCCTAAAAAGCCCTTTGCTGCGATTACAGACCCGCTTGAAGTGGCTAGGCTTTTAAGGGCAATTGAGCATTACTCAGGCAATTTCATTACTAAATGCGCCTTACAGCTTTCTAGCATGGTGATGATGCGACCCGGTGCATTTATTCGCGCTGAGTGGAAGGGTATTGACTTAGAGAATGCACTTTGGACAGTGGAAGTTAAAGATATGAAAGCGCCTATGCTGATTAAAAACGCTAACCGTGACATAGACGCGCATTTGATCCCGTTACCTAAACAAGCCGTCGAAATATTTAAAGCCTTATACCCCTTCACGGGCGCGAGTCAGTTTGTGTTTCAGAGTCCTGCCACACGCGGCGGCAAAGATGCGCCTATGAGTAATGAGACGGTGACCAAAGCTTTGCAGCGCATGGGCTTTCAAGGGCAAATGACAGGGCATGGCTTCCGTTCAATGGCCTCCACCTTATTGAATGAAATGCGTAGACCCGATGGAGGGCGTATGTGGGACAAAGACGCGATTGAACGCCAATTAAGCCACAAAGATAAAGACGCTATTCGTGCAGCCTATAACCGTGCTGATTATTTAGAAGAAAGGCGCTTAATGCTTCAATGCTGGGCTGATTATCTGGATGGTTTGCGAGAGGGTGGTAAGGTACTTCCTTTTAAGGTGAGTGCTATCAACAAGTAAGCTTTATCCCCGCGCCTAGCTCGACGGAGCGAAAACCGGAAACCTTTCACCGGCTGGCGTGGATTTTATGAGAGGTAGCACTAGAAAGGAGTGTTTATGCTTACTATTCGCTGGGGTCTTGATGAGGTTGTTATTTACACTCTCAATGAAGCTGTCATTAAGATTAATACTGTGCTGGGTTATCAATGGAATATGGATGATTTAGTGCGTCATGCTCAGGAAGGAGTATTCAGGCTATTTTGTAAAGTAGATGATGTGCCTGTGGTGAGGACTCGCTGGGGTCGATGTTTCCACATCCTAGAAATTATTCAGCAAGTTCCATTTACCTTATTTCCTAATAACCAAGCGGAATTTGATCGCTGCGAAATTATCAAAGAAATAGCTTGCTTTTCAGGTTTCTGTAGTCTGCCAGCGGCTCAGTTACGGAGACTAGCTCAAGGACAGCAACCTATTCATTTGTCTCATATTGAACAATTAAACCGTGAGGGTTGCCCGACTGCATGGGAGGTTATGAATTTACCTGCTTGGATTGAACGTTATGAACCATTACTCAGTGAGGTGAATAGTAGCCATCAAGTCTTGGTTGAGTGTTTGAAATTAAATCTTAAAGGTACAGAGAGGGAGTATTTGGAAGAGTTACAAGGAACTGTAGCTGTCTCATTAAACCAGTGCTGGATTGCTGTTGAATCGGTTGAAGGCTTCATTGAATGGGAGCATCAACAGGATACTGATGAAGGTGAAAATGATGGTTTAACACGTCGCCAAAAACAGATGAATGCCTTAGTGAGGGTTCTTCGTACTATGCACCTTGTACCGATGTCATTAGAAGTAGGAGATGGTACTAAAGATGGAATTCATAAAGCCTGTGTGCTTGCATACCCAAGGTTATTTACTGAAAGTAAAACCACATTTAATGTGTATATGGGTCGATGCTGTTAAAAATAGTGTGATAAAAGTTACAAAAAACAAGAGAGCAAAAGAGAAAGGTGTTTAGCAAAATCATCACCTAGACACATTTAGTCATCTAAGCGTAAGTGTTTTACTGCCAACTGGCAGCAGTTGGTAACTAATAGTAAACACTGGTAAACCGAAAATAGGTTAAGTGCTTTACCGTTAATTACTGAATGCTTTTTAAAAAAGTAATTTGAGTAAAATACTTATGAGACTTTCAAAACATCAAGCTTGCAGTCAACTCCACCCCAGCCCTCATGCTAGCAGTGCTCTACTGGCTGCTACCTCTGATAATACAAGCTCTACTCCTGATCAATTTATTCGTCGCCCTGCAGTTTGCCAGCTTACTAGCCTTCCTAGCTCTAGCCTGACTGATTTGATTAGTAAGAACCTGTTTCCAAAGCCGTTCAAGCTTTCCGAGCGCATGAGTGCATGGAAATTATCGGAGGTGATGGAATGGATGAATACTCGTGAGCGGGCAGCGTAAGGAGATAGAGCATGAGTATTTCATTTGATGTGAATGTACCTTGCCCTTACTGTGGCAAAAAAAATAGACACTTTATTGAGATGCATAGTAAGGAGAAAGCGAATTTCTTTGGATGCTGTTATGAGGAAGGGGGCTGCAATAGAGAGTTCGCTTATTCTATCAAGTTAAAAATTACAGGAGTCGAGTGGAAGTTAGAACGTCCTACAGTGGAGGGCGATGCACATGAATGAACAAAATAAAGCCCCGACAGAAAGTCAGGGCATGAAAACAGTACAGTCAACACGGGCAAGTATTGACGCTAAACAAGCTAACACGTTCAACGTGATTTGTGTAGTAGAACGGCCTAAAGCAGTGCTTTTGAGTTCTAATAAAACTCAGGTTAAATTAGTCAATGGCGAATATGGCGCGGGTGCTCTCTTAGAGGTTCAAATTGAGCAAGGTGTTCTTGCTCAGGCACTCGCCAATAAACGACTTAGCCCGGTACAGTTTAAAGACTCAGTACTTATAGCTGGCTACTGTACCCGCACGACAGAAAAAGCAATCGGTGTGCTATGTGATGCCGACCGGGTGGAACGCTTCTTTGCTAAAAATAAAATTAAGGAAATCAGAACCAGCGTCGAAAACGATCAAGCGATTTGCTTAGTAGTTCCTGCATGGATGTTGAAATGTGCAGATGGAGCTTTTCCTTCATGGGTAAAGGCTGCGCGTTTATGAGCAAAATTCTAGAAGCCGCCGTGTACTATGCTGAACACGGCTTAAAGGTATTTCCGCTTAAGCAAGGTTTAAAACGTCCGGCTACCCATAACGGCTTACTTTCTGCCACCACTGACCTTGAATCAATTCGCGCATGGTTGACGGATTCAAACCAAAACCTAGCCATTGTGACCGGCTCAGGCTTAGTGGTGATTGATATTGATGTGAAAGGCGGTACAGATGGCTTTGCTACCTTACAAAACCTTCAACAACAGCATGGGGCATTACCACCGACTATCGAAGTACAAACGCCTAGCGGTGGCAAACACCTCTTTTTCAGATACCCTAAAACCCATGTCATCAAAAGCTCAGTGAGAAAACTGGGCGCGGGTATTGATATACGTGCGGAGGGTGGCTATGTGGTAGCCCCTCCTAGTGTGCTGGATGCAAGCAAAGACCCCGAAGGAAAAATAGTGAGCGGTAGGTATGAATGGCTCAATACCCAAATAGGGTTTGCCGCCTTACCCCCTGCATGGCTTGAGTTCTTGGCGTATAAACCTAAGGGTAGTCATTCCCCGAATAATTCGCGCTCACTATCAACACCGAATGACCTTGACCTTGCCGAAGTTCAGGACGCATTGTCTGCCCTATCGCCTGATCTTAGCTATGACGAATGGATCAAGATCGGCGCGGCGCTCTATCATTCCTTGGGTGAACAAGGTTTTAGTGTCTGGGATGCTTGGAGTCAGCGCGGTGCTAAATACCAAGCGGCTGAAATGCGCGGCAAATGGGCAAGTTTTCAGAACAACCCAAATCCTGCCAAGCTCAGCAGTCTATTTTATCTGGCACAACAAAACGGCTGGCAGAATCCGCGCAAAGGTCAACGCCCAACGGAAACACCTAAACCAACACCGGCTAAGCCTAAAGATACGCCTACTGCTCAGAGTCCCTTAACGGTGCTGGATGCTGCCTTAGAGCAAGCAGAAGGCGGCGATATAACGGCGCTCCAATCCGATGCAGCCTTAAGCGCGTTTGTTCAGTTACGTGCTAACGATGAACTGGCTTATCAGCGTTACCGTTCGCAGCTACAGGCACTCAAGGGGAAAGTCAAACCGTTTGCTTTACCTTGGCTGGATAAGCAAACCAAGCCACCTAAAAAACCACGCTATGCACCACAGCCAAAGCCGGAGGATGGGGAAGGTAATCGCAAAGGCAAGGCCGATTTATTCATTGAATTAGTCAAGGATTGGGCGGAACTCTTCACCGATGAATCCGGGGAGGCTTATGCCTCCTTCAAGGTTGAACCGATTGATACAGCGACCGGGGAAGTGCTTCCAGCGCATACAGAAACATGGCACTTATCCAGTAGTAAGTTTCAGGCTAAAGCTGGTAAAGAGTTTTATAAGCGTTTTGGGACGGTAGTCGGTGACGCGGCGATGCGTGAGGCGTTGGGCGTATTAGCGGCGGAAGCGGATGACCGCATCAAGCATAAAGTTTTCTTACGCTATGCCCTCATTAAAACGCCAGAGGATAAGGTCGGGCGCGTGTATGTCGATCTAGTCAATGAGGCTTGGGAAGTGGTGGAGATTGATGCACAGGGCTGGCGTGTGCTCAGTGCTGAACAATGCCCCGTCAAGTTCAGACGGGTGAAACATGCTAAGCCCTTACCTAAGCCCGAACTAGGCGGAAACATTGAACATCTCTGGCAGCATGTGAATATCACGCGCCCGAATGATCGCTTGTTGTGTTTAGCGTGGATATTGGCTGCCATGCGTATTGGTACACCTTACCCAGTGCTAGAGATTATTGCCGGACAAGGCAGCGCTAAAAGTACCACCCAAGAGCGTTTGAAGGTGTTAATCGACCCGAACCAGTCCAATCTACGCAAAGAGCCGGATAGTATTCGTGATTTATCCATCTCAGCGGGTAGTAATCATGTGATTAGCTTAAATAACCTCAGTCATTTGAGCACGGCTCAACAAGACTTGATCTACCCCATTAAAAGTGGACATATCAAGAAGCGAGTTGTTGGTAAAAATCTGCCTCAAATGCTACCGGACTTTGGTAGTGATTGGCAGAGTGCAAACGAAGCCGGTTGTAATCGGTTTCGATATATTCAAACACCGTTTGGCGTATGGCTTCGCGGGTAGAAAAACGTTCACCGTGGATGGCTTCCACCTTCAGTGAATGGAAAAAGCTCTCGGCACAGGCATTGTCATAGCAGTTGCCCTTGGCACTCATGCTGCCCACCAGTTGGTGTTTTTCCAGCAGTTGGCGGTAAGCGTGGGAACAGTACTGGCTTCCCCGGTCTGAATGGACGATCACCCCGTTGGGTCGTTTACGTTTAAAAACTGCCATTTGCAGGGCATTGCAGACAAGGTCAGCAGTCATGCGTTCCGACATTGACCAAC
>AATN01000248.1_pt1 | contig 12851 bp, 15 predicted proteins | sample 270648 | NCBI WGS metagenome assembly AATN01 (sample SAMN02954269, study PRJNA17659) | bioreactor sludge metagenome | biome: terrestrial; feature: bioreactor; material: sludge; isolation source: Enhanced Biological Phosphorus Removal (EBPR) bioreactor sludge | place: Australia: Brisbane, Queensland
CCAACTACTGAAATTTTCGGCTGGCCTGCCGGTTGATGCGGCAGGTGTGCGCAGGTGCCCCGGGCAACCGGTTTGTCAAGACTGAACTTTGGCTGTGAAGCCGTGCTTTGCCGACAACGGTTCTGGGCCGATTGGCCGGCGCTGACGCGGCAGGCTTGACTTCTCTGGTCCGATTCTGGGCCGCTTGCGGGATCACACGATAGCGACGGCGCGAGGATCATTCCTGACCCAAGCGTTTCACGGCATCGATGGCCTTGAGATTTCTTGTTGAAGGCACCCTGGGCAAGAGCAGCGCCCCTGGCGGCAACAGCATCGATCCCTGGCAAGCAACAGCCCTCCTCTTGAAGACAAAATGCTCACGAATTACAACCTGGCGTGTGCCGTCAATCACCACGCGATGGCCAATCCGGACGCCCCGGCGGTGGTGTGCCAGGCGCGCTCCCTGACCTACGCCGAACTGGCCGAGCGTGCCGCCCGTCTCGCCGCTTGCCTGACTCACCGGCCTGACTGGCAGCGTCATGACGGGCAAGCGCTCCGTGTCGGGATTCTCGCTTCGCGGGGCGTTGACGCCTGCGTGGCGGTGCTCGGCGCCTGCTGGGCAGGAGCCACGTATGTGCCGATCAGCTTGAAGCAGCCGGAAGAACGCGTCTTGACCTTGCTCGCCCAATGTGGCTTGTCGGCAATCATTGCCGATGACGAGGGGGCAAAGCTGCTCAGCGAGCGTTTGCTCACCGCCGGCCCGCGGCTGGTGATTCACGCCGGACAGTCATTGCTCGTGCCGCGGGCTGGCGCGGTCGATATGGTCGACATGGCGACGCTCCCGCCGGTGACCCCGGAAGAACCGGCACCGATGGCGGCGTCAGACACGGCCTACATCATTTTCACTTCGGGAACGACCGGCGTCCCCAAGGGCGTCATGATTTCGGCCGGCTCTGCCCGTCATTACCTGACGACGATCACCGAGTGGCTGGATTTGCGCGCCAGCGACCGAGCCTTGGAGACCTGCGAACTCAGCTTCGATTTCTCGGTGCACAACATGTTCTCCACCTGGGAGGTGGGCGCCGCACTGCATATCCTGCCGGCCACCACGGTGATGAACGCCGTCAAATTTGTCCGAAGCTCCGGGTTGACGGTGTGGAACTCAGTTCCCGCGCTGGCCGGGATGCTGCGCCAGAGATCAAGGCGCTCGCTCCAGAAAGCCTGGCCAGCTTGCGCGTCACCGTTTTCGGCGGCGAACAGTTGCCCGCGAGCACCGTCACCGCCTGGCAAAGTGCGGCACCCAACAGCGTCATTGTCAACCTCTATGGTCCGACCGAAGCAACGGTCTTCTGTCTGGCTCAGAGGGTTGGCAAGCCACTGCCACTGACTCCGGGACGTAACGTCATGGCGATCGGCACGCCGCTGCCCGGCAATGAGGCGAGGGTGGTCGATGCGCACGGTCAAGCTGTCGCCGACGGCACTGCGGGCGAATTGGTGATCGCCGGCGACCAGGTTGCTGACGGCTATCTCGGAGCCGACGAGCTGACGGCCTCTCGGTTTCCGACGCTCGATGGCAAACGCTGGTACAGGACGGGCGATCTGGCCCAGCGCGACGCCACGGGTTGCTTTCATTGCCTCGGGCGGATCGACAACCAGGTCAAGGTGCTCGGTCATCGCGTCGAACTCGAAGAGATAGACGCTCATCTTCGCATCGTCTCCGGCGCCGATGTCGTCGGCTCCATCGCCTGGCCGCAGGCAAACGGCATGGCCAGCGGCATCGTCAGCTTTGTCGGCGCATCGGCCATCGACGCCGAAAGCGTGATCGATGAACTGAAAAACCGGCTGCCGCCGTACATGCTGCCCCGCAGGGTCATCGCCCTGGAAAGAATGCCGCTCAATTCGAGTGGCAAGGTCGACCGGCGGGAGTTGCACCAACTGCTCGACAAGGAGGCGGGATGAGCCCGGCGGCAGCCAGCAGTGCAGCACTACCGCTGCAGCGAGGAGGCGGCAACGCCTCGCGAGGGAGCCGTTTGCGCCGCTTCCTGGCCATTGACGAACGGGCGGATTGCATCGCGTGGTCGCAGGCGGTGAGCGGCCGCGCAATCATTTACTGCACGGCGATTGCCGCCGTCGCCACCTACTTCCCCTGGTGGGAAACCCTCCTGGTCGTCAGCGCAGCCATGGCAGCGGCCTACATGTCGAAGTTCCGCAATCCGATCTTGTTCACGGCAACCTGGTCCGCGGCATTCCTTGAAATGGGACTCGCCGAGAATTCCATCCTGGAAGATATCGCTGTCGTCATGCAGCAGGAGCAGATGACTGGCCCCCCTCCGATGGTTCTGGCAAGCCTCTTCCTGCTGTTCGTCATGATCGGCGCCTGGGGCAGCCTGGAGTGGGTCCGCCGGCATCCGCATTGCCTCCTGGCCCGCCGGCCCTTGCTTTGCCTCTTGGCGCTGGAAGTGGTCTTGTGCGGCCTGACGACCATGGACGGCATGCAGGGACTGCCGCGCGTAATGCTCTGGTCGATGTTGATCGTGCTGACGCCGTATGTCTGGTTTCTGCCCTTTGCCATCGTCGACCAGCGCTCGCAGCAGGCCAGCCCCCGGTTGATGCAGTTGGCCGTGCTGCGCCCGTTCTGGAGTCCGACCTACCTGCCGTTCGGTAAAGGAGCCGCATTCCTGCGCAAACATTTGTCAAAGACACCCGAGGACTTGGCGATCACGCAGCTCAAGGCGATCAAATTGCTCATCTGGTCAAACGCACTGCTCGCACTGAAGTCTGCCATGACTCTGGTGTTCCAGGACTACCTGCAGATACCGCGCATGGAAGTCGCGCTGGATGCCTTCCTCCGCGGCCAGCCGTACCCGATTGCAGTCGGCTGGGCTTGCCTGCTGCTGTCGACCGCGAAATACGCATTGACCATCGCGCTGTGGTCCGCTCTGTTCATCGGCATCGCCCGTTTGGCCGGCTATCGGTTGCCACGTGGTTGCTGGAGGCCGCTCGAATCGAGAACGCTGATGGAGTACTTCAATCGCTTTCACTATTACTTCAAGGAACTTCTCGTGGACCTCTTCTTCCTGCCGACGTTCTTCGCGGTTTTCCGGGGTTACCCGCGCCTGAGGATGTTCTTCGCCACCTTCATGGCCGCCGGCGTAGGTAATGCCCTGTGGCATTTTCTCCGCCAGATCGATAACGTCGCCACCATGGGTCTGGCCGGGGCAATTGACAGCTTCACCAGCTACCTCTTCTACTGCGTGATATTGGCGACGGGTATCGGCATATCGCAGGTCCGCGCGAGTGTCGGCATTCGCCCCTCGGCCACCCATTTCGGGATGTTGTGTTCCGGCCTCTGCGTATGGTCGTTCGTTGTCTGCCTGCATGTTTTTGGCGGTGAGAGTCTTCGTCATACACTGCTTGAACGTGTGTTGTTCATGATGAGTCTTTTTGGAGTAGCCTGATGGAAGAAAATGCCAAGCAGGATTTACGGAACTTTCTCAAGAAAGCCCTGGAAAACCACCGCGATCACCAGGAGTTCGCTGATGACGAATCACTCTTCGTAAGCGGCCGGCTGGATTCCTTCTCCATGATGACTCTTGTCATGTATCTCGAGGAAGCCTTTGGCCTGGATTTTTCCGATTTCGAGTTTGACGTGAATCTAGTCGATTCAGTAAATGCAATTGAAGTGCTGGTAGATGCAAAGCAGGCCGTGTGAATTTGATCTTGCCTAGGTCTGCTGGGGACGACCGCGGCCATCAGGAGGTTCGTGAGGTCCGGTAAGGTCGAGATGTGGCGCGGTCGCCGTCGGCTCGGCTCGTCTGTTTCCATCCCTTTCGTTTGACGGTGCTCAGCTTGCTTGAGCCAAGCAGCGGTCGATCGGCTCTGGGGTTCTCGGTCTCAAGACGGATTTTTGGGGATTTTTGGGGACAGTATAAGTAATTCCCGCGGCGGCTTGCCGCGCCGTGTCAACGCCGCCACATAGCCACTATTGGCCCCAGTCGAAGGAGTGTGAATTACCATACTGTCCCCGAAATTGTGCTGTCCCCGCAATTGCGATACGCCGCTGGGTCGGCGGCACTCAGCCGGCGTGGAGATCGTCCATGTCGCACCCGAGTGCGGCAGCCAGCCTGGCCAAGAGGTCGGCAGAGGGCGTTGCCTTGCCGTTCTCGATCATCGACAGCATTTGTCGTGTGCAGCCCACCTGTTCAGCCAGGGCCTGCAGCGTCAATCCGCGATGCCCACGCCAGACCTTGAGCGGCGACTCTCCCGACAGAAGTCGCTCGACGAACTCGACGGGCAGCGATTCTTCTTGGCGAGCATCTTTGGCGTCGGCGATGTCTTGCAAGGTTTCCAGGCGTTCGAGCAATGCCGTCCACTCGTCCATCGGCACGACGGCAAACGCGGGAGTTCCGTTCAGTTCGATGATTTGTGCGCTCATTTGTAGACATCTCCTCTCGGTGCAACTTTCACCACCAGCAAGACCAATTCGCCTCGCTGTACCTCGCAGATCGCCCGCCAGTCGCCGACGCGCAGCCGCCAGAACGGCGAGCCCTGCAGCGGCTTCCAGTCGCCACGATACGCTGCCGGGTCGGCGGCTATGGTCTTCAACTCGCCGAGCATCCGACGGGCAGTGCCTTGCGGCATCCTGGCGAGCCCTTTGGCGGCGGACTTGGCGAAGCGAAGTGCGAACATGTGAGACATGTTAAGACCATCTCATTTCGCTGTCCAATTTTGCTTGACATCACCGATCGACCGGGCCTCGGGCGCCAGGTGGTGCAGGGTAACGCCGGCGATTCAGAACAGCAGCGCGGTGGCCGCAAAGGGCCAAACGGTGCGGCGGAAAGCGGTCTCCAGCCAGTGGCGCGGTTCGGCGCCCGTGAGGCGGCGGTAGAGCGAGGCGGCAAGCACGCCGTCCACCAGCAGTTCGACAAACGGCAGCGGGGCCGAATAGACGATCCACCCGCCGGCGAAGAGGAGCGCAGCCGCCAGCGCCAACGCGATGAGCGGGAGTGCGAGTTCGTCGGCGCCGCCCAGGGCCTCGGCCACTTCGCCGAGGCCCGATGAATCACCGCTGCCGGACGAGCCGGACGATGGGCCGCCTTCACCGCTGCTGCCGCCGCTGAGCCCTCGGCCGAGGTCGATGCCGGGGTCATCGATGTCGCAGTCGTCGCGCTTGGTGCGCAGCCACAGCCAGAGCAGCAAGAGGAAGACGAGATAGGCAGCGCCCACGGCGAGCGGGTAGCGCAGCGCCATGGACTGCACGCCCAAGCGCAGCATGGCAAACGAGGCGAGGAAGCCGCCCAGGCCAGTGAGCGCGACGATCAACATCATTTGATGCTTTTGGGGACAGCATAAGCAATTTCCGCGGTGGCAACGCCGCCACATTGACACTGCCGGCCCCAGTCCAAGAAGGGGTGAATTACGTATACTGCTCACACAATTTCGCCCTTCGGCTCCGGATGTCAGTGTCCTCGGCGGACCGACCGCTACCCTCCGGAAAGCAGCCCGTGAGTGTAGGATGGCGTGTGGCGGCAACCGGCCATTTCCGGTCGGTGGTGAAATCGCCATAAAGCAGCCGGTCATTCTTTCTTGGTGTATGCTAGTGCCCTATATTACGGCGTGCCGATTTACGCTCTTATTTAGTACTGTATGAAAACATCAATAAAGCAGCGCAAAGCCTGTATTAGAGAGGCTTTTCATGTGACAAACGGCGCCGAGTTAGGGAGCAGGCGCCATAGTTATGTAGCAAAATTGCTCCCCATAGCAAAGCAGTCACAAATATGATCTTCGACGCGTCTCCGCGACTAGACGGCACACCGAAACGAAATCGGGAAGGTGATTTCGCGTTCCTCAATAGATCAGCACGCCCAGAAATTGAGGCGGTCAGACAATTCTTGGAACGAGTTCTTGAAGCTTATCCTGAAAGTGAGGCCGACGAGCTGATTTCGCGAATCCGCTCCGGAAATAATACCAATTTCAATTCGGCAGTCTTCGAGCTCCTACTGTACGGAACTCTGACAGAAATTGGCTTTCACCTTTACCCACACCCTGCATTAGAGAACGGATCCACATCGAGACCGGATTTCCACGTTACGGCCCCCGATGGTTCGGAGTTCTATCTGGAAGCTGTGCTCGCGTCCGAAAACAACGGCGCAGACCCAGCGGCGCAGGCGCGCATGGGAGCGGTCATAGACGCTCTCACGCAAGCAAGCCACCCGAATTTCCGTATTTCAGTTGAAAGTGACGGCGTACCGGAGACACAACCCAGTGGGAAAAAGTTGAGGGCAGCGGCGATCGCGTGGCTAAATACTCTTGATCCGGACCAAGTTCAGGAGGTGGTCGACAAGGAAGGACTGGATGCAGCTCCGACTACTCAATGGGTGCACGAGGATTGGCAAGTCACGCTTCGCGCAATACCAGTGCGACCCGACAGGCGAGGAAGGACCAAGAGCTTGGTCGGCGCACTTGATGGCATCGGAGGCTTCATTGACGCATGGACGCCAATTAGAAACGCGATAAAATACAAGGGTTCAAAATACGGCACGCTCACAAAACCGCTACTCGTGGCAATAAATTTTGACTCATTTCATCTCGACAAGATAGATGAGATGCAAGCGCTGTATGGTCAAGAACAGTACATATTTACGGCAGGTGATGCGAACGAGCCTCGATTCGAAAGAGCGCAAAATGGCGCTTGGTATGGTAAGAATGGCCCGTCGTCTACACGGGTTAGCGGCGCTTGGATCTTTAATGACCTCAATCCCTACACTGTGGCGCTGCGTCGAAATACCCTCTACCTTAATCCCTGGGCCGCAATTCCACTGCCTGAGACGATGAAACAATTCCCTCACGCTATACCTGATTCAGGAAAGATGGTTTGGCTCGATGGAATAAGTCTTCGAGAAATATTCAATTTATCCGAAACATGGCCCGAGTGACTGCTAACCCGCTACTCAACCGGACGCGCTCCAGTCGGCTTCGCCTCCTTCCGCGCGCCGGTTGGCAGCAACGTTAGCCCGCACAAATACACAGCGCTATGCTCACCGCTATTCATGAACTCCTTAGTCGGTGCGGAACCGCAAGGTCGGTACTACCGCCAACTGAGTTATACAACGAAGGCTGGATGCTTCGTCTCGTACTGGATTGGTTCGATCGGAACAGACAGGCCGAACAGCACGAACTAGGCTTTGAGCCGGGCGCGACTTGGTACTCTGAGGCGCTGCTGCCATCAAGATTCTTGCCGTTGGTACGCGGTGATTCACTGGCGGAGTCGTTCACGCATGCCGATGGGGTCATTGGGCACTTCCGCGTCCAGTCCGGTGACAGAGGCGATGCCGCGCTCATTGCCGAACCGAAGCAGTTTGTCGTAACCGAAGCCAAACTGGGCAGTTCGCTATCAGTCGGAACCAAGAACGCCCCAACTTACGATCAAGCTGCACGGAACGTTGCTTGCATGGCTTTCATGCTAGGCGACGCGTCTGTTAAACCCGAGTCCTTGCGCCGGCTCGCGTTCTACGTGCTTGCTCCGCAGAAGCAAATCGAGAGCGGTATTTTCGGAGCGCTAGTATCGAAGGAGAGCATTCGATCCCAAGTTGAGGCTCGGATTGCATCCTACGGCGAGAGGCATCACGAGTGGTTCAGTTCCGTGTTCGTGCCTACGCTTGAGCGCATCGATGTCGATGTGCTGGCATGGGAGCGAGTACTAGAGCCGATAGCCAAATCTTCTGAAGGTCCGGCCTTTAAAGCGTTCTACGCCAAATGTCTCAAATTCAATCCCGGCCGCCTAAAGCGTGCGGGCAACCCTGCGCTCCAAGGGACGCTGCGCGATAAAGCCGCGCAGCGTCCCTGAGCTTGGACGTTGAAAGTCAGCTATTCCAATCGGGCTACTTCCGCAATGGGTCGATTGCGGCCATTATCGAGACCCGCCCACCTCAACCCCCACCAATGCTCCAGCGCCTCCGCCCCGCCGTCACCGACCCCGTCATCCTGATGTTCTCCCGCCGTCAGGTCGAAACCCTCGACCTGGCCGAGCCGTTGCAGTTCCTCCGCCGCCTGACCGCCGATCGGAAAACCGCCGTCGAGTTCTCCGGCCGGATCAGCCTGCTGATCGACGGCTACAACGACGACCCGCGCGAGCTGTTCGAGATCCCCGAGGTTTGCGCGTACATCAAGTGCCTCGACCAAGAGTGGCGCTACTGGTTCTTCTTCCTGTCCCAGGGCAACGAGTCGATCAAGCTGCAGGAGAGCTGCCTGTGCGACACCATCGAGGTGGTGCCGGGCGTGACGTCTGTGGACATGGAGCAGCTGGAGCAATCACTGGCGCGGCACTTCGGCGCGATGTATCGGCTGGGCGAGGATCTGAAGCTGCCCGACGAGAGGTGCGAGGAGGTCGCCGAGGGGATCGTCGGCATGTTCCGGAATGCGACGGTGGAGCGGCTCGAGGGGGATGAGTACCGGTAGGTGACCTTGTGGCGGGCAAGGGTGTATGCTGGCGGTCAGTGCGGGGGCTGCTGCCGTATGGCTGGAGAGGAATTGCCGGCGATGGTAGTGCCGAGCTGACGGCAGGCGCCGGAGTTATGCAGTAAACCTGTCTCCCGATAACAAAGTTATGTGGCATAAAGGGTGATGGCTACTATGCTCGATTTCATAAGTAACAACGGACTTACTTCGTCACTCATTGCAGCAATAATCGTTGCTGCTGGGGGCGGTATTTGGAAATGGTGGCACGACCGCAAGGACTCTCAGACCATTCACGACTTTCTTCTCACATCAAAGGTTGGCACGCAATTTTCCTATCGGAGCACTGAGGCAATTGCGTCGCATACAAAATTGTCCGAGAAACGGGTGGCCGAACTCTGCGCAAGACATCCAAATATCCGGAGAAACGAAGGAGAAAAACAATCTTGGACGCTGACGCCATGATCTGCCACACAATATGCAATAGAAAACCGGGAATTCATTTGCGATTAAAAAGAAATGGTGGTGCGTTATGAATGACAAGGTGAAGATCGCTCTAGTCATTGGCGGTGCAGCAATAATTTGTGTTGGGCTATGGATTTATTTTTCCCCTTATCACTCTTGTGTAAGGGGTGGTGCGGCACCAATCCTTTGTGCGCATGGACTGCCTTCCCGTTAGGAATTAAAGTAGCTAAAGTGGCCAGGCTCGATTAAGAAACCGCTGATTAACGTAGGTTTGGCACCGACCGGGTACCTGGAGGCGGTGCGCAGCAGCCGTAGCCGTAGGTCGGGTCAGGCCGCAGACCGTAACCCGACGATCAAGGGCATCCGATGGCTGTGAACGTCGGGTTACACTACGCTAACCCGACCTACAACTACAACGAATAAGGATAGATCGTGCGAAGCCACGATCTATCCGATTGTTGGACGAGCCCAGCACCTGAGCCCGTTCGGTTGAACGGCAGCTTTTCAAGAGCCTTAGCGTCCGCATTGGGTCGGTTGCCGACAGCAAACCGCGAAAACTCAGTGGCCGCTTGTGGTCCGAGAGCGGCCAGCTCGATGGGAAACCGCCGAGGCCGAGCATCAACGGCTGGATCAGACTGGAAGCAGTCGTTCAGACTTTTTAGGCATCCAGCTGCCACCGACCCTTATGGAAAGCTTTCCATAAGGGTCGTCACCCGTTACTCAGTAAGTTCGGAAGCGGCCATCGGGAGGTTCCGAGCTTCGACACTTGCCAATGGCGCCAATGGCAGCCAAGCGAACGCTTGCGCTGATCGCCGTGGCTGTCCTCCCCGGACCAAGGGCACTGACTCCGGCGGCATCTCGTCACCTGTGCCGGCACGAACGACGGTTCTCCTGATCGCAGACGTGGACCGCACTCACAGCAAGCCTTCACGCAACCAGGAGAGCCAGCCTACTCCTCATCATCGCCCTCGCCATCGCGGCGCGGAACGGTTTGCGGGTCGCAGGTGATGGCGCGGTAGATCTCCACGCGGTCGCCCGGGCGGAGGGCCGCGTCGAGCTTTACCAAGCGGCCGAAGACGCCCACCTTCTGCGTTTGCAGGTCGATGGTAGGGAAGGACTTGAGGATGCCGGAGCGGTCGATCGCCTGGCGCACGGTTGACTCGTCGGGCACCTCGATGGTCATCCAGATCTGCTGCCCGGCTTCGGAATACGCGACTCCTACCTGCATGGCAAAACCCCTTTCGCGTCAGGCACCGGATTCAGGCGAGCGCCGGTGCCGGCACGACGGCCTTGTTCGCTTCCCGCGCGCGCAGCTCGAACGCCCGCTTGCCCGCCAGCAGCAGGCCGAGGACGAGAAAGCCGCCGGGAGGCAGAATCATCAGCAGGAAGCCACCGTAGCCGGGGATCACCGTCAGCTCGATGGCGCGGAACGCCGGCCCCAGGAGCAGGCTGGCCTGTGCGAACAGGGTGCCGCTGCCGAGCAGCTCGCGGATCAAGCCGATCAGCGTCAGGGCGCCGGTAAATCCCAGGCCCATGGCCAGGCCGTCGACGGCCGAGGCAGCGACCGTGTTCTTCGAGGCAAAGGCTTCTGCGCGGCCCAGGATGGCGCAGTTCACCACGATCAGCGCGATGAACAGGCCGAGCACCTTGTACAGGTCGTGCAACCAGGCATTGAGTCCGAGATCGACGAGCGTCACCAGCGTCGCGATCAGGACGACGAAGATCGGGATGCGCACCTGCGGACTGACCAGCGAGCGGATCGACGCCACCAGAACATTCGACGTGATCAATACTGCCGTGGTCGCCAGGCCCATGCCCAGGCCATTGGTGCCGCTGGTGGTGACAGCCATCGCCGGACAGAGGGCGAGCATCTGGGCGAAGACGACGTTCTGCAGCCAGAGACCGTCCTTCAGCGTCTGAACGAGTTGTTTCACGGTGTTTTGCCTCCCTGCAGGATTTCCGCGCGGTGCGCGGCAAAAAAGTCGAGTCCCTCCTTGACGGCCTTGACGACGGCGCGCGGCGTGATGGTGGCGCCGGCCATCTGATCGAAGACGCCGCCATCCTTTTTCACCGCCCACTTCTCCGCCGGCAGCGTCGCCAGCGACAGGCCGTTGAACGACAGAATCCACGGTGACTTCGCCAGATCGATCTTGTCGCCCAGACCGGGGGTTTCGGCGTGCTTGAGGACGCGCGCGCCGAGCAGCACGCCGGCACGGTCGATACCGACCAGCACCAGCACGTCGCCGGAGTAGCCACGCGCCGAGGTCTGGAAGATCGCCGCGGCGACCTCGCCCTGGCGGCGGGCGAGGTAGACCCGCCGGCTGCTCCCGTCGCCGTTGCCGATCTCCAGCGTATCGGCGAGCAGATCGTTGTCGGCGAAACGCTCCGGCAGCACCTGCGCCAGCGAGGCCTGGAGATCGCGCGCCTCGGCAGCGACGATCCGCTCGCGCGTGCCGATGACGGCGAAGGCCAGCGCGGCGCTGGCGACCAGCGCGATCACCCCCAATGAAACCCCCTGGTAGGCCAGGTGGTCACGCAGCCCAGCGATGGCGAGTTTCACGACTCGATCTCCAACGGCGTGCCGCGCCGGTCGCGACCATAGATGCGCGGCTTGAGGTAGCGGTCGATCACCGGCGTCAGCGCGTTCATCAATAGCACGGCGAAGGCGACGCCTTCGGGATAGCCACCCCAGGTACGGATGACGTAGGTCAGGAAGCCGACACCGGCGCCGAAAACGAGCTGACCGGCAGCGGTATTTGGCGAAGTCACGTAGTCGGTGGCAATGAAGAAGGCCCCCAGCATGGCAGCACCGGACAGCAGGTGGGTGCCGACCGACAGGTAGCGTGCCGGGTCGATGCCGTGCATCAGCGAGGCGAACAAGGCAAGCGTCGCCAGCATGGCGAACGGGATGTGCCAGGTAATGAGGCGCAAGCCGAGCAACAGCAGGCCACCGGCAGCAATCAGCAGCGACGCGGTCTCGCCCAGGCTGCCGGCGCGTTCGCCGAGCAGGCTGAGCGTCGGCGCCTGCGTCGCGGCCAGCGACTGCAACAGATCGATGCCGCGCGACAGCTCGCTGCGCGCGTAGCCGAAGAGGGTCGCGCTGCTCATCGCATCGAGCGTTGCCGGCAGCGTGCCGAAGGTGATGCGCAGGCCATCGACAAATCCCGGCGCGTTCGCCGAGAGCAGCGGCACTGGCGCCGTCCACAGGGTCATCGGCACCGGGAAGGAAATCAGCAGCATCACCCGCGCCACCATCGCCGGATTGAAGAGATTCTGCCCGAGGCCGCCAAAAACCTGCTTGCCGATGACGGTGGCGAACAGCCCGCCGACGACGCCCACCCACCACGGTGCCCAGGGCGGCAGCGAGAGCGCCAGCAACCAGCCGGTGAGCAGCGCCGAACCATCGCGGAGCACCGGCGCGACCGGTTCCTGCCGCAGGCGCAGGCAGAACGCCTCGCCGAGAATCGCCGAAGCGGTGGTGATCCACCACAGATGAATGGCCGGCCAGCCGTACAGCCAGAAGCCGAAAAGCGTCGCCGGCAGCAGGGCGGCAGAAACCCACAGCATGACCCGCGTGACGTTGTTCGCGCCGGCGGCATGCGGCGCCGCGACGGGAGCGGCGTGGCGCGGCGGGATCATGTCGCCGCCTCGCTGGCGGGGTTGACGACGCGCTCCGGCGGTGGCCGCACGCCGGCTCCGGCGGCGGCCTTGGCGGCGTCGCGCTCGGCCTTGCGCCTGGCCGCGGCAGCCGCCTTGTCGCGCGCCTCACGTTCCAGCCGCGCGACACGCTCGTCGGCCAGGCGCCGTGTCGCGTCGTTGCGCAGCTTGCTGCGCTCGCGCGCCGACAGCTCGCCCTTGGCGTAACTGAAATACTGCACCAGCGGAATGTGCGACGGGCAGACGTAGGCACAGCAGCCACAACCGATGCAGTCCGATAGCCCGAAGCCGGTAGC
>AATN01000249.1_pt1 | contig 12843 bp, 10 predicted proteins | sample 270648 | NCBI WGS metagenome assembly AATN01 (sample SAMN02954269, study PRJNA17659) | bioreactor sludge metagenome | biome: terrestrial; feature: bioreactor; material: sludge; isolation source: Enhanced Biological Phosphorus Removal (EBPR) bioreactor sludge | place: Australia: Brisbane, Queensland
GGTCCTGGCGCGGCTGGCGACGACGGCGTGTGGCGGGCGCATCTCGCGCATCGTCGTCACCCATTTCCACCCCGATCACCTCGGTCTCGCCGCCTGGCTGCAGGAACTGACCGGGGCGCCCTTGTTGATGACGCTCGGCGAGTACCTGACGGCCCATGCCGTCTGGCACGAGGTCGGCGGTCACGGCAACCAGCCGATGTTGACGCAGTTCCGGGCGCACGGGCTGGACCCCGAGCGTTGCGCGGCGCTCGAACGTCGCAGTGGTGGCTACAACCGCGGCGTACCCCGGATTCCCACTGCTTACGAGCGTCTGCGTGCCGGCGACGTGCTGACGATTGGCCGGCATCGCTGGCAGATCCGCGTCGGCTTTGGCCACTCGCCCGAGCACGCCGCCCTCTACAGCGCCGATCTCGGCGTGCTGATTTCCGGCGATATGCTGCTGCCGAAGATCTCGACCAACATCAGCGTCTTTGCCGTGACACCGACCGCCGACTCGCTTGCCGACTTCCTGTTGTCGATCGACGCCTATCGCGAGCTGCCGCCGGAAACCCTGGTGCTGCCTTCGCACGGACTGCCGTTCCACGGCATCGAAAACCGGGTGGCTGCCCTGCACGCCCACCATGAAGAACGCCTGCTGGTTCTCGAAGAGCACTGCGCGACGCCGCGCAGTGCTGCCGAATTGCTGATGGCGCTGTTCCCCCGGGATCTCGACACGCACCAGACGATGTTCGCCATGGGCGAAGCGATCGCGCATCTCAATCGTCTCGAACACGCTGGACGCGTCGTGCGCATCGAGGACGACGATGGTCTGGTTCGCTTCGTCAGAAAGCCGGGAGCAGCGCAGCGAGCCGGCAAGCCGGCAGCCCGCCGATGATGAGGTTGCCACCCGTTGACGGCCCGGAAGGCCCGTCTCTACCCCCGCCCGCAGCCATCGCCGACAGCTATGTGGAGGTCGCGCAGCGTGCCTCGCGGTTGTTGGCCGAGACCATGAGGCGGTCGAGTCGACGAGGCATGGCCTTCCCCAGCGAGGAATTGCGCGTCGCCAAGGCCTTCATGGACGTCTCGGCACGCCTGCTGGCCAACCCCTACCGGTTGGCGCAGACGCAGATGGCGATGATGCGCGACCATGTCCATCTGTGGCAGCAGTCGATGCTGAAGACGATGGGTATGCCGTTCCACGCCGTCGCCACACCCGACCCCGGCGACTCGCGCTTTGCCGACCAGGCCTGGGAAGAGAACTTCCTCTTCGACTTCATCAAGCAGTCATACCTGATCACGGCTCGTCATCTGCAGGGCACCGTCGCCCGTGCGGCAGGACTCGATTCGGCGTCACAACGTCAGGTGCAGTCGCGTACCGAACAATACATCGCCGCGCTGTCGCCGACGAACTTTGCGCTGACCAACCCCGAGGTCCTGCGCGCAACCTTCTACAGCAATGGCCGGAACCTGATCAACGGTCTCCGGGAACTGCTCAAGGATCTCGAACATGGCGCTGGCGAGGTTCGCCTGCCGATGGCCGGCGGCGGCACCTTCCATCTTGGCAAGGACATCGCCGCCACGCCCGGCAAGGTCGTTTTCGAGAACGAGCTGCTGCAGTTGATCCAGTACCTGCCGACGACCGCCGAACAGCACCGCAGGCCATTGCTGATCGTGCCGCCATGGATCAACAAGTATTACGTCTTCGACCTGCGCGAGAGCAACTCCTTCGTCAGGTGGGCCACTGACCAGGGCCTGAGCACCTTCGTCATCAGCTGGGCCAGTGCCGACGAGAAACTGACGCACAGGAGTTTTGACGACTACCTGAGCGACGGCTTGCTGGCGGCGATCGACGCGGCCGAAATGGCGACAGGTGAGCAGGAGATTCATCTCCTCGGTTACTGCCTGGGCGGCACGCTGCTGATGGCCACACTGGCCTGGATGGCCGCCCGCGGCGACGCGCGGGCGGCCTCGGCGACTTTCCTCGCGAGCATCATTGACTTTTCGGACACCGGCGAGGTGCGCACACTTGCCGAGCGGAACCTACCCGTGGAGGTCGACGAGAAGTTGCGCGCCGACCTCGAAAGCCCGCTCGCTACCGACACCTTCAGGATTCCGCATGCCAACGAGCTGCTGTGGTCTTTCGTGATCAACAGCTACCTGCTCGGCAGGGGTTCCTTTCCCGCCGACCTGCTTTATTGGAGTGCCGACGCGACGCGTGTGCCGAACGCGTTGCACCGCTTCGTTCTCGAGAACCTTGTCGAGGCCAACCGGCTGGTGCAGCCAGGAGGCTTGTCGCTGGCCGGCTCGGCCATCGATATCGGCCGCGTCAAGGTCCCCTGCTATTTCCTGTCGGCGATCGAAGACCGTATTTCGCCCTGGCAAAGCTCCTACCTGGCCGCGCGAGTTCTGGGTGGACAGGTCAGGTTCGTTCTCGGCGGAGCCGGTCACGTCACCGGCCTGGTCAATCCGCCGGCGGCCAACCGGCACGGCTACTGGATCAACACTGCGCTGCCGGAGTCAGCCGACGATTTCCTCGGCGGTGCTACCAGGCATCCCGGCTCCTGGTGGACCGACTGGCAGCAATGGCTGCTCGCGCAAGCCGGCGACAGCGCGCGGGTACCGGCGCGCACGCCTGGCGATGGTCCGCTCGAGGTGATCGAGGAGGCTCCGGGCCGCTACGCGGCTGCCTTGGCCAGGCCGCCAAGCCCCGGCCAGGCGGCCAGAAATGGACCATGAGTTCGACGCTGCTTCCCGACTATGCCGGCGGCGGCATCGTCAACCTGATGCAAAGCGTGGCGACGGCCTGCGGCAGCACGCGCGCGCGCTACCCGGAACTGGCTGCGCTGTCGGCAGCGCAGCTGGCCCGGGCGCGGCATGTGGTTCTGCTGGTCATCGACGGCCTTGGCCTGCGCACGCTGGCCAGACACACGGCCAGCCCGCATCTGCAGCGTCACTTGCTCGGCAGCATGACCTCGGTTTTTCCCTCGACCACGGCGAGCGCGATCACCACACTGATGACCGGTCTGGCTCCCGCACAGCACGGACTCACCGGCTGGCACATGCACATGGACGAGATCGACCAGACCTTGTCCATCCTGCCGCTGACCCCCCGTCTGGGACCGGCCAGAATGTTGCCGGACGAACTGCCGGCACGTCTGTTCGACCATCAGTCGCTCTCTCAGACGCTGGATCGCGAGTGCTGGGTGATCGCGCCGAGAAGCATCGTCGGCAGCGCCTTCAACGCCTGGCACGCGCGCGGCGCGCAAACGCTGGGCTACAACGGGTTGCCCGGAATGTTTGCCGGCCTGGGCGAGCTCCTGCAAGCCGACGCGAGGCCGCGTTATGTTTATGCCTACACTCCCGATCTCGACAGTTTTTCGCACCATTACGGGACCGACAGCCGGCAGGCGCAGCAAGCGCTGACCGACCTCGACAGTCTCTTCGGCGCACTGCTGCGTCGGCTGCGGGGCAGCAACACCTGGCTCTTGGCCACTGCCGACCACGGTTTCATCGATTCGCCCACTCGACGGGTGATCGATCTCGCGGACCATGCGCAGCTCGCCGCGCTGCTCCTCCGCCCCCTGTGCGGCGAGCGCCGCGCCGCCTATTGCTACGTGGCACCGGACAATCGGCCCGCTTTTGAAGCCTATGTGCGCCGCCACCTCGCCCGCGCGACCCATCTGTACGCCAGCGAGCGACTGATCGCCGCTGGCTGGTTCGGCCCGCCACCGCATCATCCGCGCCTTGCCGCGCGAGTCGGCGACTACACGCTGGTCATGAAAGACAACTGGACGATCAAGGACTGGCTGCCGGGTGAAAAACGGTACACGATGGTCGGCGTGCACGGCGGCATCAGCACCAACGAGATGCGCGTACCACTGGTCGCGGTGCACGTGTAGCATTGTCGGGGATAGTCCTGCCGATGGGCAGGACATCGATCCGACAAGGAGTCCACCCATGCCTGGCGACAACACCAAGTCCGCACACACCGACCGCCTGATCGCCGATGCCATCCGCAACCGCCGCAACCGTGAGGCAGGCTATCGCGAACAGGCCTTGAAGATCTACCCGTGGATCTGCGGTCGCTGCGCCCGCGAGTTCACGCATCAGAACCTGCGCGAGCTGACCGTTCATCATCGCGACCACAACCACGACAACAACCCGGGCGACGGCAGCAATTGGGAACTGCTTTGCCTCTACTGCCACGACAACGAGCACGCCCGACAACTCGACGCCGAAGCGGCCCGCCAGGCTGGCGTCGGCTCGTCAGCGGAGAGGCCCGCCGCGCGCGCGACGACGAGCCCCTTTGCCAACCTGAAGGACCTGCTGAAGCGCAACGAAGACTAACTTGGCCACCCGCTGGCCAGCGTTTTCAGGCAGAATTCGGCTCGCTGCCGGATGATCCCGATTTCCCCTGCGGCTCTGACCGCGACCAAGCGGCGACGCGCCCGACCGACCGCCAGCGCGCAGCGCTGTGGGACACGATAGAATGGCCAACGAATTCAGCTTCCAGCTTCTCGAAGACATCGCTCGCGACCTTTCCGGCGAGGTCGTCTGTTTTCCCACCTTTCTCGATATCACCTTCCAGGTGCGGACGGCGCTCAAGAACCCAAGTCTGAGTATCGATCAACTGGGCAAGCTGGTTGGTGCCGAGCCCTTGATGAGTACCAAGATCATCCGTCTCGCCAACTCGGCGGCAATGAATCGCTCCGGTCGGACCATCGCCGACGTCAACAGCGCGATCGCCCGGGTCGGCATGGAAGCGGTGCGCAGTGTCGCGTTCGCCGTGGCGATGGAGCAGTTGCTCAACTCAAAGAAGATGGCGCCGTTTCAGGCACTCTCGCGTCGCCTGTGGGAACACACCATGCACGTCGCGGCTCTCTGCCGGGTACTTGCTCGGCGCGTGCCCCAGATCAATCCCGACGAGGCCATGTTCGCCGGCCTGATTCACGACATCGGCGTATTCTATCTGCTGTCGCGGGCGGCGAATTTTCCGGAGCTGATCGCCGACCCGGCCGAGTTGCATCAGCTGCTGGTGCAATGGCACGACAACATCGGGCATGCCTTGCTGGCGGCGATGGGCCTGCCCGAGGACTTGCTGATTGTCGTTCAGGAACACGAACAGGAGCGAACGCTGACCACCATCGGTACGCTGGCGGACGTCCTTTTCGTCGCCAACAAGCTGGCCAACGTTGAGCACGGATGGCGGGACTTGCAGTTCTCCGCGCCGGTCGACGCCGATGCCCTGGCGCATCTTTATGATGCCGCCGCCCTCGACGCCTTGCTCGTCGAGTCGGCCGAAGACGTTGCCTCACTGAAGAGCGCTCTCGGCACTTGAGGTCTGCGGGAGTCTTTTCCGGCAGGGAACTGCATCCGGGATCGCCAACTGCCGATGGCTGCCCTGGTGCCGTCGCACGCTGTCACAGCCGCCGGATCTTGTCGAGCAGAGCGGTAGTCGACGTCTGGTGAATGAACGGCAGGGAGCGCACACAGCCACCCCAGCCGCGCACTTCGCGGTTCCCGACAATACGCTCCACTGGCCAATCGCCACCCTTGACGAGGATATCGGGCCGGCAGTCGAGAATCCGTTGCAGCGGCGTATCCTCGTCGAACCAGGTCACCAGCGACACCGAGTGCAGGGCGGCAATGATCGCCAATCGATCGGTCAGCGGATTTACCGGGCGATCGTCGCCTTTTCCCAGCCGTTTGACCGACTCGTCCGAGTTGAGGGCAACCACCAGAGCCGCGCCGAGCGCCCGCGCCTGGGCGAGAAGGGTGACATGACCGCGATGCAGGATGTCGAAGCAGCCGTTGGTAAACACCAGCGGGCGAGGTAAAGCGAGCACGCAGTCGGCGAGTTTTTCGGGCGTTATGATTCTGCTTTCGAAGACCGGTGAGTCGATCGGCGAGCACGGGACTGCTTGGGTCATTGGTCACTCCATGGGCGTCGCCGTCCGGACGTGCGACCGACGGGCGCAGACGCTGCTCGGCTGGCAATAGCCACAGTCTCTCATCCCCCCTCGCACGGGGCAAGATGCAGGCGGTGTGGTCAAGGGAGGGTGCCGCTTGAGCGTCGGCTCGCGGGCCTGACGCCGTGATCGATCGCACGGAACGGGCTGCTGCGACTCGGTATAATCGCGCCTCTAGCGACCCGGCTTGCCGGGCAGGTGCAATCCGGAAACGTTCCGGCTACAGGAGACTGCATGGATATCAGAGACGAAGTGGTATCGGTCCTTGACGAGGTCTTGAGCCTCAAGGGCCGGGCAAGGGGGTTTGCTCTCGACACGCCATTGCTCGGTGCCATTCCCGAACTGGATTCGATGGCGGTAGTCGCCTTGATCACCACGCTCGAAGAGCGCTTCGGATTTGCCGTCGACGACGACGAGATCGATGGCAGCGTCTTTGCCACGCTGGCGACGCTGGTTGCCTTCGTCGAAGGCAAACTGGTGGGGTGAAGAACGGCTAGTCATGGCGCTGGAAGCCTTCTTCCTGCCGGCGTCTCCGGGCCAGCGCTTTGTCCTGCTGCACGGCCCGGACGAGCCTTCGAGACTGCGTGGCGCGGTGGTGTACGTCCATCCTTTTGCCGAAGAACTGAACAAGTCGAGGCGCATGGCAGCTTTACAGGCGAGAGCGATGGCCGCCGCCGACTTCGCCGTGCTGCAGATCGATCTGCTTGGTTGTGGTGACAGCTCAGGCGACTTCGGCGATGCCACCTGGGAGGCGTGGCTCGCCGACATCGAGTTTGCATGCGACTGGCTGGTACGCCGCAGGCCAGGCACGCCCCTGTGGCTGTGGGGACAGCGCACCGGCTGTCTGCTGGCAAACGAAGCGGCGAACCGGATGAAGCGCCCCGTCAACCTGTTGTTCTGGCAGCCAGTGCTTTCCGGCAAACAGTTTCTGCAACAGTTTCTGCGTCTGCGACTGGCCGCGGAGATGCTTGGCAGCGATAGCAAGGGCGTGATGGAGCGCTTACGGAACGAACTGCGTCAGGGTGACTCGGTGGAGATCGCCGGCTATCTGTTGTCGCCTGCGCTCGCCAGCGGGCTGGAGAAGGCTGAACTGCTGCTCCCCCACCGCAGCGGCCGTGTCGAATGGATCGAAATCTCCAGCAAGACCGACGGCAGCCTGTCACCGGCAGCGGCCGCCCGTCTAACCCAATGGCAGGCCGCCGGCCAGAGCGCTCGCGGGGCTTCGGTAAATGGCCCGGCGTTCTGGCAGACCGCCGAGATCAGCGAGTGTCCGGCGCTGATCGAAGCGAGTATGCTGGCCATCGCGGGAGCCGATTCAACATGAATGTCGTTGAAGAAGCCCTGCTGTTTCCCTGCGCCGACGAGCTGTTGCCGGCAATCGTCGCCTGGCCGGGCCGATTGCATGCGGCGCTGCGTCCGGCCCGGGTTGGCGCGCAGGCTGCTCCGGCGGCATCGGCCATTGACCTGGGCGCGTTCGCCCAGGCCAGCGACGATGACCGCCGAGCTGCCTGCGGTGTGCTGATCGTTGTCGGTGGCCCGCAGTACCGGGTCGGCAGCCACCGGCAATTCCTGCTGCTCTCGCGCCGCCTGGCGGCCGAAGGTCACCCGGTGATGCGTTTCGACTATCGCGGCATGGGTGACGCGAGTGGCGCGATGCGCGGCTTCGAGGAGGTGGCAGCCGACATTGGTGCAGCCATAGACGCCTTTCAGCGTGCCTGTCCAGCGGTGCAGCGTGTCGTCCTCTGGGGGCTGTGCGACGCGGCATCGGCGGCCTTGTTGTACGTCGAGGCGCGAGGAGACGGAAGGGTCGCCGGCCTGGTCGTTCTCAACCCGTGGGTTCGCTCGGAGACGAGCCTGGCGCAGACACACATCAAGCACTACTATGGTCAGCGCCTCATGGAACGTGAATTCTGGTGGAAGCTGCTGCGGGGCAGGATGGCCATACTGAACTCCGCGCGCACCTTGGTAAAGACAGCGCTGACCGCACGCCGGCGTCCACCGGCCAAACCGGGGTCGCGTTCGTTCCAGGATCGCATGGCCGATGGCTGGCGGCGATTTCCGGGGTCTGTACTGCTCATCCTGAGTGGGCAGGACTACACAGCGAAAGAGTTTCTCGAGTTCGTCAGTGCCAATTCCGCCTGGGCGGGCCTCATCGAGGCGGCAAATACACGGCGGGTCGACATCGCTGACGCCGATCACACGTTCTCGTCACGCCTCTGGCGATCGCAGGCGGAAGATGCCACCCTGGCGTGGCTTGGCGCGGTGATGGTGGCTTGACGCGCGATGCTGACGCCGAGGATTCCGAGGCGCCACTAGCGTAGAAATGGGAGCGCTGCAAATGGATCGAGGAAGAGGCAGTTCCAACAGAGTGCGACGCGCCGGCTCTGGCCCGGCACGCCCGGGTTCGCCCCGCTGGTTCCGACGCTATCGCTGGCTCATCCTCGCGGGTTGGCTGCTCGTCCTTCTGGTGGTCGGCTGGGTGCTCTTCGTCCGCTCCGACAAAGCGTCGGTAGCACCACTACCCGGCGGCCCGGCGGCCGAGCGCTCGGCGCCGTCAGCCGCCAGGCCCGACAAGATGCCACCTGTCAAGCTGCCGGCAGACGATGCCACGCACGAAAACCTTACCGAGTGGTGGTATTACAGCGGCCATCTGCAGACCGAATCCGGCGAGCACTATTCCTTTCACCTTGCCTCCTTCATGCGCAAGGGCAGCTTTACCCATGCGGCATTTCACGGATCGCTGCTCGACCATCAGAACGAGAAGCTGTACACAGAACAGGCGCGCACCGCCGGCAACCCATCGGATGGACGCCGGGACGGCTTTGACTTCAGCTTTGGCGACTGGCGGCTGCAGGGAGTTGGTGCCCAGCACAAAGCCAGGATGGCGGGCAAGGATTTTTCGCTCGATCTGCAAATGAGCGACAACCGACCGCCGGTGCTGCACCAGGCCCCGGGAACTCCGGTTGCCGGCTTGCTCGATCTCGGAGCGTCGGGCACGAGCTATTACACATCGCGTCCGCGGATGAGCGCTCAGGGCACCCTGACGATCGCCGGCACAGCCAAAGCAGTGCGCGGCGAGGTGTGGTTCGATCATCAATGGGGCGACTTCGAAGCGGCGGAGCTGCGCTGGAACTGGTTTGCGCTGCAACTGACGGACGGTGCCGAGCTGATGATCTTCGAGATCTTCGAGCGCCGCAGTGGGGCCCCCGTGTTACGGATGGGGACCTACGTCAAGGATGGCGCGGTGAGCGCTCTCGGTGCCGCCGACTTTGAAGCGACGTCGCGTGGCACCTGGAAGAGCCCGTCCTCGGGGGTGGTTTATCCGATCCTCTGGACGATCTCGGTACCGTCCCGTGGGCTGAAGCTCAAGGTCGACCCGGTGATCCGCTGGAGCCAGTTCGACGCGCGGACAACGACCCTGAACGTCTACTGGGAAGGCGCGGTGAAGCTGAGTGGTTCGCATACCGGCGTCGGCTTCATGGAACTCAATGGTTACAAGATGCCGGAAGAACAGAAGGCGAACAACCGCAAGCCATAGGCGAAGGCTGGCGCAGCCAGCGGAGAGCGACGAAGAAGCCGACAGAGTTGCCCGTCGGCAGGCCACGGCCGATGCCGTCGTCCCGAAGATCCGACACGGCCGGAACCGACCGCCGGTTTTCGCACCCATTGCCAGCAGGCGCCCAGCCCTGCTCAGCGTTCCACCTTGACAGCAGTTCTCATTTCAAACCCACGCAAGGCGGCTGTTGGCGTAGGTTCGCGCACGAGGACGGGCAGGCTTGGGCGACGCAGATTGAGGGAAACCCCGGATTTTCGGAAAGTAACCATCCCCCGGCAGAGCCGGGGGCTTTCCGTCGCTGGCCCCTCAAAGGGGCCTATTCGCGACGGGTGAGAGCGGTTCCTTCGTCTTCTGCAACTGCCATACCAGAACTTGACGGAACCACGATGCCACTACCGGCGGTGAACGTCTCAAGAAAGGCCGACTCCCGGAAATGTCAAACTGCTACGGTCACCCCGGCAGAGCCGGGGGTTTTCTCAGGATAATAATGCTGGTAAACAGTACGTTATAGTGTTAACCTCGAATTTGATCGAAGTATTGATGATTTTTCAGGTGCCCAGCCCATTTCAACCGTTGCCCCCATCCCCTTGCCGAGTCCCGCCGTCGCCTTGATCGAGAAGGTTCGGGATGCATTCCGGGCTTTGCCCGATGGGCGCAAGCAGAGCAACGCCCGGCTCTATGAGATGGAGGATGCGGCCCTGTCGGCCTTCGCCGTGTTTTTCTCGCAAAGTCCGTCCTTCCTCGATAGCCAAGTCAGGATGCAGAAGCAGTTGGGGCGGAACAACGCCTCTTCGCTGTTCGGGGTGCATGAGATTCCCTGCGATAACCAGATTCGCAATCTGCTGGATCCGGTGCCGCCGGAAACGGTGTATCCGGTCATGGCCGAGATTGGCGATGCTCTGTACCAGCAAGGCTATCTGGCGGGATTTCGCTCGATCAACGACACCTTGCTGATTGCCCTGGACGGCACTGATTTCTTCTCCTCGGAAAAGATATCCTGTGCGGGTTGCAGCGAGACGCGCCTGAAGAACGGCAAGGTTCTCCATCGCCACATTGCCGTGACGCCGGTGCTGGTGGCGCCGGGCCAGGCGAACGCCATCCCGTTGCCGCCGGAATTCGTGCAGCCCCAGGACGGCCAGGACAAGCAGGACTGCGAATTGGCCGCCTCGGCCCGCTGGCTGGCGCGCTGGGGCGAGCACTACCGCCCGTGGCGCATCACCTACCTGGGCGACGACCTGTACTGCCATCAGTCGCATTGCCTGCGGGTGCGGGCGCAACAGGCCGACTTCCTGTTTACCTGCAAGCCCGAATCCCATGCCACGCTCTACGAGTGGGTCGGCGATTTCGAGCGCAACGAGCAACTCGGCCGCGTCGTACAGGCGCGACGCGTCGGCAAGAAGCGCTTTACCGACACCTATCGCTATGTCCATCAAGTGCCCTTGCGCAACACGGATGATGCCGTGATGGCCAACTGGCTGGAACTGGTCACCACCGATGCCCACGGTGCCATCATCTTCAAGAACGCCTGGGCCACCTCGCATGCCATCACCGACCACAACGTCGCCGCTCTGGCTTCCGCCGGGCGGGCGCGGTGGAAAATCGAGAACGAGAACAACAACACCCTCAAGACCAAGGGCTACCATTTCGACCACAACTTCGGACACGGCAAACAGTTCTTGGCCAACCTGTTCGCCACCCTGATCTTGTTGGCCTTCCTGGTCCATACCGCCCTGGACTGGATGGACACCCGTTACGCCAAGGTGCGCGGCCTGCTGCCCTCCCGCCGCACCTTCTTCGAACACCTGCGCGCCTTGCTACAGTACCTGCCGTTCGATGACTGGGATCACCTCATGCGCTTCATGCAGCAGCGCCTCGCTCCCAACGCCCCAGACACCGGCTGATTTACCCCTTCCAACAGTCTCTACCCTCACCACCCGCTACCATGGAATCTGAAATGAGAACTGCTGAGGAAATGCAAGACCACTTTTTCAGTATCGCTTTCGTTTCAGTCGTGGACAATCTCTTGAAGGCACTGCTGAAGGACCCTGAAAAGCGTGCCCCCGGGGATGCCCGTTGTCTATGCCAGTGGCCACCTGGGCATCGACTGAGAAGCCGCCGCCGTATTCCCATTCGGCCATCACCTGCGCATCGTCCGCCAACATCAGCCAGCGTCGCTCGACAGCCCGCAGAAGTCGCCGACGCACGGCGGTCTCAACCTCCGCAATCGCGGGTGCAGCCAGTCCGCTAGCCGGGCGAAAGCTGACGCCGCCTTCCGCATCGCCGTCGAAAACGCCATCCACCACAACGCAGTGGAAGTACAAGTGGAAGCGCAGATGGGTGTTCAGGAGCGCATCAAAGCGGTGGATGAAGACCACGGCGCCGAGACGGACACTGCACTGGCGGCAGGACTGTGTTGCCGAACTACCCGCTCAATGGCGGTCAGGAAAATGTGCAACGCGACGTTCAGAACCGCCGGATCACGTTCGAGGTGATAGCGCAGGCGCTTGGGCACCGAGAGCCCGAGTTCGACACAAATAGTAACTTCTCAATAAGCCCGGGCACGGCCTCTGACTGACTCTGGGATGCTTGCTTGCAGTTGGTGCTGGACACAGCGCGCGAAGCGTGGTTCAATCCGCAGGCATGAGCACGGAGACCCCTCAAAAGCTTCCCGGCATCCCTGATATCCCTGTCGACGAGAGGACGCCGGCGGTGTTGCGGCTGCTGGAACTCTGTCATCGGCAGCAGGAAGAGCTTCAGGCGCTGCGCGATGAGGTTGCGCGACTCAAGGGTCAGAAGCCGAAACCGGTGATCAGGCCTTCTGCACTGGAAGGCGGGCGAACCGGGACAAAGAAGGTGCGCCGGCCGAAACCCCGAGGCAAGCGCAGCAAGACGGCAGGGCTTGACATCCACGAGTCGGTCATGGTGCAGCCGGCAAAGACCATTCCGCCGAACAGTCGCTTCAAGGGCTACCAGGATTTCGTCGTACAGGAGCTCCGGATGGGGGTGCACAACACCCGGTATCGGCTGGAGCGCTGGGTCACCCCGGAGGGCGTGAGCTTGATCGGCCAGTTGCCTGTCGAGATCGGTGGTGTGCACTTCGGCCCGCAGCTACGCGCCTTCATCCTGTACCAGTACCACCATGCGCATGTGACGCAGCCGCTCTTGCTTGAGCAACTGCAGGAGTGGCAGATCGCTATCTCGGCCGGGCAGCTCAGCGCGTTGATCACCGACGGCCATGGCGAGTTCCATCGCGAGAAGGACGCGCTGCTGCAAGCGGGGCTGCAGCGCAGCCGGTACGTTCATGTGGACGATACCGGGGCGCGCCATCAGGGCAAGAAT
>AATN01000250.1_pt1 | contig 12763 bp, 16 predicted proteins | sample 270648 | NCBI WGS metagenome assembly AATN01 (sample SAMN02954269, study PRJNA17659) | bioreactor sludge metagenome | biome: terrestrial; feature: bioreactor; material: sludge; isolation source: Enhanced Biological Phosphorus Removal (EBPR) bioreactor sludge | place: Australia: Brisbane, Queensland
ATGATCGTCAGCCCGAGTTCGATGCAGCCGCGCACCAGCGGCGCGATCTCGTCCTCGCTGTCCGGATGGAGGACGACGAAGGGGTATTCGATCCGCCAGTCGGTTGCGTCGGTGACGTGCGAGACGCGCGCCAGCCCGTCGAAAGCAATGTTGTCGCGGCGCGTGTGCCTGGCCAGCACTTTCCTGACCCGGGCGCGGCGCTTCGCGGTGTCGGCGAAATGCCGTTCGAAGGCATTGACCGCTGCGTCGGCAGCGCCGAGCAGCTCGCGAACCCGGTCGTTGCCCTGGCGGCGCTTTTCGATTTCCCGCAGACGGTGGCGGAGCGCCCCGACCAGGGCCACCCGCCGCTCGCGGTTGGCGAGCAGGTCGTCTTCCAGATAGGGGTTGCGCTGCACCACCCAGATGTCACCGAGGACCTCGTAGAGCATGCGCGCCGAGCGGCCGGTCACCCGTTCCGCGCGCAGTTCGTCAAGCAGCGCCCACTTTTCCGCGCCGAGCAGCCGAATGACGATTTCGCGGTCGGAAAACGAGGTGTAGTTGTAGGGGATCTCGCGCAGACGTGCGTTCATCGGTACTCCCGGCTGCGGGCAAAGGACGGATTCTAGCTTACTGCGGTGCAGCATCACAGCGGGGGGTGCCATCGCGATCAGCCGCCGGGCTTCCGTATCGTCGTGACCGAGCTCGCGGTACAATTACTCCTCTGTCGATGGAGGCCTTAGCCATGGGAAATAAACTCGAATTGCTAGAAGCCGAAGCCCTGCAGCTGACAGCCGGTGAACGTGCAGCTTTCGCCCAGCTATTGCTTGCCAGTCTGGACGAGGATGCTGAGATCGAGGACGCGTGGGCCACCGAGACCGAGCGTAGAATTGCTGACATTGAGAGTGGAGCGGTGCAGGTCATTCCAATTGCTGACGCTCTTGCACAGGTACGTGAATCGCTGAAGTGAGGCTCGTCGTTGCTCCGCTGGCGCTCGCCGAACTGCACGATGCAGCCGCGTTCTACACGCTGAAAGCCAATGTTGAACTTGGTCTCGCGTTTGTGGCTGAGTTTGAACGAGCGGCCAATCTGGTCTTGGTCAATCCTTTGCTCGGACCTGTGTTTCGTGGCAATCGTCGGCGATATATCCTCCGTCGGTTCCCATACAGCATCATCTATCAGGTTGCGGCAGGGGAGCTTCGAATCCTGTCCATCGCACATCACAGGCGACGCCCGAGCTACTGAGCGCATCGGAAGTAAGTCATCAGCATCCCTTGGATGAGGAGTGAGTAAAAGGGGCCAAGCTCGATTTTGCTGCGACTAACCACAACTGTTACCTGGCTATATGCAGAGCGTAGACAAACTGGCAGTGTCCACCCCGTTTGTCATGATGGGCAAGCCGGTAATCATAGGAACTGGCATCACGGTGGAATTTGTCTTGGATAAGCTGGCGGCTGGTGAAACCGTTGAACAGATTCTCGATACACATCCACGACTTAGCCGCAAAGGTATTCAAGGGGGCACTAAGAGTTCTTGGGTTAGGATGTCTAGTTTTCGGCGCTGCTGGCCGCTCCCTTTCAGCGCCCCGTCTTGACACTTTTCGGCCCTTGTCTGGCAAGGGATGCGTTTAGTATGCTGTCCCCGAAATTCCTGTCCCCGAAATTCGATGGGAAGCTTCTGGTTGAGGTGGTGCATGCGTGTACCGATCGGATCGCCAACAAACTGGGGGGCAGAGCGCATCGCGCGTCCGTTTGATGATCGAGACCGCCACGGCTGGGGCACGGGCAATCCTCACAAGTTAGCACAAACGCATATGTTTCGCGCGCCGTTGCGCGGATCGTACTTCTATTGCATAATTGCCGTGTAAAACATTGTTTATAAAGGGAAATCGTATGACGGCCTGAATATGCTAATATACTTGAGATGCTCTCGAAGTATCTGTTTTCAAAGGAGTTCCTGGATGCTGCCAGGCTCGACCCGAAACACTTCACCCGCCAACGGACTCTGACCTTGCCGACCGTCGTGAGCTTTCTGCTCTCCGGGGTCCGAGCCGCCGTACAGTCCGAACTCGATCAGTTCTTCGCCAATCTGCGCAATCGTGCCGACTCGGTGCGCGAAGTGACGGCACAAGCCTTTTCGCAGGCGCGCTACAAGATCAGTGCGCTGGTGTTTGGCGACGTCAATCAGGAACTGATCCGTTTGGCGGAGAAGCACTTGCCGATCCCGCGGTGGAAGGGGCTCCGTCTGGTCGCAGCGGATGGCAGCGACGTTCGCCTGACCATGGAGAAGGACGGGATCCGGTCGATCGTCAAGGGTATGGCGTTCGGCTTGTACTTGCCAGGGATCGAACTCTTTCTGGACTTCCGGCTGCATGAACCTTTGTGCGATGAGCGCCAGATGTTCTTCGAGGCGATCGACTGTCTGCGCCCCGACGATCTGCTGCTGATGGATCGCGGCTTTCCGTGTCGTTGGCTGGTATCGGTAATGAACGCGCGCCGGCTCCATTTTTGTATTCGATGCGATTTGTCTCGAGGATTCAAGGTGGTACGAAAGTTCCTGGTAACTTCTCAAAAACCCCGGGCATGAGGATGGGTCTGGGTTGGTATCGGGGCGACGCGCTCACCCGCAGAGCACCCGTCTGAAGTGCCTGTCGAGCGGATAGACCCAGACGGCTTTGATAGGCAGCAGGGCTTGGTGGTGAACATCGAGCTTGCCGCGTCCGGTGGTCTGTCCGAGGCAGATCCAGTTGGCCGCTTGGTAGGCGGTGCCGCGAAAGCGCTCTTGCTCGACGAAGGTTTCGAGCAAGAGCGGCCGGTAACCGTATTGGATTGGCCAATCGGTGTTGATCTGGCGGGCAGCGCGAGCCAGGATGGATGAGGCCAGATTCTTGCATTCGATCCACGGCAGGATGAGGAATCGAGCATTGTTCACGACCCGGTGCAGGTTCTCCTGGCGTTGCGCAGGCGTCCAGCCGATGTAATGGTCGCGTGGCTGAGTCTTCCAGGCGGCAGCCCCGAAGCTGAGCAACGCGACGAGGCGTCCGCCGGCGCGAACGAAGTAGCGCAATTGGGCACCGGGCAGCGGTTGATAGCCGAGGTAGTGGTAGCGGTCGATGTACTCGTTGTGCAGCTGCGATTCGGCGCGATGGCTGACCCGCTGCAGTTGCAGCGTGCCCAGGCTACGCGGGCCGTCGGCGCGCAGGGGCGCATCGGGTTCGGCCAGCGCGGTACGACGGTGCCAAGGTTTGCCGTTGTGATTACCGTTGCGCGGTGACGGCAGGTGCAGCAAGCCATCGGTCTGCATGCGCAGCATCGCCACGCGGCAGCTCATCTCCTTGAGCCGCCCGTCCTCGCGGCTCCAGCCGAGCTCGCCACAGACCATCCGGGACAACTGGGCGCGCGAGGCGGCAGGATTGGCTGCGATCAGCCGGCAGATCTGGTCGAGCTCCGCGGTGCTGAAGAAGCGCCCGCAATAGCGAGCGGACGCCGTTTCAGGGGCCATGAACGGGAACCTTCGCCCCCGTCGGCGTGGCCTCGAAGATCCACTGCGCCAGGGGAGCAATCCGATGCCAGCCGAAGACGCGGTCCTGAACGTATTGCCAGAAGGACAGTCCGTTCTTTCGGCAGGTCTTCTTGAGACTGGCGAAGGTGTCGCGGCAGCGGCGGCCGGACTCGCTACGGGTCGAGCCGCTGATCTTGCGTTTCTTGACGTAGTCGCGGATATCCGACTCACTGAGGTTGTTGTGCAGGGGAAGCTCGGGACGTTGCAACACGCGCAGCAACTCCTCCTGGTTACGGCGCATTCGCTTCAGGGCCCGGTCGAGGCTGGCATAGCCGGTGCGGGTGGCACAGAGCTTCTCGAAGCGGGCTTCGATCGCGGCCGCGGTGAGCGCATCAGGCGCTTCCTTGTACGCCTTGAGCGCATCGTAGATCGCCCACAGTTCGCTGCGCACCGAGGCCAGCGCCTGGCGTTGCGGCTCGTTGAAGCCGAGCAGTTTGGCCAGCACGCGTTCGGCATGGATCCAGCACAGGGCATGGGTCAGCACATCGAACTGCCCGGCATCATCGCTGAGGATCGCCAGATCGGGGGCGGCGCCCCGCGCGACGACGGTACCGAGCAAGGCGCCTTCGGTCACCAGGCGAACATGGCGCGGATCGGTGATGGCCTGCTGAGCCAAGACCGCCTGCCAGGCGGTTTGACCCGTCCATACCGCCGGTGCCAGCGCGGTGAGTGCCTGGAGTTGGGCGCACGGCAGCTTGTGCTCGGCCAGGTAGGCCAGCGCGGCCGGATTCAGGGTGTAGGCCTCGTGCCCGGCACGGAGCAATTCCAGGAAATTGATCCGACTCTTGCTGTCGGTACTTGCGAACCAGGCGAAGCGCTCGTTGCCAATATGCGTACAGTACCCATTCTTGCCCTGATGGCGCGCCCCGGTATCGTCCACATGAACGTACCGGCTGCGCTGCAGCCCCGCTTGCAGCAGCGCGTCCTTCTCGCGATGGAACTCGCCATGGCCGTCGGTGATCAACGCGCTGAGCTGCCCGGCCGAGATAGCGATCTGCCACTCCTGCAGTTGCTCAAGCAAGAGCGGCTGCGTCACATGCGCATGGTGGTACTGGTACAGGATGAAGGCGCGTAGCTGCGGGCCGAAGTGCACACCACCGATCTCGACAGGCAACTGGCCGATCAAGCTCACGCCCTCCGGGGTGACCCAGCGCTCCAGCCGATACCGGGTGTTGTGCACCCCCATCCGGAGCTCCTGTACGACGAAATCCTGGTAGCCCTTGAAGCGACTGTTCGGCGGAATGGTCTTTGCCGGCTGCACCATGACCGACTCGTGGATGTCAAGCCCTGCCGTCTTGCTGCGCTTGCCTCGGGGTTTCGGCCGGCGCACCTTCTTTGTCCCGGTTCGCCCGCCTTCCAGTGCAGAAGGCCTGATCACCGGTTTCGGCTTCTGACCCTTGAGTCGCGCAACCTCATCGCGCAGCGCCTGAAGCTCTTCCTGCTGCCGATGACAGAGTTCCAGCAGCCGCAACACCGCCGGCGTCCTCTCGTCGACAGGGATATCAGGGATGCCGGGAAGCTTTTGAGGGGTCTCCGTGCTCATGCCTGCGGATTGAACCACGCTTCGCGCGCTGTGTCCAGCACCAACTGCAAGCAAGCATCCCAGAGTCAGTCAGAGGCCGTGCCCGGGCTTATTGAGAAGTTACTATTTGTGTCGAACTCGGGAGACCCTGTCCCATCGTCTGAAAACCAAGGCCGGACGGGCGCTCTACGCGTTGCGCAAGCAGACCGTCGAGCCGGTCGTCGGCATCATCAAGTCGGTGATGGGCTTCCGCCAGTTCTCGCTGCGCGGTCTGCGGAAGGTCACTGGCGGGTGGACGCTGGTCTGCCTGGCGTGGAATTTGAAGCGCATGGCCGTATTGCGTCTGTAGTAGGGAAAATGAGGGGAAAACCCTCCATAAACCCGAAAACGCAATGCCATACGAATATTTTGTCCCGCTTTGTGAAACGTATCGGCTCGGACAGCGTCAAGTCCGCCAAGCTGCCAGACTGACTGCTGTTACTGCGAACGGCCAGGCTCGATTTAGCTGGCAGCACCTGCTATCCTCGACGATTTGCTCCGTCGTGCCCGCATTCATCTCCCAGGTCTTCCTCTGCGCGTCGTTCAGCGGGGACATAACCCGACGCCTGCTTCCTCGCTGAGTGATGTGTGAGCTTGGCCCCATTTCCCGTCCCTTTCTCACCCAGTTCGATTCGCCGACCGCACGTTTGGAAAGCAGGATGACTGCCGCGTGGCAGTCGTACAACCACTCGTCGGAGCATTGCTCCCAGCGATCGCCGGGCTGCAGGCCATCGTAGTCGACCAGGATCTCGATCGCCTCGCCGTAGTGCGCGGCCAGCGCCGCGCAAGTCTTCTGCAGGAGCCGCCAGTTGTCTTCCGCCTGCGCATTGCCCGCGTCGCTGTCGCGCAAGCACGAGCTATGGCTGATGAAGATTCTGAGGGCCGCCATATGGGTTTCGGTGTCGGTTTCTGCTTGTGTCTCGGCGACTGACTGGGCGCCGTGTCCGGACGGAAGACTACCACGCATCAGCCGACGGCAGAACGGCGGGCGCGTCCTGCAGGGCCGGGCTTTGGCCGGCAGGAAAGCGGATCTCTGGCGCCTTTCGGATCTACGCTCGACTCTTGACGTAGCGTACGCTTTTCCGTACGCTACGTCATTCTTGCGAGGTGCATCATGACCACACTCACCGCCAGCGAAGCGCGCGCCAACTTATATCGCCTGATCGATCAGACTGCCGAGTCGCATGAGCCGATTCACATCTCCGGCAAGCGCCGCAGCGCCGTGCTCGTCTCCGAAGAAGACTGGATGGCGATTCAGGAGACGCTGTACCTTCTGGCCGTGCCAGGAATGCGCGAATCGATCCGGGAAGGAATGGCCGAACCGCTCAGCGAAAGTGCGCAGGAACTCGACTGGTGACCTGGCAGCTCGTCTTCGCCAGGCAAGCCATCAAGGACGCCAGAAAACTCTCGGCAAGCGGACTCAAACGCAAGGCTGAGGAGCTGCTGGCCATCCTCCAGGACGATCCCTGCCAGCGCCCTCCGCCGTTCGAGAAACTGGTCGGGGACCTGGCTGGTGCGTACTCGCGTCGAATCAACATTCAGCATCGAATCGTCTACGAAATCTTCCCCGAGCAACATACCGTTCGCGTCCTGCGCATGTGGACCCACTACGAATGATGCGGACCAGCAAACCCCTCACCAGCGCCTGTCTCGTCCGCACCGGCGATCGCGGAACGGCTGATCAGCACCACCGCCTCGGTCGCGATCCCTTCTCCCCGCCCCACGAAACCCAGCCGCTCGGCGGTCTTCGCCTTGACGTTGACGCAGTTTTCGGGAATCTGCAGATCGGCGGCGATGTTGGCCACCATCTGCGGCAGATACGGCGCCAGTTTCGGCTGCTGCGCGATGATCGTCGCATCGACGTTGCCGACTCGCCAGCCCGCCTGCGCCAGCAGCGCGACCGTCGCGCGCAGGAGTTGGCGGCTGTCGGCGCCGCGATAGCGCTCGTCGGTATCGGGGAAGTGGCGGCCGATGTCGCCGAGGGCGGCGGCGCCGAGCAGCGCATCGGTGAGCGCATGCAGCAGGGCATCGGCGTCCGAATGGCCGAGCAGTCCGGCGTGATGCGGAATGTCGACGCCGCCGAGGATCAGGCGGCGGCCCGGTACTAGTGCGTGAATGTCGCAACCCTGGCCGATGCGGATCATTCGTCTACCCGTACCTTCGCCTGCAGGATCATTTCCGCCAGACGCAGGTCGGCCGGATAAGTCACCTTGAGGTTGCTGGCGTCGGCACGGACCAGCCGCGGCCGCAAACCGGCGGCCTCGATGGCGGACGCTTCGTCGGTACCGCCGGGGTGCTCGGCGAGGGCATGGCTGAGCAGGCCGTAGCGGAACATCTGCGGCGTCTGCGCCTGCCAGAGTCCGTCGCGCGGCTCGGTACGCGCCACGCGCTCCGCGTCGTCGGCACGCTTCAAGGTGTCGGCCACCGGCACGGCGAGCAGGCCGCCGACCGGGTCGTCGGCGAGTTCGTCGCAGAGGGCGGCCAGCATCGCCTGCGACAGGCAGGGGCGCGCCGCGTCATGCACGAGGACCCAGTCGTCGTCATCGGCGGCCGTGGCGGCGGCGCGCAGGCCGTTGGCGACGCTCTCGGCACGGGTCGCGCCGCCACAAAAGACGGTCTCCAGCTTGTAGCCGAGGCTTGTCCAGTCGTGCTGCCGCCACCAGATATCGTCCGCCGCGAGGACGACCCAGACGCGCTCAATGCGCGGCTGGCGGCACAAGGCGGCGAGGCTGTAGTAGATCAGGGGGCGCCCGGCCAATAGCTGGTACTGTTTCGGCGTCTCGCCGCCGAAGCGCGCACCGGTGCCGGCAGCGGGAACGATTGCGTAGTGGCTCACCATGGTCTAATTTTAAGGCATGCTACTCATCAAGGAGCAGGAACATGAGCCACCCGCCACTGCATGTGCGACCCGCCGCCGTCGCCGGTATGTTCTACCCCGGATCGTCGAGCGTCCTCGCCCGCGATCTGCGCGACTTGCTGAACGACAGCCGACCGGCCCAAGGCAGGCGACCCAAGGCCGTCATCGTGCCGCATGCCGGCTACATCTATTCGGGCCCGATCGCGGCCAGCGTCTATGCGCCGATCGCCGCCTTGCGCGAGAGCATTCGGCGCGTCGTACTACTCGGCCCGACGCACCGCGTCGCTGTCGACGGGCTGGCATACCCCGCCTCGACGGCCTTTGCCACACCGCTCGGCGTCGTTCCTGTCGACGCGCAGGCGCTGGCCTTGATCGAGGCCTTGCCGCAGGTGGTCGTCAGCGATGCCGCGCACGCCCTGGAGCACTCGCTGGAAGTGCAGTTGCCGTTCCTGCAGACGGTGCTGGACGAGTTCACGCTGGTGCCGCTGGCGGTCGGCCGCGCCTCGCCGGCAGAGGTCGCCGAGGTTCTCGAATGTCTGTGGGGCGGCGATGAGACGCTGATCGTGATCAGCTCCGATCTGTCGCACTACCTGCCCTACCGCGTCGCACGCGAGACCGATGCCGATACCGCGCGGCGCATCGTCGCGCTCGACGCACGCATCGACCATCAGCAGGCCTGCGGTGCAACGCCGGTCAATGGCTTGCTGCTGGCTGCCCGTCGGCACGGCCTGCGAGCGCAGCTCGTCGATCTGCGCAATTCGGGAGACACCGCCGGCGACAGGTCGCGCGTCGTCGGCTACGGCGCTTTTGCCTTCACCGCGGAGTCGGCACATGACGACTGACCCCCTGGGCAGCGCCCTGCTGGTAACGGCACGCAACGCCATTGGCGAGCGTTTCGGGTTGGCGAGGCAAGTCGTCGACGCGCTGCCCGAGCTTGCCGAGCCCGCGGCGACCTTCGTCACGCTCACCCAGCAGGGCCAGTTGCGAGGCTGCATCGGTAGCCTGGAAGCGTACCGGCCGCTCGCTACCGACGTCGCCGAGAACGCCGTCGCTGCCGCTTTTCGGGACCACCGCTTTGCGCCGCTCGGTCAGGACGAGTTGCCGCGCACGCGCGTCGAGGTTTCGCTGCTGACGCCGGCCGAGCCTTTTCCCGTGCTCAGCGAGGCCGATGCCCTGGCCCGCCTGCGCCCCGGTATCGATGGACTGATCTTCAGCTACGGCAGGCGGCGCGCCACCTTCCTGCCGCAGGTCTGGGAGTCGCTACCCGAGCCGCGCCAGTTCCTGGTTCAGCTCAAGCTGAAGGCCGGATTGCCCGGAGATTTCTGGCACGACCAAGTGGTCCTGGCGCGCTACGGAGTACGCAAATGGAAAGAGACGTAGATCGAGACGCGAACGACGCGCCGAAGGTGCCCGAATCCGCCCACCCGGGTCGCTGGTGGCACGCGATCGAGGACCAGCGGATTCAGTGCGACCTCTGTCCGCGCGACTGCAAGTTGCACGAGGGCCAGCGCGGCGCCTGCTTCGTTCGCCAGAACGTCGGCGGCCAGATGGTGCTCACCACCTATGGCCGCTCGTCGGGCTTCTGCATCGACCCGATCGAAAAGAAGCCGCTCAACCACTTCTTCCCGGGCTCCGCCATCCTGTCCTTCGGCACCGCCGGCTGCAACCTGGCCTGCAAGTTCTGCCAGAACTGGGACATCTCGAAGTCCCGGGACATGGACCGCCTGCTCGACGCCGCCAGCCCGGACGGGATTGCTGCCGCGGCGCTCGCCTACGGCGCCCAGTCGGTGGCCTTCACCTACAACGATCCGGTGATCTTCGCCGAGTACGCGATCGATACCGCCATCGCTTGCCATGAGCGAGGCATCAAGACGGTCGCCGTGACGGCCGGCTACATCCATCCGGCGCCCGCACGCGAGTTCTACGCCGTGATGGACGCCGCCAACGTCGATCTGAAAGCCTTCACCGACGACTTCTATTTCAAGCTCTGCGCGGGTCACCTGCAGCCCGTGCTCGACATCCTCTCCTACATCCATCACGAAACGACGTGCTGGCTCGAGATCACCACCCTGCTGATTCCGGGCAAGAACGATTCGCCTGCCGAGATCAAGGCGCTCGCGGCATGGGTGGCACGCGAACTCGGGGCCGATGTGCCGCTGCACTTCACCGCCTTCCACCCCGACTGGAAGATGGACGACCTGCCGCCGACGCCGTCGTCGACGCTGACCCAGGCGCGGCGCATCGCGCTCGACGCCGGCCTGCATTACGTCTATACGGGCAACGTGCATGACACCGAAGGCGGCACCACCTTCTGCCCGGGTTGCCAGGCAGCACTGATCGAGCGGGACTGGTACAACATCCGTCACTACGACCTGCCGGCAGACGGTCGCTGTCCGCACTGCGGCACCCGCCTTGCCGGCCATTTCGCCCGCTTCGGCAAGCCTTTCGGACCGCGTCGCGTACCGGTCAGACTGGTACGTCGTTGAACGACGCGACCATCCCGTCAGGCAGCACGCCGATCTCGATTGCCACCGCACACGGGCCGCTGCACGGCGTGCTGACGCTGCCGGCGGCGACCGCGGCGCTGGTTGTGCTGACGCACGCCGGCCCGACTCCCGAGGCGCGCGACGACGCTCTCGCCGCCGTTCTCCGGCACGCCGGCATCGGCACGCTGAGTCTCGACCTCCTGACCGACTCGGAGGAGCGTTTCGCCGATATCCACCACAACGTTTCGCTGCTCTCCCGGCGCCTGCTCGAGGGACTGAACCTGGTCAAGCAACGAATGCTCGTCGGCGAGTTGCCGACGCTGCCGATCGGCCTTTGCGGCGTCGGCGACTGCTCACCGGTGGTGCTGCGCGTGGCCGCGTTGCGCGACCACGACATCTTCGCACTCGTCTGCCGCGGCGGCCTGATCGATCTCGCCGGCGTCGTTTACCTGCGTTCGCTCACCGCGCCGCTGCTGGTTCTCGTCGACGAGAACGACGCAGGTGGCACGATGAGCAACCGGCGCGCCCTGCGCGAGTTGTCATGCCGCCAGGAACTGCAGTCGCTACCCGCGAGTGTTCTCTCGCCTGACTCGGCGGTCGCCTTCGAGTGTGTCGCGCGCGCCACCGTGCACTGGTTCGTTGACCACCTCCACCACGGCCATTGACCCTAGGATCCTTGGGATGCGTCAGAAGATTTCCCTAATCGTGCAACCCGGCGACAGCTTCTTCCCGATCGTGCGCGCGATCGACCGCGCACATCGCTCGATCAACCTGACGGCCTTTCGCATGGACGATCCGATCATTCAGCGCGCACTCATCGAGGCTCGCCAACGCGGCGTGCGCATCCGCGTGCTCATTTCGAGCAGCGCACGTGGTTGGGCGGACAGGAACCGCAAGCTCCTCAGGGACGCCAGCGAGGCGGGCATCGACACCCGCGAGCCTCCCGGTGACAGCAAGCGCGCTCGTTATCACTACAAGGTGATGACGGTGGACGACGAGGAAGCGTTCGTGTTTACCTTCAACCCGACGCGCGAGAATCTGCACTACACGCGCGACTTCGGCGTCGAGCTTTTCAACCCGACGATCGCCGCCGAGATCAACCGGCTGTTCGACGCCGACTGGGACGATCGTCCCTTCGTACCCGACGCGCATTCGCCCCTGCTGGTGAGCCCGTTCAACAGTCGGCAGAAGATCGAAGGGTGGCTGGCGGCCGCCGAACGCTCGAGTAACCATCCCCCGGCAAAGCCGGGGGCTTTCGTTGTGTGAGCCGCTCAAAGCGGCTAAACAGGGTCGTTAACGCGACCCTGACTCTTCTGCGCCACCTAAAGGTGGCAAATCAGCGCCACAGGCTCAGTTGATCCAGTCGCTTGTCCTCCTGCTCCTGGTCTCGGATGTACTCCCGGATCAACGTCTCGTCTCGACCGACGGTCGAGACGAAGTACCCTCTTGCCCAGAAGCTCTGGCCGACGAAGTTCCTCTTGTGCTCACCGTACACTCGAGCCAAGTGAATCGCGCTCTTGCCCTTGATGTACCCCACCACATGCGATACCGCGTACTTCGGGGGAATCGAAATCAGCATGTGCACGTGATCCTGCATCAGATGCCCCTCTTCGATCCGACTCTCCCTCTGCTCAGCCAGTTTGCGGAACACTTCCCCGAGGTGGCGACGCAGCTGCTCATACAGCGTACGGCGTCGGCACTTCGGGATGAACACTACGTGATATTTGCACTCCCACTTGGAGTGGCTTAGGCTTTCGGACTCGTCCATCGGGATTCTCCATAGTCGTGTGCTTGGCGGCTCACGGCTTGAAGTTTCCTGATGGACTCCCTGAAATGTCAAACTTCTCCAGTCCCCCGGCAGAGCCGGGGGATTTCCCATTCTTGGTTCAGATCGCCGACGCGAAGGTCCAGGATCCGGCCATCGTCCGCCTGCTCGTGCACAAAGCCGCGAGCGGTATCCCGGTGCGCGTCCTGGGCGATGAAGCGCATGGCAACGGGCTGCCCGCCGAGATCGCCTTCCGGGCAGTACCGCGCTACAAGCTGCACGCCAAGTGCACCATCGTCGACGGCAGCACGGCCGTCATCGGCAGCATGAACCTGCGCACGGAGAGCCTCGACCGCCGCCGCGAACTGGGCATCATGGTCGACGATGGCGATGTGCTGCAACGCCTGCAGGCCGTGTTCGAGAGCGACTGGGAGCGCAAGTTGCCGATGTTCGACACCACGGCGACGCAGGTGATGCGCCTGGCGGAGCCGCCTGGGCGCGCAGCGACGGAGTTTTCAGCGGCCGGCTTCATCCTCCTTTCGCGCACCAACGCACTG
>AATN01000251.1_pt1 | contig 12728 bp, 7 predicted proteins | sample 270648 | NCBI WGS metagenome assembly AATN01 (sample SAMN02954269, study PRJNA17659) | bioreactor sludge metagenome | biome: terrestrial; feature: bioreactor; material: sludge; isolation source: Enhanced Biological Phosphorus Removal (EBPR) bioreactor sludge | place: Australia: Brisbane, Queensland
TAACGCCGGGTGGTCGAACTGTCGGCCTGGACGAAGGCGCTGAACAGCCGGGCTTGCGCTTCCTCGCTGATGCCGATGCCGCTATCCTGGACCTCGAAGCGGAAACGCGCCTGTTCGTGCGTCTCGTCCAGGAGCTTGGCACGGATGCCGACTTCGCCACGGCTGGTGAATTTGATCGCGTTGCCGACCAGGTTGGTGAGGATCTGACGCAGGCGAACCGGGTCGCCGTTGACCGCCAGCGGCAGATCGTCGTGGACCCGGCAGATCAGTTCCAGTCCCTTGGCCTGGGCAGGCTGGGCGAACATGCCGCCGAGATCGTCGAGCAGTTGCCGCAGGTCGAAATCCACATGCTCGATCTCCAGCTTGCCGGCCTCGATCTTCGAGAAGTCGAGGATGTCGTTGATGATGCTCAGCAGATGCTTGCCGGATTGATCGACGGCGTCGGCGTAGCGTTGCTGCTGTGCAGTGAGTGCCGTGTGGCGCAGCAGTTCGTTCATGCCGAGGACGCCGTTCATCGGCGTGCGGATCTCGTGGCTCATCGTCGCCAGGAATTCGCTCTTCGCCCGGCTGCCGGCTTCGGCGAGGTCCTTCGTCTGGCGCAGGTCGGCGGTGCGCGCTTCGACCTCCTGCTCGAGTGCGTCGCGGTGCGCAGCCAGATGGCGGTCGCGTTCCTCGATCTCTTCGAGCATGACGTTGAAGCCTCTGGCCAACTGACCGATCTCGTCGTTCGACTCGATCGAGGCCCGGGTCGTGTAGTCGGCGTCTTGCGACACCTTGGACATGACACGGACCAGACTGGAAACCGGCTGCGTTATCGCCCTGATGATCAGCACACCACCGACAACGGCCAGGATCAGGACGGTGAGGACGCTCGCAATGACGGTGACGGCACTACGCGCGATCGTCTGTCTCACGGCGCGCACCGCCGCTTCCTGTTCCGTCTGCGCCGCCGTCATTCCCTGGCGGCCCAGATCCCTTTGCTCGGCGACCATGAGCTGGAGCCGCTCGTTGAGTTTATCGGACTTCTCGCGCACCCGCAGACCCTGTCGCATCTGGTCGACGATGCCACCCTCGGCAAGCAGCAGTTGCTTGATCCCGGAGACGGCCTCAGCGACGTCGTTCAGCCGCTTCACATCAGCCGCCGAGCGATTGCCCAGCGCTTCCCGGAGCCTGCGATGGATGGATGCGCTTGCCGTGAACGCCTGCGCGATCCGCCGGGCGGCCCGATCCAGTTCGCCTGTCGTAGCTGCCGCGAGCGTTTCCTGAGCGATGATGCCGATTTCGCGACTCAGCGACAGCCACTGAGCGTTCAGGGCAAGCGTATCGCTGGCCGCGATTGACTGTCGAAGCGAAACGTCGTAGCCCAGGTTCTCATGGGTATGGAGTGCTTCGGCGAGCGTGATTTCCTGGCTGATGTTCGCCACGGCGACGTTCAGGCGGCTTTCCATCTCCTGCATGCGCCGCTCGTAGTTGCCGCCGAGCGCCTCGTCGCCAGGCCGGGCGAGCAGCGCAGCCTTCAGTTCTACGGCCCCCTCGGGGCCACCCGCAAACTGCCTGATCTCGTTGACCAGCCTGGTCAACGAGATCAGGCGAGAATCCGCATCGCTCACCAGCCGCTGAGTGGAAAACTTGCGGAAAACGGTATCCAGCCTGCTGCGGGCGATCAGCAGGGCCTGCCTGCTGTCGGCGCGGCGTATCTCGGTGATGGCGGCGACCAAGTCCTTCAGCATATCGCGGATGACGGTCATCCCCATCAGGTCGGAGGTGATCGCCCGTGCTTTGTCGCTTGACGCGAGAAGCTGCCGGGCGGTCAAGGCGTTCATCGACTGGTTGAGCTCGTCGAGACGGCGGTTGATATCCAGGATGCGGGTTGCCAACGCCGCTTCGGCGGCTATGGCCGCCTCGCTGATTCGCACGCGTTCGCTGGCGGACTCGATCATCTCCGCGGTGATCGTTGTCAGTAACGCCACGTTGCTACGGCCATTGTCTGCCGGGCGAAGCTCGGGGAATGCCTGTAACTCGTCCGCCAGCCGGGCAAAATCGGCAGCCGTCTGCTCGGCGTCAGCGCGTGCTGAAGCCAGTTCGCCGGCCGTCTGGACGTTGGCCAGCCTGAGCAGGTGGTCGGCATGATGCTCGAGGCTGTGCTGCAGGCTGATTCTCAACAACTGCTGCGGCGTCGAGCTTTCGGTCAGAATCGCGAGCTGGCCCTCGATGAAGCGCATTCCCAGCAGACTCACGCCGCTGATCACGAGGATCCCGATGAGGAGGGTCACTCCCGAGGCGAGCAGCTTGTTCCTGATCTTCATTGGCGGCTCATCAATGACGGGTGGGCGGCGCGGACACAGGCGACCGGAGTCTGCTTATCGAACCAGGTAAGCTTTGCCTTCGCCCTGGATGTAATCAAGAAGCCTGCGGACCTTGGCGGAGGGCTTGCCGCGGGTCACGGCGATGATCGGGGTGGCCAGCGGCGCGTCGCTGTCGACCACCTTGACGCTCGCGTTGGCAACGCTGATCGGATCGATGCCGATCGCCTCCGGCGTGGCGGCGACCGTCTCCCTTATCTCGACATAGTTGGTCGTTTCGAGTGCGCGCGGGGTCACGCTCTCGCCGTCGAGCACGCGGCGGATGAAGTCGGCGTTTTGCCCCGGCGTTCCACGACCCCAGACGACAAGGATATCCCGATCGTCGCCGCCGACCTCTTTCCAGTTGGCGATCCTGCCGGTGAAAACTCCCTTGATCTGTTCTTTGCTGAGTCGGGCGATCGGGTTGCCCGGGTGCACGAAAAGCGCGATGCGGTTGATCCCGACCTCGTGCCCGACCAGCGTGGTCGGGTCGAAGACGACGCCATCCTGGCGGACCGCTTCGATCAGGCCATCCAGCGAGTGCGCGGCGGAAGTGACATCGACCCGACCCTCGATGAGGTTGATCATTCCACCCTTGGGAGACGACTGCAGGTTGACCAGGGTGATGCCGGTCGCTTTTTCGAAATGCGGCTTGATCGGCTGGAAAACGGCCAGCAATGCCGCCCCGCCGCCGCCAATCCGGATTTCCTCGGCGCCTGCCGCAACGGCGCGACCAATCAGGAAAAACAGAACCACCACCAGTAACGAGTATTGCCTACGTTTGTCCATGATCTCCCTCTGCTCCAATGTAATGATCAACCCAACTGTCCCGTCGCTCGTAGCGGCCGGAAGACCACCATGGCCGCCTTCATGTCTTGAAGACGCTGACGGCACGCGTCAGGTCCTCGGCCATCGCCTTCAGGTCTGTGGCCGCCGTACTTGAGGCCTGCACCGCGGTGACGTTCTCACGCGCCAGTTCGGTGATCGCTTCGACATGTCTGACAATCGCCGCTCCGGCTTTCGTTTCGGCGGTGGCCGCCTGCGCGATGGCGTCCACCACCTCGATGACCTGCAAGCCCCCGTTGCGAACGCGGTCCATCGACTCACGGGCGCTTTGTGAGAGATCAGCGACCTGCCTTGAGCGTTTGGCGCAGTGGCCGATGCTGGCGACCGACTGGTCGATCTCACGCTGAATCGAAGCGACGATGCTGGCAATCCGGTTCGTCAACTGGCTCGTGTTATGGGACAGCTTGCGCACCTCGTCGGCGACGACGGCAAAGCCGCGGCCGTGCTCGCCGGCGCGAGCCGCTTCAATCGCCGCGTTGAGTGCCAGCAGGTTGGTCTGGTCGGCAATCTCCTTGATGGCGCCAACGCTCTCACCAATCTCGCGGGAGTGGCCGACAAGGCCGCCCAGTTCGTCGGATACGGCATTCACGGCGACGGCCGTCGACTGCACTTCCTGCGCAACCTGGAAGACCATCTCACCACTTTCCGACGCCATTGCCGCCGCCGCGCGAGCGATCCCGACCGCCTGCATCGCCCGCTCGGTCAAGCCGGCGATCTCGCCATTCAGAGACTCGACGACGGCAGTTGCTTCTCCGGATCTGGCTTCCTGCTGCCCCGAAACCGAGCGCACATTCTCCGAGGCTTCGGCCAGATTCACGGCGGCGTCGGCGAGTTGCCGCATACGTATGCCAACTTCACGGATCACCTCGTGCAGTCCGGCCATCAGCGAATTGAAGGAATCCGTGACCTGGCCGATTTCGTCCTTCCGGTGCCAATCGGCGCGCCGCGTCAGATCGCGGTCCGCGCTGATCGAGACGATCGCCGACTGCAGTCGAGCGACCGGAATCATGACGCCGCGGTAGGTCTGGAAAAAGACCACCAGCAGGGTAGCCACCATGAACAGGGTGGACACGGTCACCAAAGCGCTCAACTGGCTCACCTCGGCCTCGGTAGATTCGGCCGATCTGACGCGCAAGTGCGCGATGTCCTTGCTCAGGGCATCGGCCAGGCTGATCAGTTTGCCGAAGGCGGCCATCGCTTCGTCGTTGTCCGGACTCGGCGCCTGGATCTTGAGAAAAGCCTCGACCCGGACGCTGAACTCCTTCCAGCCAGGGTGGATGGTGGTTTCGAGTTGCGCCTGCAGATCGGCATCCCGATTTGCGGCCAGGAGCTTCGGCCAGGTCTGGTCGAAGGCCAGCAGGCTCTTGCGGGCCAGATCCTTGGCGGCTGGCGTGCCTTGCGTGAGGATCGTCTCGTCGAGCCCGCGCAGGGTCAGTTGCAGGTTGATGAATTGCTCGGCTGCGGCGTCGGCCATCGCCGACTTACGGGCCATCAGCCGGTAAGCGTGTACGCCGGTCGCCACCAGGAGACTGACCAGGGCTAGTGAGACGATCCCTGCCGATAACAGCCGGGTACGGATGGTTGGACTTCCGATAGGCATCGACAGGACCCGCCGCTTACTGTTCGACCGGCAGACTCTTGGCGGTCCATGCGGCAAAGCCGTCGCGCATCCAGAGCACGTTCTTGTAACCCCCATTGACCGCGATTACTGACGCCTTGTAGGACTTCCAGCCCTTTGGCCCATCGCTGTAGATGACGATCTTCGCGTTCTTGTCGGCAGGCAGCTTGCTCAGGTCGAAGGAGTCCTGGGCAACGTCGAAGTCCGGCTTGAAATCGCTTTTCTCCTTGTAGGCAACGATGCTCGCGCCAGGCAAGTGGCCTTTGCCGTAGTTGAGCGGGCTGCGCGTATCGAAGAAAGCCGCCGCCTTCTTGTCGAGCAGGCCTTTGGCCTCGTCGACGGCAACGACCCTGGCACCCTTGATGCTGGTCGGCGTGTCGGGCTTGTCGTCGGCGGCAAGCGCAGGAGCAAGCGTCAGGGTGATGACGGTTGCCAGGCAGAGAATCGATTTGGTGAACATGAGCAGGTCTCCTGGGGATCGTGAATAGGGGTCAAGAAACGGGCATTGCCGTACAGACAGGTAGGATAACGGCTTTCCGCGGCAAGAACTTTAGTTGTGGAGCGAAGTTTTCGGAGCGATTGACCCGGGTGCTGCCGTGGCGCCTGAGGTAGCTGTCGAATTGAGTGCGGCGAGAACGCGCGTCAGCTCCGTTTCGGCAGCCGCCAGCAGCACGCTTGCGCCGTCGACGCTGCCCTGGCGGCCGAGCATTTCGAGTGCCTTGCACAGCGCGGCCAGTGGCTCGGCGCCGACATTGGCGCTGCTCGACTTCAGGGCGTGTGCGGTCTTGCGCAAGGCCTCGGCATCGCCGGCCTCGGCCGCCGCGCGCAGCTGCGCGAAGCGCTGCGGGGTGTCGGCCAGATAGGCGCCGATCACTTTCTGAACCAGGAAGGCGCCGTTGGGTCCGGGCAGATGACGAATGGCATCGAGGGCGCGTGGACTGACAGGCTCTTCGATGGCCAGGGCTGCGGCTTGGTGGGTTCGCACAGAGCCGGGCGCGTCGGGCGCCGCGGACGCGGAGGGAGCGGATGCGGCGTCCACCGGCGCGGCTACCGACGGCGGCAGCCAGCGCTGCAAGGTGGCGGCCAGCCGCTCGCGGGTGAACGGCTTGCTCAGGTAGTCGTCCATGCCAGCCGCGAGGCAACGCTCGCGGTCGCCTTCGACGGCGTTGGCGGTCAGCGCGACGATCGGCAGGCGCTGATGCAGCAGTCCCTCACGCTGTCGGGCGCGGATTTGCGTGGTGGTCTTGAAGCCGTCCATTTCGGGCATCTGGCAATCCATCAGCACGAGATCGAAAGATTCGTGCAAGACGCGATCAAGGGCGATCCGGCCGTTGTCGGCGAAGCGGTAGGCGACTCCGAGCGATTCGAGCATGGCGCCGGCGACCGCCTGATTGACCAGGTTGTCCTCGGCGACCAGCACCCGCCCGCCGAGTCGGCTCGGCAGAATCTCGGCGGGCGGTATCCGCACTGGCGATGGCGGTGCGCCGGCCGGCGTCAGCACCGGGCGCGACAGGGCGGTGGCGATCGCGTCGTAGAGGTCGGACTGACGTACCGGCTTGGTCAGGTAGTAGTCGATCGGCGCATTCCGTCGATCCGGGTGATCGGCACCGACACTGACTGACGAGAGCATGATCATTGGCATTTTGGCCCAGCGTGCATCACCGCGGATCGCCCGTGCCAGTTCGAAGCCGTCCATGCCGGGCATGTGCAGGTCGAGGATCGCCAGATCGAAGGGGTGTTCAGCGGTCTGCTCGAGGTCCTGCAGCGCCTGCTGCCCGTGGGCGGCGCCGGTGTAGTGCATCGACCAACCGGCGAGCTGGTGGGCGAGGATTTCGCGGTTGGTGGCGTTGTCATCGACGACCAGCACGCGCAGTCCGTTGAGTCGTTCGGCCATGTTCATCACCGAACGCGCATCGGTGTCCTGCTTCTGCAGCGGGATCTCGAACCAGAACAGCGTGCCGCGGCCGGCCTCGCTGTGCAGGCCGATCTGCCCGCCCATGATCTCGACCAGGCGTTTGGCGATCGCCAACCCAAGGCCGCTGCCGCCGTAACGCCGGGTGGTCGAACTGTCGGCCTGGACGAAGGCGCTGAACAGTCGGGCCTGTGCTTCCTCGCTGATGCCGATGCCGCTATCCTGGACTTCGAAGCGGAAACGCGCCTGCTGCGCGGTTTCGTCGAGCAGCCTGACGCGGATGACGATCTCGCCCTGGCTGGTGAACTTGACGGCGTTGTTCACCAGGTTGGTGAGGATCTGGCGCACGCGCACCGGGTCGCCGTTGACGGCCACCGGGAGATCGTGCGGCACGCTGCAGACCATTTCGAGGCCTTTGGCTTCGGCGGGTTGGGCAAACAGGCAGCCGAGGTCCTCGACCAGTTGCCGGAGGTTGAAGTGAATGGACTCGATATCGAGCTTGCCGGCCTCGATCTTGGAGAAGTCGAGAATGTCGTTGATGATGCTCAACAGATGCTCGCCGGACTGCTGGACGGTCTCGGCGTAGCGTTGCTGCTGCGCAGTGAGTGCCGTGTGGCGCAGCAGTTCGGTCATGCCGAGGATGCCGTTCATCGGCGTACGGATCTCGTGGCTCATCGTCGCCAGGAACTCGCTCTTCGCCCGGCTGCCAGCTTCGGCGAGGTCCTTCGCCTGGCGCAAGTCGGCGGTGCGCGCCGCGACCTCCTGCTCGAGGTGGTCGCGGTGCGCCGCCAGATTGCGGTCGCGCTCCTCGATCTCTTCGAGCATGACGTTGAAGCCTTTGGCCAGCTCGCCGATCTCGTCGCTTGACTGGATCGGCGTCCTTGCTGTGTAGTCACCTTTTTCCGACACCTCCGCCATGACGCTCACCAGGCTGGAGATTGGCGCCGTGATCGTCCTGTTCAAGCGCGACAGGAGGTGATGCGACACGGCCAGCGCAAGCAGGATCACTAGCGCAAAGGCCAGTGCATTCCAGAGCATCTGCTGCTGGAGGTGGCGCAGGTCGACGCGCAAGGCGACGGTCCCGACCGGCTTGCCATCGACGCTCACCGGCTGGGCGACGTCGAGCACCGAAAGACCCAACTGGAGACCATGGCTGGGGCGGCTGATCAATTCACCGGTTGGCTGGAGCGCGGAGCGATAGCTTGCCAGTCGCTTGCCTGCCTGGTCCCACAGCGCTGCCTCCAGCACTTGCCCATCCGCATCGAGTGAGTTGAGTACGTCGCCAGCCGCTTTGGCGTCGTCGAACAGCAGCGCCGACGCGCTGTTGCGGCCGATCAGTTGCGCTTTCACCTGGCTGCTTTCGACCAGTTCGCCGCTCAGGTTCCGATACTCGTAGGTGGTCAGCAGCAGCAGGGCGATCAGGAAAGCGCTGCCAGTCGTCAGCAGGTTGATTCGCCGCAACTTCTCCGTGATCGACCCGGTCCGCAGCAGTTGCTTGAGCAGCCGGCTAAACATGCGCGTATCTCGATTGATGACTGGGCGCCGGTTGCGCAGCGAACGGGCAGTGCCAATCCGACTGCCATCTGGCCGGGCTCCGGAGGATCGGTGGCGCCCGCCTCATCGTGCCCCTGCCTGCTCGTCCTTGACCAGGCGTGCCAGTTTCAGCATCTGTGAACTGAGCTTGAGCCCGGCGCGCTGGGCCGCCTCCTGATTGACTTCAAATTTCAGCTTGTCGCCCTCGCTGTACAGCCCGATGACGCCAGCGCTGGCCGCGAACCCTTCGCCGTCGCCGACCGTGAGCACCGACGCCAGACGCACGCCGCGCGTCCATTCGGCCATTTTCGTGCGACCGGCAATCACCAGAATGAGACAGCCTGCGGCCTCCTCGGGCCGGGAAAGTTGCCGCACCTCGACCTCCTTGCCGCGTATCGCCGGTTTGCCTTCAAGTGCCGCCAACGCCTGCGAAAAGCCACCACGTTCGCCGCCGGCGCACACGCGAAGCTTTGCCGACCTGTTCCAGAAATCGTCCGGCCATTCGGTGTACTTCGCGAAGTTGTAAACGAAGGCCGCCTTGAGGGTGTGTTCCTCGATCGCTGTCGGCTGTGCCGATGCCGGCCGAAGTGGCCAGCCACCGGCTGTCGCCAGCGCCACGCCCAGCACCAGCGTGGCCCGCGGGCGCATCGCTGACGGCGGTCGGCCCCGATGAGTTGTGTGCATGGCGGATTGTCAGGTCAGAAGTGATAGACCGCCTTCACCCGAAACGTGCGCCCGTCCTGCTCGAAGCGGTCGCGTGTCGGTACGCCCAGGTCCGGAGCCGCAGGGTCGCTGAACTTCTTGTCGAAAAGGTTGAATACCGAGGCGGAAAGCTGCCAGCCATCCTTGGCGATCGGCCGCAGCAGCGTCAGGTTCACGACCCCGTAACTCGGTACGCTGGTGCCGGCATCGGTCTTGCGGCTCGACAGCCACTGTCCCTCGGCACCCAGTCGCAGGTTCATCCAGGGCAGCGGCAGCGAGCCAAGGAACTTGCCTATGGCGTGCGGCGAATTGCTCAGTTGCTCGCCCTGCGCGTTCTGCGTCTGCAGCAGATCGAGGCTCAAGCGCAGTCGCGCGCTGTTCTGCCACTGATGTTCGGCCTCGAGTTCAAGCCCCTGGGCGGTGACCTGTCCGACGTTGACGAACTGCAGCATTGTCGTTTCGGGGTAGCTTACCTCGCCGGTGTCGGGGTCGGTGACCGGCTTGCTCCCGGGGACGGTCTTCGCAATCTGCTCGATCAGATCGTTGATCTTGTAGTGGTAAGCCGTAGCGGCGACGCGCGTCTGCTTCCCGAGGTAGTGTTCGACGCCCGCTTCCCAGGTCTTGAGCTTTTCCGGTTGCAGCTTGTCATTGGCGATTTGCTGTTCCGGGTAGGTGTAGAACTTCTCGTACACGTTGCCCGGGCGAAAGGCTGAGCCATACAGCAGCTTCCACACCGTCTGTTCCGACGAGCGGTAAACCAGCCCGAGACGTGGACTGAACTCGCCGGCTGCCGTCCCGACCTTGTCGTAGCGTGCGCCGACCGAGACCTTGAGCGAGTCGGTCCACTGAAAGTCGTTCTGCGCGAAGATTCCGCCACGCTGGCTGTCGCGCAGGTCGCTGAGATACGGCTGGTAGGGGTCGACGTCGTAGTTCCACTGTTTCTGGCGATAATTGTTCTGGTATTCCATGCCGGTCACCAGTTTGTTGCGCGCGGACCAGGCGGTCACCAGCTTGACTTCGCTTCCCCACCACTTCGCCTCGGCTCGATCGCGATTACGTACCCGCGAGCTGGCGCTCACGGGGCCGGTGTCGTCCGCGCCGACGGCGACCGACGGGTCGTCGGTCGTCGTGCCCAGGTAGATCCCTTTGCCGTCGAAGGCGTACTCGCCCCAGAACAGGCGCGCCGACACCTCGCTGTCGGCGGAGATCTGGCGCGTGTAGCTCAGGTTGACATAGGCCTGCGAGTCCGTCTGTTTGTTGGCGGGGTCGTCGAATACCACGCCGAACAACGCAGCGGGGTTGCCGTTCTGCCGCTGGCTGGCGGCAGCAGTGAGACTCAGCCCTTCCTGGGAAAGCCTGGCGAAGAAGCGGCTGTTGCGGTCAAAGGCGGTGCCGGAGGTGCGACCGAAGTTGGTTTCCGGCGCGTCGAACTCCGGGAAGGTGAGGTTGGGGCCCTTGCTGTCCATCCCCGAGACCGAGGCGACCACTTCAGCCCCGTTTTCCAGGCGCTTGCCGTAGGTGGCCCGCCCGGAAACCGTACTGAAACTCGCGTAGGCTGCGCCGAGTTCGACGCCGTCGATCTCTTGCCCCGTTCGGGTGATGATGTTGATCACGCCAAACAGCGCGTTGCCGCCATAGACTGACGATCCGGGGCCGCGAACGACCTCGATGCGGTCGACCAGATCGATGTCGATCAAGCTCTCGGTGCCAACGTAGGCCATGTCGTAGACGGCATCGTTGGCCCGCTGACCGTCGATCAACAGCAGTACGCGCGAGTTGTAGTCCTGCGGCCGGGAGAAGCCGCGCGTGCCGATGTAGTCGTAGGTCCGGTCGCTGGAGATGAAAAAGCCGGGGACGCTGCGCACTGCCTCGGCGATGGTGCGCCAGCCGTATTGCTGGATGTCGCCACGGGAGATCACCGTCACCGCTGACGGAACGTCCGAAAGCTTCTGGTTGAATCTCGATGCGCTGACGATCGATACATCCATCAGTTGTTCGAGCGAAAGTTCGGTCAGCTCCTGGTTGGCCCGGGCGCCGTGGTTGACTCCCGTGAGGAGCAGGGCGATGAGCCAGGCATCCAGGCGCCATTCGGGTCGGGTGGCAGCAAGATGGGGGATAATCTTCCTGACAGCGTTCATATGCCCCTCCGGTTGGCAATGGTTCTGCGCCGGAAATGATTAACGGCGAAGTGGTTATTGTATAGTCCATTCATCCGAGTCAACGGCAGCGTGGCCGCAAACTTGAGGGCGCGCTCATACACCACGATCCCAACTGCGAGCCTGATCGCAGGCGGGCAATCCGAACGGAGGCAAACCCGTGAGAATCGGTCGCCATGATGCATGGCAAGGGCATCGAGGATTGGTTTCAGTCGCTTGCAGAGCTTGCCGGGGCAGACGAAGCGGTGTTCCTGGTGAAACGTCAGCTGCTCCTCAGTGAGTTTCTCGCTCGCCAGGGAGTGAGGTCCGACAAGCTTGCAGCTCTCCAGGTGAGTATCGATCAGATGCGTGTTCTGTCCGACTCGCCGAGCGACACGCTTGTCGAACTGCTGGAGTTGCTTGCCGAGAACGCGGGGACGTTGCAGACGATGATCGAAGATCTGTCGCGGGAGCTTGACGCTGCCGAGCCCGAATCCTGACGCCGGGCCGCCGCTCAGTGTTTCGCGGTTGTTCGCTCGTGTTGGTGTTTTCCGGCTACGCGTTGCGAGGTATGTCGACGGCTTCCATGCCGTCTTCCAAGGCAACGGTATCACGCATTCTCGGGCCTCGACGCTCCGCCTTTCAGGGTACGAGTCGCCAGTGGCGAAGGGGGGCCATGAGCCACTGACGGGCCTCGTCCGCCGGCAGCGGTCGCGCGAACAAATAGCCCTGCGCCACATTGCAGCGATGGCCGCCGAGAAAATCGAGCTGGTGTTGCGTCTCGACTCCCTCGGCGACGACGGTGATTCCGAGGCCGTGCGCGAGGGCGATCGTTCCGCGGACGATTGCCGCATCGTTGGTGCCGGCCGCGATGCCGCTGACGAAGCTCTTGTCGATCTTCAGTTCGCCGATCGGGAAGCGTTTGAGGCACGACAGCGACGAGTAGCCCGTACCGAAGTCGTCCACGGCGACGCCGACCCCCAATTCGCCGACCCTTCCCAGCAGCGTAGCGACGAAGTCGGAGTTGTGCATCGCCGTCGATTCGGTCAACTCGATCTTGAGCAGCGCCGGGGCGATGTGGCTGTTCGCCAGGGCGCTGCCAATCGTCTCGATGATGGTCATGTCCGAACACTGTCGCGCGGAAACGTTGACTGCCACGGGAACGGGCGTCAGGCCGGCAGCGGTCCACCGGGCGACCTGCGCGGTGGCTTCATCGATGACCCATTCGCCAATGGTCCGGATCAGCCCGCTCTCCTCGGCGGCGGGGATGAAGGTGTCGGGCCTGATCAGCCCGGCGCCGGGTCGGCGCCAGCGGATCAGCGATTCGAAGCCGACCAGGCGACCGCTGTCGATCTCGATCTGGGGCTGATAGTGGAGTTCGAACTCGCGATCGGCCAGCGCTCGTCTCAGAGCGCTCTCCAGGCTCAGGCGGTCGCGCGACCAGGTGTTCATCTCGGCCGAGTAGAACGTGAAGTTGCCGCCGCCTTCGAGCTTGCCGCGATACATCGCCTGATCGGCCATCGATAGCAGGGCGTCGGCGTCTTCGCTGTCCTGCGGGCCGACGCTGATGCCGATGCTGCCGGAGAGCAGCAGGCCACTGCCGTCCTCGCGCTCGACTTCGCGGTCGAGCAGGTCGAGCA
>AATN01000254.1_pt1 | contig 12655 bp, 12 predicted proteins | sample 270648 | NCBI WGS metagenome assembly AATN01 (sample SAMN02954269, study PRJNA17659) | bioreactor sludge metagenome | biome: terrestrial; feature: bioreactor; material: sludge; isolation source: Enhanced Biological Phosphorus Removal (EBPR) bioreactor sludge | place: Australia: Brisbane, Queensland
GGTTGCCGCCCCCGATGCGCAGGCGCAGGCGGCGTTTGACGTCATGATGCAGGGCACCGCCACCAACCTCACCGTCGGTACCACCGCTCAGGTGCAGTTTCAGCTGCGTCGCTCCGGCAGCGGCGTCACCGCCGCGATCCGCGTCTTCCCACCCCTGTACGCGACCGGCGTCCTGCAGGGCCAGTATCAGGGGGGTCAGTGCCTGATGCAGGGATGGATGAATGAAGGCTTCCTGCTGAAAATGGCCGGCGCGTGCTCGGCGGGCAGTTTTTCGGGCCAGTACCAGGCCGAAAGCCCGGGTCTGGTCCAGCAAGGCGTGTTCCGGCTGCAATCGCGGGCGACCAACTGAACCCGCCGGCCGGGGATTTGCTATCCTTGGCCGATGAACGAACGCGAGGCCCTGCTGACCACTGCGCTGCGCGTGGTGGAAACGGTTGACCGGGACGGCCGCCTGTGGACCGACGAGGACCGCGCGTGGGCCAGCCACGCGGCGGCCGAAGTCGTCGGCGAAGGGGCGAGTCCGGCCGCCTTCGTCGCCCGCCGCGCCGGCCTGGCCTTCGAGCGCTTGCGTAGCCGCGACCAGGCTTTCGTTGCCGCCGTCGACGGACTCGGCTGGCGTCCCTGGATCGGCACGGCAGTGATCGTCCTGGCGTTTCTGGCCGGCGTCGTCATCGACCACCTCGGGGGTGGGCAACGCATCAATCTGTTGGCGCCGCCGATCCTCGGGCTGCTCGTGTGGAACCTGACGGTATACCTGTTGATCGTCGTCGGCTGGCTGCGCCACCAGCTTGGCCAAGCGCCGGCCTGGAGCACCGTGCGGCGTATTCTCGTGCGCTGGGCGACCGGTAGGGACGGCTGGCTGCGTCAGCGCGGGATGCACCTGCCGGCGTCGGTGCTGGCCCGCCTGATCAGCGACTGGAGTGCCGTCGCGGCGCCGCTCTATGCCTCGCGGGCCACGCGCATACTCCACCTTGCTGCCGCACTGTTTGCGGTCGGCGTCGTCGCCGGCTTCTATCTCCGCGGCCTCGCCTTCGAGTACCGCGCCGGCTGGGAAAGCACCTTTCTCGGCAGCGAGGCCGTTCATCGGCTGCTCGCGCTGATGCTGGCACCCGGCGTGTGGCTCACCGGCCAACCCCTGCCGGGTGTCGAGGCGCTGGAGGCCATCCGTTTCGGCGTCTCGCCGCCGACGGAAAACGCCGCCCTCTGGCTGCATCGCCTGGCGGCGACGATCGCCATCGTGGTGGTCGCTCCACGGCTCCTTCTGGCGCTGCTCAACGCCCTGATCGAACGACAGCGATCGGCACACCTGATCGACCGTTTCGACGACCCCTATTTCCAACGCCTGTTGCGCGGCTACCGGTCGGCGCCGCTGAACCTGACGGTCATTCCGTACAGCTACCACCCGCTGCCGGCCGCACTGGCCGGGCTGCAGCGCGTGCTCGCGCGCATCTTCGGCAGCAGCAGCGCGATGCTCTGCACGCCGCCGGTGAGTTATGGCGAAGAGGACGCGCCGCCGAGCGCCGCCCGACTCGACGGCAATTCCCCGGTGTTCGCCCTGTTCAGCCTGGCGGCTACGCCGGAGAACGAAACGCAGGGTGCCTTCGTGCGCGCGCTGCGGTCCTTTGCGAGCGGGGCGCCAGTGCTCCTGCTCGTCGATGAAGGCCCGTGGCGCGCCCGTTTCGCCGCCGACGAGCGGCGACTCGCCGAGCGTCGGTCGGCATGGCGGGCGCAATTTGCCGACCTCGCCCTGGTGCCGATATTTCTTGATCTGGCCACACCCGACCTGGCCGCTGCACAGAGCGAGATCGAACGTCGCCTCGAGGCTGCCGGATGAGTACCCAGCGTATTTCCCTGTCGCTGATTTCGCACACCAATGCCGGCAAGACGACGCTCGCGCGCACCCTGCTCGGGCGCGATGTCGGCGAGGTGCGCGACGCGCCGCACGTCACCCTCGAGGCCACCGGCCATTCCCTGATCAGCACGCCGCAAGGTGATGAACTGCTGCTCTGGGACACCCCGGGATTCGGCGACAGCGCCCGCCTGGCCAGGCGTCTGCAGCAGCAAGGCAACCCCATCGGCTGGTTCCTGGCGCAGGTCTGGGATCGTTTCCGCGATCGCGCGTTCTGGCTCTCGCAGCAGGCGGTGCGCAACGTGCGCGAACAGGCTGACGTCGTGCTGTACCTGGTGAACGCGTCCGAGGAACCGGCGGACGTGGGCTACCTGGCGCCCGAACTTGCCGTTCTCGAATGGATCGGCAAACCGGTCATCGTGCTGCTCAACCAGACCGGCCGTCCGCGTCCCGGCGACGAAGAGGCAGCCGATCGGGAGCGTTGGCATGGAGCGCTGGCCGGCTATCGATTCGTCCGTGCGGTGCTGCCACTGGATGCCTTCGCCCGCTGCTGGGTGCAGGAGATCACCTTGTTGCGCGCCGTCGGCGGCGTCCTGCCGGTTGAGCGCACAGCCGCCTACGGACGCCTCGTCGCCGCCTGGCAAGTGCGGCGGGAAGCCCAGTTCGACGCGGCGATGGCGCTGCTCGCGGAAACCCTGGCACGCGCCGTTGCGGACTGCGAGACGCTGCCGGAGAAGCGGCTGCAGGGCGCGTTGCGCGATCTTGGCCGCGCCATCGGCGTCGGCCGCGACGACGGCGGTGGCGATCAGGCGCGTGCCGTGCAGGCGCTCGCCGCGCGCCTGGACGCGAACCTGCGGGCGAGTATGGACCGCCTGCTCGCCATCCACGAACTCGAGGGCCAGGCGGGAAGCGAGTTGCTCGGCAGGATGGCGCGGACGGTGACACTGGCCGCACCGGTCAACACCGGCAAGGCCGCGCTGGTCGGTGGCGCGCTGTCCGGCGCCCTGACCGGACTGGGTGCCGACCTGATGGCCGGCGGACTCACCTTTGGTGCCGGCCTGCTCACCGGTGCCGTATTGGGTGCGCTCGGTGGTGCCGGCATGGCGCGCGGGGTCAATCGCGCACGCGGCCGGCTCGGCACCACCTTGCGTTGGGACGATGCGTTCCTCAGCGAACTCGTCGTCGCTCTGCTACTGCGTTATCTCGCCGTCGCTCATTACGGCCGTGGGCGCGGCGAATGGCACGAAACCGAATACCCGTCGTTCTGGCAACCGCTGGTCACCGGCGTCGTCGCCGAGAACGCCGCCGCACTGGTCACGGTGTGGGACGGCCGTGCGGCCGATTCGTCCACCGCCGCTATCGCCCGGCATGCACGGCCGCTGCTCGCGCAAGTCGCACGCACCATCCTCGCGCGGCTGTACCCGGATTCGTTCTGATTTCGCGATTGACGGCGCTCGCTGCGGACTCCTATCCTATACTGCCTGCCGTGCCGCACCACAAACAGTCCGGGGTGACCGATGCCGGGGACGCCGAGGCGAGAGTCGACGCCGTCGTCGCTGACCGCGGCTTGCGGCAAGGAGTACCGGCGCATCAAGCGCTGGTGATTTGCCGGACGGACCGCGAGCGCGCAAGGAGGCGGCGGGGGCCATTGCCGGTTTTCGCAACCAGGATTCATGGAGGTGACATAGCATGGCCATTCCCCTTTACGACGTCAGCGTTTCATCGTTTCTGCAGGTGCTCGGAGCCGTCTCGGGCTTTCTCGACAAGGGCGCGAGTCATTGCCGGGAGACAGGCATCGATCTGAACGACATCGTCGAGATGCGCCTGTACCCGGACATGCTGCCGTTCCGCTTTCAGATCATCTCGGTGGCACACCACTCGAAAGGCGCCATCGACGGCGTGCAATCCGGGGTGTTCACTCCGCCGACCGGCATGGCGGACCAGGACTACGCCGCGCTGCAGGCCATCGTCGCCGACGCGCGTTCGGCACTGGAAAAGCTCACGCGGGAAACGGTCGACGCGATGCAGGGCAAGGATGTCGTGTTCAAGTTCGGCGAACGCAGCATACCCTTTACCGCCGAGGGCTTTCTGATGTCGTTCTCGCTGCCCAACCTGCATTTCCACGCCACTACCGCGTACGACATGCTGCGCATGCGGGGCGTGCCGCTCAGCAAGCGCGACTATCTCGGCCGGATGCAGATCAAGAGCTGACGCGAATATGACTGCGACTGCCCGACCGTAATGGGCATGCCGGATCGGAGGCCGCACCGACCGGCGTCACCAGTGCCGAGCCCTGGTTGGCCCAGGGCCGGAAACGAAGCGGGGGCTCCGCCGGAACCCCCGCCTTACCGACACCGGCTACCGGTCAATAGACGATCGCCTGCCCGCGGTTGGTGGCATTGCCTTCCAGTTGCGGGGTTTGTGCGAAACCGCTCTTCATCAGCGCCCGCATCTTGGCGATCACCTCCTTGCGCGAAAGCGTGTTCTGGGTATCGCGCATCACCTTCACGAAATAGTAGGTGAAGGCACCGTTGTAGCGGCCATTGAAGTAGGCGTCGGCACTCGTCTGGTTGGCCTTGCAGCCCGTCCACAGAACGTGGTGCGCCCCGGCGATGGCCGCCTTGCTGGCCTCGGCGGCCCCTTTCTTGGCACTGCCCGCGGGCGGTCGGTCGAGTGCGAAGCCACGCATCCTGGCCGTCTTCTGCTCGAATTCATGGTCGGGCGGAGCGATGTAACGGGCTCTCGGCGCATGCAGGCCGAACTCGGCTCCGCGCAGACCAGTACCGCTGTGGCAGGTATCGAGGTAGACCTCCAGCAGAACGTTGGCCGGCAGTTGCACGAAAAGATCGTGGAATTCGTCGTCACTGATGATACGGGCGGGGTCCCAGGCGCCGTTCTTCTCGGCGATGTCATGCGGAACGAAGGCCTCGTCCTTGCCGTCCGGCTCGTCGCCGCTGGTGTCGTTCATCTGGGTGCCGTGCGATGAAAGGCTGAACACGAGATAGTTGAGCTTGCCGGCCTTCGCGTCGGCGACCATGGCGTTGAGTCTGGCCATGATGTTGGCCTTGGTTGCCTGGGCATCGGTGAGCGTGCTCATCTCGGTGGTCTTGAATCCCAGCAGGTCCTTGTAGAGGGCCGCCATGTCCTTGGCGTCATTGACGCAGCCGTTGAGGGTGAACTGCGAGTAGTTCGCAAACTTGTTGATGCCCACAAAAAGGGCTTTCTTGCCAGCCATGTCTCGTCTCCTTTCAATGACGCAGCAAAAGAGAACCGCGATGGTGCTGCGTCCACCGCTGCCGCATTATGCGGCGATCATCAGGGGGTCGCAATGGGCGATGAACGGCGCCGCGCGCCAGGGTCATCCGCGATGCCGTTGCCGGCACCGAACAGGATCGACTCGTTGACCTTCCAGCGCATCGACGGCGCCACCTTCTGCGGCAGGTCGCTGGTTAGTGCGTTGACGTTGTCGAGCAGTTCGTCGGTGGTCGGGACCAGCGCCATCAGTTTCTTGAGCCTCAGGGTGGCGAGGCCGAGCACCGGCGTGGTGGGGAGGGCCGTGGCCGCTTCCCCCTGCCAGTAGGCGCGGATGCCGTTGGTGCCCCAGGGCGTCGTGTCGTCCTTGGGGAAGGCCATGCTGTTGCCGCTGATCTCGACGTTGTCGGTAAGCGGCAGGAGCGAGTCTTCGCCCAGAGACAGCTTGAAGATCTCCTGCGAGAACTGCGGCGGGACGAGGAAACCGCCGTCCTGACCCGAGGCTTCGTTGCTGAAGTTGCTCGGGGCGGCGGCGCTGATGCCGCCGAGCAGCAAGCGGGAATCGATCGACTGACCGGGCTTGTCGGCCTGATACACCGCCTGCATGAACTCGCCGAGCGACCCGAAGCCGCGCCGGGGATCGGCTTCGCGGTTGTCGGTGACGATCGGACCGGTGGCGCTCTGGATGCCGATGAGCGCTTCGTCGGCGATCAGGGCAGCTTCGCGGTCGATGGCGGCGGAGGCGGCGATACGCGTGCGTAGGGCGTCGAAGGCGCTCACTTCCTCGTCGGTCAGGTCGCGGCTCTCCGAAGCGGCGCGGCCGGTGAGGCTGTGGGCTTCCTTGACCAGGGTGGTCTTGCGAGCCTGTAGCTCGCGCAGGTGCTTGCTCATTTGATTCTCCAAACGCAAAAACTCGCGCGAGGCGGGTTCGAGGGGCACAAAAAATTGCTCATGTCAAGCCCTGGCCCGGAATTTCCAGGGTTTGAAATCATAAGCAGGGCAATAGGTTAGCTCTGTTTTGGGCCACTTGAAGTGACTGCTGCGTCGTGGGCTAGGTGCCACATAAGAGCGTCGGGAGAGAAAGCCGGATCGCACTTGGTCGTGCTGGATTGCCGGGAGGCGGCGGGCTTGTCGCACCATGATAGCCCAAGTGGCTTCGCAGCATCCAGAACGAAGAACGCGCAGCCGAAGGCTGCGCGTTCGATGAATGCCGTTGGATGGCACGCGACGCCATCAGGCCGGTTTCGTTGGCGCGCTCCGTATCGCCGAGCCCTTCCTGAATCCCCTGTCCCCCGCCATGAAGGCTTCCAGCATGTACGGAATCAGCGTCATGGCATCGACCACCTCGCCATACGCTTGAGCGTGCAGCGCGGCGTAGCAGTCGAGGTCGGCCTTGAGGCTGGCCGGGCACGAGAACGTGAGCTTCGTGCTCTCAGTCTTGGGAAGCGGCCCGAGCCGCAGCTTCTTGGTGGTGTTCATCGCATTGCTCCCCGGTTGAAGAACATTGGCTGGTACGGTCGCAGCACCAGATCGCGGTTGACGATGATCCGCACCGGCAGGCCCGGCCGCTCCGTCAAAGTCGGCTGGATGTTCATGTTGCGCCTGGTCATCTCCTGGCCCACCTGGTTGATGCTGTCTTGTGCGCTGTCGCGCCCAGCGATCACGATGCGGTTGCCGTTCTGCCGGTTCTCCGGCGCGGCCAGCTCGGCACCCACGCCCAGCAATGTGGTCAGCGCCGCACCGGCAAAGACGCGATCCCAGTGCCAATCGACACCATCCTCCAGGCCGGCATAGCCGGCCGGATCGGTGCCCGCGAGGTTGTCGAGCTTCAGCGAAGACGTGTCCGGCAGGATGATTCGGTTCCACACCACCTGCACGCGGCTTTGCCCGTAGCTCACCTGGCTGTTGTACTTGCCCAGGATGCGCGATCCCTGCGGGATCAGCAGGAACTTGCCCGTCGCCGTGTCGTAGACCGGCTCCGTCACCGTGGCGATCACGTCGCCCGGCAAATCAGACTTGATGCCCGTCACCAGCGCACCGGCGATCACCGTTCCCGCCATGACCTGATACGGCGAGGACGGCATTTGCAGACTGGTGGAATTACGGGTTTCCGTAGAGGCGCCTTTCAGGAAAGCCTCTTTATGGTTTTGCCGGTTCTGCACGGCGGTTGGGTCGGCAGGCTGGGCCGCCGTCGAGGCCGGGCCAGCGGCCAGCGGGTCGAAGCCCGCCAAGGCCGATGCCGGGCCAGCTGCTTGCGCGGTCGCTGGCGCTGCGGTCTTGCCGGGAGTGCCTGAGCGGAAAAACACCGACGAGGCTGCGGCTGCTTCGGCCTCCTTGCGCCGCGCATCCTCCGGGTCATGACCCGGTGGCGCATAGGTCGGCGTCACCGGCTGCTGCGACTTCACGATGGCCGGGCCAAGGTCGCCGGGCAGCGGCGGCCCCAGCTCCGGCACCTTCGGCAGCTTGGAGTAGTCGGAGGGCAAGCCATCCAGCCCTTCAGACTTCGACACGCGATCGACGTTGTACAGCTCGGTCCGCTCGCCTGCGCCGCGCCGATGTGACTGCAATGACCAGATCGTGGCTCCCAGCACGGCGACCGACAGGCCGCCGGTGAGCATGGCCAAGGTGCGCCGGTTCAGGCGCGTTACCGGGCGCGGCTGGGCGCGCAGCGCCACCGCCTCGGGCGCGACCTTGCCCGCCTGCGCCGCAAGATCAGGGGAGTCGTCCTGGCTCATGGTCAGTTCCTCCGCGTTCCGTCCGTGCGCTCGATCCGAACCACATCGCCCTTGTCACCGCCCAGGCGCAACTCGGCCGCGCCGAACAGGCGATCCACGATGTAGTACGGCGAGCGGAAGCGGTAATTCACCAGTTGCCCATCGCCCTGCGCGCCGATGACGAACAGCGGCGGCAACTCGCCTTGCGCGATGCCAGCGGGGAACTGGATGTAGACCTTCTCGCCATCGTCGAAGGCGCGCAGCGGCTTCCACGGCGGGTTGCTGCCGCTGACCGCGTAGCGGAAACGGATCTTCTCCAGCGACAGGCCAGCATCGACCGGCGCGGCGGCGCTGGCCGCCTGCGCCTGGCGCTGCAAGGCCAGCATCTTGTCCTTGGGGTACTCCCAGGACACCGACGCCATCCACGTCTTCTCGGTCGAGGTCAGCTCCAGCAGGTACGTCCTGCGGCTGGTCGTGATGACCAGATTCGTCTTCAACCCCGAGCGGATCGGCTTGACCATCACGTTGACGCGCAACGCATCGCCGCTGCCGCTCGATGTATCCCCGACGATCCAGCGCACGGTATCGCCGGCGGCCACCGTCACCAGATCTTCACCGGGCTGGAGCGCGATCACCGTCACGCGGCCCACTGCCGCATAGACCTGGTACAGCGCCCCATCCGTGAAAGGCCACACCTGAATTGCGTTGACGTACCCCTCGCGCGTGGGTGCAATGCGCGCCTCGGCGTTGGCGCGGGACACGCGCACGGTTTCATCGGCGGGTTCTGGGGCGGGCTTGGTATCCGGCACAGGTTTCATTTGCGTCGGCATCGGCAGCACCTGTGGCACGGCCACCACCTCCACCGGCGCAGGCGGCTCCGGCAGCGGCTGGGCCTGCACCGGCTCATCGAGCGAAATGGACGGCGGCGGCTTGCCCTGCGTGGCGCAGCCCGCGAGGGCAAGCAACATGATCGGCAAGGCGGATTTACGGAAAAGATCATTCATGGTTTTGCTCCTTCGTTTCCTTCCAGTTCGCGGCTCCACGACAGCCCGTTGACGTAGATGCCCAAGGGGTTCTTGCGCACCCGCTGCTCGGTGCGCGGCGTCTGCTGCACGATGGAAACCACCGCGTTCCAGCGCTCGGTGCGATCCAGCGCACCGTTGACAAAGCGCGTCTCCGTCCAGCGCACGTTGAAAGACGTGTCGCTGGCGCGCGTCACGCTGCTGATCTGCACCGTCACCGACTCCTTGCCGATGCGCGTGAACGGATCGGCCACCCGCGCGTACTCGTTGAGCACGACCGCCCCCTTGTCGGTCGTGTAGTCGTAGGCATCCAGCCAGTTCTGCCGTACCACGATGGGATCGATGGACAGCGAGCGCACCAGGCCGATGAAGCGGCCCAGGTGGTAGGCAATCTGCGCATCGCTGGGCCGGTACGGCGTGGCGGCTTCGCCGACGGCACGCACCTGGCCCGCGTTGTCTACCTCGATGACGTAGGGCGTCACGATGGACTGCGCGGAACGCCAGACCAGGCCGCCGGCCATCAGCACGGCCAAGGTGAGGCAGCCAAAGGCCATGAAGCGCCAATTCCTGGCCTGCACGCGGGCCGAGCCGATGCGCTCGTCCCAGACCTGAGCTGCGGATTGGTACGGAGTGGCAGGCTGCGGCGTGTCGGCGTAGCGCACCTGCGGTCGTTTGAATCGCATGGAAGTTCTCCTCATGAATCGGAATCACGCAGGCTTGGCCCCTGGCTGGAGCTGCCACCGTCGCCGCCGCGCAGCGTGTGGGCGGCGGTCGTAGCGGCATGGGTGAGCTGTTGCCTTCGATGCAGGCGCTTGGCCCAGGCGGGTTGTTCGGCAGACGGAGCCGATCCGGCAGCGTCAGGGCCGGCGGGTGCGGCGCCGGAGGCTGGCGCGTCATCGGGCCGAAAGGCCGCCGCCATGCGCTCCTTCATCGAGCGCGCCCCATCGGCCACCTTCTGCCCGGCCGCCTGCGCGCCAGTCTTGGCGACATTGCCCACGCCAGCAGCGGCACCCTTCAGGCCGCCACCGGCCGAAGCGGAGCCCGCCTGGTACGCCGACCTGGCGCTGCTGGCGGTCGATGCCATCGAGCGAGCGGCGGCGGGTGCCATGCGCGCCCCGGCCGCCACGGCACTTCCGACGCCCGTAGCCGCGGCACCGACCGCCACAGCGGTTCCGGCTGCGCCGATGGCGGCACCGGCCATCGCGCCCGCGCCGAGCTGCGGCCCGCCGGACACCAAGCCAGTTGCAATGCCCGGCCCGAAGATGCCCAGCGCCAGCAGGGACAGCGAAGCCAGCATGATGACCAGCGCCCGGTCTATCGAGGGCTCCGAGCCTGCCGGTATGTTGAACTCGGAGAACAGGCCCGAGCCAATGCCCACGATGACGGCCAGCACCAGCACCTTGATGCCCGACGACACCACGTTACCCAAGACCTTCTCGGCCAGGAACGCCGTCTTGTTCCAGAGAGCGAACGGCACCAGCACGAAGCCCGCCAGCGTGGTCAGCTTGAACTCGATCAGCGTGACGAAGAGCTGCACCGCCAACACGAAGAAGCTGACGATGATCACCAGCCACGCGAAGAACAGTACGACGATGGGCGCGAGGTGGATGAACACCTCGGGGAAGCCCGACAGCCCCTTGATCTGGTCGAGGATCGGCGCCGCTGCGTCGATACCGGCCTTGGCCAACCGTCCCGGCTGCAAGAAGTTGCCCATGCTCAGGCTGGAGCCGCTGGCCGTCAGGCCCAAGCCCGCGAAGGAGCGGAACACCACGCTGGCCAGCATGTTGAAGTTGCCGATGATGTAGGCGAAGGCACCGACGTACAGCACCTTGCGGATCAGCTTGGCGATCACGTCCTCGCCCTGGCCGGTGGCATGGCCCATCGCCCAGAACAACCCGGCGAGCGTCATGTCGATGACGATCAGCGTGGCCGTGAGAAACGCCACCTCGCCATGCAGCAGCCCAAATCCCGAGTCGATGTAGCGCGAGAACACATCGAGGAAATGGTCAATGATCGAAATGTCATTCATGGCAAGTCCTCCTGCCCAGGCGAGGCCGTTGCCACCGCATTGCGGTCCTCGGCGGGTTCATCGAAGCTGGGCGGAATCGGCGGCAGATCGGCCAGCGTCCGGTACTCATCCGGCCCGGCCAGGCCGGAGAGAAAGCGGCGCAAATCGGCCTGGGCCACCTGCGCGCAAGACGCGCCGTCGAGCTGGCCCGCCCGGCATTGCTCCTTGAGCAAGCGCAGCCGCGACGGATCTGCCGAGAGCGCATCGACCGAAGGCACCTCCTGCTGGCCGCAGCCGGCCAGCAGGAGCACAAAACCGCAGAGAGCAGGCGCGCGGGTCATGGCAGCACCCGTCAACGGCTGTAGAAATCGACGGACTGCGGCGTGTACGGCGTGCCTTCACCCAGGAAGCGCCGGTTCACCTCGCGGCCTCGCTCCACAGCGGCGGCCTGCCGCGCCAGTTCCAGCGAAGCGGCACGATCCTGGGTGATGCTCAGGCGCTGCGTCTGGATGGACTGCTTGGCCTGCAAGGCCAGAAGCTGGTTCATGGCCTGCATCGCCTGCAAAGCGCCCACGGCCGACTGGCTCTTGCCCACGAGGTCGGCCAGCACGCCTTCGTCGTCGCTCAGGTTCTGCGACGCCTGGGCCTGCATCTGCATGGTGGTCTGCAGGCCGCTGAGCGTGTTCTTCCAACGCTCCTGCGCGTCGCGGTACATCTGATTGCCGCTGACGGTGGCGGCGTACTGCTCCGGGTACAGGCGCTGGAACTCCCGATCCAGATTGGTCACGTCATAGGCCAGGCCCTTGGCCTGCGCGATCAGCCGCTGCGTGGTCGCCAGGTTGGCGCGCAACTGGCCCACTACGCTGGACGGCAGGCTGGCGAGGTTGCGCGCCTGGTTGATGAGCATCTGCGCTTCGTGCTGGAGCTGCTTGATCTGGTTGTTGATCTGCTCCAGCGTGCGGATCGCGGTCAGCGTGTTCTGCACGAGGTTCGTAGGGTCGATCACGACCCATTGCGCCTGCACGGCGGTAGCGGTGCAAAGCATGGCCGCGACGGCGGCGGCGAGAAGACGCTTCTTCATGATGGGTTCTCCTTGGGGTGGGTGGACGGGAACGAGGACAGCAGTTCGGCCGCCCAATGCAGGCCGCGGTGGCGCAGCCAGGCGGCTGCGAACGGGGTGGATGCAGATGTAGCGGCGAGCACCGCGTCGATGTCGCGCTGGTCTTGCGGCGTGGAAGCACCCGCGAAGGCCAAGGTCGCGGCGCCCAGGTCGAGGTCGAACAGGCGGTTGCCGAGACGGGATTGGTAGTAGTAGTCGCGCTTGGGCTGCGCGGTGGCGACGATTTCGATCTGGCGCGAGTTCAGCCCGAAGCCTTCGTAGATAGCCCTGATCTGCGGCTCGGTCGCCTGCGGGTTGGGCAGGAAGATGCGGCTGGCGCAGCTCTCGATGATGGCCGGCGCGATGCTCGAATCCTTGATGTCGGCGAGGCTCTGCGTGGCGAAGATGACGCTGACGTTCTTCTTGCGCAGCGTCTTGAGCCACTGGCGGATGCGGGCCGCGAACACCGGGTCATCGAGAAACAGCCACGCCTCATCGAGGATCAGCAGCGTGGGCGCACCGTCAAAGCGTTCATCGAACCGGGCAAAGAGGTAGTGCAGCACGGCCATGACGGCGGCCTTGCTGTGCATCAGCTCTTCCATCTCGAAGCACTGCACGGCGCCGGAACCCAGGCGATCCGAATCCGCATCAGCAGCTTGCCGTGGGCGCCGCCGAGCCACGTAGGGCGCGAGCGCCTGGCGCAACGCGTTC
>AATN01000255.1_pt1 | contig 12610 bp, 12 predicted proteins | sample 270648 | NCBI WGS metagenome assembly AATN01 (sample SAMN02954269, study PRJNA17659) | bioreactor sludge metagenome | biome: terrestrial; feature: bioreactor; material: sludge; isolation source: Enhanced Biological Phosphorus Removal (EBPR) bioreactor sludge | place: Australia: Brisbane, Queensland
GATTATGTGCAACAGCATCAGGATGTTTGGTTGTGTCGGCGCATTGATATTGCTGAGCATTGGCGTCAAGAGCATCCAATATCTGTAGGAGTTTCAGTTTGAAAATAGCTATTGCTCAGTTAAATGCTTTAGATCAAGCGAGTTTTGTCAGTTTATTAGGCGGCATTTACGAGCATTCCCCGTGGATGGCTGAGCGGACTTGGCAAAAGAGATCTTTTGTTGATCGAGAAGCTTTACTGCAAGCGTTTAGAGCAACTTTGGCAAGCGCTTCAGAGGCAGAGCAATTAGCCCTAATTCGAGCACATCCTGATTTAGCGGGCAAAGCGGCTTTACGGGGTGAATTAACCGTGGAGTCGACCAAAGAACAAGCCAGTGCTGGCCTAGATCAATGTAGTCCTGAGGAGTTGGCAAGGTTTACCGAGTTAAACGCTGCTTATAAGCAGAAATTTGCTTTTCCTTTTATTATGGCAGTAAAAAACGCAACGCGAGCGCAGATTCTGCAAGGATTTGAAACGCGCATTAAGCATGATTTAGCGCAAGAGTTTGCTACGGCCTTAGAACAAATCAATCGTATCGCAGCTTTTCGGGTTAATGATTTGGTGGAGTAGCTTAGGTACACCTTAGACCCAGTTTAGGCTACATCAAAATTAAAATAGGTATTAAAATTGTCTGATTTACTTAATCAATTACAAATTTATTATATTGATTTGGCTCAACCGCGTTTAGGGGCTGCGGCGATTTCAGCAACGGATGAGTTCTTTGCGCCTTTAGCCCGAATGCTGAATCCAGAGCCAGCAGTTTTTATTCCGGGGAAATATGATGAAAATGGTAAGTGGATGGATGGCTGGGAAACTCGTCGTAAACGTGGCGATGGCTATGATCATGCAGTGATTCAGATTTGTCCGGGGATGATTCATGGTTTGGATATTGATACCTCGTATTTTACAGGCAATTATGCGCCTTCAGCGAGTGTTGATGCTTGTTATAGCCCAACTCCACCCGATGAGCAAACACGCTGGACGCAAATTTTAAGTGCGCGTGCTTTACAAGGTAATAGTCATAATGCTTTTGCGATTGATTCGCGTGAGACTTGGAACTATTTGCGCCTGAATATTTATCCTGATGGTGGTGTCGCCCGTTTTCGTGTCTATGGACAAGTACGCCAAGATTTATCAGCTTTAACAGAACATCATGAATTGGATTTGGCTGCTATGCTGAATGGTGGGCGGGCGTTGTGTGCTAGCGATATGCATTACGGTCATATCAGCAATCTCATAGCCCCCGGACGAGGGATAAATATGGGGGATGGTTGGGAAACACGGCGGCGACGTGAGCCAGGGTTTGATTGGGCAATTATTCGCTTAGCGGGTCTGGGTGAAATTTCACGCTTAGTCTTAGATACAGCGCATTTTAAGGGTAATTATCCTTATGAGTGCTCAGTGTACGGCACACTTTATACTGGTGGGAATGAAAATAGTATTGCCGCACAAAGTTTGTATTGGCAAGAGTTATTACCACCGCAAAAAATGGCTGCTGATACCGAGTTTACCTTTGTAGAGGAATTGAAAAAAATCGGTTTAGTCTCGCATATTCGTTTAAATATGTATCCCGATGGTGGAGTGAGTCGTATTCGTGCTTTTGGTCAATTAAGGGTGCAATAAGATGGCTTATATTTTAAAGCCTGAACCTCTAACCGCTGCCGCTTTTGCACCCTTTGGGGATGTGATTGAAGCTACAGGGCGCGAGTTTTACTTAATTAATTATGGCAAAACTGAGCGCTACAGTGATTTAGCCGGTTTAGATACTTTAGAAAATGGTGGCAAACCTACTGTCAGTATTTTTCGCTCGCAACCAGTTCAATTTCCCTTTCGCATTGAGGTGATGGAGCGCCATCCGTTAAGTAGCCAAGCCTTTATTTCTTTAGAGCGTCAACCCTTTTTCACGCTAGTGGCACCAACTGGTGAACAGCCCGTCTTAGAACAGATGCGCTTGTTTTTAGTGGGTGCTCATCAAGGGATTAATTATCGTCGTGGTGTTTGGCATCATTATATGTTTAGTCCAGCAGGGGTGCGTGAGTTTATTTGCTTGGATCGTACCGGTGGGGCTGGCAATAACTGCGACGAACACCGTTTTAGCGAAGAAATTCTAATCGAAGCCTGCTAAGCTCAAGTCTATTAATTAAGGAATCTGGCTATGATCGTATTAACTAATAAAGATACTGGAATTGAAATCGGGACTATTACTGAAGCACAGCTACAGTTTTTAATCGACCAACTAGAGGAAGAAAATCCAAATGATACTGATTATTGGCTCAATCGCACCGAACTAGAAATTTTTAAAGAAAATGGTGCTGACCCAGAATTATTAGCTTTATTGGAAAAAGGGATGGGTGAGGCTGAGGATATGGAGGTCAGTTGGGCACGAGCTTAAAGCTTATCAAGCTAGCCATGAAAGATTTATGTGCTTTCACTAAAAAGTTAACCGCTCGTTTCTCCTTGAAAAAAAAGCAAACTGCTATAGTTTATTATGTTTATATAAATCCTAATAAAGACTGGAGGCGACTGGTCTTAGAACAAATTGATGATGTAAAAAATACACATGTATTAGATGTCGCAGATTTATATATAGTAGTTTCAAATCCTGATAATGTTAAAGATGTAGATGGCTTTTTTGAAAAATTAAAAGGTATCTATAAAGAAATAAAATTTTATGCCGAAAATAAATTTGAGTATTGGGGACTGTTATGTGTTTGGCATCTTGCTCAAGAAAATGCTAATTATAAGTATTTGGCTTATTTTCATACCAAAGGCATGACCCATCCAGATCAGCAAAGGGTTAAAATTGAAGAGGTTTTAACTAATGCTACCTTTCAACCTTGGCAGTCGTTAGTGAAGATTTTTCAGACTAATCAACAAGTCAATAAAATAGGTTTGTTTCCTGCTCGAAAATTAAATGCTCAGGGTAATATTATTCGTGGTGGATGGATTTGGTATAATTTCTGGTGGGCGCGCGCTGAGTATATTAGATCGTTAGAGCCACCAAAAATAAATCCTAAGCATCGCTATTATTATGAAGAGTGGTTGTCTTATCCAGTCGTCGACAGCTCGGCTAAATACTATGATAACTGGTCAATTTATAGCATGAGCATGACTGCTTATACCAATCAAGAGACGCTCGACCATACAGAACGCTTGCTCACCGAATCTGCGTGTAATCAGTGATCTTATCCATCTGGTGTTAGCTGTAATCTTCCTCGAATCCCAGTGTATTCAGATCTAAGCTGAAAAAATATGATATGTCCTAGGTGTGGTCAGCTAGCAGCTATGCTAAACTTTTCGGAAAATTTTCACAGCTAGAGCATTTTTAATGACAAATCATTCTTCCAAACTGCAGCGATGGCGTCCCTGAGTTCCCTCTAAACTCGGCCATTTTCTTAATCCTTTTGTTTGGAACTTGTCATGAACCAAGACACATTTGTTAGTTATTTTGCCCAAGGTTTTAATCGCGTTCCTGTTAGTCGCACGATTCTGGCTGACTTGGATACCCCGCTTAGTGCTTATCTTAAACTTGCCGATGCACCTTACTCCTATCTGTTTGAGTCTGTGCAGGGTGGGGAAAAGTGGGGACGTTACTCGATGCTGGGTTTACCCGCGAAAACTATCATCAAAGTCTATGGCCTGCGTGTGGAGATACATCGTGCTCATCAAGCGATAGAACGTTTTGAGGTCGCTGATCCGCTAGCATGGATTAGTGAATTTCAAGAGCAGTTTAAAGTACCTGATTTAGCCAACTTGCCGCGCTTTACGGGAGGGTTAGTCGGTTATTTTGGCTATGAGACGATTCGCTATATTGAAAAGAAACTTGCCAAAGGCAAGGAAAAGCCAGATCCGATTGGCACACCAGATATCCTGTTGATGGTATCGGATGAGGTCGTTGTCTTTGATAGTTTACGTGGTGAACTACATTTAATTGTACATGCTGAAGAAGAGGGCTATGCAATAGCTCAGAAAAAATTAGATACTTTAGAGTATCAATTGCAAGCAGCCCGCCGCTTATATCAAGCCACCCCAATATCACGTCAAGTTGAAGAGAGTGATTTTATTTCGGGTTTCACAGAACAAGGTTTTAAAGAAGCTGTGTTAACTGCTAAGGAATACATCAGCGCGGGTGACATTATGCAAGTGGTGCTCTCGCAGCGCATGAGTATTCCGTTTGCCGCCCCACCTTTAGATTTATACCGTGCTTTGCGTCGCTTGAATCCCTCACCTTATATGTATTTCTTAAATTTGGACGACTTTCATATTGTCGGTTCTTCACCCGAGATTTTAGTGCGTCTAGAAGACGACACCATCACGGTACGCCCCATTGCAGGCACGCGCCGCCGTGGTGATACCGAGCAGCGCGATCAGGAACTTGAGCAAGAGCTGTTGAATGACCCTAAAGAGTTGGCTGAACATTTAATGCTGATAGACTTAGGACGGAATGATACGGGTCGAGTCAGTGAAATCGGTTCCGTGAAGCTCACTGAGAAAATGATTGTCGAGCGCTATTCACATGTGATGCATATTGTCTCGAATGTCACTGGTAAGCTGTTGCCAAATTTAAGTGCGATGGACGTATTGCGGGCTACTTTCCCAGCAGGGACAGTGAGTGGTGCACCCAAAATTCGCGCAATGGAAATCATTGATGAATTAGAACCCGTAAAGCGCGGTATTTACTCAGGTGCAGTGGGTTATTTATCGTGGAGTGGCAATATGGATACCGCAATTGCAATTCGTACCGCTATTCTTAAAGACAATACCCTGCATATTCAAGCGGGCGCAGGTGTGGTCTATGATTCCATCCCACAAATGGAATGGGATGAAACCATGAACAAAGGCAGAGCGGTATTTCGCGCCGCCAGTGCGGCCTTGTCGGGTTTAAATAGTAAGCATAAATAAATGCTTACTTTAAGCCTTTTTTGAGAGTAGAGGCTAAGCGCTGATCTAATTGCTGATCTAAATAGAGACCGAAGTAAGGTGCGCCCAGATCTCTATATGACCAGAGTGACCAACTTAAGCCTGCGGCGTTCATCAGGCTAATTTTATCACGCACCAAGTTATAACGAGATGAACCTTTGGCAGTGGACAAGGCTCCAAACTCACCCACATATAAAGGCACATTATTATTTTTTGCCCAAGTGATATAGGGCTGCAAATCACTGCTTAAACGTTCTTTATTATAACTTTCATAAACCCCTGTCAGATAATCAACATGTAAACCAAACTCAGCATGTTTTGCATCAGGTGCATAGAAAAATCCTTTTAAAATTAATTTATCACCTTCTTTTACTTTAATGAGCGGTGCTGTGTAAAACTTATTCACCTGATTCCAGGTGCCTCCACCGTTTGTACCAGACATTTTTAAGCTAGATTTATCGGACGCTAAACCATGTGTATTATTTAAGGTATTATCCCAACTGCTTGTGAAATCGCCATTACCACTAAAGTACCAGTTGGCAGGTAAGTTAGGATCAAGAATAGATGCCTGCTCTATATTACTATTTACAAGTTTAATGGGGCTGCCATTTTGCATTACGCTGAAATCGTCAACCCAGAGATTATTAAGACGCCCTACGGCAACAATTCTTAGTGCGGCAAATTGCACATTAGCGGGTACACTAATTTCATGGCTTTCTATTGGAGTCCATTCGGTCAGTGCTTTAATAACATTAAAACCTTTGCCACTACCAACTGGGTAGACATCCTTTAGCACTACGCCAGGATAGGTATACTCCGTCGGTACGGGTGAGTCACTTGCACCTGCATAGCCTGCATAACTAATCTGATAGGGTCTGTAGTCATGAAAAGAGTAAACCACTTTAGTGTCATTCACTAATTGGAAACTTGGCTCTTGAGTAGAGGCTGGCTCAATAAAGAAAAGATGATTTTTATCGACAGTCCGAATAGTACTAATAGTGGTATTGGCTAAATTCCACCATTTCTGTGGATCTGTTGGGGAGGGTTCATTGAATAAATCATAGCCAGCAATGATTTTTTTATCAGCATAGCGAGTTGCAATCGCTTTCCAAAGCTTAATAAATTTTTGTTGAGCATTAGCATTATTCCAAATTCTATCTTGGCCGACAGCTGTTTCTGGTGGCACTACATGCATATCTAGAATTAAATAAATACCTGCGTTTTCACACCATTTTACATAGTTATCAATTAGCTGATACCCTAAACCACTCTGAAAATATTGCCAATGTAGACCTAAACGAATACTGTTTACCCCGAGTGATTTCAGATATTTAATGTCTGTTTCATTAGCATGTTTCAGAGGTGCTGTTTTATCCCATTGGTATTGATAGTAATAGGTATGAATATTCACTCCTCGCAGAGTGATAACTTTGCCTTGAGCATCTTTAATTTTGCTCCCGCTAACCGTTAAAAAGCTTGAGCTTGCTTGAGATGCCTTAGGACTAACTGGTTCACTGCTAGCTTGCGCTAACGCTGTGGACATAACTAAGCCTATAGCAAGACAGCAAGCTAGCACTTGGGCGCGTAAATTTAACTGCATACAAACCTCATTTATGAGCAAAATTAAGGGGGCTTTGAAATAATGGCATATTTGCGGGTATTGCATCTTGGCTAGGATAAAGATGCGCTTCCACGCAGACTAGGATACTCTTTCGTTTTTGAGATGCTAACTGAAGATTGCTATGCAAAAGATACTGATGGTCGATAATTATGATTCGTTTACTTATAACTTAGTGCAGTACCTTGGCGAGCTGGGTACTGAGGTGCAAGTAGTACGGAATGATGAAATTCCAGTGGAGGCGATTGAGAGCCTTGCGCCTGAAAAAATCGTTCTATCTCCCGGCCCCTGTACACCTACAGAAGCCGGTATTTCAGTGCCCACTTTAGAGCGTTATGCAGGTAAATGGCCGATTCTCGGTGTTTGTTTAGGTCATCAGTCGATTGGTCAAGCCTTCGGTGGCAAAATCATCCGTGCTAAACAAATTATGCATGGTAAAACTTCAATGATTCATCATAAAGGCATTGGAGTTTTTACTGAGCTACCTAGCCCGTTTGAGGCGACACGTTATCATTCCTTGGTTATTGAACAAGCCAGCTTACCCGATTGCTTGGAAATTACTGCTTGGACGGAGACAGAAGAGGGTGAGATGGATGAGATCATGGGGGTGCGCCATAAAACTTTACCGGTTGAGGGTGTACAATTTCATCCTGAGTCGATTTTGACGCAACACGGACATGCCCTGCTGCAGAATTTTTTGGATGGGCGTTAAGCTAAAGTATTTTTCACCAAGATTCTAGATTAGGGTCAAGGTAGCTTAGGGGTTGCTTAGTTATACTTAGGCAAATAACCCATTAAGGAGTCAATCAGTGAATAAGCCAACTCGTCAACCTGCCACCCGAGCGGAATTAGAAGCGCTCGAAACCGAATTAGTCAAACGTGAACAGAAATTAGTTGCTGACCTACAAGGCGCTCACGATAAAGATTTGGAGGAACAGGCGATTGAGCGACAAAGCGATGAAGTTTGGGATGCTTTATTAATTCAAACGCGCAATGAGTTGGCGGAAGTACGGGCAGCTTTATTGCGCCTACTTTGAGTTGATAGGCTTGAACTCCATGCTTTTTGCCTATCTAGGCCTTGCCCAGTCTGTTGGAGTATGTGCTGATCGAGCAAGAGATCGCTGAAGTGGTGGTGCAACGGCGGAGTGAAGCATGGCGCTCTTCCTACTACTACCCCGGCTCGAGCGTGACGTTGGAATCCATTGGTTTGACGCTTGCGGTTGAAACCATTTATGAGCGCGTGGACAATGCCGATATGCGCTTGTTTTGGGCAGAGTCAAGCGCTTAGGCTGGCTATAGACCAGCTAAACATCTCCCCGCAAAATCGCCATCTGTGTCTGCACGTCAAGCAAGTTTTTTTGACTGTCGGCAATCAGTGCTTCAAGCCTTAGCTTTTCTTCTATGCGAGTTTCAAGGTCATAGTTTGTTTCTAACAGTTTCAGTCTACGCTCAAGATTTTGTGCGCGCTGTTGTAAATGTTGATAACGCAGTGAGTTCATAAAATTTAGTTATCCTAATAAGGTCGCATGGTGCATTCTTCCGGCTTTTTATCCGTGCCGTCGGGGTTAATACAATAGCGCTCTAATAGCTCTGGCTCTTGGTCTTTACCCAATTGATCTAAATCTTTCACCTGATCCATGCGCCATTGCAGTTGGAAAATCGTCCATTCGACACGCGGTTGAATCGAAGCTAGCGAAGCGGAATCAGTGAGCTTGGGTTGATAGGCTGTTAAGAAATCTAATTCGGCTTGCCCGCCAATCCCTTCTAGTACCAGTAAGCTGGTATCAATAGCATGGTATAAACTTTGGCGAATAATTGGGTCTTTAGCTGTGAGCCATGCTTGCTCAAGGCGCTCTAATAATTGAGGGGTAAATTGATCACTATTCACCAAACCACTGGCAGCCGCTTGGCGGACTTTGAACAGATTGTGTTTAAGTAATTCAATCCCTGACTCTTGATCCATATGAGCGATAGCGAAGGCGTAATTATAAAGATAAATCTCACGCTCAAGGTTTTTAAGTTTTTTTGTCTCAGAGTCTTCTGCTGGTTCATTAGTTGTTTTAACAGGTGTTTCAGTATCGCGTTGTTTGCGCCATTCGGCATAGTCTTGATCGAGTTGATTCAGCTTGGCTTTTAATGCAGCGAGGCTGAGTGGTTTAGTTTCAGGATAGGGTTGATTAATAGGGCGACGTTTTTTCTCTTCTTCGGCTAGTTCTTGTTTTTCTTTAGCAATACTTTGTTCGGCTGCTGTTATTAATTCAGGATCAATTCGAGTGAGGGCTTTGTCGATAATTTTGATTTGGGTTGAGTTTAAATAGCCATTGTTTTTGAGTTTAAGAGCAGCACGTAGGGCTTTTGCAGATGCCTCCTCTGCCTCTATTTCCTCTATTGATAATAGTTTTCTGAGGGTGAGATCTATAAGTTCAGCGCCGCTAATGTCGCTAATATGTTCAAAGTAACTATCAAGATCTGGATAAAAATCTACTTTTAAATGAGCGTATGCTAAATGAAGCTTACTAGCAGTAGCTGTTTTATTGAATAAATAATTAGAGTATTGAGCTAAAATAGCCAAATCGAGTGCTATCGCTTCTTTAGCTCGTATTTTTCCTAAATCCTCGGCAGCGCTAGCGCGAACCTCACTCTTGTTATCTTTCAATAAATCGATCAGGGCAGGTATGGCGCTGTCTGCCTTGAGCAGCCCTAAAGCATAGACGGCGCTATAGCGAACCTCACTCTCGTTATCGTTCAAGGCGTTGATCAGGGCGGGTATGGCGCTGTCCGCCTTGAGCAGCCCTAAAGCCTCGGCAGCGCTAGAGCGAACCTGATACTCGTTATCTTTCAAGGTGTTGATCAGGGCAGGTATGGCGCTGTCTGCCTTGAGCAGCCCTAAAGCCTTAGCAGCGCTAGAGCGAACCTCACTCTTGTTATCTTTCAATAAATCGATCAGGGGAGGTATGGCGCTGTCTGCCTTGAGCAGCCCTAAAGCATAGACGGCGCTAGAGCGAACCTCACTCTCGTTATCGTTCAAGGTGTTAATCAGGGCGGGTATAGTTAGCTCAATTGGTAACTGTCTATTGATGATCGCATACGTAAAGATTTTATTTTGATACTCATTCGACTTATCAAAGCCCATATCTACTACTAATCTAGTAAAAGATAAAGGAATATTAGCTCCCCTATAATCAATAGAAATAGACGATTTTACAGAGGAGCTTTCAGATTTAGCCAAGACCTCCGTAAACTTCCCAATGGTTTTAGTCACTCTAATAGTAAATAAAGGTTGGCTAGCACGTATTGCTAAAGCTGAATTTTCATGTAGCAGCATATCAGTTGCAGTTGCTAAAGCTTTAGCATGCTCTCCAGCTTTGGTATAGCTCTCAATACGTTGCTCGTTTGGTTGAAAGCCAATTAACTCCTGTTGCAGATTCTCAATATCGACTAATGCTTTTTTAGCAAATTTTTTATCCGACTCTAGCTGTGCTCGTTCAAAATCCGTTTCCGCTAAATACCGCTGCTGTTGAAATAAATCCCAACTATTGAGTTTGCCTTGCCATAATTCCACACGATCAGAAATTCCTGCCTTAGGGCTAAGCCGTAAATGATAGCTCGTATAGTTAATATAAAAATCCCAAGTCACTACCACCGCTGCCAGCACCGATAATGCTAAAAATACCCCTTTAACGAAACGGCGGCGGCGCATTTGTTCTTTCCAAGCCAGATTCCAAGCTTCAAGGCTACTGGAGAACATATCGTGATACAGCTCATACCAAATTTCTGCGCCGCGCTGTTGCTTGCGCAGAATGCGTGCCTGCTCTAAGGTTTCAAGCAGTTTTTGTAAGTCGGCTTCTTTTGCTTGCAACGTGCTAGCTAAAGCATTCGCGGTATAGGCTTTCTTCACTCCACGCTGTCCGACTAAATGATCAAAAGCTTGGGAGGCCAAATCTTTTTCAGTACGGGATAAGGGTTGCAGAATGCCCTTGATATAATTTTCTAAAATCCCCTTAGCGCGTCCGGCTTGTTCATAAGTGTTGAAGCGCAGTGTTTTCTCAGGGTCGTTTTGATTCAGTTGCCACAAATGCGCACAGACGATTTGCAAATACGGTGGCTCGATTCATGCGTAGCTCAGCCACGGGTGAATGTGGATTACGATCTAATTCACGGCTGAGTAAATCGTTTAATAAGGCGCTTAATAAAGCGGGTTCGTATGCAAATTCTAAGCGCGCCACTGGCTGGACAATGGCTTGTTCCGCTGCTTCTCGCCCAAGCTTTTCTAAACGATAAAAGTTTTCAAACAGAATCGTCGGTAAGCGGGGCTTGAAGGCATTTAGTTCCAAGGCGAAGTCTTCGCGCATGGAAATCACCAAACTAACCGGTAGTGGTGTATTCGTAATCACACTGGTGAGTTGGCTAATAAATACTTGTCGTTGCTGGGGTGCTTGATAGCGGAAGAATTCTTCAAATTGATCGAGGATCAGTACCAAAGGATGGCGCACAAATAGGCTACAAAACTCTAGGGCTTCGCCGAGCGTACTGCCTTGAATCTCGCTATCTGCTGCGAGTAAGCCTTCCGTTTGCAGAGCCAGCCAAATTGCTTGGCGCAAGTGGTGAATCGGTTCACTCACCCAATCAATATAATAAACCACCGTAAGATTTTCGCCTTGCTCAGCTTTTAGGTAAGGGATAATCGAGGCTTGCAAGAGCGAACTTTTGCCCACGCCACTGGCGGCAAATAATAAGGTGAGGCGATTATTGAGGATTTTATCCAGCAATACATGCTTATCAGCATCGCGCCCAAAGAATTTATCTTGTTCATCTTCACGATACGGGCGTAGACCGGGGTAGGGTTCAAGGGCAAGGCTAGTCATACCCGTACCTCCGTCAAACAGCTTTCTAACTCAGGCAATTTCACGGCGTACTGTTTGACATTACGTGCTTCCCAATAGGCTTGCTCCAAAGGTTCGGGTTGCGAGCCAATCACATAACAAGGCTTTTGCGCGCTGCGTTTTTCTAATAAAGCGCTTACCAATAAGCGGTCTTCCCAGTCTTTAGCCCGATAAGCAATGAATAATAAATCCCGATTGCGCCAGCGTTGCGCGAGATAATCAGGAATAATCTTGTCGGCATAGCGTGCAAAATTAAAATAGCTGCTTTCGGATAAGGTCAAAGCATCATATTGAAAATCATCTTGGCTATTTGCGAGATTCTCACTGCAAGTGCCACGAATTTTATAAATAATCGAATAGCCGTTTTCCAATAGTTGCAGCTTAGATAAATCTTCGCGGGATAAAATCATCGCAGCTTCGGTTTTATCCGAGTAGCGCAGTAGCACATGGCCTATATCATAGTTTTCTGAGCGCTTTACTATCGAGGCAACTTCCACATAGCGCTTGTTAGCTAGGCTAAAGGTTTTCTCTAATAAATTATCATAAGCCGCCGAGATTAAAATTAGCGCTTGTGAGACTTGCGCAAGGCTTTGATAGAGGGTGATCGGTGCTTGCGAAAATTCTGCGGTTAAATGCCGCAATAAAGCCGCTTGACCAAATTCAGGACGTAATTGATACAGCTCAGCAATGGAAGAGAGCGAACCCTTAAAACTTTCATAGCCAATCTGCTGCGCAAGGCGCGTGGCTAACTTAGAGTCATCGGCACTTAAACCCGCCAAACCCGAACCGATAAACAGGACAATCTCGCCGCGCCGAATCCGCTCAGCTAATAAGTGCAAATCCAGTTGGCGAGTAGGGTGAGTCTCTTGATATTCCGCTTCCCACCAACAGAGAAAGCTGTCGATATCGGGGTTTGCTCCCAATAATAAGTCTTCAACTTGCGTTACTAAAATTTGGTAGCTAAGGCTGGCTTCAACCTGCTTTAAGGCCGTGAGTAGATCTTTAATAATCGGCCGAAGTTCGGGAAAGCGTGAAAGCTGTGCCCCCCATTGCTTCACTTTATCTTGTTGCGCGATGAGGGTTTTCAGCTCCGCGATTTCTTGATCTACTTCAGTCGGGGTGCTTTGATAGCTTTTAATTTCTAAGCATTT